>Ga0105247_10000049_pt1 | contig 150328 bp, 126 predicted proteins | sample KBSS24metaG_FD_81519 | JGI IMG/M metagenome (GOLD analysis project Ga0105247, IMG submission 81519) | Switchgrass rhizosphere microbial communities from Kellogg Biological Station, Michigan, USA - KBS S2-4 metaG | ecosystem: Host-associated > Plants > Roots > Rhizosphere > Soil | place... | reverse complement strand
GATCAAGACGCTCCTCAAACGCATCCAGTACCGACCCGACCTCATCGGCAGCTTCCTCGGCCAAACCGACCTAGCCCTCGATCCGGAACCCCCGTAGCCAGACCCTCACCATTCAAGATCTGTTGCATCGGCTCCGCTGGCTCTACCGGTCCCAACGGCCGGCGCTGGTCCCACCAGGTCTAATGGGCGCATCTTTGATCTCGCCAAGTCCTGCAGTCTCCTACCTGTCCCCGCGGTCTCCGGCCTGCCCGCTGGCTTGTCGCCCACGGCTCGGCACCGCGTGGCGCCGGGCCGGTTTCACCCCCGTGGGGTCTGACTGCCTGCGCCGCCTGCGCCGATTCGGTTCCTCGTCTGCCCGACCTGCGGTCAGCGCTGTTCTCGCCGGCTCCAGCCCGCCTGCCCACCCACCCGCTTACCCGCCCGGCCGCCCATTCGCCGGATGTGCCGAGCGGCGACGCGCTGACACCGTGCGGGTTCCCGCTGGCCGCGCGCGATGTCCCGAACGCCTAACTCCGCCGGTCTGCGCTGGCCTCGCCGGCCGCGACCCGCCGGTTCCGCCTCGCCGGCTCTGTTGAACCTGCCGGCATGAGCGGTTCCTGTCGTGCTGGGCCTGTTGTGCCGGCCCGCCGGTCCCGATGGCCCTGGTCGGGTTCCGTCCGGTTGACGGGCGGAGTTCGGCCGGATGGCCGACCCGGACCCGGACCCAACCCGGTCCGGACCCAACCCGGACTCGGACCCGGAAGGAGCAAGTTCGTGCTCCTGCGGACGTTCGGGATGATCGTGGCTCTGTTCATGGATAGACGGTGATCGCCCGACCGGGCCGGCCGATTGGCGGGTCTCAAGAGATCGGGGGACCGGTCAGGTTCCGAACCCCTGGAGTTCTGATCTTCGTTCCGGCCTGTTTGAGGTCGCTGCGGTCGTTCCCGCACACGGTGGCACCATGACCGCCATGCGTCTGGGCACCGCCGATCACCTCGGCTGGGCTGTGGCCGTCACGGCGACGGCGGACTATCGGGTCGTGGACCGCCGGCGGATCGAGCTGATCGAACCAGGCATGCCGGTGGCGCCGGTCCACCATGCCGGCGGTCCTCACCAGCTCCACCGGTCGGGGGAGCCGCTCAGTGACAGCGAACTCGCGGCCCTGGTGGCCGATGTCCGCGCCTCGGTGGTCCGGGCAGCTTCGGCGGCCCTGGCGGAGCTGGCTGCGGCGTTGCCCGCACCGATCCTCTCGCTTTCGCTGCGGACCTGGCCGGCTGACTTCCCGGCCGACATCGCCGTGCAGCGACGCGTCCCGTACGAGAGCCGTGCCGACGCCATCATGTACCGGCAGGTGCTGACCGACGTGGCGCGGAACCGCGGCTGGGCGATCCATCTCTATGACCCGAGAACTGTCGAGGCTGAAGCGGCGCGCCTCCTGGGCGCGCGCGCGGATGAGGTGCTGCGCGGACCACGGGCAACGCTGGGGCCGCCCTGGGCGAAGGATCATCGGGTCGCCCTTGCGGCAACGATCGTGGCCGCGTGATCTCACCTCTGCTCTGAGGCCCCGTCGGCTTCTGGATGTGTCAGCGAGCCTGCCTTGGAGGGCCGCTGGCGGTGTGCCCAGCGGTTTCCTGTGCATGCTGGCGAATCACAGCGTTGCAGGTCAGAGGCCCAATTGTGATCGGATCCTGCCGCTGGCGCACGGCTGCGGGCCGGGTGGATGGGAGTGGCTGCACTGGTCGGCTGTGCGCGGCCGACTGCCCAGTGATCTCTGCTGGCAGGATGTAGTAGATCATGCTGGCTTTTCGCTGGGCACGATGTGGTGCGCCAGGTCCGCCCGAATCCGAGGCAGCGGAAAGGACGGCCGCCGTGCCCGCGAAACGATCTCTCTTTTGCGCGCGAACGGCTGACGCTAGGCAGCGCGCGCCGCGCTGGCGACCTCCCAGGGCTGCTCCCGCCGGTCGCTCCCAGCACCGCTACCCCTGGGGTGAAGCACCCGCCTCGATCGTCGCGCGGGCAGGCGCGCGAGGCTCGATCGGTCCTCCGTCTTGGGCCGATGGTCACTCATGGCGCGACGTGGTGATCTTCGCCGGTCGCTCCCCGAGGGCCGGAGCTGCCTGCGGACGCGACAGGGTCGCCCTCCTGACCGCCGAACTCGCGACCTACGACGACCGGGCCGCCCGGGAACGAGTAGCCGAGCGAGGCCGACTCCAGAAGAAGATCGACGAGCTTGATCGCAGGCAGGGCAACCTGCTTCGCCAAGCGCAGGACGGCGACCCCGACGACCCGTTCACCCGGGGGCTGCGCAGGAGCTACAACCAGCTCGACGCAGAGCGTAAGACTGCCCTCAGGAAGATCGAGGATCTTGAGGTGGCGGACGAAACCGAATCCGACCGGCCAGGCCAAGACAGCCTCGCCCTCCTCGACGCCCTGCCGGAGCTGCACCTCAAGCTCCGACAGGCGCCGGAAGCGTTGCAGCGACGCCTCTACGAAAGCACTCAGCTCACCGTCCACCTCGATCACGAAAGGCAGGAGGTACACATGATGATCAAGATTCCGGTGGCAGACCTCGACAAGGTTGCCCATCTGGCGGAAGTGACCGCCGCCGCCCCCGGGCCGCACCCGGCAGCCACTGGGCATCCACGGCGCGTGGAAGCTGTACGTACCCCGGGTGGGATTCGAACCCACACTGTCGGTGGTTTGAGCACCGTCTCTCTGCCGTTGGAGTACCGGGGCGGGCGGGTGAAGCGTCGTTGAAGCGGGTGCGGCGTTGTGCGGCGGATCGGTGAGGCGGTGGCCGGCTGGCGGATGGGTAGAGATCATTTTGATCAATCCGGGCCGGAACGTCTCCCTCAAGACTCTATCCGGGTAGGGTGCGTTTCGACCTCCCGCCCTGCCCGCCCGCGGCGCCCGGGTCGGACGTCGCCCGACCGCCCGCCTGTCCTGCGAGACTGGTGTCTGCCCTCCGAGACCAGGAGTACCCCTCGATGAGCCAACCCTCCTCGAACCCGCGCAGGGTTCTGATCGCCGAGGACGAAGCGCTGATCCGGCTCGACCTTCGGGAGATGCTCCAGGAGGAGGGCTATGAGGTGGTCGGGGAGGCCGGTGACGGCGAGATGGCCGTCAACCTCGCCGGCAAGCTGCGTCCCGACCTGTGCATCCTGGACGTGAAGATGCCGAGGATGGACGGGATCGAGGCCGGCGCCAAGATCGCCAAGGACCGCATCGCGCCGGTGGTCATCCTCACCGCGTTCAGCCAGCGGGAGCTGGTCGAGCGGGCGCGTGAGGCCGGTGCGATGGCCTACGTGGTCAAGCCGTTCCAGAAGAAGGACCTGCTGCCCACGATCGAGATGGCGATGAGCCGTTTCACCGAGATCGTGAGCCTGGAGGCCGAGGTCGAGGATCTGCAGGGCCGCCTGGAGGCCCGTAAGATCATCGAGCGGGCGAAGGGTGTGCTGCAGACCGAGCACGGCATGACCGAGCCGGACGCCTTCCGCTGGATCCAGCGGACCTCGATGAACCAGCGCCGCACCATGCGCGCCGTGGCCGAGGCCGTGCTGTCGGGTGAGGCCCTGCCGACCTCGTGACCCGCCCGCCCACGCCGGCGTCGCCCGCCCGCCGGCCCGCGGCCGGGTGAGTGACGCCGGCTCCCTGGAGCCCGGTCGCCCACCGGACCCGGGACCTGCCTCCAGCCCGGGCGCCGCTCCTACCCCGGGCACCAGCCCTGACCGGGGGTCCGACGCCGCGTCCACCCCGCGGCCCGGTCCTGCCGGGGAGTCCGCCCCGCGGCCCGATCCCGCCGGACCGTCCGTGCCACCGTCGGGCCAGTCGGCACCGTCGTCGAGTGCGTCCGGACTGCCAGACGATTCGGATGCCGGCGGCCTGGCCTCAGACGGTGCGACGGCTGAGCCGCCGGGCCCGGCGGGCCTGACGGCCGACACGGCGTCGGTGCGGCTGCCCTCGCACGGGGAGCGGGTACGGCGCGCGCTCGCGACGATGGCCCGTCGGCTCGGCGGCTGGGTTCGGGGTCGCTGGCGCAGCGGTAGGGGCCGGGTGGTGCTGGCCGCGATCGTGGTGCTGATCCTGGCGGTGCCCTCGGCGCTCGGGTTCGGGCTCGCCGCCGCGCTGGACAGCGGCGGCGACGGCGCGGACGTGACCCGGGTGGCGACCCTCGGCGTCATGGCCCCGCTGTCGGGTGACCTGTCGCCGGACGGTACGAGCGTGCGCAACGCCGTCGCGCTCGCCGTCGACGAGGCCAACGATGACGGTGCCATCCCGGGCTGGCGGCTCGAACTGTCCACCCGCGACGACGGCTCCCGGCCGGACGGCGGCGCCCAGGCGGCCGACGCGTTCGCCGCCAACGACCGGCTGATCGGCGTCGTCGGTCCGGTGAACTCCCTGGTCGCTCAGGTCGCGCTGCCGACCCTGGCCGAGGCGGGTATCCCCGTCGTGTCGCCGTCCACCGCCGACCCGGCCCTCACCGGCGTCGGCGGCCACCCCCGGACCCGTCCCTATCCGACCTTCTTCCGCCTCAGCGGGACCGACGAGCTGCAGGCCCAGGTCGCCGCCAACTATGCCGTGCGCACTCTCGGCCGCCACCGGATCGCCGTGGTCGACGGGGAGCCACGCTACGGCACGACCCTTGGTGACCGCTTCGCCGTGCGCGCCGCCGCGCTCGGCGCCTCCGTCACCACCATGTACCCCATGGCGGGTGACGGCGGCGACGGCACCGACCTCGACGGGGTCGTCACCGCACTCGAGCAGGAGTCGCCCGATCTGGTCTACGTCACGACCGGCGCGTCCTTCGCCGGCAAGCTGCGCTCCCGTCTCGCCGACGCCGGGGTGTCCATCCAGGTCCTGGGCTCGGACGGGTTGCTGGAGCCGCGCTACACCGATGAGGCCCGCGCGGCCGCCGACGGCGATCTCATCACCAGCCTGCTGACCCCGGCCACCCGCCTGCCCGCCGCCGGCGCGTTCGTGGTTGCCTACTCGGCACGTTTCGGGGGCCCCGCGGACGATGAGGGCGCCACAACCTCGCCGGAGGACGCCACCCCCTCCCGCAGCGCCACCCCTTCGCACGGTCCGAGCCCTTCGCACACCGCCACCCCTTCGCGTGGCACGACCCACCCCCGGCCCGCCGCGCGGGACGTCTCGGCCGGGAGCGGACACCCGGCGATTGCCCCGGCCGTACCCGGACCACGTACTGACCGGCCCGCGACCGAGGACGGTGATGGCGACGGCGACGGCCCCGCCTCCGCACGAGCCCGTCAGGCGGCCCACGACGCGGCCGAGGAACTCACGCTGCGGCAGGCCGAGGCCATCCCGGCCGTGGCCACCTACGCCTACGACGCGGCCAGGGCGATCATCCGAGCGGCCGCTGCCGTGCTACCCGGCCGGCAGGTCGTCGATGCCGGGGCCCGCCGCCACATCGCCGCCGCGGTCGGGCGCGGCTCGTTCGCGGGCGTCACGGGCACCGTCGCGTTCGACCAGTGGGGGGACGCCCGCCGTCCCTCGGTCGCGCTCTACACGGTGCTCGGCGGGCGTTTCGTCGCCCTCACCACGCGCACATCCTGACGCGCCCGCGCCCGGCGTCCAGCAAGTAGCGCGGAAAGCTACGACACGCCTACCATCAGCTTTCGTTGACGCCCGCCCCCGCCTAGATTTCGTCACGACAGGTTGTTGAGTGACTACCTATAGTTGCTTCAATGGCGGGGGCGATCTCTGCGGTCGCGGATCGGTGCGGGCGGTGGGGATGATGGCCCGCCGCTGCGGGAGGGCGCGGGTCATGGGCGTTGCGGGACGGCGCTGGGTCGCGCTCGGGGCCGTGGGGGTGGTCGTCGCCGTCGGGCTCGGTGGTTGTAGCGGCCAGCATGGCGGCGACGGGCGCACGGAGTTCGCGATCGGGTTCCAGGGGCCACTGTCCGGGGACGATCAGCAGCTCGGCATCAACGCCTACGACGGGCTCCTGACCGCCGTGGACCTGGCGAACCGGCGGGCCGGTCTGCCGTTCCGGCTGCGGATCGTCGCCGCGGACGACCAGGGCAGTGCGGCGCAGGGACCGGCGGCCGCGCAGAGGCTCATCGACAACCCGAGTGTCCTCGGGGTCGTCGGACCCGTGTTCTCCGGGACGGCCCGGTCCAGCGAGCCGCTCTACAGCCGGGCCGGCCTGCTGTCGGTGAGCCCGTCGGCGACCAGCCCAAGCCTGACCGACCTGGGCTTCACCACCTTCTACCGCCTGATGGCGCCCGACACCGTCCAGGGGGCCGGCGCCGCCGAGTACCTGAGCAGGGTGCTGCATACGAACCGGGTGTTCTCACTGGACGACCGCAGCGAGTACGGCAGGGGGCTGTCGGGGGTGCTGGAGGGCGCGCTGTCCGACCATGGCGTCACGGTGATCCATGATGGCGTCGAGCCGACCACGGACTACGCCGCCGAAGCCGCGAAGATCATCCAGGCGCATCCCGACGCCCTCTACTACGCGGGGTACTACTCGGAGCTTGCCCCGCTGGCCCGGGCGCTGCGCAGCAAGGGCTTCACCGGAACGATCGTCAGCGGCGACGGGGCGAACGATGACCAGCTCATCCGCCAGGCCGGCGCCGGCAACGCCGAGGGAATCCTGCTGACCTGCGCCTGCCGGGACGCCGGCAGCGATCCCGGGGCGGCCGGCTTCGCGGCCGAGTACCGCTCGGTCAACAGCGGCATCCGCCCCGGCACCTACTCCGCCGAGGCGTACGACGCCACCAACGCGATCATCGACGTGCTGCGCCGCCTCGGCCCCGGAGCAACGCGGCGCGCGGTGGCGGCGAACTTCGGCGCGGTGGACCTGCCGGGTGTCACCAAGCGGATCCGCTTCCGCGGCGACGGGGACGTCGACAGCACCGACGTCTACCTCTACGAGGTGCGCGGCGGGCGGCGGCTGACGCGGGGGGCGATCGACGCTCTGGCCAGACCCTGACGGGCACGCCCGGACCCGGTGCGGCGGGGGAGCGGGTCACGCCGGGCGCGCCCATGCGAAGGGCTGATGAGGCACCCGGGAACGGCCTTTGGTGCCGTCCGGACCTTCCCCGCGCCCGAACGTTGTCTACTCGCCCGCCCCGGGTGCCACCGGCGATGAGGCTAAGCCCACCACCGGACCAGGTCAATGTAGCGCGCGGAGTCCGGTGTGTCCGTTCGGAGATACCTTCCGGGGTGGATGCCGGCAACCGGTGCACCCGGCGTTTTGCGTCGGGGCGTAATCAGTATGCGGATTTCGGTGCAGGCGGTTCGGCGTGCCATGTTGGCAGGGCGCGCCGGGACTACAGCGGTGACGGTTCACGTCAGGGCCCGGTGATGGGTCGCGTTCACCTCGATGCCGACCGCGACGGCGCCAGCGGGCGCGCCGAGCGTGGCGCCGACCGAGCTGACCGTCTCGGCGAGCGCCACCGACGCGCCGCCGTGCAGCAGGCCGAACGGCTGGCGGTTTCCCTCGACCGGCATGGTGGCGACGACGCGCTCGGGCCGGGCCTCCACGAGCACGATTCCCAGTGTCCGCGCGAGCTCGCCGGGCGCCTCGTTGAACCGGGCGGCGAGCCGTACCGCCTCCTGATCAGGCTCCGGGACAGCCTCCGGGCCAGGGCTTGGGCTCGATCCTCTGCGTGGCGTCGGCGGGCACGGCGAGCAGCCTGGTCCGGTATCGCCCGCGACAGACCGCCCACGGCCCACGAAACTGTCGGACGCACGGCCTAAACTCGCCGCGTGCCCGTCACCACATCGAATCCGTCCGCCGACTCGCCGGCCGCAGCCGCCCCGCGGCGCGCCTCCGCCAGGCCGGCCCCCGCCGGGGCGCCCCCCAGCACGCCGCGCCTGCTGCTGCTCGACGGGCACTCGCTGGCCTACCGCGCGTTCTACGCGCTGCCGGTGGAGAACTTCTCCACCACCACCGGCCAGCCGACGAACGCCGTCTACGGCTTCACGTCGATGCTGATCAACGTTCTGCGCGACGAGCGGCCGACGCACGTCGCCGTCGCATGGGACCTGCCGACGCCGACCTTCCGGCACAACCAGTACGCCGAGTACAAGGCCGGCCGCTCGGAGACGCCGGCCGACTTCGTCGGGCAGGTCAGCCTCATCCACCAGGTGTGCGACGCGCTGGCGGTGCCCGGGGTGAGCGCCGCCGGCTTCGAGGCCGACGACGTGATCGCCACCCTCGCGACGGCCGGCGCCGCCGTCGGCATGGACGTCCTCGTCGTCACCGGTGACCGGGACGCGCTGCAGCTCGTCAACGAGCACGTCACGGTGCTGATGACCCGCAAGGGCATCTCCGACATGACCCGTTTCACCCCCGACGAGGTGCAGGCCAGGTACGGCCTGTCCCCGTCCCAGTACCCGGACTTCGCGGCCCTGCGCGGTGACCCGTCCGACAACCTGCCCTCGGTGCCGGGGGTGGGGGAGAAGACGGCCACCAAGTGGATCAAGCAGTTCGGATCGCTCGCGGAGCTCGTCGACCGGGCCGACGAGATCGGCGGGAAGACGGGCGTGTCGCTGCGCGCCCACCTGTCCTCGGTCATCCGCAACCGGTCGCTGACCGAGCTGTCCCGCGACGTCCCGCTGCCCGTGGCGCCGGATGACCTGCGGCTGCGCCCATGGGACCGCGAGTCCGTCCACCAGCTGTTCGACACGTTGCAGTTCCGGGTGCTGCGCGAGCGGCTCTACGCGGCGCTCGCCACCGCCCCGCCGCCGGTCGAGGAGGGCTTCGAGGTCAGCCTCACCACCCTCGGGCCGGACGAGGTGGCCGCCTGGCTCGCCGAGCACGCCCGCGGCACCTCCCGGGTCGGGCTGCACGCCCGCGGCACCTGGGGCCGGGGCACCGGCGTGCTCTCCGGCCTCGCGCTCGCCGCGGCGGACGGCGCGGCCGCCTGGGTCGACCCGACCCGGCTCACCCCGGCGGACCTCGCGGCTCTCGGTGCCTGGCTCGCCGACCCCGACCAGCCCAAGGCCGGGCACGACGTCAAGGGCCCGATGCTGGCGCTGGCGGAGCTCGGGCTCACCCTCGCCGGCGTCACCAGTGACACCGCGCTCGCCGCCTACCTCGCCCTGCCCGGCCAGCGCTCGTTCGACCTCGGCGATCTGGTTGCCCGTTACCTGCACCGGGACCTGGCCAGCGAACCCGCGGGCAACGGCCAGCTCACCCTCGACGGATCCGGCGAGGCCGAGGAGTCCCAGGCCGACGCGGTGCGCGCGCTCGCCTGCCGGGAGCTCGCCGACGAGCTGGACGCTGACCTCGAGCGCCGCTCGGCCGCGGGCCTGCTGCGCGACATCGAGCTCCCGCTCGTCACGGTGCTGGCCGGGATGGAGCGCGCCGGCATCGCCGCCGACCAGGACCACCTCACCGACCTACAGAAGCACTACGGCGCCGAGGTCGCCTCCGTCGCAGCCCAGGCCCACGAGATCGTCGGCCGCTCGTTCAACCTCGGCTCGCCCAAGCAGCTCCAGCAGATCCTGTTCGACGAGCTCGGTCTGCCCAAGACCAAGAAGATCAAGACGGGCTACACGACGGACGCCGACGCGCTGGCCTGGCTCGCCGTCCAGTCCGACCATCCGCTGCTGCCCGTGCTCCTGCGCCACCGCGACGTCGCCCGGCTCAAGACCGTCGTCGACTCGCTGCTGCCGATGATCGACGACGCCGGGCGCATCCACACCACCTTCAACCAGACGATCGCGGCCACCGGAAGGCTCTCGTCCACCGACCCGAACCTGCAGAACATCCCGATCCGCACCGCGGAGGGCCGCCAGATCCGGCGGGCCTTCGTCGTCGGCGCGGGCTACGAGTCGCTGCTGACGGCGGACTACTCCCAGATCGAGATGCGGATCATGGCCCACCTGTCCGGTGACGAGGGGTTGATCCAGGCCTTCGGTTCGGGGGAGGACCTGCACACCTTCGTCGCGGCGGAGGCGTTCGACCTGCCGGTCGGCGAGGTCGACCCGGAGCTGCGCCGCCGCATCAAGGCGATGTCCTACGGCCTGGCCTACGGGCTGTCCGCCTACGGGCTCGCCTCCCAGCTAGGCATCGCCCCGGACGAGGCCCGCGAGCACATGGACGCCTACTTCGCCCGGTTCGGCGGCGTGCGCGACTTCCTGCGCGGCGTCGTCGACCGCGCGCGCGGCGACGGCTACACCGAGACGATGCTCGGCCGGCGCCGCTACCTGCCCGACCTCACCAGTGACAATGCCCAGCGCCGGCAGATGGCCGAGCGGATGGCGCTCAACGCGCCCATCCAGGGCTCCGCCGCCGACATCATCAAGATCGCGATGCTCGGCGTTGACCGGGCGCTGCGGGCCGGCGGCCACCGTTCCCGGTTGCTCCTGCAGGTGCACGACGAACTCGTACTGGAGATCGCTCCCGGCGAGCGCGAGGCCGTCGAGGCCCTGGTGCGCGCCGAGATGGCCGCGGCCTACACCATGTCCGTGCCGCTGGAGGTCAGCGTCGGCTCCGGGCGCACCTGGGACGACGCCGCGCACTGACGGCCCCGCCGCGGTGCGCGCCGAACGCACCCGGAATTCCTTCTCGGTAGTAGGGCGAGAAATGTCGCGACATAGCGCCGCTGCCGGGACGACAACGGCGCTGGGAATGTTAGGAGCGCCGTCCCGCCGGCAATGGTGATGAAGGGCCGGCGCGGTCTGGGCGGGGCCGCGCCGGGGCTGCGGGTCCGGCCGGATCGGCGGGAGAGGTAGGCGCTTCGTGTACAGCGATCGTGCGCACGCCGACCGGAGACGGTTCCTGGTCGTCGCTCCGCTCGGCGCCGGGCTGCTGCTGTCGGGAGACCTGCTCCTGCCGGGCGCGCCCGGCCACGCTGCTCACCGCCTACGTCGCCCTGATCCGCGTCCGGCTGGCCGTGGGCACGACCGTGGTGATCATCGGCGCGCTCCTCATCGGATCGCTCGCGTGCAGGGCGCCGGGTGAGGTCCTGGTCGCCCCCACGGTCTCCGCGGCGCTGTGCGTCGCCGTCGCCGCGCTCGTGGTGAAGGGCCTGTTCCGGGCCGATCTCATGCAACGGGAAACGGACACGTTGACCCGGCTGCCAAACCGGGCCGGCACCATCGAACGCGGCGACCGGGCCGTCCAGGAGATCCGGTCCGCCGGGCATGAGGCGGTCCTCGTCCTTGTCGACATCAACCGGTTCCACGAGATCAACGATGCCCTGGGCCACGTGGGCGGCGACATTCTTCTGCAGGTCATCGCGCGTGCTCTCGACGGGCTCACTCCGTCGCCCGCCTTCGTCGGACGGACCGGGGGAGACGAGTTCGCCCTCGTCTTCCGGGGCCTGCCGATGTCGGCGGAGACCACGGCCAGGGGTGCGGCCGCGGCGTGGGAACAGGCGGCGCCCGCTCCCACCGTGGCCGAGGCGACGCGTGGACGGGTCTTTGCCCGGCGGGTGCTGCGCCAGATCCAGGGTCCCTTCGAGATCTGCGGGGTCGAGGTGGCGGTCGACGCGTCGGTCGGCGTCGCCATGGCACCCCGCGACGGAACCTCGATGGCAGCCCTGCTGACCTGCGCGGACTCGGCGCTGCTGCGCGCCAAGCGGGCGGGGGAGAGCGTCGGTCTGTGGGATCCCGGCATCACCGGGGTGCGGCCCGAGGAGATCGCCCTGTTCGCGCAGCTGCGCTCGGCGATCCGGCAGGACGAGCTCGTCGTCTACTACCAGCCGTTGCAGTCCGCGCATTCGGGCGCGATCGTCGGTGCGGAGGCCCTGCTGCGCTGGCAGCATCCGACCAGGGGTCTGCTTCCCCCCGGGGAGTTCCTGCCGGTGATCGAGCGCTCGCCGTTGATCGACGACCTGACCCGCTGGGTGCTCGACGAGGCGCTGCGCCAGTGCGCGGCCTGGATCGAGTCAGGCCTGCACCTGCCCGTGTCCATCAACCTCTCGCCGCGCATGCTCGTGCTGGACGACCTGCCGACCGTCATCGTCGGCGCGCTCGACACCCATGGCCTGAGCAGCAGGGCGCTGACGCTCGAGATCACCGAGAGTGCGCTGGTCACCAAGCCCGCGCGGGCCGCGACGATACTCCGCCAGTTGCGCGCGCAAGGCGTCGAACTGTCCCTGGACGACTTCGGCACCGGCTACAGCTCGATGGAGATCCTCAAGACGCTGCCGTTCAGCGAGGTCAAGATCGACCGGGGGTTCGTCGCCGATGCCAGCGGCAGCGTGCCGGATGCCGCGATCGTGCGCTCGGTCATCGATCTGGGCCACCGGCTCGGACTTCGCGTCGTCGGCGAGGGCATCGAGGACGAGCGGACCCTGTCGATGATGATCGATCTGGGCTGTGACCTCCTGCAGGGGGATGCGGTCTCGGTTCCGCTGCCGGCGCCGCAGATGTCGGCGCTGCTGCGTTCCCGCCTCCCAACCCGTACCTCCGACGGGAGTCGCTCCCACACCACGCCGGGGGTGGCCACCGGACCATCCGTGCGTGCGGACCGAGCCGTGCCCCGGCCCATCCCGTCCGATCCCGGCTCCTCGATCGGTCCGCGTCCCTCGAGCGGCACTCCTTTGTCGAACAGGACCTATCCGCCGGCCGGTTCCCGGCCGTCGAACGGTTCCCGGCCGTCGAACGGGAGCCATCCGCCCAACGGCTCCCGCTCGGTGAGGGGCGGTGGTCGCGGCCCGCGCGACAGGGTGCTCGGCGGCGACGATCACCTTCGCGGACGGAGCGCGGGCATGGACCAAGACCCAGGCCCGGGAGGGAGCGTCACTTGTTGGCGGCACGCTGCGGGATCGGGGCGCGGGTGCTTGCCCAGGGCAGCTTCATCGAGGTGCAGGACCTGGGCGCCGAAGGCTGTGCACCACCGCGGCCCGCCGATCCTGGTGCGCCTCTCACCCGGCCCCGGCACTACCGGGCGGGCGAACAGATCCGATTCGCCGCCGGCATACCGATCGCCGCCCCGGACGGGCATGTCCTCGGCGCCCTGACGGTCGTCGACCGGGTTCCCCGCAAGCTGACCACGCAGCACCGGGCCATCCTCGCCGGCCTGGCCCGCCAGGCGTTGTCCCTGCTCGACGCGCGGCGGGATGCGACCGTGTTCGCCCTGGTCACGGGGGCCCTCGCCGATCTTGACCGGCTCTGGTTCGCGCGCGACGTCGAGCGGGCCGCCTCGCTCACCGCGAGCACCGCGCGGATCCTGCTGGGCGCCGACGAGACCGGGCTTCTGCTCGCCGAGATGCCCGGATCGACGATCTACCGGGTCGCGGGCCAGAGCGTGATCCCCGGGGTGATGCCGATCTCCGAGGTCGGCGAGGAGCTCGTGCGGGGCAGCCGGCTGCTCGCGCAGGCCATGCGCATGCAGGGGCCGCTGTTCGTCGCGGACGCCGGCGCATCGCCGCTGCTCGACGAGGGATTCGCCGAGCACTACCGGCTCGGCTCGGTGCTCGTCGTGCCGCTTCCCCGCGAGGGCGGCATGCTCGGCGCGATCGCCGCCCGGTGGGAGGTGCCGCGCGGTGAGATTGACCCGATGGTCGTCCGGGCTCTGACGCTGCTCGCCCGGCAGTCGGCGTACACGTTCATCCGGCTGCGAGCCCCGTCGGGGGGCTCCGTCACGCGGTGACCCCCACCTCGCGCCAGGCCTCGCTGACGGCCTTCTGCTCGTCCGCGCCGAACAGTACGCCGGCCTGGCGGACCGTGGCCGCCGCGAACGAGCGGAAGGTCGCGTTCGGCCGGACCTGCGGAGCGCGCAGGCTCTCGTACCAGATCCGGCCGGCCCGCTCCCACGCGTGGCCGCCGAGCGCGGTCGCGACCAGGTAGAACGCGCGGTTGGGAATGCCCGAGTTGATGTGCACGCCGCCGTTGTCCGAGGTCGTGCGGACATAGCCGTCCATGTGCGCGGGCTGGATGTCGTCCCCGAGCACGGGGTCGTCATAGGCCGTGCCGGGCGCCTTCATCGAGCGCAGCGCGACACCCTGCACGGCGTCGGTCAGCAGCTCGCCGCCGATCAGCCAGTCGGCCTGCTCGGCGGTCTCCCCGCGGGCGTACTGCTTGACCAGCGACCCGAAGACGTCGCTCACGGACTCGTTGAGTGCCCCTGACTGGTTGACGTACATCAGGGCGGCCTCGTCGTCGGTCACGCCATGGGTCAGCTCGTGGCCGATGACGTCCAGCGACACGGTGAACCGCCGGAACAGCTCGCCGTCGCCGTCGCCGAAGACCATCTGGCGGCCGTTCCAGAAGGCGTTGTCGTAGTGGTCGCCGTAGTGCACGGTGGCGAGCACCGCCATGCCCTCGTCGTCGATCGAGTCGCGGCCCAGGACCTGTGCGTAGAACGCGAACGTGGCGCCGAGGCCGTCATAGGCCTCGTCGACGGCCGCGTCACCGGCGGGGTCGGCACCCTCGGCGCGCACGGTCGCGCCGGGAAGGGTCTCGCTGCCCGCGGCGTCGGCGATGGTGCGGCGCGGCCCCGCGTCGGGAGCCAACCGGGGCGGCTCGATACCGCGGCCGGCGGCGCGCAGCTGGGCGTTGTGGACGCGGATCGTGCGGTGCGAGCCGTCCTGGACGAGGGTCGACAGCGCCCAGGAGGACTGCTCGGCGGTGCCGTTGCGGATGATGCGCTCGAGGATGTGCGGCGGGACAGCGCAGGGCGCCGCCGGTCCGCAGGTGCGGCGCGGGCGGGGGCGAGGGCGGCGGCTCGGGCTGGCGGGGGGCATGGTCGGCTCCGGGACGTGAGGACGGCGCCCGCGGGGCCGGGAGTGCCGACCTGGGTGCCGCCGGATCGGGTGATCCGTCGTCCTCAGACCATGAGGTAGGCACGGGTGATTGTCCAGAGCGTGTCGTTATGGCGGCATAGTGCGGTCGCCGGCCGTCGGCGTGTCACGACCGGTGCGGCGAGGTCGCGGCGGGACCCGATCGACCGGCGCGCCACCGCCGCAGCCCATGGGCCGCGCCCACCCGCAGCAGCGCCGCCGCGAGCGTGCCGAGGACGAGCCAGGTCAGGTGCGCGTCGAGCCAGTCCACGCCACCGCGCATCCACGGCGTGACCGCCCGCGCGGCAGCCAGGTAGATCACGCTGGACAGCAGCGAACCCGGGATCAGGAAACGCAGGAACCGGCGCATCGGCACGCCGCCGGCGCCGAGCGCGGCGTCCACGGCCACGTTGGTGTTCAGCAGGCAGAACCACAGCAGCGGCGTCTGCGTGCGCTCCCGCGTCAGCGCCGTGACCAGCCGACCGCCACCGATCGACCGCAGCAGCACAGATCGGACGTTGTTGCGGGCGAGCGCGAAGTAGCCGACGTCGAGCAGGGCGCGCATCACCGCCGCGACGAGCAGCGCGGGCACGAACGGCACCGACCCGCCGACGAGGACCAGCACGCCCCAGGTCGGGCGCAGCGCGATGAGCAGCAGCGGCGCCCGGTGCGCGAGCGTCGGGAGCAGGACCAGCCCCAGCGCGCCGAGGCCGAGTAGCGTCCCGGTGACCAGCACCGGCCACAGATGATGGGCGAGCCGCACCCACCGCTGCTCGCCCGTGACTGTCACGCCCCCAGTCTGACCAGCCCTCGCGGGTCGCGTGGGGGTGGGCCCGCGCGGGTGACGGGCCGGAGCTGGCAGACTCGGCCACGTGCTCACGGTGGGTCTGACGGGTGGCATCGGGTCGGGGAAGAGCGCGGTGTCCGCGCGACTGGTCGCGCGCGGGGCGTTGCTCGTCGACGCCGACCAGATCGCGCGGGAGGTGGTCGCGCCGGGTACCCCGGGCCTCGCGGAGGTGCTGGCGGAGTTCGGACCGGCGGTCGAGGCGCCCGACGGCAGTCTGGACCGGCCGGCGCTCGGCCGGGTGGTGTTCGCCGATCCGGCGGCCCGCGGCAGGCTGGAGGCGATCGTGCATCCGCTGATCCGCGCCGAGACAGCCCGGCGCATCGCGGCGGCGCCCGCGGACGGGATCGCCGTGCACGACATCCCGCTGCTCGTCGCGGTGGGCGCGCAGGGGAACTACGACGTGGTGCTCGTCGTCGAGGCGCCGCGCGAGCTGCGCCTCGAGCGCCTGGCCGCGCGCGGCCTGCCCCGGGAGGAGGCTGCGGCCCGGATGGCGTCGCAGGCCAGCGACGAGCGCCGCCGCGCCGTCGCCGACGTCGTCATCGACAACGGCGGCAGCCTCGACGACCTCGACGCCCGCGTCGCCGAGGTCTGGCAGGACCTACAGGCCCGCCACGACGCCAAGGTCGCCGAGCCCGGCACCTGACGTCACCACCGCGGGAGAGCGCACCGTGGGACAGTGCACCCTCGAGGCCGCCCGCCGGGCGAATCTTCCCACGGCGTCGCCGGTGTAGAACTCACGTCCTTCGCCGCTTCCCTGTCACTGGACGCCGGCGGCGCCCATGCCGCGCAGCTCCTTCTTCAGCTCGGCGATCTCGTCGCGCAGCCGGGCGGCGAGCTCGAACTGCAGCTCGCGGGCGGCCTCGTGCATCTGGTCGTCGAGCTGGCGGATGAGCTGGGCGAGCTCGTGCGACGGCAGCCCGGCGAGCTCGGCGGCGTAGCGGCCGACCACGTCCTGCTGGCCGCCGCGCGACTTCATCCCGGGCACCGGCGCCTTGCCCCGCGACTGCGCCCGCCCGCCGCCGCCGATCAGCTCCCCGTCGGCGGACTCGCGGACCATGTCGTCGAGGATGTCGACGACCTTCTTGCGCAGCGGCTGCGGGTCCAGCCCGCGCTCGGCGTTGTACGCCATCTGCTTCACCCGGCGGCGGTTCGTCTCGTCGATGGCGTGGCGCATCGACGGGGTGATCTTGTCGGCGTACATGTGCACCTGGCCGGACACGTTGCGGGCCGCTCGGCCGATCGTCTGGATCAGCGACCGGTCGGAGCGCAGGAAGCCCTCCTTGTCCGCGTCGAGGATGCTGACCAGCGACACCTCGGGCAGGTCGAGGCCCTCGCGCAGCAGGTTGATGCCGACCAGGACGTCGAACTCGCCGCGGCGCAGCTCGGTGAGCAGCTCCACCCGGCGCAGCGTGTCGACCTCGCTGTGCAGGTACCGCACCCGGATGCCGAGTTCGAGCAGGTAGTCGGTAAGGTCCTCGCTCATCTTCTTGGTCAGCGTGGTGACGAGGACCCGCTCGTCACGCTCGGCGCGCAGCCGGATCTCGTGCACGAGATCGTCGATCTGGCCCTTCGTCGGCTTGAGGATGACCTCCGGGTCGAGCAGGCCGGTCGGGCGGATGATCTGCTCGACGACGCCGTCCGCCCGGTCTAGCTCGTAGGCGCCCGGCGTCGCCGACAGGTAGACGGTCTGGCCGATGCGCTCCAGGAACTCCTCGAAGCGCAGCGGCCGGTTGTCCATCGCGCTCGGCAGCCGGAAACCGTGGTCGACCAGGTTGCGCTTGCGGGACATGTCGCCCTCGTACATCCCGCCGATCTGCGGGACGGTGACGTGCGACTCGTCGATCACCAGCAGGAAGTCGTCCGGGAAGTAGTCGAGCAGGGTGTGCGGCGGGGTACCGGCGTCGCGGCCGTCGATGTGGCGGGAGTAGTTCTCGATGCCGGAGCAGAAGCCGACCTGGCGCATCATCTCGATGTCGTAGGTGGTGCGCATCCGCAGCCGCTGTGCCTCCAGCAGCTTGCCCTGGCGCTCCATGGTGGCCAGGCGCTCCTCGAGCTCCGCCTCGATGCCGGCGATCGCCCGCTCCATCCGCTCCGGGCCGGCGACGTAGTGGGTGGCTGGGAACACGAAGATCTCCGGCGCCTCGCGGACGATCTCGCCGGTCAGCGGGTGCAGGTAGGTGAGCCGCTCGATCTCGTCGCCGAACATCTCCACCCGGACGGCGAGCTCCTCGTAGACCGGGAACACCTCGACCGTGTCGCCGCGGACGCGGAACGTGCCACGGGTGAAGGCGACGTCGTTGCGGGCGTACTGGACGTCGACGAGACGGCGCAGCAACGTGTCCCGCTCGATCTCGTCGCCGACGCGCAGCCGCACCATCCGGTCGATGTACTCCTGGGGCGTGCCCAGGCCGTAGATGCAGCTCACGCTCGCGACGACGATGACGTCACGGCGGGTGAGCAGGCTCATCGTGGCGGAGTGGCGCAGCCGCTCGACCTCCTCGTTGATCGAGGAGTCCTTCTCGATGTAGGTGTCCGTCTGCGCGATGTACGCCTCGGGCTGGTAGTAGTCGTAGTACGAGACGAAGTACTCGACGGAGTTGTGCGGCAGCAGCTCGCGGAACTCGTTGGCGAGCTGCGCCGCGAGGGTCTTGTTCGGCGCCATCACCAGGGCGGGGCGCTGCAGCCGCTCGACGAGCCACGCGGTGGTCGCCGACTTGCCGGTACCGGTGGCGCCGAGTAGCACCACGTTGGTCTCGCCGGCCTCGATCCGCCGGGCGAGCTCCTCGATGGCGGCGGGCTGGTCACCGGCCGGGGCGTAGTCGGACACGACCTCGAACGGGGCGCGCGTCCGCTCGAGGTCGGTGGTGGGCCGTTCGAAGGTTGTGCTCACATCCTCCAGAACACCACAGGCCTCCGACAGTTTCCGCCCGGCCGCTTCCGGCCGGCGCCGGTGGGCCTCATCCGGCGGCCGGGTCCCAGCCGATCAGGCGCGCGCCGAGCACCGCCGTCTGCAGGACGTACCGGTCGGTGGGCGACGTCGGGTCGTGCCGGGTCAGGGTGTGGATGCGGTCGAGCCGGTAGGTCAGCGCGCGGACGGACAGGTGCAGCCGGCGCGCGGCAGCCAGGGCGACCCCACCGGTGGTGAAGTAGGCGTCGAGGGTGTCCAGCAGCGGCGCGGCGCCTCCGCGCGCCGCGCGCAGCGGGGCGAGCACCGCCTCCACCAGCTCCGCCAGCGCCTCCCGGTCGCGCAGCAGCACCTTGTAGATGAGCAGATCGTCGGTGTGCACGATGGCGTTGTCGAGCCCGAGGCGGCCGGCCAGCTCCACCGCCGACCGGGCCTCCTCGAAGCCGATCCGGACGCCGGCGACGCCGCTGCGCGCCCGGCTCACCCCCATTCGCCAGACCAGGCCGGGCTCGCCGCGCAACCGGCCGGCCAGCGTGGCGAGTTCGGCCGTCGACTCCGGCGTCGGTGCGAAGGCGGGCAGGGGCGAGAATCCCAGCCGGGCGGAGGCTGCGGCATCCGCGCGCCGCCGCCCGGGCGGCCGCCCGCCGCCGCGCACCGCCGCTGTCCCCGTCCCCGACGACTCCGTCCCCGCACCCGACGAGACGCCCGCCATCGTCCACGCGGCCGCCATCGTCGACGCGGCCGGGTGTGCCGATCCCGCCGGGTGTGCCGATCCCGCCGGGTGTGCCGATCCCGCCGGGTGTGCCGATCCCGCCGGGTGTGCCGATCCGGACGGGTGTGCCGATCCGGACGGGTGTGCCGATCCGGACGGCGGCGCCGTGCCTGGGCCGGCCTCGGGCCCGCCGACGAGCTGGTGGCCCGCGGCGACGACGCAGACAAGCAGCCCGTCGCGGGTGGCGACCAGCGGTTCGCCACCCGCGCCGTCGGCACGCAGGATGGTCTCGGCGGCCCGGGTCAGCGCCCGCCCGTCGAGGAAGCGCCGGTTGCCGCCGACGACGAGGACCGCGTGGGGAGCCTCCAGGCGCAGGCCGAACGCGCCCGCGCGCTCCAGGAGCTGGCCGACGGCGGAGGTACCGATCAGCAGGTCGTCCACCAGCTCGCGGCGCAGCGCCTCCTCGGAGCGGGCGCGGGCGGTGCGGGCGGCCTCGTAGCCCTCGCAGACGGCGGCGACCGCGTCGTCGCTGGCCCGCAGCACGGCCGAGGCGGCGGCGCGGGTGCGTGAGACCGCCCCGACGGACTCGCCGGCCGAGCGCACCATGTCGGCGAACCACCCCGCGTCCCGTCGGCCGTCCGCCGGGCCGTCCGGGGCATGGCTGACCTCACGTGCCGAACGGGCCGCCCGGTCCGCCGCCCGGACGGCGGGCAGCGACGGCCAGACCCGCCAGGTGGCCGACAGGTAGAGGTCGACCAGCGCGCGCAGGGACGCCCCGGACTCCGCCGCCACCTGGCCGAGCGCGCGGAACGCGTCGAGCTCCGGCCGGGTCAGCCGCCGGCCGCTGTCCGCCGCCGTGGCGAGCAGGTCGAGATAGTCGCCGAGCAGGCCGGCGTGCAGCCGCGAGTCGGCGGCCGCGAGCACGGCCGCGCGTGGGAGCCGGGTGAGGCTCGTCTCCGGAAGGCCGACCGGCGCGTCGTCCTCGACGGCGGGCAGCTCGTCCGCTTCGTCCGCTTGATCCACCTCTGCCACTCCCACATCTCCTTGCCGAGGTTCGGCAACGGGATCATAGAGGAAGTCGCGCACTTCAGGCGGTGTCTGCCGGGACTTCGAAGGGCAGGCTAGACGTTGAGAAACACAGGAGCCCGGACGCGAACGCTGCCCGGGTCACCCGGAAAGGAGTCTGAGCGGACATGGCAGGCGAAGACGCGACCAGGGGAGGATTCCCGCCGATCACGGTGCGTCCGGGATTCGCCGTCGCGGCGGCGGTCGTCACCGTCCTGCTCGGCGCCCTCACGTTGCCGGCCACCGTCCCGGACCGTCCTGGATTCGCCTACTTCTGTGGCGGTCTGATCGGGGTCGGGCTGCTTGCCGGCATCCTGGTGGGCGCCGATCTGATGCGGGCCCGGGCGGCCCGGCGCGCCGGGCTGACGGTCGTCGGCATCGTCCTGGGTGCCTTCGGGAGCCGGCTGTCGGTCGCCGTCAGCGACCCGGCGGCGAACTGGTACCGGCCCGGTGGCGACGCCGCGTCGAACGCCGGCCGGCCGGCTGCCCGCGCGACCGGTCCGGTGGCCCTGTTCCCGGACGCCGCAGCGAAGCGCGGCTCAACCGGCGGGGTGGACCTCGTGCCACCTCCGGGCGGGGGCCTGCCCTTCGGCGGTGACGCCGTCGGCGTGGGGTCCGACGGTTCCGCGGCCGGGGCCGACGCCGTGCGGGCCGAGGCGCGGATGGCTCGCGCCGGCCTGGCGGTGACCGCCCTCGCCGGCGCCGTGCTGGTTGTCCTCGGCGTGCTCAGCCCTGGCGGAACCCTGGCCCTCGCCGGCCAGGTGGCGCTGTGGGTCGGCACGTTCGCGCTGCTCATCACGGCCGTCGACGCGCTGCCGAGCCCGCGCAGCGCAGGTGGCCGGCTGATCGCCGACCGGGTGCTGCGCCGCACCGGAAGCCGGGACCGCGCCGAGCGCGCCGTGGCCCGGGCGGGTGTCATCAGCGGCTGGACCCTGATCGTGATCGGCGCCGCGGGTGTCTTCCTCGTCGGGTTCGTCGCCCTGTGGGCGGCGCTGCTCGGCTGGATGGCGCTGGGGGCGTCCCGGCTGGCGCAGTCCCAGCAGCGGGCGCAGGCCGCTCTCGCGGGCCTGACCGCACGCGACGTCATGACCCCAGCGCCGCCCACGCTGTCGTCCTGGTCGACGGTGGACGACGCGCTGCGGGACGTGGTGCTGCCGTCGCGCCGGGCGCTGTTCGGCATCGCGGACTTCGACGGTTCGCTCGCCGGTGTGGCGCTGCTGCGCGACCTCGCCGCCGTGCCCATGGACGACCGCGGCATCGCCCGGGTGAACCGGGTGCTGGTCCCGCTGTCGATGGTCGCCACGGCGGCACCGGGCGACCCGCTGGCCGAGCTGCCCGCCCGTCTGGTCGAGCGGCCGGCCGCCGGTTGCGTCGTCGTGGTCGAGCCCGCCGGCGACGGCGGTGTCCGGATGATCGGCACGGTTGGCCCGGTCGAGCTCAGCCAGGCGATCGAGACGGCGCCGCGGCGCGGGGCCGGGGCTATGCGCCCCGACACCTTCTGGCGCTGATCCACGGTCCGGCGCGGGCTGGCCCGCCCCAGCGCGCGCCGCTCGCCCCGTCCTCCCACCCGGATCTCCATCCCCTGTCCTGTCCAGCCCCGCTCACCGCAGCCCGAAAACCACTAAGTCGATCGACAACCAATCCTTTCATGCGCGGCCGCCGTCCGGTCCCACGGCCCGTGACCCTTGGCGGCGCGCCAATCGTGCCCCGACCGGCCGCTGGCAATGGAGCCCGGCCGCTCGGGGCGACATCTGCCGCGTGCGACCGACGGTCCGCTCTATCCGATGATCCGGTCCCGCGTGAAGGTCCCGTTCCACCCCGCCACCACTGGAGACATTCGTGCATGTGCCCCTCTGGGCCTGGGCCGCCTTCGTCGGCGTTCTGCTCGCCCTGTTGACCGTCGACCTACTCGCCCACCGCCGGTCCCATGTGATCGGCTTCCGCGAGGCTGCCTGGTGGAGCGTTCTGTGGGTCTCTCTCGGCCTCGGCTTCGCCCTGGTGATCTGGGCCTGGCAGGGCCCGGGCGCCGCCGGTGAGTACACCGCCGCCTACCTGCTCGAGAAGAGCCTGTCCGTCGACAACCTGTTCGTCTTCGCGCTGATCTTCTCGTACTTCCGGGTGCCGCGGGCCTATCAGCATCGGGTGCTCTTCTACGGTGTGCTCGGCGCGCTCGTGCTGCGATTCCTGTTCATCGCGGCCGGGATCGCGCTGCTCGACCGGTTCAGCTTCGTCATCTACCTCTTCGGCGCCTTCCTGATCTACACGGCCGTGAAGATGGTGCGGGACGACGGCGTCGAGATGGATCCCAGCAAGAGCCGAGCGGTGAACCTCCTGCGCCGGGTTGTTCCGGTCACGGACGACTACCAGGGGCAGCGATTCTGGCTCCGCCGTGCCGGGAAGCTCACCGCGACCCCCCTGCTCGCCGTCCTGGTCGCGATCGAGACCGCCGACGTGCTGTTCGCCTTCGACTCGGTGCCGGCCGCGCTCGGCGTGACCGACAAGACGTTCCTCGTCTACACCAGCAACGCACTGGCGATCCTCGGCCTGCGGTCGCTGTTCTTCCTGCTCTCCGGTCTGATGGAGCGCTTCCACCACCTCGCCACCGGTCTGGCCTTCATCCTGGCCTTCATCGGCGTGAAGATGCTGCTCACCGACGTGTGGCACATTCCGATCGCGCTCTCCCTCGGCGTGATCGCCGTCGCGCTGACCGTCTCGATCGTCTGGTCGCTGCGGACGGAGCCCCCGGCCAAGGACGAGCCGGAGCCCGAGGCACGACCGGAGCCCGCGCCGGCGCTGGAGCCTGGCGCGGTGGTGCCGGGGCCGGGCGGTCGGGCGGCCACCGACGGCCAGCTCGCGGCGGACAGGCCGGCGGGCCCGGTTGGCGAGCCAGACCCCAGCGGTGACGGTTCGCCGGATCAACCCTCCAGAGTGGCGGCCAGTGGGCCGCGGGCAGACGGCGGGCCCGGTCGTCGCTCCTAGGTCGGTCGCGCGGGCTCGCCGCGGGCGCCGGTGCCGGGGGGCGCCGGCGCCCGTCGGATTCGGCGCGGGCCCGGCGGGGGCGCGGTGAACAGGGCGAACGGATCCCGGTCCGCGATCGGCTGACCGGTGTTGGCCGCCCGGGAGATGCGGTCCCAGCGGAACCAGCGCGGCCCCCGCCGCTCGAGGCACCACGCCAGCAGGTACCACTGGCCGCCGGTGAAGGCCAGCAGATGGGGCTCCACGCGGCGGCCCACAGTGCGGCTGCCGGCGGCGTCCTGGTAGTCGATGACCAGGATCTGGCCGGCGCGCAGCGCCTCCTCGACGACGGCGGCCAGCGCCGAGCGCAGGACCGCGGGGGGAGCGGCCCACCCCCGGGAGGCCACCTCGGCGATCTGCTTCTGTTCGGTCGGGGGCATCGTGTCCAGCAGCTTCTCCAGAGCTGTCGCGCCGTCCCGGGTCATCGGGCCGGTGGCCGCCGCGGCCAGAGCCACGGCCGCGGCGGTGGCCTGTCCCTGGGTGAAGGCGACCGGAGGCAGCATCGCGTGCTGGGCGAGCACATAGCCCCCGCCCGGTCCCGAGATGCCGCCCACCGGCACCCCGGCGCCCTGCAGGACGAGTAGATCCCGACGTATCGTGCGTACACTCACGTCCAGCCGAGCCGCCAGGCTCGCGGCTGTGCGCCCGGCGGGTCCGGCCCGGCGCAGCTCCTCAACGATCGCGGTCAGTCGATCTGGGTGCGGCATGCGTTCCACGTTGACAGGGCGCTGTCGTGACTGATGGGGAAACGGCCGACTTTCGCCAACTCACAGCCATCCGACCCCCTGTCCCCGGTCGACCGCACCTCCGGTGTCGGGAGGGGCGTGGGGTCGCGCGGTTGTCGTGGGCCGCCAGTCCAGGAGGAAGCGGGGACGCGTGCGCGGGACGTGGGCGGTTCGGCCCCGCCACCGCCCTGGCCGGGCCCTGGTGATCGCCGGCTGATCCTTACCGGCGCGACATCGACGCCGGACATGGGACGCCGGTGCGAGGTGCCGGTGCCGCGATGGTGGCCGTCGTCGGGGTGGCTGCATTTACCCGTGGATTTTCCAGGGCTGGTCGGCGAGGCCGGCGGAGACCTGTTGTTTGTGTTCCCGTTGTTGCCGCGGGGAGGTCGCGTGCGTTGCCGGTTCGGATTTTCCGTGGGCGGCTATGGTACCCCCGCGCCGTGGTACCAGTGACCCTGGCGGCAGAGGCGCGCGACTCGCCGGAGGAAGAACCTCGACCGTCACCAGACGGTCGTTACCCTGGTGGCGGTCGGTGTCCGGTTCGAGGGACCGGGTGGGCGTGATCCCCCCTGCTGGCGGTACACCACAGGAACGGTCGCCCCTGCGGCGGCCACTGATGAATTTCGACTGATCGCCCTTGTCTGGAGTGATCCTATCGCGCGCCGAGCACATCGCGGTGTCCGTCGCGCCCGATCGACACGTTTTGTTTGTTACCTAGTGAAGGCGGATTATGCACCCTCTGCTTGCGGTCGTCGTGTCCCATGGTGGTTCGACCCATCTGCACCAGTTGCTCTCGGCTCTGGCCGCGATCAGAGGCTCGCGCGTGATGCTGGTCGAGAACGGCACCCGTGGTGCCGACTCCCTGCCGGACGCCGTGCGCGTCGTCGAGGGCCAGGGAAACGTCGGCTACGGCACCGCCGTCAACGTCGCCGTCCGTGCGGCCCTCGACGAGGGTCCGGCGCCGGAGTGGCTGCTGGTCGTCAACAGCGACGTGACGATTCCCGCCGACACCGCGGAGGTGCTGCCGAAGCTGCTCGCCTGGCATCCGCCATCCGTCGACGTCGTCGGCTTCCCGTTTCTCGCCACCGCGGACGGCCCGCCGGCGCGGTCGCGGGCCGTGCTGCCGACGCTGAGGACCAACGCCTTCATCGCCGTGCGCGGGGAGGCCGCCGCCGTCGCCCGCTGGCCCGACCTGCGGCACCCCGTCGGCGCGTTCTTCGCCATCCGGATGTCGACCTTCCTGCGCATGGGCGGATTCGACCCGTCGTACTGGATGTACTACGAGGAGACCGATCTGTTCGCGCGGCTGCACGCCGCCGCCGGCCGGATCGCCTGGGTCGATGACGAGTGGTCGGTGGTCCATGTCGGCGGCGAGACCGTCGGGCGGTCCGGCCTGCTGCACGCCGAGCTCGGCCGTGCCGCTGCCCTCTACGCCCGCCGTCACCGCACGACCCTTGGCTGGGCCTGGCCCGCCGTGCATGCCGGCCAGCTCGTTCTGCTCACCGTCCGCAAGGCTGTCACGGGCCGCCCCGACGACGCGCTGCGCGCCGCCCGCATCCTCGCCGGACTCGCAGGCGGCCTGGCCCGTCCGTCCTGGGAGCCCGCTGTCCGCTCCCGCTGGCGCGCCATCCCCGCCAGCGATCGCCATCGCCTTGGCGACCTGCCCCGACCCGCGAGCCCCGGATCGGCGGATGATGGTACCCCGGGGCGATGAACCACCCGTCGAGGCGGCGGCGTACCGGTACATCGCCGCGGAGCGGGCGGCGCGGACCCAGCTCGTCGCGGCGGCGGCCGGCCCGCTGCTCCTGCTGGACCACGAGACGGAGAGCTTCACCGCCGCGCGGGGCGGCGACAGCAACGACGGCGCCCGCTGATCCTTCGACGCGCTCTACGAGATCATCGTCGAGGAGTAGCCCGACCTGCTGACCTGAGGCGCGGACCGGGCCCACTGAGTGACCTTCGTCACGCGAAATCGGCCGGGCTCGGTCACGTATGGCATCCACACCCGGCGACCAAGGTCACCGGAGCCGACCAGACGACAACCCAACAGACCCTCAAATCGCCCACTGTCGGGGCAGTCCGGTCGGATGCGGGCAACAGGCGCAGACGGGGTGAGGACATCTCGGACGCCCCGCATCGGCCCAGGTCAGATGTTGACGACGGCGCCAGCCGTCGGGCATTGTTCACGCATGCGGTCGAGATTCCTCCCCGTGGCATGTCGCTACGTGGACTACCGGCGAACGTCCAGCGCTCTCTGTCGCTGACCTTTTTTCGTTTCCCTGGTTCCCGGCGGAGATCCGCCGTCTTTCGCGCGCGTGGCCGAGCACGCCGATCCATGACCGGTGACCGTCGTTCCGCGGCGGTTACCGGTCATGTCGCCGCGCCGCGCCCCGGGCCTGACCACATCACGCCTTTTCTTATTGCCCGACCAGTCCTCGGGTGAAGCCCCGACCACGGCACGACGGGCCGTCAGACAACGCTGCCATGCCCCGCCGCCGTGCCCGGCTCCGCCCTGTTTCCGCGCGCCCGAAAAAGCCTGCCCGCGCGGGCGCGCTCCCGACCGCACCGCTTTTCCAGCCCGCACTTCCAGAAAGGAACACCGTTCCCCGTGAACGCACAACAACGAGCCGACTCGATGGTTCACGGCCGCCGTGGCTTCCTCGGTCTCGGCGCACTCGCCGGCTCGTCCCTGCTGCTCGCCGCCTGCGGTGGGGGGAGCGGCTCCGCCGTCTCGGCCGGCGGTGGGAACGGCGGGACCCTGCGCTGGGGCTGGTCCGAGGTCACCTCCTGGGACCCGGTGACCTCGTCCGCCGGCTGGGACGTGCACGCCCTGTCCCTGGCCTACGCGGCCCTCACGAGGCTGGACGAGAAGGGCAACCCCGTCCCGGCGCTGGCCGAGTCGTGGAAGTACAACCCCGCGGGCAACCAGGTCACCTTCGTCCTGCGGTCCGGCCTGACGTTCAGCGACGGCAGCCCGCTGGACGCCACCGCCGTGAAGAAGAGCCTGGAGCGCGGCCGCGACTTCAAGGGTTCGCTCGTCGCCGCCCAGCTCGTCAGCGTGCAGACCGTCACCGCGGACGACAGTGCCCGGACCGTCACCCTGGGGCTATCGACCGTCGATTACCAGATTCCCAGCCTGCTGGCCGGCAAGACCGGCATGATTGTGAGCCCCACCGCGTTCGAGAAGGACGCGAAGGTGCTCGCCACGAAGCCGGTCGGCGCGGGGCCGTTCCGGCTCACGGAATACGTGCCGAACCAGTCGGCGAAGCTCGTCCGCTTCCCCGGCTACTGGGACAAGGCGAACATCCACATCGACAACTTCGAGCTCTACCCGGCGCCGGTGGCCGCGACCGCGGTCGCCTCGCTGCAGTCCGGCCAGCTCGACGTCGCCCAGATCCCGGCCAGCCAGGTGTCCGCCGCGAAGTCGGCCGGCCTCGAGGTCCAGATCATTCCCTCGATGGTCACCACGGTGCTCGACGTGAACATCACGAAGGCGCCGTTCGACGACCCGAAGGTCGTCGAGGCGTTCAAGTACGCCATCGACCGCGCGGCGCTGGCCAGGACCCAGACCTTCGGCTACGGCATGGTGAACTACCAGCCGTTCCCGCCCGGATACGTCGGCCACGTCCCGAGCCTGGACAACGCCTTCCCGTACGACCCGGAGAAGGCGAAGAAGCTGCTCGCCGAGGCCGGTCACGCCACCGGGCTCGAGGTGCCGCTCACCATCACCGGGACGTCCACCGCCGTGGCCGAGCAACTGCAGGCCCAGTTCGCGAAGGTCGGCGTGAAGCTGACCATCGACACGATCCCCGCGGCCCAGGCCACTCAGATCATGTACATCCAGCACGCGAAGGCATTCGCCGTGGACGGCTTCGCCGGCCGCGACTCGGCGGTGCAGGCCTTCCAGGTGCTCTTCGGCGAGCAGGGCCTGATGAACCCGGGCCGCAAGACGCCGCCGGAGCTGACCGCGGCCCTGCAGAAGGTGCGCAGGATTCCGTTGGACGACCCGGGCTACCCGGCGGCGCTGCAGGCCGCCACGACGATCGCGGTCCAGAAGATGCCGAACATCTTCCTTTACACCCAGCCGCGCATCCTCGCCCGCAAGAAGAACGTCTCGGCGCTCGGCAGCTACCTGGTCGTCCAGCGCTTCGAGGGCGTACGGGTCAGCTAGGGCCCATCGACCGCCGGCGCGCAACCACCGCACGCAACCACCGCCATTGCCCATCGACGTGGAGAGCGGCACCCATGACGACACTTGAGATCGGTCCGCCGGCTGGGGTGACCAGCCCGCGGGCCGCTGCCTCCCCGGTCCGGCTGGTCGCCGCCCGGGACCTGGCGCTACGCCTGCTGCGCAGCGCGGTGCTCGTCTGGGTGCCGGTCGTGCTGCTCGCCACGTTCATCACCTTCGCGCTCGGGGCGCTCACCGACACCAATCCCGCGGCGCAGGTGCTCGGGGAGACGGCGACGCCGGCGGACATCACCCGGATGAACCACTACTTCGGCCTGGACCGGCCGTTTCTCGTCCAGTACTTCAGCTGGCTCGGCCACGCGCTGACCGGCGATCTCGGCCGGTCCTACTACACCACCCTGCCGGTGACCGACAGCATCACGCGGACGCTGCCGGTCAACATATCGATCACCGTTCTCACCGTGCTGATCGCGATCCTGCTGGGCGGCGCGCTCGGCATCGGGGCGGCGTTGTCCGGCGGCGGCTGGTTCGACCGAGGGGTCACGCTGCTGTGCTCGGCGGCGTCGACGGTGCCGCCGTTCGTCATCGGCATCGTGCTCATCGTGCTGTTCTCGGTAACGCTGCCGATCCTGCCCTCGGGCGGCTACGTGCCGATCGACCAGGACTTCGGCCAGTGGCTGCGCTTCTCGATCCTGCCGGCCGTGGCCCTGGCCGTGGAGGCCGCCGTCGCCATCGCCCGCCAGCTGCGGACCTCGCTCGTGGGCGAGTTCCGGGAGAACTACGTCGTCGGCGCGGACGTGCGCGGCCTGACCCGACGCCGCGTCGTGTTCGGCCACGCGCTGCGCAACGCCGCCGGTCCCGCCGTCACCGTGCTCGCCTACTACATCCCCCAGGTCATCGGGGCGATGGTGGTCGCCGAGGCGGTGTTCAACCTGCCCGGGCTCGGCAAGCTCAGCCTGGACGCGGCAAGCAAGGGCGACATCCCCGTGATCCAGGGGGTGCTCGTCACCATGATCGGGCTGGTCGTGCTGTCCAACCTGGTGGTGAACGCCGCGCTACTGCGGTTCACCCCGCACGCGAGGAGCCGGCAGTCGTGAGCGAGCAGACCCTCACCCCCACCGGTGCGAACGCCCCCGCCGACCCGGCTCTCGCTGCGCGGACCGCGCCCGGCGGGCCGACGACATCCGACCCGACGATGGGACGTGGCGGCGGGCCGGTGCGGCGCGCGTTGCGGCTGCGCTCCGCGCGGATCTCGCTGGGCATCCTCGCCGTCGTCGTGTTCTTCGGTATCGCCGGCGGCGCGCTCGCCCCGCACGACCCGCTCGCCCAGGACACCACCAACATCCTCGCAGGCCCGAGCGGCGCGCACTGGCTCGGCACCGACTACCTCGGCCGGGATGTGCTGTCCCGGCTGATGGACGCCACCGGCCGTTCGGTCGTCGGCGCGCTCGAGGCGATCGCGGTCGCCTTCGTGCTCGGCGTGCCCGCGGGGCTCGCCTCGGTGTTCTTCGGCCGCTTCTTCGACTGGGTGGCCAGCCGGATCGTCGACGCGGTGATGACGCTGCCGTACATCGTCTTCGCGATCTCGGTGACCGGCATCATCGGCAACGGCATGGAACAGGCCATGGTGGCGATCGGGATCATCCTGGCGCCGCTGCTGTTCCGGGTCACCCGCGCCGCCGCCCTCACCCTGACCCGCGCCCAGTACGTCGAGGTCGCGGAGCTGCTCGGGGCGTCGCGGTGGTGGATCGTGCGCCGGCATATCTGGTCGAAGGTGCTGCCGACGGTCGCGGTCACCACCGCCCACCTGGCCGCGGCGGTGCTGCTGTCGGTGTCGTCGCTGACGTTCCTCGGCATCGGGGTGAAGCCGCCGGCGCCGACCTGGGGCGGCATGCTCTCCAGCGACCTCGGCTTCCTGTCCCAGCAGCCGTGGGCGCCGCTGATTCCGGCGCTCGCGATCGCACTGTGCGCCGGCGCGCTGAACGCGATCGCCGACGCCATCCGCGACACCACCGGCGCCGCCGCGGTCCCCACGCCCGGGCGCCGGCGCTTCGCCCGTCGCGTGACCCGCGTCGGTTCCGCCGAACCGGCCGCGGCCGTCGGCGCCGGCGTCGGCGCGGCGCCGGCCGTGACCGTCCCCGCCCAGGAGGAGGGCTCCCATGCCTGAGGCAGCCGAACTCACCGGGCCGGGCGAGCTGGCCGGGCCGGCCAGTGCGCCGGGCGAGGTCCTGCTGCGTGCCCGGGACCTGCGGGTCACGATCGGCGGGGGCGCGGTCGAGGCCGTGCACGCAGTGTCCTTCGACGTCCGCCGGGGCGAGGCGATCGGCATCGTCGGCGAGTCCGGCAGCGGCAAGACGCTGGTCTGCCGCTCGGTGCTCGGCGTGCTCGCGCCCGGGTGCGCGGTGAGCGGCGGGACGATCGACTTCGACGGGACGTCGCTGGTCGACCTGCCGCGCCGCGCGTGGGACGAGCTGCGCGGCACCCGGATCGCCGCGGTGTTCCAGGACCCGGCGTCGTACCTGAACCCGTCGTACACCGTGGGCCATCAGCTGGCCGAGCAGCTGCGGGTGAAACTTCGCCGCCCGCGGCGCGAGGCCCGGGCCGAGGCGGTCCGCCTGCTCGCCGCGATGGGTCTGCACAACCCCGAGCAGGTGTACGGGCAGTACCCGCACGAGTTGTCCGGCGGGATGCTGCAGCGGGTCGTGCTCGCCATCGCCGTCTCCGGCGACCCGCAGCTGCTCATCGCCGACGAGGCCACCACCGCCCTCGACGTCACCATCCAGGCCGAGGTGCTCGACCTGCTCGCGCGGCTGCGCGCCGAGCGGGGCCTGTCGGTGATCGCGGTCTCCCACGACCTGGCCGTCATCGCCGAACTGTGCGACCGGGTGCTGGTCCTCTACGCCGGTGAGCTGGTCGAGGCCGGCCCGACCGCCGAGGTGCTGCTCGCCCCGCGCCACCCGTACACCGAGGCGCTGCTGCAGGTCGCCTCGGTCGGCAGCTGGGAGCGGCGCACCCTCGCCGTCATCGACGGCCAGCCGCCGCCCGTCGGCGCCGCGCTCGACGGCTGTCGGTTCGCCGACCGGTGCGCGTTCGCGACCGACGAGTGCCGCACCCGGCCCGTGCCGCTGACCGAGCAGGCGGACGGCCGCGCCGTCCGGTGCCTGCGAGCCCGGGAGATCGCGCTGAGCGGAGCAGGAGCGACCGGATGACCACCACTGACCTTGCCGGCACCCAGTCCACCGACATCCACCCCGCCAGCGCCGGCACAGCAAGCACCGGGGAGGTCGGCTCCCGCGCGTCCGAGCCGTTGCTGCGGATCGAGGACCTCGGGGTTTCGTTCGCCCGGCCGGACGGGGGGCGACGGACGCGCGTCCTGCACGGGGTGGAGCTCGCCGTGCGGGCCGGGGAGATCGTCGGCATCGTCGGCGAGACCGGTTCCGGCAAGACGACGCTGGCCCGGGCGATCGCTGGGCTCGTCCGGGCGGAGGGCGGTCACGTCCGCCTCGACGGCGAGGACCTCACCCGCCTGCGCGGGCGGGGTCGCCGGCGGTTCCGCCGCGGGGGCGCGATCCAGTTCGTCTTCCAGGATCCGCTGCGCTCACTCGATCCCGAGCTGACCGTCGGGGCCAGTGTGCGCGAGGGACTCGCCATCGCCGGCGTCGGCAGCCGGGCGGAGCGGGCCGAGCGGGTGGCGGGCGCCCTGCAGCAGGTCGGGCTGGACCCGGCGGTCGCCGAGCGGCTGCCGGCGCAGATCTCCGGTGGGCAGCGCCAGCGGGTCTCGATCGCCCGCGCCATCGTCACGGGCCCCCGGCTGCTGCTGTGCGACGAGCCGGTCAGCGCGCTGGACGCGTCCAACCGCAACCACATCCTGATCCTGCTCGACGAACTGCGCCGCCGGCTCGACCTCGGCATCGTCGTGATCTCCCACGACCTGAGCTCGCTGGCCGGGATCGCGGACCGGGTCGTAGTGCTCTACCGCGGCCGGGTCGTCGAGGACGGACCGATCGCCGACGTGTTCGCCGCGCCGCGCCACCCGTACACGGCGCTGCTGATCGCCTCGGCGCCGGACATCCACGGCCGGGACCGGGCCGCCGCGGCCGCCCTGCGCGCACGACCCACCGAGCCCGCCACCGGAGGCACCGCCACCGTCACCCTCGACGCCGCCACCGTCACCCTCGACGCCGCCGCCGCCTTCACCGAGGCCGGGGGCTGCTCGTTCGCCCACCGCTGCCCGTTCGTCACCGCTGCCTGCGCGCAGGCTCCGCCGCCCGCGGACGCGCCGGGCCGGGCCGCCGGCGAGTGGACCGCCGCGTGCCACCACGTCCACACCTGGCGGGACACCCTCGTCACCTCCGTCGACTCCCGGAAGGAATCACCCGCATGAGCATCGAGTTCATCGGCATCGCCAGCACGTCGGCGGGCAGCGAGGCGCAGGGCTACTCAGGTCCGGCCGTCGACCCCGCGTACCTGGCCCTGCTGGTGCGCACGCACGAGGATGCCGGCTTCGACCGGGTGCTCGTCGCGCACAGCTCCGCCATGCCCGACGGCTTCACCGTCGCCGACCAGATCCTCTCCCGCACGACGACCCTGAAGGTCCTGCTCGCGCACCGGCCCGGCTTCGTCGCCCCGACGATCGCCGCCCGCAAGTACGCCACGATCGACGCCTTCCACCCGGGCCGGATCGCCCTGCACGTGATCACCGGCGGCGACGACGCGGACCAGGCCCGCGACGGCGACATCTCCGACAAGGTCACCCGCTACCGCCGGACCGACGAGTTCCTCGACATCCTGCGCCGCGAGTGGGAGTCGGAGACGCCCTTCGACTACGCGGGCGAGTTCTACCAGGTGCGCGGCGGCTTCTCGTCGGTGCGCCCCCCGCTGGGACGGATCCCGGTCTACTTCGGCGGGGCGTCGGCGGAGGCGGTGCGGGTCGGCGGCAAGCACGCCGACGTGTACGCGTTCTGGGGCGAGCCGCTCGCCGGGATCATCGAGCGGATCGGGCAGGTGCGGGCAGCCGCGGCACCGTATGGGCGCGACACCCGGTTCAGCGTGAGCCTGCGGCCCATCCCCGCCGACACCGAGCAGGCCGCCTGGGACCGCGCCGCTGACATCCTCGAACTCACCCGAGAGAAGATCGGCGAGGTCAAGCGGACGTTCGGCATCACCGGCGAGGCCCAGGTCGGCAGCCAGCGGCTGTTGCGCTACGCAGCCGAGGGCGACGTGCACGACAAGCGGCTGTGGACCGCGATCGCCAAGGCCACGGGTGCCGCGGGCAACTCCACCGCGCTCGTCGGCAGCTACGAGCAGGTCGCCGAGTCCCTCGTCGACTACGTGAACGTCGGCGTGTCCACCCTGCTCATCCGCGGCTTCGACCCGGTGTCGGACGCCCGGGACTACGGGACGCTCATCCGCCTCGTCCGGGAGCAGACCGCCGAGCGCGAGCCCATCTCCGTCTGATTCCCCGCCACCACGAGATCAGCACGAGAGCCGCACGAGACCCGCACCAGAAAGGGCGCGCGCATGTCGCTCGAAATCCTCGGCATGGTCGGCACGAAGGAGGCCTCGGAGACCCGGGGCTCCTTCTTCGACGGCCCGGCCGTCGACACCGCCTACCTGACCCGCTTCGCGAAGGCCCACGACGAAGCCGGGTTCGACCGGGTACTGGTCGGCTATAGCGCCGTCTCCCCCGACGGGTTCGCCGTCGCCGGGCACGTGCTGGCCAACACCAAGCGCCTCGGCGTGCTCATCGCGCACCGCCCGGGCTTCGTCCAGCCGACGCTCGTCGCCCGCAAGCTCGCCACCCTCGACCAGCTCAGCGGCGGCGGGCGGGTCGCCATCCACCACATCACCGGTGGTAACGACGCCGACCAGCGTCGCGACGGCGACTTCGCCGACCACGACACCCGCTACCTCCGCACCGCCGAGTTCATGTCCGTGCTGCGCCGCACCCTCACCTCGGACGCCCCGTTCGACCACGAGGGCCGCTTCTACCGGTTCGAGGGCGCCTACAGCACCGTCAAGCCCGTCCGCCCCGCCGGCATCCCGCTGTTCTTCGGTGGCCAGTCAGACGCGGCCGTCGAGGTGGGCGCCGAGCACGCCGACACCTACATGCTCTTCGGCGAGCCGCTCGAGCAGACCGCCGAGCGCATCGAGTTCCTGCGCGCCGCCGCCGCCCGCCACGGCCGCACCCTGCGGTTCAGCCTGTCCACCCGGCCGATCATCGCCGACACCGAGGACGCCGCCTGGGCCCGCGCGGAGACCATCGCCGCCGAGACCCGCCGCCGCGTCGAGGCCGCGGGCGCGAGCAGCAAGCAGCAGTTCCACACCTCCGCCTCGGAGGCCTCCGCCCGGATGCAGCGGGCCGCCGCCCGCCAGCAGGTGTACGACGAGCGGCTCTGGTTCGGCGTCACCGCCCTGACCGGTCCGGGCGGCAACTCCTCCGGGCACGTCGGCACGCCCCAGCAGGTCGCCGACGCGCTGCTGCGGTACCACGAGATCGGCGTCGACACCTTCCTCATCCGCGGCTTCGACCCGCTCGACGACGTCATCGACTGGGGCCGCGAGCTCATCCCCGCCCTGCGCGCCGGCGCCGACCGCGTCCACCAGCCCGCCTGACGCCCATCCGCCGCCGCTGGCCCGGGCCTGGTCGTCTCGACGCTCTACTCGCATAGTCAACGGCGGATCGCGGTGCGCGCCGCCGCAACGCCATCAGTCAGCCTCTCGCCGCGGTGAGCTGGTCGAGGTGGCTGCACACTGTCGTCTTTGCGAGCGTGAGGATCTCCACTGACGTCGACGGTCCGGGCGTGATGCCGTTGCGCTCGAAGCGGGCCGGGATGTGACTGAGCGCCGTGGCATCGCCGTCAGCCCTGGGCTGCCCGGTCGTCGGGTCGCGCAGGTCGTCGAGGCAGACGTGCGTGACGTCGTTCGCGATGCCGCTGTCGCTGCGCCCGGCTGCCAGGTCGGCGTGCTGGGCGCGGAAGGCGGTGACGAACGCGATGGCCAGCGGCGAGTCCTTGACGTTCGAGAAGGAGAGCTTGCCGGCGGAGCCCCGCGCCATGCCGACGCCCTTGAGGGGCACGTAGGAGCCAAAGTACGTGACGCTCGCGCTGGGAGTCGCCCCGGCCGCGGTCCCGGAGTCGCTTCCGCAAGCCGCGGTGAGGGCGAGCGGGACCAGGACGAGGCCGGCGGCGGCAAACAAACGGGTCTGACGCATGACGAATCCCCCTCATGTCATAGCGGGGGACACCCTAGACCGATCACCTGCCGTGCCGATCGGCCGGGGATCGCACGAGAAGAGCGTTCGACGCAGACGGCGGTGCGCCCTCACGTAGGCACTACCAGCCGCGGGCGCGCCATTCGGCGAGGTGGGGCCGCTCGGCGCCGATCGTCGAGTCCCACCCGTGGCCGGGGTAGATCCACGTCGAGTCCGGGAGCGGGCCGAAGATCTTCTCTTCCAGGTCGTCCATCAGGGTGGTGAAGGCGGTCGCATCGCCGAAGGTGTTGCCCGGGCCGCCGGGGAACAGACAGTCGCCGGTGAACAGGTGCGGGGCGGCGGGGTCGGCGTCGTAGAGCAGGGCGACCGAGCCCGGGGTGTGGCCGACGAGGTGGATCGCCCGCAGTGTGGCGCGTCCGACGGTGATCTCGTCGCCGTCGTGGACGATCCGGGCGGTGGGCACCGGAATCGCGGGGGCGTCGTCGGCGTGGGCCAAAGTGGTCGCGCCGGTGGCGCCGACGACCTCCGCGAGTGCCTGGACGTGGTCGGCGTGGCGGTGGCTGGTTACCACGGTGGCGAGGCCGGCGTCGCCGATCAGGGCCAACAGCGTGTCTGCCTCGTTCGCGGCGTCGACGAGCAGCTGCTCACCAGTGGTGGGACAGCGCAGCAGGTAGGCGTTGTTGTTCATCGGCCCGACCGCGACCTTCGTCACCGTCAGCCCCGGCAGCGCGCGGGTGTCCGCCGGCCCGCCGACCGTGACCTGGCCGGTGTATCCCGCGCCGTTGCCGCCGTTGCCGCCGTTGCCGCCGTTGCCGCCGTTGCCGCTGGTGCTGTCCGCCGCCTCACGCGCATCGCTCATAGCCACTCATCCTCCCACCCGGGGTCAGGAGCGTGGCCCAGGCAAAGGGTGCCGAGGGCCAGACACCTTTCGAGCGCCGACAGCGTGACTATCCCTCGGCACCCTCAGGTGTCCGCCTCGCGCCACGTCCCGCCACCCACCGCCGCGCCGGAGGCCAGGTCGTCAGGAACACCGTCACCTGTCGGGTCGTTACGGTCCGGCGGGTGGTGGGTGGCGCGGAGGTCCCCGGCGGAGGCCGTCGACGGAGGCCCTCGGCGGAGGCCCGGCGGGCGGGGGCGAAAACTGTCGGACCCCGTCCGTAGCATGGCCACACCCGTCCAGGTCCGACTTCCGGAAGATCATGAGGGATCGACGATGGCCGACTGTCTTGTCGTGCGCGGCGCGCGTGAGCACAATCTTCGCGACGTCGATCTCGATCTGCCCCGCGGCGGGCTGATCGTCTTCACCGGCATGTCGGGGTCGGGCAAGTCGAGCCTCGCGTTCGACACGATCTTCGCCGAGGGGCAGCGGCGTTACGTCGAGTCCCTGTCCGCCTATGCTCGCCAGTTCCTCGGTCAGATGGACAAGCCGGACGTCGACTTCATTGAGGGCCTGTCGCCGGCGGTGTCCATCGACCAGAAGTCGACCTCGCGCAACCCGCGGTCCACCGTCGGCACCATCACCGAGGTCTATGACTACCTGCGGCTACTGTTCGCTCGGGCGGGGCGTCCGCACTGCCCGAAGTGCGGGCGGCCGATCTCCCGCCAGACGCCGCAGCAGATCGTCGACCGGCTCCTCGAGCTGCCCGAGGGCACCCGCTTCCAGGTGCTCGCGCCGGTGGTGCGGGGGCGCAAGGGGGAGTACCTCGACCTGTTCGCCGAGCTGCAGAGCTCCGGGTTCGCCCGGGCCCGGGTCGACGGCACCGTCGTCGCGCTCACGGACGTGCCGAAGCTCGAGAAGCAGCGCAAGCACACCATCGAGGTCGTGGTCGACCGGCTGGCGGCGAAGGCGTCGGCCAAGCAGCGGCTCACCGACTCGGTGGAGACGGCACTGCGCCTCGGCGGCGGGCTGGTTCTCGTCGACTTCGTCGACCGGCCGGCCGACGACCCGGAGCGCGAGCGGATGTACTCCGAGCACCTGGCCTGCCTGTATGACGACCTGTCCTTCGAGGAGCTCGAGCCGCGCTCGTTCTCGTTCAACTCGCCGTACGGCGCCTGCCCGGAGTGCACCGGCATCGGTACCCGCAAGGAGGTCGACCCGGAGCTCGTCGTGCCCGACCCGACGCTCTCGCTGTCCCAGGGGGCGATCGCGCCCTGGTCCTCCGGGCACAACAAGGAGTACTTCGAGCGGTTGCTGACGGCCCTCGCCGAGGACCTCAGCTTCCGGATGGACACCCCCTGGGAGGGGCTGCCCGAACGGGCCCGCAAGGCGGTGCTGCACGGCAGCGGCGAGACCGAGATCCACGTCGGGTACACCAACCGCTACGGCCGTAAGCGCTCGTACTACACCTCGTTCGAGGGCGTGGTGGCGTTCCTCGGTCGCCGCCATCGGGAGGCCGAGTCCGACAGCAGCCGCGAGCGGTACGAGGGCTACATGCGCGACGTGCCGTGCCCCGCCTGCCGGGGCGCGCGGCTGCGGCCGGAGTCGCTGGCCGTCACTGTCGGTGGGCGGTCGATCGCCGAGGTGTCCGGGATGGCGATCGGTGAGTGCGCGTCGTTCCTGCGCGGGCTTGATCTCACCGAGCGCGAGCAGGTCATCGCCGAGCGGGTCATCAAGGAGGTCGACGCGCGGCTGACCTTCCTGCTCGACGTCGGCCTCGACTACCTCTCCCTCGACCGCGCGGCCGGGACGCTCGCCGGCGGCGAGGCGCAGCGCATCCGGCTCGCCACCCAGATCGGCTCCGGGCTCGTCGGTGTGCTGTACGTGCTCGACGAGCCGTCCATCGGCCTGCACCAGCGGGACAACCGCCGGCTCATCCAGACCCTGGTGCGCCTGCGTGACCTTGGCAACACCCTGATCGTCGTCGAGCACGACGAGGACACCATCCGCGCGTCCGACTGGGTGGTCGACATCGGCCCGGGCGCGGGGGAGCACGGCGGTCGGGTCGTCGTGTCCGGGCCGGTCGAGGAGCTGCTCGCCAGCGAGGAGTCGATGACCGGCGCCTACCTGTCGGGGCGCCGGCAGATCCCGGTGCCGGACATCCGCCGGGTGCCGACCAGGGGCCGGGCGCTGACCGTGCACGGCGCCCGCGAGCACAACCTGCGTGACGTCACGGTGTCCTTCCCCCTCGGCTGCTTCGTCGCGGTCACGGGGGTGTCCGGCTCCGGCAAGTCGACGCTGGTCAACGACATCCTCGCCACCGTGCTCGCGAACCGGCTCAACGGCGCCCGCGAGGTTCCCGGCCGCCACCGCACGGTGAGCGGGCTCGACGAGCTGGACAAGGCCGTCCGCGTCGACCAGTCGCCGATCGGGCGCACCCCGCGCTCCAACCCGGCGACCTACACCGGCGTGTTCGACCACGTCCGCCGGCTGTTCGCCGAGACCACCGAGGCGAAGGTGCGCGGCTACCTGCCCGGCCGGTTCTCCTTCAACGTCAAGGGAGGTCGGTGCGAGGCCTGCTCCGGCGACGGCACCCTCAAGATCGAGATGAACTTCCTGCCGGACGTCTACGTGCCCTGTGAGGTCTGTCACGGCGCGCGCTACAACCGGGAGACCCTCGAGGTGCACTACAAGGGCCGCAACATCGCCGAGGTGCTCGACATGCCGATCGAGGAGGCGGCCGAGTTCTTCGCCGCCGTCCCGGCGATCGCACGGCACCTGCGCACCCTCAACGACGTCGGCCTCGGCTACGTTCGGCTCGGCCAGAGCGCCCCGACGCTGTCCGGCGGCGAGGCCCAGCGGGTGAAGCTCGCCAGCGAGCTGCAGCGGCGCTCCACCGGCCGCACGGTGTACGTCCTGGACGAGCCGACGACGGGCCTGCACTTCGAGGACATCCGCAAGCTGCTCGGCGTGCTCGGCCGGCTGGTCGACGCCGGCAACACGGTGATCGTCATCGAGCACAACCTGGACGTGATCAAGACGGCGGACTGGATCATCGACATGGGGCCGGAAGGTGGCACCGGCGGCGGGCGGGTCGTCGCCCAGGGATCACCCGAGACCGTGGCGGCCGTCACGGAAAGCCACACCGCCGTGTTCCTGAGGGAGATCCTCGGCGACCGCGTCGCGGCGGCCGAGGCGCGTCCCGGGAAGAACGGCGGGCGTGGCCGGCGCCTGGCCGAGGCCGCGGCCCACTGAGGCGCGCCGGTGCCGGGTGCCCGTCTCTCGCGCCCCGGCCGGGCCGGGCTACCGGGTCCCTCGGCTCCGGATACGCCTCAGTTCTCCAGCAGGTCCGCGAGGACCGTGTCCAGCTCCGCCTCGGTGTGCTCCTGGCCGGTGGGGACGAGCCGCTCCGTGCGGTCCAGGAACCGGCGCACCGACGACGTCGCGATCACCACCACGCGGCGCTGGGGACCGTCGACAAGGTCCAGTCGGACGCCGCCGCGCTCCGGGTCCGGGCCGATACGCACATCGCCGTCGCCCACGGCCGTCGTGAGCCCGGTGCGCAGGGCGTCGCGGGGTGCGACCCAGCTGCCCTGTGGCAGGGCGGGGTGCTCCGGCCTGGACACGAGCGACATGGACACGGCCAGCGGGTCGCAGGCGCGCCAGCAGAACTGGAGCACCGTGACCCGCCCGCGGCCGGCCCCGTCGTCCACGACGAACTCCGCCGTGACGTCCTTTCCAAGCACGTGCTGGCTCCCTCGGTTCGCTTGCCCGGTGTGTCGAGGGTCTCAGCCCCCTGCCCCGGGCGCCAGCGGGGTCACCCATGACTACGAAAGGTGTAGATGCGATTACTTTACGACGATACTTCTGCTCCCGTCTGTCATCTGTCCGAGACTCTTCGAGAGGGCCCGCTGCGGAGGCTCCGAGCTATGCGTGATGAAATGGTTACGTGCAGGTGCTGCTCGTTCCGGATGATGGCCGCCGTAGGCTCGGTTCATGGTTGATCCGGCGTCCTACCGGCCCCCGCCGGGCTCGATTCCCGAGACCCCCGGCGTCTATCGCTTCCGCGATGAGCACGGCCGCGTGCTCTACGTCGGCAAGGCCAAGAACCTGCGCGCCCGTCTCGCCAACTACTTCGCCGATCCGCACACGCTGCATCCCCGCACCCAGCAGATGGTGCGCACGGCGTGCGCCGTCGAGTGGACCGTCGTCGCCACCGAGGTCGAGGCGCTCCAGCTCGAGTACACCTGGATCAAGCAGTTCGACCCCCGGTTCAACGTCCGGTATCGCGACGACAAGAGTTACCCGAGTCTCGCCGTGACCCTTCACGAGGAGTTCCCGCGTCTGCAGGTGATGCGCGGTCCGAAGCGCCGGGGTGTGCGGTACTTCGGCCCGTACGCCCATGCCTGGGCGATCCGCGAGACGCTGGACCTGCTGCTGCGGGTCTTCCCGGCCCGGACCTGCTCGGCCGGGGTGTTCAAGCGGGCCGGCCAGGTGGGCCGGCCGTGCCTGCTCGGCTACATCGACCGCTGCTCGGCGCCGTGCGTCGGCCGGGTGGACGCGCAGGAACACCGCGCGATCGTCGACGACTTCTGCGACTTCATGTCCGGTCACACCGCGCGCTACCTGCGCCGCCTCGAGCGGGAGATGCGGGAGGCGGCCCAGGAGCAGCAGTACGAGCGGGCCGCCCGCCTGCGTGACGATGCCAGCGCCCTGCGCCGCGCCATCGAGAAGCAGGCCGTCGTCCTGCCCGACGACACCGACGCCGACGTCATCGCACTCGCCGACGACGAGCTGGAGGCCGCAGTGGCGATCTTCCACGTGCGCGGGGGACGGGTGCGCGGGCAGCGCGGCTGGGTCGTCGACAAGGTCGACGAGGTGACGACGGCGGACCTCGTCGAGCAGTTCCTCACCCAGGAGTACCTCGACGGCACGGCCGTGGGCACCCCGTCGGTGGACCTGGGTGCGGGTGCGGGTGCGGAGGGTGCCGGGGTGCCGCGGGAGGTGCTCGTGCCCGTCCTGCCGCCGGACCCGGACGCCGTGGCCGAACTGCTCGGCGCCGTGCGCGGCGGGCGGGTGGAGCTGCGGGTACCCCGCCGGGGTGACAAGCGAACGCTGATGGAGACGGTCGAGCGCAACGCCCGCCAGGCGCTCGCCCTGCACCGGACGAAGCGTGCCAGCGACCTGACGGCGCGCAGCCGGGCCCTCGCGGAGCTGCAGGAGGCCCTGGAGCTGCCGGACGCGCCGCTGCGCATCGAGTGCTACGACGTGTCCAACACGCAGGGGACGAACGTCGTCGCCAGCATGGTCGTCTTCGAGGACGGGCTGGCCCGCAAGTCCGAGTACCGCCGCTTCTCCATCCGCGGCGCCGCGGCCGGCGGTGACAGGTCCCCGGGCAGCACGGACGACCTCGCGAGCATGTACGAGACGATCCACCGCCGCTTCTCCCGCTACCTCGCCGAGCGGTCCCGCACCGGCGAGCTCGTCGACATCGCGGACCTCCCGCAGGACGCCGCCGCGGTGGCGATCGGGGCCGGCCCCGGGGCCGGGGCGACGTCCACGTCCGAGGGCGATACCGGGGCCGGGACGGCGGCGGGGCCCGACGCCGGTGCCGATGGTGGAGCCGGTGCCGACGGCGGAGCCGCTGTCGAGGGTGGAGCCGGCGCCGCGAGCCGAGGCGGAGGCGGGCCGATCGATCCGGACACCGGGCGGCCGCGGAAGTTCGCCTACCCGCCGAACCTCGTCGTCGTCGACGGCGGCGCGCCGCAGGTCGAGGCGGCCGCCCGCGCCCTCGAGGAGCTCGGCATCGACGACGGGCCCGGCGGGGTGGCGCTGTGCGGGCTCGCCAAGCGGCTGGAGGAGGTCTGGCTGCCGGGCAGCGCCGAACCGGTCATCCTCCCGCGCACGTCCGAGGCGCTGTACCTGCTCCAGCGGGTGCGCGACGAGGCGCACCGGTTCGCGATCACCTATCACCGGCAGAAGCGGTCGGCGGCCATGGTCGTGTCCGCGCTCGACGAGGTGCCCGGCCTGGGGGAGACCCGGCGCAAGGCCCTGCTGGCGCGGTTCGGGTCGGTGGCGAAGGTGCGGGCCGCCAGCGTCGAGCAGCTCACCGAGGTGCCCGGCATCGGCCCCCGCACGGCCGAGGCGATCCTCGCGACCCTCGCCCGCTCGGCGCCGGGCGGGCGGGCGGCACCCGCGCCCGCCGTCGACCCGATGACCGGTGAGATCCTTGACCACGCCGACGCGGGGAGGGTGTCTTGACCACGCCCACGCCCACGCTCGACCTCGCGATCATCACCGGGTTGTCCGGTGCGGGGCGCAGCACAGCGGCCAAGTGCCTGGAGGACCTGGGCTGGTTTGTCGTCGACAACCTGCCGCCGGCGCTGCTGTCCACAATGGCGGAGCTCGGCCATCGCTCCGGCGGCGCGGTCAGTCGCATCGCCGTCGTCGTGGACGTCCGCGGCCGGGCGTTCTTCTCCGACCTGCGGGCCGCGGTCGCCGCGCTCGACACCCGCGGCATGCATCCGCGAATGCTGTTCCTCGAGGCCAGTGACGACGCGCTCATCCGCCGCTTCGACCACGTCCGCCGGCCGCACCCGCTACAGGGTGACGGGCGGGTCGTCGACGGCATCGGCCGGGAGCGGGCCCTGCTCGCCGAGCTGCGAGGCGAGGCCGACCTCGTGCTGGACACGACCGACCTCAACGTCCACGAGCTGCGGTCGAAGATCGACGCGGCGTTCGGGCTGCCGGCGGCGAACCGGCTGAACGCCACGGTCGTCTCGTTCGGCTACAAGTACGGGCTGCCGCTCGACGCCGACCTCGTCGCCGACTGCCGCTTCCTGCCCAACCCGCACTGGGTGGAGGAGCTGCGTCCCTACACCGGGCGGGACCCGCAGGTGCGCGACTACGTGCTGGCCCAGCCGGGCGCGGCGGAGTTCCTGGACCAGTACGCGGCGCTGCTGCGGCTGGTGGGCGAGGGCTATGCCCGGGAGGGCAAGCGGTACCTGACGCTGGCGGTCGGCTGCACCGGCGGCAAGCACCGCAGCGTCGCCATGGCGGAGCAGCTCGGCGCGCGGCTCGCCGCCGACGGCGTCGGGGTCCGGGTCGTGCACCGTGACCTGGGACGGGAGTGAGCGTGGCGCGTCCCGTCGAGTCCGTACCGGCGTCCGTACCGGCGTCCGTACCGGCGTCTGTGCCGGCCTCTGCTGGCCCGGCGGTCGTTGCCTTCGGGGGCGGTCACGGGCTCGCTGCCTCGCTGGCGGCGCTGCGCCGGCTCACCACCAGTCTCACCGCGGTGGTGACCGTTGGTGACGACGGCGGCTCGTCCGGCCGGCTGCGCACCGAGCTCGGCGCGCTGCCCATGGGCGACCTGCGGATGGCGCTGGCGGCCCTGGCCGAGCCGGGTGGGGTGCCCGCGACCTGGGCGGAGCTCTTCCAGCACCGTTTCGGCGGGCCCGGGCCGCTGGCCGGGCACGCGGTCGGCAACCTGGTGCTGACGGCGCTCGCGGAGCGCACGGGCTCGCCGGTCGCCGCGCTCGACCTGGCCGCGGATCTGCTCGGGGTGCGCGGGCGGGTGCTGCCGCTGTCCACGGCGGGCATCGACATCGTGGCCGACGTCGCGGGGCTCGACCCGGCCGCGCCGGATGCTACGAGCGAGGTGCGCGGGCAGGCCGCGGTGGCCACCACGTCCGGCCGGGTGGTCGGCGTGCGGCTCGCCCCGGACGAACCGGAGCCGTGCGCGGAGGCGGTCGCGGCGGTGCGGGCGGCGGACGTCGTCGTCCTCGGGCCCGGCTCGCTCTACACGAGCATGCTGCCGCACCTGCTGGTGCCCGGGATGCGCGAGGTCATCACCAGCTCGCGGGCGCGCCGGGTGATGGTGCTCAACCTGGCGGCCCAGCCCGGCGAGACCGCCGGCTACACCCCGCCGGCGCATCTGGAGGCGCTGCGCCGGCATGTGCCCGGACTGTGCGTGGACGTGGTCCTCGCCGATCCGACCGCGGTACCCGAGCCCGAGCCGCTCGCCCGGGCGGCGGCCGAGCTCGGGGGGCGGCTGCACCTGGCGCCGGTGCGGGTGCCCGGCGCGCCGGTGCACGATCCGGCCAGGCTCGCCGCCGCCTTCCGGGCGCTCCTCGCGGTCTCGCCGCGGCCCGCGGCGGCGACCGTGCCCGTGCCACCCGCTGCCCGCACCGGACCGCCCGCCACCTCCCGGCGGCCGGTCACCACGTACCCATCGTCCGGCGGAGCCGTTCGCCGGACCTCATCCGGTGAAGCCAAGGAGTGATCGGTGTGGCGGCGATGACGGCCACCGTCAAGGACGAACTGAGTCGGCTGCGGGTCGCGAAGCCCTGCTGCCGGCGGGCCGAGATGGCCGCCCTGCTGCGTTTCGGCGGGGGACTGCACATCGTCGGGGGCCGAATCGTCGTCGAGGCGGAACTGGACACGGGCGCGACCGCGCGCCGGCTGCGGCGTGAGGTCGCCGAGGTGTTCGGGTTCCCCTCCACCGTGGCGGTGCTCGCCGCCGGGGGACTGCGCCGGTCGGTGCGCTACATCGTCCGGGTGGAACGGGACGGCGAGCAGCTCGCCCGTTCCACCGGGCTGCTCGACCAGCGGGGACGACCGGTGCGCGGCCTGCCGCCGCAGGTCGTCACCGGCTCGGCGTGCGACGCGGCGGCGGCCTGGCGGGGAGCCTTCCTCGCCCACGGGTCGCTGACGGAGCCGGGCCGGTCCTGCTCGTTGGAGGTGACCTCGCCGGGGCCGGAGGCAGCGCTCGCGCTGGTCGGCGCGGCCCGCCGGCTCGGGGTGCAGGCGAAGAGCCGGGACGTGCGCGGTGTCGACCGCGTCGTCATCCGCGACGGCGACGCGATCGGTGCGCTGCTGACCCGCATCGGCGCCCACGAGAGCCTGCTGGCCTGGGAGGAGCGGCGGATGCGCCGCGAGGTCCGGGCCACCGCGAACCGGCTGGCCAACTTCGACGACGCGAACCTGCGCAGGTCGGCCCGCGCGGCCGTCGCGGCCGGGGCCCGGGTCCAGGCGGCGATGCGCATCCTCGGCGAGGACGCGCCCGAGCACCTGCTGGCCGCGGGGCGGCTGCGCCTCGAGCATGCCCAGGCGTCGCTGGAGGAGCTGGGGGCGCTCGCCGATCCGCCGCTGACCAAGGACGCGGTCGCCGGGCGGATCCGGCGGCTGCTCGCGCTCGCCGACAAGCGGGCGCATGCCCTCGGCATCCCCAACACCGAGGCAAGCGTGTCGCCGGACCTCCTGGAGAACGCCTGAAGCGCGACAATCCCTCATCCGGTCCATTCCGGGCATTTCGCTAGCCGGATGCCAGACAATCGCGCGTACCTCCCGGCGGCGCGGGAGCGGAGCCGGTTCCCGTCGGCGTGGAATAATGTCGGCATAGCACCATCGGGATCGCTCGCAGGAGCGGCCCTGGCCACGCGGCGTGAGGCGACCCGGCGGGCGCGCGCGCCGGGCGGTGCCGGGTCGGTTCGGCGGGTTGTGCCTGGTTGGAGGCCCGTGCGGAGCGGCAGGAAGCGATCCGTTCGCTGCCCGAGGCGGTAGCTGACGGGAAGCAGCCGGCCGACGGGTACGCGAGCTCGTGTGAGGAGACCAACACCGCACGCTTCGGATTACCGCCGATGATGTGCGAACTCGTTAGGCTCCTCCCTCGACAACGTCATACCGAACGGCGTCCTGGCGCGACCGCGTCATGACCATCGATAACGACGAGACACGACGGTAGGGAGTCCAGGACGTGGCTACGCGGGTGGGTGTCAACGGCTTCGGGCGGATCGGCCGTAACTTCTGGCGGGCGCTCGCTGCCAGCAAGCGCAGCGACCTCGAGATCGTCGCCGTGAACGACCTCACCGACAACAAGACGCTCGCGCATCTGCTGAAGTACGACACGACGCTCGGCACGCTGGCCGCCCCCGTCAGCGTCACGGACGGTGGTATCAAGGTCGGCGATACGCTGATCAAGGTTCTCGCCGAGCGCGACCCGGCCGCCCTGCCCTGGGGCGAGCTGGGTGTGGACATCGTCATCGAGTCCACCGGCCGGTTCACCAAGGCCGCCGACGCCGGCAAGCACATCCAGGCGGGCGCGAAGAAGGTCATCATCTCGGCGCCGGCCAAGGACGAGGACATCACCGTCGTCATGGGTGTGAACGACGACACCTACGACCCGGCGAAGCACCACATCCTGTCCAACGCCTCCTGCACCACGAACTGCGTGGCGCCGCTGGCGAAGGTCCTCGACGAGGCGTTCGGCATCGTCCAGGGCCTCATGACCACCGTGCACGCTTACACCAACGACCAGGTCATCCTCGACTTCCCGCACTCGGACCTGCGCCGGGCCCGGGCGGCGGCGCAGAACATCATCCCGACCACCACCGGTGCCGCCAAGGCCACCTCGCTGGTCCTGCCGCAGCTCAAGGGCAAGCTCGACGGCCTCGCGATGCGGGTGCCGGTGCTCGACGGCTCGGTCACCGACCTCGTCGCGACGCTCGCGAAGCCCGCGAGCAAGGACGAGGTCAACGCGGCGTTCAAGGCGGCCGCCGAGGGTGCGCTCAAGGGCTACCTGGTCTACACCGAGGACCCGATCGTCTCCTCCGACATCGTGAACACTCCGGCCTCCTGCACCTTCGACTCGCTGCTGACGATGTCCGCCGGCAACCAGGTGAAGGTCATCGGCTGGTACGACAACGAGTGGGGCTACTCCAACCGCCTGGTCGACCTGACCGCGCTGGTCGGCGCCCGCCTCTAGGACCGATCCACGGGCCGGGCCGGCGTCACGCGCGCCGGCCCCGGCCCCGTTTCGGTACCGCAGGTACGCAGCACCACGGCTCGACTGCACCGCGGTTCCCCGTGCACCGCGGTGCAGTCCGCAGCTGGTCCTCGCGCAGACCCGATCCCGCAGCCCCGATCCCGCAGTCCCGGTCTCGAAACCCCTGGAGTAGCGAAGAGTGAGGACGATCGACGACCTGCAGGTCGCCGGGCACCGCGTCCTGGTCCGCAGCGACCTCAACGTGCCGCTCGACCGCTCGGGCGACGCCCCGCGCATCACCGACGACGGCCGGGTCCGCGCCAGCGTCCCGACGATCGCCGCGCTGCTCGACCGCGGCGCCCGGGTGATCGTCACCTCCCACCTCGGCCGCCCCAAGGGCGAGCCCGACGCCAGGTACTCGCTGGAACCGGTCGCCTCCCGCCTCGGGGAGCTGCTTGGCCGGCCCGTGGCCTTCACGGGGGACGGCAGCGGGGACATCGCCGGCGAGCGGGCCCGGGAGGTCGTCGCCGGTCTCGCCGACGGCGAGGTGGCGCTGCTGGAGAACCTGCGCTTCAACCCCGGTGAGACCAGCAAGGACGCCGTCACCCGGGCGGCGTTCGCGGACGCGCTGGCCGCGCTCGCCGAGTTCTATGTCGGGGACGCGTTCGGTGCCGTGCACCGTGCCCACGCCAGCGTCGTCGACGTGCCCAAGCGGCTGCCGCACGCCGCCGGCCGGCTGGTGCTCACCGAACTCGAGGTGCTGCGTCGGCTGAGCGCCACGCCCGAGCGCCCGTACGCGGTCGTCCTCGGCGGCTCGAAGGTCTCCGACAAGCTCGGCGTCATCCGCGCCCTGCTGCCCAAGGTCGACGCACTGCTCGTCGGCGGCGGCATGTGCTTCACCTTCCTCGCGGCACTCGGCCACGGCGTCGGCTCCTCCCTGCTGGAGGCCGAGATGGTCGATACCTGCAAGGAACTGCTCGCCGAGGGCGGCGACCGGATCGTGCTCCCCAGCGATGTGGTGGTCGCCGACCGCTTCGCCGCCGACGCCGCCACCCAGGTCGTCGCCGCGGACGCCATCGGCGAGGGCTGGGCCGGCCTCGACATCGGCCCGGAGTCCACCCGCGCGTTCGCCGAGCGTCTCGCCGGCGCCGCCACCGTCTTCTGGAACGGGCCGATGGGCGTGTTCGAGATGCCGCCGTTCGCCGCGGGCACCCGTGGGGTCGCCGAGGCGATCGCCGCCGGCCAGGGCTTCTCCGTCGTCGGCGGCGGGGACTCCGCGGCCGCGGTACGCACCCTGGGCATCCCCGAGAGCGGTTTCAGTCACATCTCCACCGGCGGCGGGGCCAGCCTGGAGTACCTCGAGGGCGAGACGCTGCCGGGCCTCGCCGCCCTCGGCGTCTGAGGCGGGTCGACCGAGATGGCACCGCTGGGGCGCGGACGATCCGAGAAGGGCAAGGCTGTGGGCACGGACAGGGGCACAGGTCGGCGGACGCTCGTCGCCGGCAACTGGAAGATGAACCTCAACCACCTCGAGGCCATCGCGCTGGTGCAGAAGGTCGCCTTCGACCTCAAGCCGGCCGAGCTGGAGGCCGTCGAGGTCGTCGTGCTGCCGCCGTTCACCGACATCCGCAGCGTGCAGACGCTGATCGACGGGGACAAGCTCGCGATCGGCTACGGCGGGCAGGACCTCTCCCCGCACGGCTCCGGCGCGCACACCGGGGACATCAGCGGGGCGATGCTCGCCAAGCTGGGCTGCACCTACGTCGTCGTCGGCCACTCGGAGCGCCGCGCCGACCACCACGAGGACGACGCCGCGGTCGCGGCGAAGGCGAAGGCGGCCTACGCGGTCGGCCTCACCCCGATCCTGTGCGTCGGCGAGGTCGAGGCGATCCGGGTCGCAGGCACCCACGTCGAGCATGTGCTGGGGCAGCTGGAGGGCTCCCTGGCCGGCATCACCACCGAGCAGGCCGCGACGATCGTCATCGCCTACGAGCCGGTCTGGGCGATCGGCACCGGTCGCACCGCCTCCGCGCAGGACGCGCAGGACATGTGCGCCGCCGTGCGCGGCAAGCTCGCCGAGCTGTACGGGGAGTCGGTGGCCGGCGGCATCCGGGTTCTCTACGGCGGCTCGGTGAAGGCGGCCAACGCCGGCGAGCTGTTCACCATGCCCGACATCGACGGCGGCCTCGTCGGCGGGGCGAGCCTGGTCGCCGAGGAGTTCGTCGGCATCGTCCGCAGCGGCCCCGCCGCCTGACCTCGGGATCGGCCCCTACCTCGCCGCCGTCTGATCGCGGGGCTGCTGCCTCGCCGTGGGCTGGCAGGCCGGCCGCGGGACCGGTCGGCCGCGGATTTCACGGTGGGTTGCCGAGGCTTGGTGGCAATGCCGAGGGCCTGGCACGGTTCGGACCCTGAAACCGTGCCAGGTCCTCGGCACAATTCTTGATGCCGGCGTGTCGCGTGTGGCGCGTCACACAGGTGGAGCGTCCAGTCGGGTGGCCGCTCACGGCGCGTGCCCGCGGGTGCGGACAGGCCTGAGGCCGGGGAGCCGGCAGTGCCCGGGATGCGCGGGGAAAGCGACATCCGTGGGTCTCGTCATGTCCCGGCGTCGTGTCCAGGTCGTGCCGGGACGGCCTGTAGCGCATCAGGACCAGCCCTCCCTGCCGGCGCGTCCCGGTGCGGTACGTTGACATGACGGCCGCGATCGCGCCGCCCGCCGCTGGCGGGACGGGTGAGGCGTGGCGGCGGCGCACGCGTGGCGGCTCGGTAGGCGTGGCGCGGTCGCCGCGGGTGTGACGGCTACTAGTGGTGTACGGCGGCGCGGCCGCCGGGGTCCCCCGAGAAGCGGGAGCTGGTCTGCAATGACGATCGGTCTGTCGATCGCGCTGATCATCGCGAGCGTTCTGATGATCCTGCTCGTGTTGCTGCACCGGGCGAAGGGCGGCGGTCTGTCGACCCTGTTCGGCGGCGGGGTGTCCTCGTCGCTCGGCGGTTCCTCCGTGGTGGAGAAGAACCTCGACCGGTTGACGATCATCGTTGGGATCGTCTGGTTCGTCTGCATCATCGGCCTCGGTCTGCTGCTGAAGAATTGAGCCGTCCGCGCCCGCGCCGCCGCCCCCGCGACCGCAGGCCGGCGATGTCCCGATCCGTGGTGCTCCGCGCCGCACTCGCCCTCGTCGCCGTCACGGGCCTGCTCGGCGCCGCGGCGTGCAGCGGAGGCTCCACCAGTTCCGGCCCGGTGGCCGCGAGTGCCACCCCGGCCGCCGCGACCACGACTCCGCCCGTCGCCAAGCCCGGCGGCACCCTGCGCATCGTCGCCTCCCGGATGCCCAGCGGCGACCCCGGCTGGGCCGACGAGCCCGGCGAGCAGGCCGTCGCCCGCCTCGTCACCCGTCAGCTCTACAGCTACCCGACCGACCCGGACCCGGAGAACGAGACGGTGCCGCGCCCGGACCTGGCCGTCAGCGCGCCCGTCGTCACCGAGAACGGGCTCGTCTACACCGTGCGGCTGCGGTCGGCCGCGCGCTGGGACACGCCGAACCAGCGGCGGATCACCGCCAACGACGTCGCCCGGGGGATCAAGCGGCTGTGCATCCCGCCGAGCCCGTCGCCGCTGCGTGGCTACTTCGCCGCGACGATCGCCGGGTTCCGTGAGTTCTGCGGCGAGCTCGCTGCGACGCCGGTCGCCGACGCCGCCGCCTTCGTCGAGGCCAACACCATCGAGGGCGTCGAGATCGTCGGCGACGACACGGTCGCCTTCCACCTGCTCGCCCCGCTGAACGACTTCGTGGACGTGCTGGCATTGCCAGCCGCCGCACCGGTGCCACTGGAGGCGCTCGCCTACCCGCCAGACTCGCCCGAGTACCGGCAGAACCTGATCTCGGCCGGCCCCTACCGGTTCGTCGTGTCGCCCGATGACACCCCCGGCTACCGGCTTGCCCGCAATCCATCCTGGAGCGCCTCCTCGGACGGCATCCGCCGGGCGCTGCCCGACCACATCACGATCAGCGACGGGCTCACCGACGAGCAGATGCAGCAGGAGCTCGAGCGCGGCGACGCGGACATGACCCTCGACGGCACCCTGCCCGCCGCCCGCGCCGCGGAGCTGGCGAAGGCCCGGGACGCGCGGCTGGCCGTCGACACCGTCGGCACCACGCTCGCGCTCACCGTGGGCCTCGACGGGCCGTCGGCGGCGGCGCTGCGCGAGTCCGCGATCCGCCAGGCGCTGCCCTACTGCGTCGACCGGGCGAGCCTCGCCGCGGCGCTCGGCGGGCCCGACTTCGCCTCCGCCGCGTCAACCCTGCTCCAGGAGACGATGACCGGCTACAGCGAGCTGGACCCCTTCCCGGACCCGGGCGGCACGGGTGATCCGACCCGCTGCCGCGAGGCGCTCGCCCGCACCCCGGGCGGGCCGGTCACGGCGCTGTCGCTGCTCACCTCGGACAGCCCCGCCGACGCGGCGGTCGCCGAGGCGCTGCGTGCCGCCTTCGCCCGCGCCGGGATCCGCCTCGACGTCCGGATCCGCACCGGGGAGCGCTTCGCCGCCGCGGCCGTCACGCCGACCCACCAGTTCTGGGACCTCGCCCTGACGAGGATCACGCCGGCCTGGTTCGGGGATGCCGGGCGCACCGTCTTCCAGCCGCTGCTGGACGACACCTGGCTCGGCCCGCGCCCGGCCGACGGCGGCTACCGCGACCCGACGGCCAGCCGCCAGCTCGACGCGGCCCTGCGGGCGACGGACGAGGCCACCGCGGCCGGCGACTGGGGCCTGCTGGAGCAGACCGTCGTCGCCAGCGCCGCGGTCATCCCGCTCGCCGTCGTGCACAACCCGGAGTTCCACAGCGCGAACGTGACGATCTACACGATCGTCCCGTCGCTGGGCACCGCGGATCCGACCGCGGTGTCGCTGGGCTCCGGCTGAGCGCCGTCCTGTCCCGGCTCGTCCCGGCTTCGCCTGGCCGGGTCGGGGTGGTCGGTGCATCCCCGCCCGGTCCCGGCGGCCTACACTCCCACCAGGACGTACCCGGAGGGACAGTCAGAGGGACAGTCGGGGGAACTGTGCCGGGCACGTCGGGCTGCATCCATGGGACGAGACGAAGGAGCACGCGGGCCGTGGCAGGTGGCAACGCCATTCGGGGGAGCCGGGTCGGGGCTGGACCGATGGGAGAGGCGGAGCGTGGCGAGACCGCGCCCCGCCAGCGCATCTCCTTCTGGTGCGCCAACGAACACGAGACGAGGCCGTCGTTCGCGGCGGACGCGGCCGTCCCCGACACATGGGACTGTCCGAGCTGCGGCTTTCCCGCGGGTCGGGACCGGGAGAACACTCCCGCCCCGCCGCGGACCGAGCCGTACAAGACCCATCTCGCCTACGTGCGGGAGCGACGCAACGAGAAAGACGGCGAGGCTATCCTCGCCGAAGCGCTCGCGAAGCTGCGGGGTGCCTCCTAGGCTGGCCCGTGGCCGGCGCTCACCTCCCGGCCGGGGGTGAGGCGCCGTGACAGTGGAGGAACTCGGCGCCGGGCGGCTCGTCGCGGGTCGGTACCGGCTTGTCGAGTGGCTCGGCGCGGGCGGCATGGGCACGGTCTGGCGCGCTCGCGACGAGGTGCTGCAGGTCGACGTCGCGGTCAAGGAGATCCGCTTCCCGGCCGAGCTGGCCGGCGCCGAGCGCGCCGGTCAGGTCGAGGCCGCGATGCGGGAGGCCCGCACCGCGGCCCTGCTGCGGGGCAATCCGCATGTCGTCACCGTTCATGACGCGGTCGCCCACGACGGCCTGCCCTGGATCGTGATGGACTACGTGCCGGCCGACACCCTGGCCGCCACCGTCGAGCGTGACGGCCCGCTGCCCGTGGCCCGCGCCGCCGAGATCGGGCTCGCTGTGCTCGACGCCCTCATCGCCGGACGGGATCTCGGGGTCCTGCATCGTGACGTCAAACCGTCGAACATCCTGCTCGCCCGGAACGGCCGGGTGCTGCTGACCGACTTCGGGATCGCCACCCACGTGTCCGATCCGACCCTGACCGGCGGTGGGGCCAGCGGGGGCACCCCCGCCTACATGGCACCCGAACGGCTGGTCGGCGGGGCGGCGACGCTGGCCGGTGATCTGTTCTCGCTCGGGGCCACCCTGTACCTCGCCGTCGAGGGCGTTGCCCCGTTCGCGCGGGAGACGGTGCCACTGACGATCGGCGCGGTCGTGCACGGCCAGCCGCCGCCCTCCACCCTGGCCGGACCGCTGGCCCCAGCGATCGCCGGCCTGCTCGCGAAGAGCCCCGCCGACCGCCTGAAGGCCGAGGGTGCGCTGGCATTGCTGCGGTGGGCGCTGCCCGCCGTGCCCAGACCCGCCGGACCGCGCGCTGACCTCTCCCGGCGGCTTCGCCCCGCCCCCGCGGGCGGCCCGTTTCCCGACGAGTCCTGGACGGCCTGGCCCGCTCGCCCCGCGCTGGCCGCCCCGCGCCCGCCGTCAGCTTCGGCCTCGCTTCCGGCTGCTTCGCCGCTGCCTGCTTCGCTTCCGCCTGGCTCGCTCCCCTCCGTGCCGGCGCCGCCCATCTCGCCTCCCTGGGCTTCGCTTTCGCCGGCTGTCTCGCCGGGCGGTGGGAGGGGTGGGGAGCCGGCCGTGCCGGTCTCGCTGGCGGCTGTGGCTTCCGCGGGTGTGCCTGCCGGGCCCCCGCCGCGCGGCCGGCGTCTCGCGATGGGGCTGGCGGTCGCGCTGGGGGGTGCCGCGGTCGTGGCTGGTGCACTGCACCTGCTCGCGGGCGGTGGGGCGGGCGGTGGGGCGGCCCACGCATCGCATCGCCCGGCCGCGGCGCTGCCGGCGGGCATGGTGGGCCATTGGCAGGGAACCGTGCGGCAGGGGGAGACGACGTTCTTGCTGGAGCTCGGCCTGCACGCGGGTCGGGTCGGCGAGGTCGTCGGCACCAGCCGCAACCCCGCCTACGGGTGTGCGGGGGAGATGAGCCTGGTGGCCGTTGACGGCGCCACCGTCCGCGTCGCCGACCGGCCGACCGCGGCGGCGCTACCGTGCCTCGTCGGCGGTGAGGACGTCGTCGTCCTGCGCCCGGATGACACCCTGGACTACTCCTACCCGGCCACCGAGCTGTCCACGGCAGGGCAGGCCATATTGCGCCGCGTGCCGGGCTGACGGACCGGGTATGACCTCCACCTCGACCGTCGTGACGGTGCGAGGTGGAGGTGTCACGATGAGTTCCGACTTCCCATTGCTGTCTGTCTTTCTCTACATGCTCTGGTTCTTCGCCTTCGTCCTGTGGATCTGGCTGCTGGTCGCGGTGATCTCCGACGTCTTCCGCAGCCATGACCTGTCGGGCTGGGGCAAGGCGGGCTGGACGGCGGCGATCGTCGTGTTGCCGTGCATCGGCGTCCTCGCCTACCTGATCGTGCGCGGGGGCAGCATGCACGAGCGCAACCTGGCGGCGGCCGAACGCGACGAGCGGGCCTGGCGCGCCTACCTGCGTGACGCTGCCGCGTCGTCGAGCAGCGCGGACGAGCTCGCCAAGCTCGCCCGCCTGCACGACCAGGGCGTCCTGTCGGACGCCGAGTACGAACGCAGCAAGACCAGGATCCTTGCCTGATCCGGACCCGGCGGCGACATCAGCCCCAGTTCATCGCCACCCGGGCAGCCGGGAGGCGGCGGCGCGGTCGGCGAGCCACAGTGTGCGCTCCCGGCCGACCGCGCCGGTCGCCGGAACCGCGATGGGGCCCGCCCCGGAGAAGGAGGCTGTGACCGCCTCCGCCTTTTCCTCCCCGGCCACGATGATCCACACCTCGCGGGCCGACTGAATCGTCGGCAGCGTGAGGGAGATCCGCTCCGGCGGCGGCTTCGGGCTGTCCCGCACAGCGACGACCGGCTCGGTCGCGACCACGCCCGCCTGGCCCGGGAACAGGGACGCCACATGCCCGTCCGGACCGAGGCCCAGCAGCACCACGTCGAAGACGGGGACGGCGGAGCCGGGCGCGGCCCGGCCGGCGAGCAGGGTCGTGTACTGGGCGGCGGCCGACTCCGGATCGGCGTAGCCGCCGGCTGCCGTCCGGCCCTCGACGTCCCCGCCGGCCGTGACCTGGGCCAGGTGACCCATCGGGAACACCCGCTTCGGGTCGACGCCGACGTGGTCGAGCAACGCCTCGTGGGCCTGTCGGTCGTTGCGGTCCGGCGAGTCGGCGGCGACGAAGCGCTCGTCGCCCCACCACACGTCGACACGAGACCAGTCCACCGCGTCGAACGCCGGGCTGGACCGCACGGCGCGCAGCAGCGCGATGCCGATTCCGCCGCCGGTGAGGACGACCGACGCCTCGCCGCGCGCCGCCTGTCCGTCGACCAGCCTGGTGATCAGACGGGCGGCCGCAGCCCGCGCCAGGACACCGGCATCACGATGAGGGACAAGCAGCGGCTCGGCGCTCACGCGCCACCCCCCGCCGCCTCCGTCTCGCCGGCCCCGGAGCCCGAACCCACGGCGCTCCCACCCGTGGAGGCGCCCGCGCCCACGGTGACGTCGGAGGAGCCATGGGCCTGGGCGGTCATCGGGTCGTGCCAGATGTGCTCGCGGTGCTCCGAGCGCGACGCCAGGTTCGGCAGGCTGCTCCAGGTGCCCAGCGCCTCGGCGAACACGACGTCGTCGTCGAGGCGGCGCAGCTCCTCGGCGAGGAGATCACCGAGGCCGCGCTCGGCCAGCGGCAGCACCCGGTCGGGGAAGCCCGACCGGGAGATCGTGGCCGAGCGGCTGTCCGTGCGGGTGACCGCCAGACGGTCGGCGCCGAAACGCAGCGTCACCGCGGAGATCGTGCCGCGACCCGACCCCTCCTCGATCGTGACCGGGACGGCAAGCCGGTTGCGCAGCCAGCCGGCGAACAGCTGTGCGCTCGGGTTCGCCCGCCCGGCGGTGACCACGGCCGTGTCGGGGCGCTCGGAGACCGCGTCGAACGCCGCCGCGAGCAGGGTGCGCCACGGCGACAGGCGCGTCCAGGCCAGGTCCGTGTCACCCGGCGCGAAGTCCGCGGCCCGCTGGTAGAGAGCGGCGAGCGGATCCGGCGCGAGGGCGACATCGGTGACCCGCCGGTCGGCGAAGACACCGAGGGGGTCGTAGGCGATCCGGGTCGGTGGCTCGTCGTGCCACCAGGTGACGACCGGCGCGTCCGGGGCGAGCAGCGGCAGCACGACCGACTCGGCGTGCAGCGCCAGGCGCCCGGACATCCGCATCACGACCGCCTCGCCCGGCCCGAGCCGCCCGCCGATCGACACCTCGGCGTCCAGGCGCGGGTGCGGCGCGTCGATCTGGCGACGCACGACGATGAGCAGCCGGCACGGATGGGCCGACGAGGCGAGCGTCGCGGCTCCCTCTGCGGCGGCGACGTTCTGCTCGTCGACGACAACGACGAGGGTCAGGGCGAGCCCGAAGGCGAGGGCGCCGGCGGCCCGCCGCTCGGCGGACAGCGCCTTGACCACCTCGGAGCCGCTGGTGTCCCACAGCGTCGTCACGTGGTGCTCCTCTCCGTGTGCCGGACCTGCTCCGTGCGTGGGATCGAGTCGCCGGTCATGGCCGCCGCCAACGCCGGCCGTCGGCGGCGAGCATCTCGTCGGCGGCCGCGGGCCCCCAGGTGCCGGCCCGGTAGCGGTGCGGCGTCGTGGTCGCCCAGTGCTCCTCGAGCGGGTCGATGATCCGCCATGACTCCTCGACCTCGGCGTTGTTCGGGAACAGCGTCGCGTCCCCGAGCAGCACGTCGAGGATGAGGCGCTCGTAGGCCTCGGGCAGCGCCTCGGTGAACGCCTCGCCGAACAGGAAGTCCATCGCCACGTCGCGGACCTCCATCGCCGAGCCCGGCACCTTGGAGCCGAACTTCAGCGTCACACCCTCGTCCGGCTGCACCCGGATGACGAGCTGGTTGTTGCCGAGCTCGGCCGTGTCCGTCTCGTCGAAGGGCAGGTGGGGGGCCTTCTTGAAGACGATGGAGATCTCGGTGACGCGGCGCGGCAGGCGCTTGCCGGTGCGCAGGTAGAACGGCACCCCGGCCCAGCGGCGGGTCTCGACGCCGAAGCGGACGGCGGCGAACGTCTCCGTGCGGGAGTCGGCCGGGATGGACTCCTCGTCCAGGTAGCCGCGCACCCGCTCGCCGGCGAGCCAGCCCTGCTCGTACTGGCCGCGCACGGCATACCGGTCGAGATCCGTCGGCAGCGAGACGGCGCGCAGCACCTTGAGCTTCTCGGTCCGGATCGTCTCCGCGCCGAAGCTGACCGGCTCCTCCATCGCGGTGAGCGCCAGCAGCTGCAGCAGGTGGTTCTGCAGGACGTCGCGGGCGGCGCCGGTCTCGTCGTAGAAGCCGGCGCGGGTCCCGATGCCGACGTCCTCGGCCATGGTGATCTGCACCGAGTCGACGAACTGGGAGTTCCAGATCGGCTCGAACAGCGTGTTCGCGAACCGCAGCGCGAACAGGTTCTGCACCGTCTCCTTGCCGAGGTAGTGGTCGATCCGGTACACACCGGATGGCGTGAACACGTCGTCGACCAGGGCGTTGAGCTCTCGGGCCGAGCCGAGATCATGCCCGAACGGCTTCTCGATGACGACACGCCGCCAGCCGGGCGCGTCCGGCGAGCTCGCGAGGCCCGTGCGCTGCATCTGCTTGAGCACGACGGGGAACGCCGACGGCGGGATCGACAGGTAGAACGCGGCGTTGCCACCGATGCCGTGCGACTTGTCCAGTTCCTCGAGCAGGGAGGCGAGCCGGTCGAACGCGGCGTCGTCGTCGAACGCACCGCGCAGGAAGCGCACGGAGCCCGCGAGCCGGTCCCAGACCTCCTCGCGGAACGGCGTGCGCGCCCCCTTCTCGGCGGCCTCGCGGGCGAAGACGGCGAAGTCCTCGTCGGACCAGTCGCGGCGGGCGAAGCCGAGCAGCACGAAGCCCGGCGGCAGCAGCCCCCGGTTGGCGAGGTCGTAGACGGCCGGAATCAGCTTCTTGCGGGACAGGTCGCCGGTCGCGCCGAACACCACGAGGGCGCTGGCGTCCGGCAGCCGTGGCAGCCTGCGGTCACGTGGATCCCGCAGCGGGTTGGTGCTGCTCACCGTGGATGCCACCCGATTCCCCTTCGCGCTCGTCTCGTCCGCCTACTTGCCCGCACCGGCCCCGCCGAGCCGCCCCGCGATCGTGTCCAGCAGCTGGTTCCACGAGTCCTCGAACTTCCGCACGCCCTGGGCCTCCAGGGTCTCGATCACGTCGTCGAGGTCCACGCCGACGGCGGCGAGGGCGGCGAACACCGACCGGGCGTCGTCGTAGCCGGGCCGGATGGTCTCCCCGCTCACCGTCCCGTGGTCGGCGAAGGCCTGCAACGTCGACTCGGGCATCGTGTTGACGGTACCGGGGGCGATCAGCTCCGACACGTAGATCGTGTCGGGAAGCGAGGGATCCTTCGTCGACGTGGACGCCCACAGCGGCCGCTGCGGCTTCGCGCCCTTCGCGGCCAGCGCCGCCCAGCGTGGCGAGGCGAACGCCTTCTCGTAGCGCTCGTAGGCGAGCCGGGCGTTCGCGATCGCGGCCTTCCCGTGCAGCGCCTTCGCCTCCTCGGTGCCGATCTTCTCCAGCCGGGCATCCACCTCCGTGTCCACCCGGCTGACGAAGAACGACGCCACCGACGCCAGGTCCGAGACGTCCCGCCCGGCGGCGAGCGCCCGCTCCACGCCGGTCATGAACGCGTCCATCACCGCGTCGTACCGGTCCAGGCCGAAGATCAGCGTGACGTTGACGCTGATGCCCTGGGCCAGCGTCTCGGTGATCGCCGCCAGCCCGTCCTGGGTGGCCGGGATCTTGATGAACAGGTTGGGCCGGTCGACCAGCCACCACAGGGCACGGGCCTCGGCGACGGTGCGCTCGGCCTCGTGCGCGAGCCGGGGGTCGACCTCGAGCGACACCCGGCCGTCGACCCCGCCGGAGGCGTCGTAGGCGGGGCGCAGCACGTCACAGGCGTCCCGGACGTCGGCGGCGGTGATCGCCCGCACGGCCTCGCCGACGTCGACACCGCGCACCGCGAGGTCGCGCAGCTGCTCGTCGTAGAGCTCGCCGGCACCGATCGCCTTCTGGAAGATCGTCGGATTGCTGGTGACGCCGACGACGTCACGGTTCGCTACCAGATCGGCGAGGTTGCCGGTGCGCAGCCGGTCGCGGCTGATGTCGTCCAACCAGACCGCCACACCGGCGGCCGAGAGCTCGGTCAGGGGGGTGCTCATCGGTGCTTCGTGTCCTCTCGGGAGGCGGTGGTGGTTCCCACGATGTCAAGCTGTTCTCCGCGCCGGTGACGCCGGGGGCCGTGAGAGCCGGTCCTTTCGAGGCCCTACCCTCGCCGCGGCGGCGCCATCCCAGTCTCGTCCCAGTCTGATCCTTCTCCGCGCGCCACCATGACGCCCAGGTAGCGGTTGCAAGAACAGCCGGTGCCCAGCAGCCCGGACGCCCAGGTGAGAAACGCCACGGGAGAGGTTGATCACCATCTGGCCCACCCCCGTCGGGCGGCGCGGCGGCCGCGCGGGGACGCTATGGGGACGGCATGGCGGCCGCGTGGCGGCGGCGTGAGCCAGACCGCACCGATGCGTGGGGGTCACGGCCCCGGCCGGCGCACCTGAGCCGGGTTCCGGCGGCTAGACTCCGACACGTCGTAGAACACGTCCGCTTCGTTCCCAGGGGCTTCGCGCTCCCCGGGGCTCCGTACTGCGCGGGTCGCCCGCCGATCCCGCCGATCGCGAGGTCGCTCTGTCTACCGAGGCCGCCCTTCGTCGCCGGCACGTCTTCACCCGCAGGCCGGCGCGGCCGGACACCTCCACGTCGGTGATCGCCGGCTCACCCGTGCCGGCCCAGCCCACCGCCACGCCCGCCCTCGGCGGCCCCCACTGCGCCTCGGCGTCGAACGGCGTCTCCGCGTCGAACGGGGTTTCCGCGTCGAACGGGGTTTCCGGGTCGAACGGGGTCTTCGCGTCGAATGGTGTTCATGCCTCGACCGGCATCTCCGGGTCGAACGGGGTGCACGTGTCGAGCGGGATTTCCGCCTCGAACGGCGTGTCCGCGTCCCGCCACCTCTCCGGGTCGCGCGGTGTGGCTCTGTCGAATGGTGTTGCTGTGTCGAACGGTGTGGCTCTGTCGAACGGTGTGTCGGTGTCCGATGGTGTCTCGGTGTCTCCCGTGGTGTTCGGGTCTCCCTCGGCGGCCGACGTGGCGGGGGTCGACGGACCCCCTGCGGGTAACGCGGGCGAGGCGGCCGCTCGAGGCCTCGGCGCGGTGGGTGCGAAGGTCCGTGCCTACGTCGCGCTGATGAAGCTGCGGGTGGTCGAGCTGCTGCTCATCACCACCGTGCCGGCGATGATGCTCGCGCGGGACGGGATGCCGTCCGTCTGGCTGATCGCGGTGACGCTCGTCGCCGGCACGCTGGCCGCCGGCAGCGCCAACACGATCAACTGCTACGTCGACCGGGACATCGACCAGGTCATGGGCCGAACCCGCAAGCGCCCGCTGGTGCGCGCCACGGTGACGCCGATCGAGGCGCTGGTCTTCGGCATCCTGACCGGCATCGCCTCGACGCTGATGTTCGGTCTGCTGGTGAACTGGCCGTCGGCGCTGCTCGCGGACGGCGCGATCGCGTTCTACGTCTTCGTCTACACCCTCGGCCTCAAGCGCCGCACCCCGTCGAACATCGTCATCGGCGGTGCGGCGGGCTGCTTCCCGGTGCTGATCGGCTGGTCGGCGGTCACCGGCACCCTCAGCTGGTCCGCGGTCCTGCTGTTCGCCGTCGTGTTCTTCTGGACGCCGCCGCACTTCTGGGCGCTGGCGATGAAGTTCCGCGACGACTATGCCGCCGCGGGTATCCCGATGCTGCCGGTCGTCGCCTCTCCCGAGACGGTCACCCGCCGGATCCTCGGCTACTCCTACGCGATGGTCGCCGCGTCGCTCGCGCTGGTCCCCGTGGCCCACACCGGCCCGATCTACCTGGTCTCCGCCGTCGTCGTGGGCGCCTGGTTCCTCACCGAGGCGCACCGGATCGTCCGCCGGGTCGGCGCCGGCGAGGACCCGCGCCCCATGCGCCTGTTCCACATGTCGATCACCTACCTGACGCTGCTGTTCGTCGCGATCGCCGTCACCGCCCTCATCTGACCACCTCGGCGCCCGCGTAGCACCGGACGGCGCCGGGCTGGGCGGGGCCGGCACCCCGCCCGGCGGACGGCACAGCACCCCCGCCGGGACGGGCTGAGCGACACACGACGACCGGCGGACCTCGCGGGTTATCCACGCACCTGTAAGGGACGAGGTGCGGGCGAGGGCGCGGGCCGCGCTGTCCGTTGTCGGCGGGACCATCTGCGGGCCGACCGCCGCCCGGCCGCACCACCTGCCCGGGCTCACCCGGTCCCACCCTCAGGAACCGATCGACCTGGCTCTGCCCGCCCGTGATCGTCGTCGGGAACGGCCGGGCTATCGGCGGTTCTCGATGGTGGTGCCCGACTCGGAGGTCGTCGACCTCTGCGGCCTGCGCACCTGCACGGCGCCCCGGGCGCTGGCGGATCTGGCCCTGCTCGTTGATCGGGAGGAGTTCGTCAGCGTCATCGACGCGATGCTGCACGCGGGGCGTTTGACTGTGCCTCTGGCGCGACGGTGGCGGCGCTGGCGGATGACGGCTGTCAGGGCCTGGGGATTGGGTCAGGGGGTGGCGGACGCCGCCGCGGGACGAGCGTCAGCCGCGGAGGCTGCTGACGCCGGGACGCGTCCGCCTCCGCCGCCGGCAGCGACGGCGCTGGTGGCGCTGGTGGCGGCGGGGGTCGCGTGGGGCTGGGCCCCGGGCTCGACCTCGGTCTCCGGCTCCAGGTCGAGGGCGGGGCGGTCCGCCATCGCGAGCCAGAGGCGCAGTGCGACGACCCACATCACGGTGGCGCCGGTCATGTGCAGGGCGACGAGCACGGACGGGACGCCGAGGAAGTACTGGGTGAAGCCGATCGCGGCCTGCGCGAGGATCGTGGCGATCAGGAGGAGCGACTCGCGGCGCGCGGCGGCCGGCGCCGAGGTGATCCGGACCGCGAAGGCCATCGCCACGGCGAGGCCGGTCAGCAGCATGGCGCTGTCGGCGTGCACCTGCGCGACGTTGACCAGGTCGAAGCCGAAGCGGGCCGGATCGGAGGCGTCGCCGCTGTGCGGGCCTGTCCCGGTCACCACAGTGCCGAGGACGAGCACCACCGCGGAGGCGGCCACCGTCAGCCGGGCCAGCCACAGCAGCGCAGGGGAGACCGCCGACGTCACCGAACCAGCACCCTGGCGGGCCCGGCGGTCGAGCACGACCGCGTTCAACAGCAGGACCATCGAGAGCAGGAAGTGGGCGGCGACCGTCGCCGGGTTGAGCTTCGTCAGCACGGTGATCCCGCCCAGCACCGCCTGACCGAGATAGCCCAGCCACAGGCCGAACGAGAGCTGGGTCAGGTCACGGCGCCGACCACCGCGCAGCCGCAGCGCCAGCAACGGGGTGATGAGCACCACCACCCCCACCACCAGGCCGACCACCCGGTTGCCGAACTCGATCGCCCCGTGCACGGCGTACTCCGAGTGCGGCACGAACGAGCCGTCACCGCACTGAGGCCAGGTGGGGCAGCCCAGGCCCGAGCCGCTGAGCCGGACGACTCCACCACTGACGACGATCAGGGAGAGCAGGCCCACGTTGAGAGCGGTGACGAGCTGGAACACGCGCCGGCTCACGACCGGCAGTCTCCCGACCGGTGATCTCCGACGCGCTGTAGAAGTTGGCACGGACGCCATAGTAACGTCCGTGCGTTATTCCCAGCGAAAGGTGCGCGCGGCCAGGCCCAGACCGGCCACCGCCCAGACCGCCAGCACGACCAGTGGGCGCACGCCCGGCCCGGACCCCTCCGCGAGGACGTTGCGCAGCCCGTCGGACAGCGCCGCCGTCGGCAGCCCCTCGGCGATCACCCGCAACCAGCCGGGCAGTTTCGACAGTGGGAAGACCACCCCGCCGATCAGCAGCAGGAGCAGGTAGACACCGTTGGCGGCGGCGAGCGTCGCTTCGGCGCGCAGCGTGCCCGCCATCAGCAGACCGAGCCCGGAGAACGCCGCCGTGCCGAGCACGAGCAGCGCCAGCACCGACGGGACGGTCGCCGGGCCACCGTCCGGATCCCAGCCGAGCGCGAAGCCGACGGCGACCAGCAGCACGAGCTGGAGGATCTCGACCGCGAGCACCGCCGCGGTCTTGCCGGCGAGCAGGACCGCCCGGGGCAGCGGCGTCGCCCCGAGCCGCTTGAGCACCCCGTATGAGCGCTCGAACCCGGTGGCGATGGCCTGGCCGGTGAACGCGGTCGACATCACCGCGAGCGCCAGCACCCCGGGGACGAGGAAGTCCACCGACGTCTCGGAGCCGCTGGGCAGCACGTCCACCGCGGTGAAGAACGCCAGCAGCCCGATCGGGATGATCAGGGTGAGCAGGACGGACTCGCCGCGGCGCAGGGTGAGGGTGAGCTCCAGGCGCGTCTGGGCGGCGAACATCCGCCCGCGGCTGGCGGCTCCCGGCGCCGGGCGCAGGTCCAGCAGCGGCGCACTGGGCGCGGTGCGCGTTGTCACGGCCGCAGCTCCGATCCGGTGAGTTCCACGAAGACGTCCTCCAGCGTGCGCTGCTCGACCCGCAGGTCCTCGGCGAGCACGCCGTTGCCCGCGCACCAGGCGGTGACGGCGGCGAGCAGTTGCGGGTCAACCGTGCCCTCGACCAGGTAATGGCCGGCGGGGCCCTCCGTCGCGGTGGTGCCATCGGGCAGCGCGAGCAGCAGCTTGCCGAGCTCCAGTCCGACAGGGGCGCGGAAGCGCAGCTGACCCTCGGCGCCGCCCCGGGTGAGCTCCGCGGGGGAGCCGGCGGCGACGACCCGGCCGTGGTTGATGATGACGACCTGGTCGGAGAGGCGCTCGGCCTCGTCCATCGCGTGCGTGGTGAGCACCACGGTGACGCCCGCGGCGCGCAGTTCCTCGATCAGCTCCCAGGTGGTGCGCCGGCCGGCGACGTCGAGCCCGGCGGTCGGCTCGTCGAGGAAGACCAGCTCCGGGCGGCCGACGACGGCCATCGCCAGCGACAGCCGCTGCTGCTGCCCGCCGGACAGGCGGCGGAACGGCGTCGAGGCACTGTCGACGAGGTCGAGGCGGTCGAGCAGCGCGGTCGGGTCGAGCGGGTCCCGGTGGTGGGCGGCGACGAGGCGCAGCATCTCCTCCGCCCGCGCGCCCGGGTACATCCCGCCGGCCTGCAGCATGACGCCGACCCGTGGGCGCAGGGCGATGGCGTCCGCGATCGGGTCGCGGCCGAGGACGCGGACCTCGCCCTCGTCGGCCCGGCGAAAGCCCTCGCAGATCTCCACCGTCGTCGTCTTGCCGGCGCCGTTCGGGCCGAGTAGCGCCGTCACGGAACCGACCGGGACGCTGAGCGACAGGTTGTCGACCGCGCGGACGCGCCCGCCGGGTGAGGGGGGCCGCGCCTGATCACCACACGCGCTCGCCGCAGGCCCGGGCGCCAGCCCCTGCCGCCCCGCGCGGCGCGAACCGGAGCGGGCCGGAGCGGACCGCGCGGAGTAGGTCTTCACGAGGCCAGCGACGCTGACTGCCAGGATCTCGGCCACCTCGCGATCCTACGGATCCCGCGGCGGGGGCGGGGATTTGATCCGTGCCACCTTCGCGGAGCTGGACCGCCCGGACCGCGCGGTGGCCCGGGCGGGCCATGCGGTGTGCGGCCACCCGGCTCGCGCGACGGGCCATGGCCCGGGCCGCGCGACGCTCGGCAACCCGGGCACCGTCAGGTCCGCTGCCGGGGCGGACGGGTGGGCAGCGGGCGACGGCGCGAGCCGACCCCGACCGGCTCGGTGACGTCCACCAGCGCGCCCCAGGCGCCGAGACGCTCGTACAGCATCGCCGGCGTGGTGCTGTAGAGCCTGGACAGCGACTGCAGGTCGGAACGACGCAGCCGCAGCACGTCCCGGGAGCTGTCCGAGCGCAGGACCTGAACGATCGCGATCCAGCGCCGCAACGGGCCGGTTCGGGTCGGCGGCAGTTTGCGCAGCCGGCGCAGGTCGATGATCAATGGGGGGAGGCTGTCGACGTCCCGACGGTCGGCCGCTGGCGGGACCAGCAGCGTCGCGGGAACGTCATACAGCTCGGCGAGCTCGACGAGGCGGTGTACCCGCAGGGTTCGGGAGCCTCGCTCGTAGGCCCCGAGTGTTCCCGCTGTCCACCGGCCGTGGGTGCGCTGCTGGACATCCAGCAGCGACATGCCACGCCGGTTGCGCGCAGCGCGCAGCCGCCGGCCAAGCTCCAGGGCGTAGTCCGCCTCTGTCACGGTCTCCGTCCGGGTCGGGTCGACAGGAGACGCCAACCGCCCCCTGTGACAGCCTGTCAGGCCTTGGTCTGTCTGACAGCCGGTTCACGGAAGAAGGCGCGACCGAATGTGTCCCTGCCGTGGTCCTGCCGCTGCTCGGTGCAACGGAATGTGGAGTGACCGGTAACACGTCGGTGGCGATAGGTGGCCGACTTTGGGGCGATTGCCGGTGATTCGATATGCGATGCCGGGCGGTCGGAGGCCTACGGCGTGTCCGCGTCGTCGCAGGCCAAGGCCCAGGAGCGCGCGCGATCGACGGCGGAACGCCACCGGCCGTAGCCGACGTCCGACGCCGACGCCGACGCGGGTGCCGTCGCGGGTGCCGAGGTCGACGCCGGGGATGTCGCTGGTGCTGGTGCTGGTGCTGGTGCCGGTGGGGGGCTGGGGGCGTGGGGCGTAGGGCGGTAGCGGTGGGCGACGCGGCGCAGGTCGGCGAGGGCGGCGGGGTCGGTGAAGAAGCCGGTCGCGAGGCCTGCGAGGTAGGCGGAGCCGAGCGCGGTCGTCTCGATGTTGTCGGGGACGTCCACGTCGACGCCGAGCACGTCCGCCTGGAACTGCATGAGCCACGGGTTGCGGGCGGCTCCGCCGTCGGCGCGCAGTTCGCGCACCGGATGGCCGGCGTCGGCCATCGCCTCGACGACGTCGCGGGTCCGGTAGGCGATGCCCTCCAGTACCGCGCGGGCCAGGTGCGCCCGGGTCGTGCCGCGGGTGACGCCGAGCAGCGTGCCGCGGGCGCGCGGATCCCAGTGTGGCGCCCCGAGACCGGTCAGTGCCGGCACGAAGTACACCCCGTCGTTGCCCGGCAGGGACGCGGCGAGCTCGGCCGTCTCGGCGGCGTCCCGGATGATGCCGAGGCCGTCGCGCAGCCAGGCCACCGCCGCGCCGGTCGACAGGATCGCCCCCTCCAGGGCGTAGCGCGGCGCCTCCCCGTCGAGCTGGTAGGCGATGGTGCGCAGCAGCGCGCGCTGCGGGGGCGGGATGGCCGTTCCGGTGTTGACCAGGACGAACGAGCCGGTGCCGTAGGTGTTCTTGGCCTGGCCGGGGGCGTGGCAGCCCTGCGCGAACAGCGCCGCCTGCTGGTCGCCGACCGCGGCCGCGACGGGAACCCGTACGCCGAGGAAGGCGTCGGGATCGGTGTGCGCGTAGACCCGTGAGCTCGGCGACACGGTCGGCAACAGCTCGGCCGGCGCGTCGAAGAGCTCGAGCATGTCGGGGGCCCAGCTCGCCGTCGTGAGGTCGAGCAGCGACGTCCGGGAGGCGTTCGTCACGTCGGTGATGTGGACGGCGCCGCCGGTCAGGCGCCACACCAGCCACGAGTCGACGGTGCCGAACGCGAGCTCCCCGCGGGCCGCGCGCCGCCGCAGGCCCGTCCCGTGGTCCAGGATCCAGCCGATCTTCGTGGCGGAGAAGTACGGGTCGAGGACGAGACCGGTGCGCGTGCCGACCACCTCGGTGTGTCCGTCCGCGGCCAGGCGTTCGCAGACGGCGGCGGTGCGCCGGTCCTGCCACACGATCGCCGGGTGCACCGGCGTGGACGTCGACCGTTCCCACACCAGCGTCGTCTCCCGCTGGTTGGTGATGCCGAGCGCCGCGAGGTCCGCGGGGCGCAGGCCGGCGTCGGCGAGGGCCGCGGCGACGGTGTCGACGACGCTGCGCCACAGCCGCTCGGGGTCGTGCTCGACCCAGCCGGGCCTGGGGAAGGTCGGTTCGACGGCGGTGTACCCGCGCCCGACGACCACCCCGTCCCGGTCGAGCAGGCAGACCGTCGTTCCTGTCGTCCCCTGATCCACGGCGGCCACGACGGGCCCGCGCCCCGGTGCGTCCATGCCCCCCGACGCTAGCCGGGCGCGCTGCGTGACGTCCGCCTGCGACGCCGCGGCGAGCCGATCGTCCGTGCACCGAATGCACCGCCTTATGCACGGTTTGCCCCTGCAAACCGTGCACGGAGTATTTCTCCCATGCACCGCCGCCCCCGGCGAGCCCCGTCTACGTTCGCGGCCAGCGCACTAGCCGAGGCTGGAGAGGTCGATGGCGCCGGCGGGGGCGGAGGCGGCGGCCGGCGCGCGGAAGTCGGCGAAGGTGAGGCGGCTGGTGCTGCGGCCGGTCACGGTGATCCGCATCGGGTAGGCGGGGCCGGTGTTGGCGACGAGGAAGGTCGTGCCGTCGGGGGAGGAGGCCTGGACGGCGCGGTCGCCGTCGACCTTCTGCTGGCGCACGCCGCCGGTGAGCCCCTCGACGTAGCCGCGCAGCGAGTCGCTGTAGCGGTCGAGGGCGAAGTAGCTGTACTTGGCGGCGTCGGCGGCGGCGAGGCGGACCCAGCGGTCGGCGAGCAGGTCCGCTGCCGCCGAGTCCCCGGTCGCGGTGTAGTAGGCGCGCGCCCGACGGACGTAGGTGTCCTTCCCGATCTTCACGAGCTGGGTCTGCTGGCCGTACTCCTCGATGGTGCCCCGGGTGGTGGTGGGGGACATCACCAGGTCGTAGTGGTCGGGGGCGTTGGAGCTGGCGTCCGTCACGGTGCCGACGACGTGCGTGCCGGGTGCCGAGCGCAGCGCGGCGATGGACCGGGTGCCGACCTCGCTGGCCGAGAGCCGCTCCAGACCGTTGGTCTTCTTGCCGCCTCCGCCCCCGCCGCAGGCTGACATGGCGACGACGAGCGCCGCCACCAGCCCGACACCAACCCCGAGCCGGCTGGCAGCACCGAGCCGGCTGGCAGCACCGAGCCGGCTGGCAGCACCGAGCCGGCTGGCAGCACCGAGCCGGCTGGCAGCACCGAGCCGGCTGGCAGCACCGAGCCGGCTGGCAGCGCCCCGACGGATGCCAGCGCCGACGAGGCCGCGGACGGGGTGCAGGAGGCTCGGCCGCGCGCCGTGCCGTGGTCGAGCCCGCATCCGTCCGCCTCCTGGTCCGCCTGGGTAGCGCTGGCCCATGCTGGTCCGCGCTGGTCCGAGGTCTGAAAGGTCGCAATGTGCCGGCCTGCGGGTTCGCCCGGCCGGTGGTGTGGCAAGTGTGGCAGCACATGTCCGGGGGTGGCTGGGCGGGCACCATCTGTGGGCAGATGTTGTGGCGTGGGGACCGTCGGGCGGGTCGGCGACGCGAGTCGATGGGCGGTACGACCCGGTTCGCACCCCCGGTGACCTGCGGTGTCGTGCGGGAGGCGGAGCCCGGCGTCGCGAATGTGACGGAGAACAGGCACTGTTGGGGTGCTGATCGGGGGTCCTCGGTTCGACCGCGTCCTGTAAATAGGGCACACTGGTGTTGTGAAAAACGACCACGACACCTCGAACGGGACGGCGGACGGCCGCACCCGGGACAGGGTCGTGCGTCAGCTGCTGGAGGGCGGATCGGCCACGGCGGCGGAGCTGTCGCGCCACCTCGGTGTCTCGCCGGCCGGGATCCGCCGGCATCTCGACGCCATGGTCGCGGACGGCATCATCACCCCGATCGAGAGCCGCTCCCACCAGCCCCGGGGCCGCGGTCGACCGGCCCGGCGCTACGCGCTCACCGAGGCCGGCCACCAGGCGGGGCCGTCGGCGTACTCGGACCTCGCGGCCGGCGCCCTGCGCTTTCTCGCCGAGGTGGTCGGCCCGTCCGCGGTCAGCCAGTTCGCCGACAGCCGCGCCTCGGATCTGGAGCACCGCGTGCGCTCGGCGGTCGTCGCCGCCGACCCGCAGGACCGTCCGGCGGCGCTCGCCGAGGCCATGACCGCGGCCGGCTACACGGCCAGCGTCTCGGAGCTGCCCACCGGGCTGCAGATCTGCCAGCACCACTGCCCGGTCCAGTTCGTCGCGGAGCGCTTCCCGGCGCTGTGCGACGCGGAGACGGCGGCGCTGGCCCGGGTGCTCGACACCCATGTGCAGCGCCTGGCGACCATCGCGCACGGCGACGGCGTCTGCACGACCCACATCCCCTCGGCCGCGGCCCAGGATCCGGCCCTCGGCACCGAGGCTCCTTCGTCACCGTCCGGCACTGACGCCGAGGCCCCGATGCCCGGCACCGACGCGGGGGCGCAGTCGCGGCCGCCCGCGTCCCCGAGCTGTCCACCATCCCCGTCATCGGAGGGTTCCGCCCAATGACCACCTCTGCCGAGACCGCCCTCGAGGGCCTTGGCTCCTACCGGTTCGGATGGGCTGACACCGACGCCTACGCCGCCGACGTGGAGCGAGGCCTGTCCGAGGCGGTCGTCCGCGGAATCTCGGCGAAGAAGTCCGAGCCGTCGTGGATGACCGACCTCCGCCTGAAGGGCCTGCGCCTGTTCGAACGTAAGCCGATGCCGACGTGGGGCGCGGATCTGTCCGGCATCGACTTCGACAACATCAAGTACTTCGTCCGCTCGACCGAGAAGCAGGCCGCCGACTGGGAGGACCTGCCCGACGACATCAAGGCGACCTACGACCGGCTCGGCATCCCCGAGGCGGAGAAGCAGCGCCTGATCGCCGGAGTCGCGGCCCAGTACGAGTCCGAGGTCGTCTACCACAAGATCCGTGAGGACCTCGAGGAGCAGGGCGTCATCTTCCTGGACACCGACTCCGGCCTGCGCGAGCACCCGGAGCTGTTCCAGGAGTACTTCGGCTCGGTCATCCCGGTCGGGGACAACAAGTTCGCCGCGCTGAACACGTCCGTGTGGTCGGGCGGCTCGTTCATCTACGTGCCGAAGGGCGTGCACGTCGAGATCCCGCTGCAGGCCTACTTCCGGATCAACACCGAGAACATGGGCCAGTTCGAGCGGACGCTGATCATCGTCGACGAGGGTGCGTACGTGCACTACGTCGAGGGCTGCACGGCGCCGATCTACTCGTCGGACTCGCTGCACTCGGCCGTCGTCGAGATCGTGGTGAAGAAGAACGCCCGCTGCCGGTACACGACCATCCAGAACTGGTCGAACAACGTCTACAACCTGGTCACCAAGCGGGCCGCCTGCCACGAGGGCGGCACGATGGAGTGGATCGACGGCAACATCGGCTCCAAGGTGACGATGAAGTACCCGGCCGTGTGGATGCTCGGCGAGCACGCCAAGGGCGAGGTCCTCTCGATCGCCTTCGCCGGCCCCGGCCAGCACCAGGACGCCGGCGCCAAGATGGTGCACGCGGCGCCCCGCACCTCCTCGACGATCATCTCCAAGTCGGTGGCCCGCGGCGGTGGCCGCACCTCCTACCGCGGCCTCGTGCAGATCAACGAGGGCTCCGAGGCGTCGAAGTCGACGGTGAAGTGCGACGCGCTGCTCGTCGACACCATCAGCCGCTCGGACACCTACCCGTACGTCGACGTCCGCGAGGACGACGCCTCCATCGGCCATGAGGCCAGCGTCTCCAAGGTCGGTGCGGACCAGCTCTTCTACCTGATGAGCCGCGGCCTGTCCGAGGAGGAGGCGATGGCGATGGTCGTGCGCGGCTTCGTCGAGCCCATCGCCCGCGAACTGCCGATGGAGTACGCGCTCGAACTCAACCGGCTCATCGAGCTCCAGATGGAAGGTGCGGTCGGCTGATGGTCGTCATCGACGCCACCGGGCGACCCCCGGCGGCCTCCGGAGCCGTGCCCCGCCCGGTGCGTTCGCGTGATCCGCTCGACCACGAGGTGCCGACCGGCCGTGAGGAGGCGTGGCGGTTCACCCCGCTGCGCCGGCTTCGCGGCCTGCTGACCGGCCCCGACGCGGACGGCAAGGTGACTCTGTCGGTGTCCGGGCCGGACGGCATCGCCGTCGAGGAGCTCGCCCCCGGCGACGCCCGCATCGGCCGCGTGCTCACCCCGGCCGACCGGGTCGCCGCGTACGCGATGACCCGCGCCGACGGGGCCACGGCCGTCACCGTCCCCGCGGAGGCGGCGCTCACCGAGCCGATCCTCGTGCGGCTGCACGGCGAGGGCGGCGTGGCCTACGAGCACCTGATCGTCGAGGTCGGGCCGTTCGCGTCGGCCACCGTCGTGCTCGACCACACCGGCAGCGCCACCTTCGCCGGCAACGTCGAGGTGCACGTCGGCCACGGCGCGGCGCTCACCTTCGTCTCCCTGCAGGACTGGGAGGCCGACGCGATCCACCTCGGCGCGCACGCGTTCTCGGTCGGCCGCGACGCGAAGCTGCGCGCGTTCACCGTCACGCTCGGCGGTGATCTCGTCCGGCTCAACCCGACCGTCGACTACCGCGGTCCGGGCGGCGACGCCGAGCTCAACGGCGTGTTCTTCACCGACGCCGGCCAGCACCAGGAGCACCGGCTGCTGGTCACCCACGAGCCGCGGTCGTGCCGCAGCCGGGTGACCTACAAGGGCGCGCTGCGCGGCGAGTCGGCGCACGCCGTCTGGATCGGTGACGTGCTCATCGGCGCCGAGGCCGTCGACACCGACACCTACGAGCTCAACCGCAATCTGGTGCTCACCGACGGCGCCCGCGCCGACTCGGTGCCGAACCTGGAGATCCTCACGGGCGAGGTCGTCGGCGCCGGCCACGCGAGCGCCACCGGCCGTTTCGACGACGAGGCCCTGTTCTACCTGCAGTCGCGGGGCATCCCGCCGGCCGAAGCCCGCCGGCTCGTCGTGCACGGCTTCTTCGCCGAGGTCATCGACCGCATCGACGTCCCCGACCTGCGCGAGCGGATCATGACCTCCGTCGACGCCAGGCTCGGCGAACTGGCGGTATGAGGATGACCAGCCAGCGGGTGTGCGCCCTGACCGACCTCAAGGAGGACGCGGCGCTCGGCACCGAGGTCGAGGGCGTGCCGGTGTGCGTCGTGCGCGCCGGCGACCGGGTGTTCGCGGTGCGCGACGAGTGCTCGCACGCCGACGTGATGCTCTCCCAGGGCGAGGTCGAGGACGGCAAGATCGAGTGCTGGCTGCACGGGTCCCAGTTCGACCTGGCGACCGGCGCCGCGCTCACCCTGCCGGCCATTGACCCGGTGCCCACCTACGCAGTGACCATCGACGGCGACGATGTGCTCGTCGACGTCGCCCAGCCGAACCGGGAACGAGGGTGACGACAGCGGTGTCGACCTTGGAGATTCGTAACCTGCACGTCTCGGTGGAGACCGAGGAGGGGCCGCGGCAGATCCTGCGCGGGGTCGACCTCACCGTCCGCAAGGGCGAGACCCACGCGATCATGGGGCCGAACGGGTCGGGCAAGTCGACCCTGTCCTACTCGATCGCCGGCCACCCCAAGTACACCGTCACCGACGGCACCATCACGCTCGACGGTGAGGACGTCCTCGCCATGAGCGTCGACGCCCGCGCCCGCGCCGGGATCTTCCTGGCCATGCAGTACCCGGTGGAGATCCCCGGCGTGTCGGTGTCGAACTTCCTGCGCTCGTCGGCCACGGCCGTGCGCGGTGAGGCGCCGAAGCTGCGGACGTGGGTCAAGGAAGTGAAGACCGCCATGTCCGCCCTCGAGATGGACCCGGCGTTCGCCGAGCGCGGCGTCAACGAGGGCTTCTCCGGCGGTGAGAAGAAGCGCCACGAGATCCTGCAGATGGCCCTGCTCAAGCCCAGGATCGCCGTTCTCGACGAGACCGACTCCGGCCTTGACGTCGACGCGCTGCGCATCGTCTCCGGCGGCATCGAGTCGGTCCGCGCCCAGGGCGAGACGGGCATTCTGCTCATCACGCACTACACGCGGATCCTGCGCTACATCAAGCCGGAGTTCGTCCACGTGATGGCCGGCGGGCGGATCGTCGACGAGGGCGGGCCCGAGCTCGCCGCGGTGCTGGAGGAGTCCGGCTACGACCGTTACGTCAAGGGCGGCGGCGAGGCCGCGACACCAGCGAGTGCGGGGGCGGCGTCATGACGCTCACCGACCCGCGGGCGGGCGCGGCCACGGGTACCTCCGGTTTCGACGTCGAGCGGGTGCGCAAGGACTTCCCGATCCTGTCCCGCACGGTGCACGACGGCCTCCCGCTCGTCTACCTCGACAGCGCCGCCACCTCGCAGAAGCCGCTGGCGGTCCTCGACGCCGAGCGCGCCTACTACGAGCTGCACAACGCCAATGTCCACCGCGGCATCCACGTGCTCGCCGAGGAGGCGACCGCGCTGTACGAGGCGACCCGGGACAAGGTCGCCGCGTTCATCGGCGCGACCGACCGTCGCGAGGTCGTGTTCACGAAGAACTCGACCGAGGCGCTGAACCTCGTCGCCTACGCGATGAGCAACGCCGAGACGACCGGTCCGGAGGCGGAGCGCTTCCGGATCGGCCCCGGCGACGAGATCGTCGTGACCGAGATGGAGCACCACTCCAACCTGGTGCCCTGGCAGATGCTCGCCCGGCGCACCGGCGCCACCCTGCGCTGGATCGGCCTGACCGACGACGGCCGCCTCGAACTCGGCAACCTCGACGCTGTGATCACCGAGCGGGCGAAGGTCGTCTCGATGGTCCACCAGTCGAACATCCTCGGCACCGTCAACCCTGTGGAGACGATCGTCGCCCGGGCCCGCGAGGTCGGCGCGCTGGTCGTGCTCGACGGCTCCCAGTCGGTGCCGCACCTGCCGATCGACGTCGCCACGCTCGGCGTCGACTTCCTGGCCTTCACCGGCCACAAGATGTGCGCGCCGACCGGCGTCGGGGTGCTCTGGGGCCGCCACGAGCTGCTCGAGGTCATGCCCCCGTTCCTCGGCGGCGGCGAGATGATCGAGATCGTCACCATGGAGGGGTCGACCTACGCGCCCCCGCCGCACCGCTTCGAGGCCGGCACTCCGATGATCAGCCAGGTCGTCGGCCTCGGCGCCGCCGTCGACTACCTGACCGAGCTCGGCATGCCGGCGATCGCCGCCCACGAGCACGCCGTGACGTCGTATGCGCTCGACGCTCTGGCGACGGTGCCGAACCTGCGGATCATCGGCCCGCCGACGTCCGAAGCCCGCGGCGGCGCGATCTCGTTCGTCGTGCACGACGAGACCGGCCGGGCGATTCACCCGCACGACGTGGGGCAGATCCTCGACGAGCGCGGCATCGCGGTGCGCGTCGGCCACCACTGCGCCCGCCCGGTCTGCCTGCGCTTCGGCGTGCCGGCCACGACCCGGGCGTCGTTCCACCTGTACACGACGACCGGTGAGGTCGACGCGCTGGTGGAAGGATTGCACGGGGTTCGGAGGTTCTTCTCGAGGTGAAGCTCGACTCGATGTACCAGGAGATCATCCTGGACCACTACCGCAACCCGCAGCACCGCGGGCTGCGCGACCCGTTCGACGCCGAGGTGCACCACGTCAACCCGACCTGCGGGGACGAGGTCACCATGCGGGTAAAGGTCACCGACGGCGTCGTCGAGGACGTCTCGTACGAGAGCGAGGGCTGCTCGATCAGCCAGGCCTCGGCCAGCGTGATGAGCGACCTGGTGATCGGCAAGAAGGTCGACGAGGCGCTCGACCTCGAACGCGAGTTCCTCGCCCTCATGCAGTCCCGTGGCACCGCCGAAGGCGACGAGGATCGTCTGGAGGACGCGGTCGCGTTCGCCGGCGTCTCGAAGTACCCGGCCCGGGTGAAGTGCGCCCTGCTGTCCTGGATGGCCTGGAAGGACGCCACCGCCAAGGCCATCGACGCCCCGCTCGACCTCCCCGCCCAGGAGAAGCCATGACGGACGACGCCGAGACCGCCACCGGCGGCACCACCGCGACCGCAACCGCCGAGGCCACGCCTGCGCCCGCCGCCGGCACCGCGCCGACTGCGGTCGAGGCCACCGAGGCCGCTTCGGCGGGTGCGCCAGCCGCGCACGCCACGGTCGCGGAGCGGGCGGCGGGCCTGGAGCTCGCCGAGTTCGACGACATCGAGGAGGCGATGCGTGACGTCGTCGACCCCGAGCTCGGCATCAACGTCGTCGACCTCGGCCTCGTCTACGGCATCCACGTCGCCGACGACAACACGGTCACCCTCGACATGACGCTCACCTCGGCGGCCTGCCCGCTCACCGACGTCATCGAGGACCAGACCCGCTCCGCCCTCGTCGACGGCCCCGACGGCGGCCTCGTCACCGATGTCAAGATCAACTGGGTCTGGATGCCCCCGTGGGGTCCCGACAAGATCACCGACGAGGGCCGCGACCAACTCCGCGCCCTCGGCTTCAACGTCTGATCAGCACCGTCTGACCTCCAGCGCCGGCCACCGGCCTGGTCGGGACCCATTCCCGACCAGGCCGGGCCGCGCAGCGGCCACACTCGACTTCTGAACTACTTCAGATATCATCGATCCATGGTGGCCTCCGCGGCGCGTGTCTCTTTCCCCTACAGCGACCTCCTGCGAGAGCCCAAGCGAGTCCTCGCTTTCATCGATCAGGGCGAGGTGGTCGAGCTCGCCCGGCGGGATGGCCCGAACCTGCGCATCGAGCTGGCCGACCGAGCCGCCGATGTCGAGGAGGCCCTGGCGATCACCGCCAGGATCCTGCGCGCTACCCTCCACGAGCCCGAGGCCCGGCAGGCATTGGAGCGCATCCTGGCCGAGGTCTTCCCCTGGATCGAACTGCTCCCGGAAGACGACCAGGTTGAGTGCATCACCACGCTGCTGCGTAGACTCCAGGCAAGTGCGGAGGCCGGAGCGCTGGCTCCCTTCACCCAGCTCGTGCACGAATGGCGCCAGACCGCTGCAATCCATGCCGATCCGCGCTTGACGGCCGAACTCGCGCGGCCGTTGCCGGGCGACGGTCCGGAGCTGAGCCGTCCCCTGTGACTCGCCGCGGAGACCGTGTCCCCCGTCCCGCGGATCCCGACAAGTGGGATCTGTTCGCTGCGGACAACTCGGCTGGCGAGGGCTGGGACAGCCTTTGTCGAAGCCATCCCGCTGCGGCGCGCGCCGCCTTCGACGCTATCCAGCGGGACCCGCGTCACCACAGCCAGCGGCAGCATCCCCTGCGCGGATCGCTCGGTACACGAAGCGTCGGGGGCCGTTCGATGCCGCAATGGCAGTATGAAGCAACCGGTGGTGGACGCATCTGGTATTGCATCGATGACGTGAGGCACCGAATCTGGATCACACATGCGGGCGCAGCCCACCCGAAAGCAACCGAGCAGCTTCCGGCCAGGAGCGATCGACTGCGGTCTGAACGCTCCCAGGGGCTACTCTGATTGGTACTCTCGCGGTGCGTGATGACCACGCTGAGACGGCGAGCACCGACGACCTGTGATCCTTTTGTCGATGGGCGGATGTCTACCGGGTGGCAGCTGTCTCGCCTGGTGTCCGGCGCGGTGCAGCGCGACGATGGTCTTGCCGGTACCGGGCCCCCGCTGATCCTCGTCGGTCCGGTGTATTCGCGGATCACATGCTGGTGCTGGGCTGGATGAAGGAAGACCTGCCTCCTCGATCTGGTCACGGACCTGGTCGCCGCCGCCACCGACCGGGACCGATTTCCAGCCCTGATCTCCAAGTCCCAGACCTGGCCCGGCGGCGGGGATGACGCAGTTGGCGGTGGCGCGCTTCGAGGCAGGCGGCACCGCGCCGACCCTGCCGGTGCTGGAACGGCTCGCCGAGGCTCTCGACGCCGACCTCGACGTCCGGGTCGTCCCTCGGTCTGCGGCATAGGCGACGAGGACGCCCGCGCGGATGCGGCCGCCTCACGATGGTGTCGGTGGCGGGTCCTTAGCGGCTGAACCGCGTTGCCGTGCCGTCGGTAACGGCGGTGGCGGCCTCCCGATCAGTCTCGTCGAGGTATTCCCGCCTGGCTTCTCGATCTTCCCGCTGGATCCATGCGTAGGCGGCCTCAATCGGGTCCAGCAGCCGATCGACGGGCGATCAGGCAGGCTCACCACACGTGCTCCCTTGCTGGCCTGATCGGCCCCCCTCCTGGCTTGGCCGCCACGGTGACGCCGCGGCCGGATGCGTGACGCACGTTACGTGGGGCTGCGTCGCTCAGCTCGCGACCCGAGTGGTCTGGTCAGTGGTCTGCTCGCTGGCTAGCGGACGTTGATCGTCGATCGCATAGGGTGGGGCGCAGAGCAGGCGCGGAGTGATGGGGGAGGGCTGGGCGATGGGCCGGCGTTTCAATACGGCTGGACCGTGTTTGGCGTCGGACCATTACATGGTTCCGGCGCTGTCCCGCCTGCCGGAGGCCCCGCGGCTGGTGGATCGGATCCGCGCGAGCGCACAGGACTCCCTGGCAGCCGAACTGCGGCCGCCGTCCTGGCCGGAGACGCCGGACGGTACCCAGATCGTCGAGGGGCTGCGAGCCTGGGCACAGGCCTGCCCACGTCCGCTGGTGCTGTTCTTCGACGAGATCGATGCGCTGCAGGGCCAGAGCCTGCTGAGCGTTCTCGGACAGCTGCGTGACGGCTACACCAGTCGACCGGCACCATTCCCCTGGTCGGTCGCTCTGTGCGGTCTACGTGACGTACGCGAGTATAAGGCAGCCTCTGGCGGGGACGCGTCTCGAATGGGGACAGCCAGTCCGTTCAACGTCAAGGTGGAATCGCTGCGGCTGGGGGATTTCACCGCCGCCGAGGTAGCGGAGCTCTACGGACAGCACACCGCGGACACCGGCCAGCAGTTCTCGCCGGGCGCGGTCGAATACGCCTATGAGCTCACGGCCGGGCAACCGTGGCTGGTCAATGCGCTCGCGCGTGAGGTCGTCGAGAAGATTCGTGTACCGGTGGCGGAGTCCGTGACGGTGGAGCATCTGGATCGGGCGAAGGAACAGCTCATTCTTACCCGGGCGACCCATCTGGACTCGCTCGCCGCGCGGCTCGCCGAACCGCGGGTCCGCAGCGTCATCGGTCCGCTCCTCGCCGGCGATCCGCTTCTCCTCGACCCCTACGACGACGATCTCAGCTACGTCCGCGACCTTGGTCTCATCGCGCCCACCGCGCCCGTCCGCGCCGCCAATCCGATCTACCGGGAGGTCATCGCGCGGGTGCTCTCCTCGAGCATCCAGGAGAGCGTCACCGCCGATCCGCGGTCATTCATTCGTCCGGACGGCATGTTCGACCTTCCCGGAATGCTCCGCGAGTTCGCCGACTGGTGGATCGAGAACGGCGACTTCCTCACCAGCACCGGCTACTATAAGGAGGCGGCGCCGCAGCTCATCCTCATGGGATACCTGCAGCGGGTGGTGAACGGCGGCGGCCAGGTCGAACGCGAATACGCTGTCGGCTCCGGCCGCATCGACCTGCATCTGCGCTGGCCATACAGCACCGCCGACGGCGAGCGCCGGATTCAGCGCGAAGCCATCGAGATCAAGACCTGGCGCACCGGCCGATCAAATCCACTGCCCGCCGGCCTCCGGCAACTCGACCGTTACCTCGCTCGTCTCCGCCTCGACACCGGCACCCTGGCCCTGTTCGACCAGCGCGCCGACGCCCCCGCTATCGACACACGGACGAGACTTGCCGCCACCACAAGCCCCGCGGGTCGCGCCATCACCCTCCTCAACGGCTGAGCGCGCGTCACGGCGGGCGCGGATCCGGTCGACCCATGAGGCCGGTCTGGCCACCGTGCGGAGTTGTTGGTGGTGGGTCGTAGGCTGATCAACCATGGCGGCGCAAACACTGCGGGAACTTGTGGAGCCGGGCTGGGCGCAGGCCCTGGAGCCGGTGGCGGAGCAGATCACGGCCATGGGTGAGTTCCTCCGGGCCGAGATCGCGGCGGGCCGGACCTACCTGCCGGCCGGGCCGCACGTGCTGCGGGCCTTCCAGCAGCCGTTCGACGAGGTGCGGGTGCTGATCGTCGGGCAGGATCCGTATCCGACGCCGGGGATGGCGATCGGATACAGCTTCGCGGTGGCGCCGGAGGTGCGCCGGCTGCCGGGCAGCCTGCAGAACATCTTCACCGAGCTGGGCACGGACGTCGGTGTGCCGAAACCGTCGTCCGGTGACCTGACCCCGTGGACGAACCAGGGCGTGCTGCTGTTGAACAGGGCGCTGACGACGGCGCCGCGCCAGCCCGGCGCGCACCGCAACAAGGGCTGGGAGAAGGTCACCGACCAGGCGATCCGGGCGCTCGCCGCCCGCGGCAAGCCGCTGGTCGCCATCCTGTGGGGCGCCGACGCGCGCAGCCTGCGCACCTTCCTCGACGGCGCCGCGACCATCGAGTCCGCCCACCCGTCCCCGCGCTCGGCGGACCGTGGCTTCTTCGGCTCCCGCCCGTTCAGCCGCGCCAATGACCTGCTGCTGCGCCAAGGCGCCCAGCCCGTCGACTGGACGCTTTCCTAGATGCGCACCACGGTGATGTAAGGGCAAGCGACCATCCCGCGCCGATCCCCACTCGGACCTAGTCGTTGTCGTGGACCTCGACGGCGGCGTGGGGAAGGCGGCCGGCGGGGCGAGCCTCGCCGACGACCTGCTGGAAATGGTCCACGGTGTAGTCGAACGGTCCACCAACCGCGCCCCACTGGGGGATGACCGCGGGTCCGTAGAACGTCACCAGACCGGTCGCGCGGTGGATGCCATGGTGCAGTGCGGTGATGTCGGAGTATCCGCAGAAGATCGTGGGATTCGCGGCGATCAGGTCCATGTCCAGCAACGGCAGAAGCTGCGCGCTGTGATCTCCACCGATGGCGCAGATGATGGCCCGTACCTCGGCATCGACGAAGGCAGTCATCAGGTCGGACGCGCGTTCGGACGCCGTTCCTGACACCCATTCCCAGTCCTGGCTATGGACGTTCGGCATGACACGGACGCGGTAGCCGGCGTGGTCGAAGGCCGCCAGGCCACGCACGAACGGTCGGGGGAGCGCGGCCGGGCCGCCCCAGGACGGAGCGACTACACCCACGACGTCACCGGGCCGAAGGGCTGGTGGAAGAAGGGTGGGCATCTCAGTGTGCGCAGCCGCCGGTTCACGCGGATGAGTGGCGTTCCCCGGCCCTTGCCCGCGATGCGGGGCGCCCAGTAGGCCCAGCGGTCGCGGATCGGCCGGCGGGTCCAGGCGATCGTCGGGACGGGGTCGAGGCGGGCGGCGAGGTCGGGCTCGTTGGCGAGCAGGTCACGGCCCCGCTGGCAGACGCGCTTCAACAGCAGCGGTAGATCGCGTTCGGTCGCTCGGCGGCCGAGGACACCTCGTACCACATGAGTTCGGCGAAGTTCTCGATCACCGCTGGTGGCGCTCCAGGAAGCCAGTCGTCGCGCAGCAGGTCGACCAGGGCGTCGACCTGGAGATGCTTCCGGTCCAGATGACGGCCCAGCACGGCCAGCGCGTGCGCGACGAGACGGCCGCCGTCCAACCGCTCGAGCCGCCGCTCCTTCTCGTCGTCCCGCCAGCCGGACTCGCCGTGCACGACCGCCAGCATTCTCCGCAGCAGCGCCGGGTCTACGTGCCCCCAGCGGAACTGCATCCTCGTCGGCTCCCGCACACGCTCCTCCAGCCACCGGCGACCGGCATCCGCACCCCCGCGACGCCTCCGCGCGCCACCGATGTCTAGCAGCATGGGGTTCCGACCCCCGCGCCGGCCCTTCGCCCCTGATGGACTGGCAGGCGGGACACAATTGGACAATGAGCGATAAGTCAGTGCGTGAGCAGCAGTTCGAGCGCGGACGGCAGGTGCTGGACGCCGTCAATCCCGAGGTCGGCCCCAACGTGCTCGGCTCCCTCGCCGATATCGCACCCGAGCTGGCGCATCAGGTCGTGGCCTGGGGTTTTGGCGAGATCTACGCGCGGCCCGAGCTTCCGCCGCGGGACCGGCAGCTCCTGACGCTGGGCATTCTCACCGCGCTGGGTGGCTGCGAGGCCCAGCTGGAGGTGCACATCCACACGGCGCTGAACGTCGGGCTCACCCCTGAGGAGATCACCGAATCGTTCCTGCATGCCGCCGCGTACGCCGGTTTCCCGCGCGCGATCAACGCGGTGCGCACGGCCAAGAAGGTCTTCGCTGAACGCGGTCTGCTCCCCGTCGAGCAATAACGGCGGCGTCCTCGCAGGCCTGGACGGGGTGCTGGCAGGATGGCGGCATGGAGCGTGTGCTGGGGATCGGTGGATATTTCCTGCGTGCCGCCGATCCGGCGGCCCTGGGGGCCTGGTATCGCGACTGCCTGGGGCTGGACGCCGACGAGCACGGTCTGTGGCGGCAGGATGCCGGGCCGACCGTGTTCGCGACGTTCGAGGCCGGGACCGACTACTTCGGAGCCCGCGCCCAGCAGACCATGCTGAACTTCCGGGTCTGCGACCTCGACGCCATGCTTGCGCAGCTGCGTGCCAATGGCGCCGAGGTGGCCGATGAGACGCAGGACATGGAGGGCGTCGGCCGGTTCGGCTGGGTCACCGATCCGGAGGGCAACCGCATCGAACTCTGGCAACCCGCCTGACCACACCCGGTCCGGTGCGACCCGGCTGCGCGGGCCCGTCGCGCAGCGCCGCGGCCGGATGACGCGCTGACACCTCCGCGTGCGCCCGCAACTGGATCCGGGTGAAGTCCGACCCGGGCTCGAAGGTGGGCCACCCGCCCGGGCGTGTGCTGCCAGGGTCAGGGCGCCGGCGATGAGACCAGCCGCCGTCCAGCACCCGCACGGCCCAGCGATCGAGTGTCGCCCGCTGCTCCTCGAGCCGGCGCTGCCGGGAGGCGACCGCTTCCGGGCCGCCGACGAAATGCGCGGGCAGTATGCCGCCGCCGACGATCAGCGTCTCGCCCGTGATGAAGGCTCCGTCGTCGGAGCAGAGCAGCCGCACCGCGCCCAGGAGGTCGTCGGTCGACAGGTCGCGCTTGATGAGCTGCGCCTCCTGCACGAACGCCGCGGCCTGCTCGCTCGGGAGGTCCTCGCGAATGGTGTCGGTCAGCACCAGCCCGGGCGCGAGCGAGTTGACCCGGACCCCCAGCGGCGCCAGTTCCTCGGCGAGGGCGACGGTCAGCCCGCGCACCGCCAGCTTGCTGACACCGTATGCGGTGCTCACGGCGAACCCGGACACCGACCCGATGTTCAGGATCACGCCGCGGCTGGCGGCGGCAAGCAGGGGGGCGGTGCTGGGGCGACCGGCTGTGGAGCGCGCGGCTCGGACGCGGTGAGGCAGGGCTGGGGCGATCGGCTGTGGAGTGCGCGGCTCGGAGGGAGGCGGTGAGGTCTGGCCGTGGCGGGGGTCGGCCGTCGGTGCTCACCCCGCGGGGGGTGTCGGCGATGCCCCCGATAGCGCGCTTCCGGCCGGCTTGTAGGGTCGCAAGGGACGATCGGCGGCGTTCGTCATTCCCGCGAAACCTGCCTGGTGTGGGACGGTTTTCCAGCGGTAACGGGGGTAGGAGCCGCAGGTCGTCACCCCTCATCGCGCCGTGAGACGGGAGCTCTCCTGTGCCGAGTCCGCGGGTCCTCGGCCTGGTGCTGGCTGGTGGGGCCGGCAAGCGGCTGGCGCCGCTGACGGCCGACCGGGCCAAGCCCGCCGTTCCCTTCGGTGGTCTGTACCGGCTGATCGACTTCGTGCTGTCCAACCTGGTCAACGCCGGCTACCTGCGCATCGCCGTGCTCACCCAGTACAAGAGCCACAGCCTTGATCGGCACATCACCACCACCTGGCGGTTGAGCAACCTGCTGGGCAACTACGTCACCCCGGTGCCGGCGCAGCAGCGCCTCGGGCCCCGGTGGTACGACGGCAGCGCCGACGCCATCGTGCAGTCCCTCAACCTCGTCCACGACGAGGACCCGGACATCGTCGTCGTCTTCGGCGCCGACCACGTCTACCGGATGGACCCCCGGCAGATGGTCGCCCAGCACCTCGACTCCGGCGCCGGGGTGACGGTCGCCGGGCTGCGGGTGCCACGCGCGGACGCCAGCGCCTTCGGAGTCATCCAGACGGCACGCGACGGGCAGACCATCGAGGCGTTCCTCGAGAAACCCGCCGACCCGCCCGGCCTGCCCGACAGCCCGGACGAGACGTTCGCGTCCATGGGCAACTACGTGTTCTCGACGGATGCGCTCATCGAGGCGCTGCGCAAGGACGCCGCCGACGAGGAGAGCCGCCACGACATGGGCGGTGACATCATCCCGATGCTGGTGGCGCAGCGGGCCGCCGCCGTCTACGACTTCGGCGCGAACCAGGTGCCCGGCACCACCGCGCGCGACCACGGCTACTGGCGGGACGTCGGCACCCTCGACTCCTACTTCGAGGCGCAGATGGATCTGTGCGCCCTCGACCCGGTGTTCAACCTGTACAACCGCGAGTGGCCGATCTACACCAGCGTGCCGTCGCTGCCGCCGGCGAAGTTCGTCCACGACGATCCGCGGCGTACCGGCAGCGCGGTGAACAGCATCGTCAGCAACGGCGTGATCGTCTCCGGCGGCACGGTACGCTCCGCCGTGCTCTCGCCCGGGGTGCGGGTCCACTCCTGGTCGGAGGTGGACCGGGCGGTGCTGCTCGACAACGCCGTCGTCGGCCGCGGGGCGGTGGTGCGCGACGCGATCCTCGACAAGTTCGTGCACGTCCCGCCCGGCGCCCGGGTCGGCGTCGACAAGGACCATGACCGGGCCCGCGGCTACACCGTCAGCGCGCAGGGCATCACCGTCGTCGGCAAGGGCATCACCGTGACCGACTGACCATCCTCCGCCTCCGCCTCCGCCTCCGCCTCCGCCACCGCCACCGCCTCCGCCACCGCCTCCGCCACCGCCTCCGCCACCGCCTCCGCCCGGCCTGGCCCGGCCCGGGGTGCCGAGGGATATGTACGGTCTGGGCTCTGGGACCGTGACTTTCCCTCGGCACCGTGGTTCGTGGAGCGCTCTGGCCCCGCCCGTGCGTGGTGGTGCGCGACCGCGGGAGGCGACCCGCCAGCGAATCGGGAACCTGTAGGCAAGGAAAAGTAGGAAGAGGAAGAGGCCGGTCATGCGCGTCGCGATGCTCACCCGTGAGTTCCCCCCGGACGTGTACGGCGGCGCGGGGGTGCACGTCGAGTACCTGGCCCGCGAGCTCGCGCGGATCGTGGACCTCACCGTGCACCGTGAGGGCGCGAAGGGTGCCGCCGGCGACCGGGCGGTCGTGGAGGCGATCGGCGACGTCGTGGGTGGGAAGGCCGGCGTCCAGGCACACCGGCCGTGGGCGGCGCTGGACGGCGCGAACGACGTGCTGCGGACCGTCTCCATGGACCTGTCGATGGCCGCGGCGTCCAGCGGCGCGGATGTGATCCACTCGCACACCTGGTACGCGAACCTGGCCGGGCACCTGGCGGCCCTGCTCGGCGGGGTGCCGCATGTGATGACGTCGCACTCGCTGGAGCCGCGCCGGCCCTGGAAGGCCGAGCAGCTCGGCGGCGGCTACCAGGTGTCGTCGTGGATCGAGCGGGTGGCGATCGAGGGGGCGGCGGCCGTCGTCGCGGTCAGTGACGGGATGCGGGCGGACATCCTCGACGCCTACCCGGCCGTCGACCCCGCCCGGGTGCACGTGATCCGCAACGGTATCGACACCGACGAGTACCAGCCCGACCCGTCGACCGACGTGCTCGAACGGTACGGCATCGAGCCCGAGCGCCCGACCGTGATCTTCGTTGGGCGGATCACCCGGCAGAAGGGCCTGCCGGTGCTGCTGCGCGCGGCGGCCGCCCTTGACCGGCGGGCACAGCTCGTCCTGTGCGCCGGCGCCCCCGACACCCCCGAGCTGCTCGCCGAGACCACCGAACTGGTCGACGGCCTGCGCGCCGACCGTGATGGGGTGGTGTGGCTGCAGGGCATGCTGCCCAAGCCCGAGGTCATCCAGCTGCTCACCCACGCCACCGTGTTCGTCTGCCCGTCGGTGTACGAGCCGCTGGGCATCGTCAACCTGGAGGCGATGGCCTGCGGGACGGCGGTCGTCGCCTCCCGCGTCGGCGGCATCCCCGAGGTCGTCGACGACGGCACCACCGGCCTGCTCGTCGAGCCGGACGACCCCCGCGCGCTCGCCGACGCCGTCAACGCCGTCCTCGCCCACCCCGCCCGCGCCGCCGCGATGGGCCGCGCCGGCCGGGACCGCGCGGTCACCGAGTTCGGCTGGTCCGCCGTCGCCGAGCGCACCGCCGCCCTCTACGCCTCCGTCACCGGCGGCTGAGGATTCCTTGCCGTTTTCGGCGATTCCTTGCCGTTCTACAGGGCTTGCTGTCTGTTTCGTCCCTATAGAAGGGTAAGGAACCGCGAGTCGCTGGCTGCCCGGTCAGCGCTGCCAGGCGGTCTCGGTGACGGGGGAGCGGCCGAGGAGCGGGCGCCACCAGGCTTCGTTCTCCTTGTACCAGGCGATGGTGGAGCGCATCCCCTCGGCGAAGTCGATGAGCGGGGACCAGCCGAGCGCGGTGCGCAGCTTGGTGGAGTCGAGCAGGTAGCGGCGGTCGTGCGACGGGCGGTCAGGGACGATCGTCTTCAGTGACGCGGGCAGGCCGAGCTCGGCGAGCACCGTGTCGGCGATCGTCTCGATGTCGGCCTCGACGCCGGAGCCCACGTGGTACGTCTCGCCGACGCGGCCGCGGTCGAGCACCGCGTCGATCGCGCGGCAGTGGTCCATGACATGCAGCCACTCACGGCGGTTCGTCGTCGAGGCGTACAGGGGGAGCTGCTCGCCCTGCAGCGCCCGGGTGACGAACAGCGGGATGACCTTCTCCGGGAACTGGTACGGCCCGTAGTTGTTCGAGCAGTTCGTGATCGTGACGGGCAGGTCGTAGGTCAGGCCGTAGGCGCGCACGGCGTGGTCGCCGCCGGCCTTCGCCGCGTTGTACGGGGTGCGCGGCAGGTAGGGGGCGTCCTCGGTGAAGGCGCCGGGGTCGTTGAGGTCCATGTCGCCGTAGACCTCGCAGGTGGAGATCTGGTGGAAGCGGGCGACGCCGACGGTGCGGGCGGCCTCCAGTAGCGTCTGGGTGCCCATCACGTTCGTCGAGAAGAAGTCGCCGGGGCGGATGATCGCCAGGCTGTTGTGCGACTCGGCGGCGAAGTTGACCACCACGTCGACCGAGTGCTCCCGCAGGGTGGACTCGATGAGCTCGCGGTCGCGGATGTCGCCGTGGACGAAGGTGATCCGGTCGGCGACGTCGTCGAGGTTCTCCCGGCAGCCCGCGTAGGTCAGCGCGTCGAGGGCGACGACGGCATCGGCGGGATGCCGCTCGCGCCAGTAGCGGACGAAGTTCGACCCGATGAACCCGGCGGCTCCGGTCACCAGCAACGTCGACATCGTGCGGCCTTTCGCTCGGCCCGCGCGCTCCGATGCGCGGCGGGCAGGGTGGGGAGGACCATCGTCTCGCATGTGCGGCGGCGATCCGGCATTCATGGTTGGAACGTCCACGGACTGCGGCCACGGCGCCCGCAATCCGTGGCCACCACGGCGACGACACGCGCAGGTAACACGGGCACTTTACGCTCTGCCGCGTGGCGGACCTGTTCGAGGGTTATCCGGCGGAAGCGGCGGCCACGGCGGCCTGGGACGAGGTCTTCGAGGCCTCCACCACGCCCCGGCAGGTGTACTCCGCCCTGTATGACGCGTTGCAACCGTTGACCAGCGCCGATCTCGCGGCCCGCAAGGTCGCGCTCGACCGCGCGTTCCGAGATGCGGGCATCACGTTCAACCTGTTCGGCGAGGAGCGGCCGTTCCCGCTGGACCTGGTGCCGCGGCTGCTCTCCGGCGACGAGTGGGACGTCGTCGAGCGCGGCGTGACGCAGCGGGTGCGGGCGCTGGAGGCGTTCCTGGCGGACGTCTACGGCCCGGCCGAGGTGCTCGCCGACGGCATCGTGCCCCGCCGCCTCGTGCTGACCAGCGCCCACTTTCACCGGGCGGCGCACGGCATCGACCCGCCGAACGGCGTGCGGGCGCACGTGTCGGGCATCGACCTGATCCGCGACGAGCAGGGCGGCTTCCGGGTGCTGGAGGACAACGTCCGGGTGCCGTCCGGGGTCAGCTACGTGATCGAGAACCGGCGCGCGATGACCCGGGTGTTCCCCGAGCTGTTCGCGACGCACCGGGTCCGCCCGGTCGCCGACTACGCCACCCATCTTCTGCATGCGCTGCGCGCCGCCGCGCCGCCCGAGGTCGCGGACCCCACCGTCGTCGTGCTCACCCCCGGCGTCTACAACTCGGCGTACTTCGAGCACGCCCTGCTCGCCCGGCAGATGGGCGTCGAGCTGGTCGAGGGCCGCGACCTGTCGGTGCGCGACAACAAGGTGACGATGCGCACCACCGAGGGTGAGCAGCCGGTGCACGTCGTCTACCGACGGGTCGACGACGACTGGCTCGACCCGGTGCACTTCCGGCCCGAGTCGATGGTGGGCTGCGCGGGCCTGGTCAACGCCGCCCGCGCCGGCCACGTGACGATCGCCAACGCGATCGGCATCGGCGTCGCCGACGACAAGCTGATGTACACCTACGTCCCGGATCTCATCCGGTACTACCTCGGCGAGGAGGCGATCCTCCCCAACGTCGACACCTACCGGCTGGAGGATCCCGACCAGCGCGCGTACGTTCTCGACCATCTCGACTCCCTCGTCGTCAAGCCGGTCGACGGCTCGGGCGGCAAGGGCATCGTCATCGGGCCGCAGGCCAGCGACGCCGAGCTCGCCGAGCTGCGCACCGTGGTGAGCGCCGACCCGCGGGGCTGGATCGCCCAGCGGGTGGTGCGGCTGTCGACCTCCCCGACGCTCGCCGACGACCGGCTCGGCCCGCGCCACGTCGACCTGCGCCCCTTCGCCGTCAACGACGGCAACCGGGTGTGGGTGCTGCCCGGCGGGCTGACCCGGGTGGCGCTGCCGCGCGGCAGCCTGGTCGTGAACTCCAGCCAGGGTGGTGGTTCCAAGGACACCTGGGTGCTGGCCCCCGAGCACGGCGGACGCGAGCTCGCCCCGCACCTGGGCCGCGCGCCCGGCGCGGCCGTCGCCCGCCCGGCCAGCGGTCCCGACCTCGGCCCAGTGGACACCTCCGACCAGCAGCAACAGCAACAGCAGAACCAGCGGCGGGAGCCGGACCAGCGGCAGCGCCGACGTCAGACCGGGCCGTGCGGCGCCAACCTCGCGACGGGTGCGGGCGCGGTGGACGGAGGAGAAGCGGGATGCTGAGCCGGATCGCGGAGTCGCTGTTCTGGATCGGCCGCTACGTGGAACGGGCCGAGTCGACGGCGCGCATCCTCGACGTCCATGTGCACCGGGTGCTGGAGGACCCGTGGCTGGACGAGAGCTCCGCCGGCCGGGAGCTGCTCGCCGCGATGGGCCAGCCGGCGGACTTCTCGGCCGCGGTCGACTCGCGCCGGGTCATGGAGATCCTCGCCTTCGACCCGGTGCGGCCGTTCAGCATCACCGGGGCGCTCTCCGCGGCGCGGGAGAACGCCCGCGGGGCCCGCGTCGTCGTCTCCAGCGACGTCTGGGAGTGCGTGAACGCGACCTGGAACGACCTTCCGCACACGGAGGAGCTGGCCCGGCGGCTGGGCCCGCACGTGTTCTTCCGCTACGTCCGCGAACGCACCGCGATGCTCGCGGGCCTCGTCGACGCCACCCTCGCCCGCGACGACGGCTGGCGCTTCCTGGTGCTCGGCCGCAGCCTGGAGCGGGTCGACATGACCTCGCGGCTGCTGTCGTCGAGCATCAGCGACCACCCGCACTCGCAGAGCTGGATCAGCCTGCTGCGCTCCTGCGGCGCCCACGAGGCCTACCTGCGCACCTACCGCCGGGCGGTGGACGCCTCCCGGGTCGCCGAGTTCCTGCTGCTCGACCGGCTGTTCCCGCGCTCGGTGTACTGGTCGCTCGCGCTCGCCGAACAGATCCTCGCCGAGCTCGACGGCGGGCGCGGGCGCGGCTCGCCCCGCTCCACCGTCGACGACGCGGCCCGGCGCCTGGTCGGGCGGACCCGCACGGAACTGGAGTTCCACAGTGTCGACGACCTCGTCGCCGACATGCCCGACCTGCTGGCCTCCCTGCAGGACACCTGCTCGACGGTCAGCGCCGAAGTGACCGCCCGCTACTTCGCCCGGGAGGCCCCCCGGTCGTGGGCCATGGAGGTGCCGGCGTGAGCCCCCCATCGTCGAGCCCGACCCGGCTGACCCGCCCTGCGCGCCACATCCAGGTGGCCCCCCGGTCGTGGGCGATGGAGGATTCCTCGTGAACCGCCGGTTGTCGAGACTGACCCGCCCCGCGAGTCCCACCCGGGTGATCCGCCCGGCCCGTCGGCGACGCGGCAGTGGCGGCGGCGGGCTGGGCCGCTGGTCGCGTGGCACCCCGGCGCTGCGCCGTGGCCGGCCGGCGAGCCCGAGTCCGATCCGTTCGGCCGGGCCGACACGCCCGACCCGATCCACCCCCGGGAGCACCTGGTGAGCTGGCAGATCCGCATCGAGCACTCGACCGGCCACCGCTACGCGAGCCCGGTGCTGTCCTCGTACAACGAGGTCAGGATCATCCCGCAGACCGCCGCCGCCCAGCTCACCCTGGAGGCGACCGTCCGCACCGAGCCGGCCGCGACCACCTACCGCTACTGGGACTACTGGGGCACCCAGGTCACCGCGTTCGACCTGCACACCCCCCACACCGAGCTCGTCGTCACCGGCCGCTCGATCGTCCAGACCGCATCCGCGCCGCAGCGCCCGCGCGATGTCCCGACCTGGTCGGCGCTCGCCGCGGACGAGGTCACCGACGAGTTCGTCGAGTACCTGCGCCCGTCCGCGTCCACGCCGGACCATCCGGAGCTCGTCGAGGCCGCCCGCGACCTCGCCGCTCGGCACGACCCGCGCGAGTTCGTGCCCGCCGTCGGCGACTGGGTGCGCGAACGGCTGACCTACCGGCCCGGCACCACCGGCGTGCACACCTCCGCCGCCGAGGCGTGGCAGCAGGGCGAGGGCGTCTGCCAGGACTTCGCCCACCTCGCGCTGGTGCTCATGCGCGCCGCCGGCATGCCGGCCCGCTACGTGTCCGGCTACCAGCACCCATCGGCGTCGGCCGAGGTCGGCGAGACCGTCGCCGGCCAGTCGCACGCCTGGGTGGAGGGCTGGCTCGGCCAGTGGTGGGGCTTCGACCCGACGAACGCCGTCCCCGCCGGCGAGCAGCACGTCGTCGTCGCCCGCGGCCGCGACTACAACGACGTCCCACCCGTGCGCGGCGTCTTCTCCGGCGGCGCCTCCACCTCCCTCGGCGTCACCGTCTCCGTCACCCGCCTGGCGTAGCCGTCGACCGCTGACGGAGGATCATCACCGTCGGCCCCAGCCTCCGACGCGGCCGACCGCTTCGGTCGACTCCTACGGCGAGGGCGACGTTCGGTGTATCCGTGGATGGGCGGGGGCCGGCCACCCGGAGTGCCCGGGTGGCCGGCCCTGGTCGGCCCGTGGTCCGGCCGTCGCGCGCCGAGCGGCGCGCGGTGTCTCAGTTGCCCCAGTAGGAGCCTCCGAGGGGTACCTCATCGCCGGCGCCGAACCAGTCGTGCCACTTGACGCCGGTGCCGACGAAGCTGGAGCCGGTGGAGCGCGCGACGAAGGCGTCGGCGGCCGATCCCCGGGTGAAGGTCACGACGTCGTCCTTGCCGTCGCCGTTGAAGTCGCCCGTGCCCGGGATCTCGTTGTTGATGCTGAACCAGTCGTGCCATTTGACGCCGGTGCCGACGAAGCGGGAGCCGTTGGACAGGGCGACGAAGACGTCGCCGGTGCCGCCGCGGGTGAAGGTGGCGATGTCGTCCTTGCCGTCGCCGTTGAAGTCACCGACAGCGGGGACCTCGTTGTTGATGCTGAACCAGTCGTGCCATTTGACGCCGGTGCCGACGAAGCGGGAGCCGTTGGACAGGGCCACGAAGACGTCGCCGGTGCCGCCGCGGGTGAAGGTGGCGATGTCGTCCTTGCCGTCGCCGTTGAAGTCACCGATGAGCGGCGCCTCGTTGTTGATGCTGAACCAGTCGTGCCATTTGACGGCGGTGCCGACGAAGCGGGAGCCGTTGGACAGGGCGACGAAGACGTCGCCGGTGCCGCCGCGGGTGAAGGTGGCGATGTCGTCCTTGCCGTCGCCGTTGAAGTCACCGACAGCGGGAACCTCGTTGCCGGCCGCGAAGTAGTCGTGCCATTTGACGGCGGTGCCGACGAAGCGGGAGCCGTTGGACAGGGCGACGAAGACATCCGCGCTAGAACCCCGGGTGAAGGTGGCGATGTCGTCCTTGCCGTCGCCGTTGAAGTCCCCCACGAGAGGGATCTCGTTGCCGGCCGCGAAGTAGTCGTGCCATTTGACGCCCGTGCCGACGAAGCGGGAGCCGTTGGACAGGGCGACGAAGACATCCGCGCTAGAACCCCGGGTGAAGGTGACGACATCGTCCCTGCCGTCACCGTTGAAGTCGCCGCTCTGGCTGGAGAAGGCGGTGGGCGGCTCGGCGCTCGCGACTCCGGCGAACAGGGGAGTGAACGCCAGCGCTCCGGCCAGCAACGCGGCCCCGGCAAGACGCCAGGATGGTCTGTGCATGCGGAGATGCTCCTGTCTGTCGAAGGTGAACGCGGTGAGAGACGCGCGTTCTCGACATCGATCATCAGGAGCGCATCACCTGTCCGGCGAACTCTCCGGACGCATTGCGGTTTCGGAGCTGTCCGGCCGTCCGGCCTGCCGGACACCGTTCTACGGATTTCGGATGTCAGCGGCTGGTGGCGATCAGCCGGTCGGGAGGGCGCGCCGGGTGTGCGATTCCGAGCTTGTCGCACGCACTGCGCAGATGATGGTAGACGGATGCCCGCACGCGGTCAGCTCCCGCTCGCTGCGTTCGAGAAAGGGGACGGCGTCCAGCAGGGCAAACGTGTGATGGGCGGCGCGCAGCTGGTCGATCGCCTCGCTGGCCCGGCCTGCCTGGTGCAGGAATGTGCCGAAGTCCAGGTGCACCAGGGCCTGCTCGAAGGGCAGGTCGAGAGGGCACACGGTGGCGAGCGCGGCGTGGAAGCTGCAGGCGGCCCGGTCCCGGTCGCCGCGGCGCGCCTCCAGGTTGCCCCGAGCGCGGGCGGCCGCGACCATCGACGATCGCCGTCCGCGCCGGGCGGCACCGCGCTCGTAGGGACCCAGCATCTCCTCAGCACGCGTGAGTTCGTCCAGCGCCACCAGGGCGTCGACGAGGATGCCCTGCCAGCCGGACGTGCCGGGTTCCGCGGAGAGGTCCAGCAGTCCGGAGCGAACCGCCGGTTCGAGGGCCGCGACGACGTCGGCGGGCCGGTCGCGGGCCCGGGCCAGATGCGCGGTGGCGATCGCCGCGCAGGCCACGGCGTCAGGGAAGCCGGGCAGGCCCTGGGCGAAGGACTGGGCGGCGTTGACGTGGCTCTCGGCGAGCGCCCACTGGCCGCGGGCGGCGGGCACCAGCACCGCGACCTGATGGCAGAACGGGATGAGTGTCGGGTAGTCGAAGTCGCTCATGAGGGACATCGCCAGCGCGCCGTGGATCGCGCTGTCGTCCCACCGCCCGGCGCGGTGCTCGGCCTCGGCGAGCATCGCCGTGACCACGACTCGGAAGATCAGCGACCGATCACGGCCGGCGGTGAGGACGTGGCTCAGGTCGTGGCAGGCATCGGCCACCCGATCGACCTGAACGTAGAGCCGACTGCGCCCGACCAGCAGGTCCAGATCCGCCACCGACGCGCCGGCCGGATCCGGCAGGTCCCTCACGAACGCCAGCATCTCGTCCATGCTTCCACTCTGGGCCAGCCCGACCAGCCACATCATCCAGATCAGGTCGAAGCCCGCGAGCCCGGGATCGAGCGCCAGCGCCCGGCTGGCCCACTCGGCGCTGGGAGCGTCCCGCCGTTGCGTCGAGTACAACGCGGCCAACCAGCCGGCGACCCGGGCGCCAAGCGCGGCGTCCGCTTCCGGCCCGGCGTCCGGGTCGCAACACGCCCAGGCGCTCCGCAGCAGCCGTTCGGTCTCGTCGACCTCCCCCCGCTGGAAGGCCAGCCTCGCCCGCAGATAATCCCGCCAGGCGGTGCGACGGAAGCCGTCGATCTCCGCCGCGGTCGCCGCCGGATCCCGCAGCGCTCCCGCCAGCAGATGGCAGTCCGCCGCCTCAAGGGTGAGCTGTTCGTAATCCGCACGGGACGGGCTGAGCCCGGCAGCGGTCGACAGCTGACGGGCGGCGCCTGCCCAGGCACCCGCCATCGCCTGGCGTCGTCCCGCCCCGGCGAGCCGACCGGCGAGTCGCTCGTCGGGTCCGCTGGCCGCGCGGGCCAGATGGTGCAGGCGCGACGCCTCGTCATCGGTCAGCTCCGCCGCGCGGGTGTGTAGCTCGGCCCGACGCACCGGACCCGCCTGTTCGTAGACCGCCGCCTGCACGAGCGGATGGGTGAAGCGCAACGCTCGCCCGGTCGGCTGTTCGACGAGCAGGCCGGCCGTGACCGCCTGCTCGAGCGCGCCCAGCGGCTGCGCGATTCCCGCGAGCGCCGCCGCTCGGGCCAGCGTCGTGTGCGTGCCGAGAACGCTCGCGGCCCGCGCCAGCTCACGGCCGGCCGCCGGCATATCCGCGAGCCGCGCGACGATGAGAAGCGCGAACGATCGCGGCACGGGCAGGGTGGCGTCCGGGTCCTCGAGCACCTCGGTCGGCACCTGTGCCAGTAGCGTCCGCGCGTGCAGGGGGTTGCCGCCGGTATGCGCCCGCAAGCGGGCACAGGCCTGCCAGGACAGCCCGGCCCGGCCTGGCGCGGCAATGAGCTCCCGCAGCTCACCTTCATCCAGACCCTCGAGGGAGACCCGCAGGGTCCCCTCGTCGGTGAGCAGCCGCACCAGGCCGCCCGGCAACTCGGCCTCAGCGAGATCGCGGACTGTTACCAGGGTGAGCACCCGGTCGACGCGTAGACGGCGCACGGCGAACGTCAGCGCCTGCAGCGACGGCCGGTCCGCCCAGTGCAGGTCGTCGACGACCACCACCACCGTGCCCGCGCGCTGCAACTCGCCCAACAGGTCGATCAGTTGGGAACCGGCTGGCAGCGGATCGGTGAGCCGAGGCCGCGCGGCCGGTGCACCCGCACCCCGGTCGCCTTCACCGAGGTCGCCTTCACCCGGGCCGCGCTGAGCCAGGATGCGCCGCGCCTCGGCGGTCATCTGGTCGAACACGCCGAAGGCGAGGTCGGCCTCGTCCTCCTCGCCGCTCGACCAGACCACGGCGCCCACCCGCGCGTGGGCCAACAGGTGACGCACCAGCGCGGTCTTGCCGATCCCCGCTGGGCCCTCGAGCAGTGCCACCCGCGGCTGTCCCGCGTGCACCTGGGCGAGCACCTGGTGCAGGTCGTGCAGCGCCCGTGAACGTCCCACGAACCCGGCTGGCCCGGGCGCTGTCACGGGCCCGATCGGCCCGATCGGCCCGATCGGCCCGATCGGCCCGATCGGCTCGACCGGCCGGGGCGGGAGCCCGCGCCCAGCCGCCATGCGAAGCGCTGGATCCCGCGTCGTTGGGCGCGCCGGGGTGGAGACCGGGGACGCGGGGTCGGCGAGCTGGCGGGCGGCCTGGGCGGCGAGTCGGTTGGCGCTGCGCAGCCCCGCCATCCTCGTCAGCAGGTCGCGGTACGCATCGTCCCAGGCCGCTCGGTCTCGCAGATCATCGGGCAGCACTCGGCCGGCCTCAGCGGCCACCCGCAGGCAGGTGTCGATGAAGACCTCGACGTGCGCCTGCTCGGGGCGGACCGGCCGACTTCGGCTCGTCATACCGTCGATCGTGCTGCGCTTGAGTCGCAGAGGCGGCTCCCCGTGGCGCCGCCGGGGTGTCCTCGCGCTGGCAAGCGCCAGGTCGCGAACCGACAGGCCCGCCGCGTCGCGCAGCATCCGCAGCCGTTCGGCGAAACCCGGCCGCGGGTCCGCGATCTCCTTCGTCTGTTCGATCACCTGCCCACCACCAGTCCCCCCGAGGACGGCAGCCATCCGGCCGCCCGATGACGGTGCTGTGGCCGGGCGGCCCGCGGCTACTGGACAGCTCGCCTCCGGGACATCCCAGCATCAACATCATCTCAGATGTTAGAGCCGGCAACGGTGATCGGACGCGCCCATCGTTGTGTCGGTCCACTCGCGTCACCTGTGTTTTGTGGCTATGTGCTGTGATATTGGTAGGGCGTTGTCCGGCATCGGACAGCGCGCCGGACACGGCGCCGGACAGACGAGCGCGTCTCAGAAGGGCGGTACGTCCCGCACTGGCGCCGCTGTCAGCAGCGGCTCGCCTTCTCGATCGGCGGCCCCGGCGGCGACGGCTCCGCGATCCACAGGCGGTGGCTGGTGCTGGAGCCGGTCTGAGCGAGTCCGCCTGGCCGGCCGTGCCGGAGACGGACGGGAGAGTCGGGGGCGGGGTGCCCGTAGTCTGGTGGGTATGAGCGTCGCCGCGTCCGTCAGTCGCGGGATGTCCGGCCTGGTGGGAGCTTCCCGCCGGCCGTAGCCCGTCCGGCGCCGTCTCGGTGTCGTCCCGCGAGCCCCTGAAAGAGGCCCCACCTTCATGATCATCGTGTCCGAGCTCGAACTGCGTGCCGGAGCCCGCACCCTGATCGAGCCCGTGTCGTTCCGGGTGCAGGCGGGGGATCGGATCGGCCTCGTCGGGCGCAACGGCGCCGGCAAGACGACGTTGCTGAAGGTCCTCGCCAAGGAGGGGCTGCCGTTCGCCGGCAGCGTCGACATCCGCGGCGAGCTCGGCTACCTGCCGCAGGACCCGCGCGCCGGTGACCCGACGGACTCCGCCCGCGACCGGGTGCTCTCCGCCCGCGGCCTCGACGTCATCCTCCACGAGATGGAGAAGCTCCAGGTGGAGATGGCCGAGCTCGTCGACGCGAAGGAACGGGACAAGGCCGTGCGCCGCTACGGCGCCCTGGAGGACCGCTTCGGCACTCTCGGCGGCTACGCGGCGGAGGCGGAGGCGGCGCGGATCTGCTCGTCGCTGGGGCTCGCCGACCGGGTGCTCGGCCAGCAGCTCGGCACCCTGTCCGGCGGCCAGCGCCGCCGCGTGGAGCTGGCCCGCATCCTGTTCGCCGGGTCCGGCAACTCCGACGCGACACTCCTGCTCGACGAGCCGACCAACCACCTCGACGCCGACTCCATCGCCTGGCTGCGCGACTTCCTGCGCACTCACACCGGCGGGCTCATCGTCGTCAGCCACGACGTCGACCTGCTCGACAAGAGCGTCAACAAGGTCTTCCACCTCGACGCGAACCGTGCCGCCCTCGACGTCTACAACGTCAACTGGAAGACCTACCTCACATCGCGCGAGGCCGACGAGCGCCGCCGCAAGCGCGAGCGCGCCAACGCCGAGAAGAAGATCGACGCGCTGAAGGCCCAGGCCGACAAGATGCGGGCGAAGGCGACGAAGGCCCGCGCCGCCCACCAGATGGACCGCCGCGCCGACCGCCTGGCCGCCGACCTCGCCGAGATCCGCGTCGCCGACCGGGTCGCCAAGCTGCGCTTCCCCGACCCGGCGCCGTGCGGGCGCACCCCGCTGACCGCCACCGGCCTGTCGAAGATGTACGGCTCGCTGGAGGTGTTCACCGACGTCGACCTGGCGATCGACCGCGGCTCGCGGGTGGTGATCCTCGGCCTCAACGGCGCCGGCAAGACGACCCTGCTGCGCATCCTCGCCGGCGTCGAGCGGCCCGACACCGGCGAGGTACACCCGGGCCACGGCCTGCGCCTGGGCTACTACGCCCAGGAGCACGAGACGCTCGACACCGACCGCTCGGTGCTCGACAACATGCGCGCCGCCGCGCCGAACACCTCCGACGTCGAGCTGCGGCGCATCCTCGGCGCGTTCCTGTTCAGCGGCGACACCGTCGAGCAGAAGGCGGCGACGCTGTCCGGCGGCGAGAAGACCCGGCTGGCGCTGGCCGGGCTGGTATGCAGCTCGGCGAACGTGCTGCTGCTCGACGAGCCGACGAACAACCTCGACCCGGCGTCGCGCGACGAGGTGCTGGCGGCGCTCGCCACCTACAAGGGCTCCGTCGTGCTCGTGACGCACGACCCGGGCGCCGTCGAGGCGCTCGACCCGCAGAAGGTGCTCATGCTGCCGGACGGCGTCGAGGACAACTGGTCCCCGGACCTCACCGAGCTCATCACCCTGGCCTGATCCCGCGGCGAGCGCGGGTCGGCCCTGCCCCTATGGTGTGGTCTGATCCTGATTCCCCACCACCGCGACGATGGAGCACGGTTTCGTGAGTACGCAGGGCGGCACCAAGGCGGTTCTGGCGGCGCTGGCCGCCAACCTCGGCATCGCCGTGACGAAGTTCGTGGCGTTCCTGTTCACGCAGTCGTCGTCGATGCTCGCCGAGTCGATCCACTCGGTCGCCGACTCCGGCAACCAGGGCCTGCTGCTGCTCGGCCAGCGCAAGTCCACCCAGCCGGCCGACGAGAACCACCCGTTCGGCCACGGCCGCGCCCGCTACATCGCCGCCTTCCTCGTCGGCATCGTGCTGTTCAGCGTCGGCGGGTTGTTCTCCGTCTACGAAGGTGTGGAGAAGATCCGCCACCCGCACGAGCTGGAGAGCGGCCTCGTCGCGGTCGTGATCCTGTTCATCGCGGTGGCGCTGGAGTCCTACTCGTTCACCACCGCGATGCGCGAGTCGAACAAGTCCCGGGGCGAGAAGTCCTGGTGGAAGTTCATCCGTGAGGCGCGGGCGCCGGAGCTGCCGATCGTGCTGCTGGAGGACCTCGCCGCCGAACTCGGCCTGCTGTTCGCCCTCGGCGGGGTGGGGCTGACGATGCTGCTCGACGATCCGGTCTGGGACGGCATCGGCACCCTGGCGATCGGCGTCCTGCTGCTCCTCGTCGCCGTGCTCGTGGCCACCGAGGCCTACGGCATGCTGGTCGGGGAGGCCGCGACGCCGGCGACGGTCGCGACGATCCGCGCCACCCTCGCCGCCGCCCCCGGGGTGAGCGCTGTCATCCACCTGCGCACCCTGCACCTGGGCCCCGACGAGCTGCTCGTCGCCGCCAAGATCGGCCTGCCGCCCACCGTGACCATGCGCGACGTCGCCACGACCATCGACAACGCCGAGGTGGCCCTGCGCGCCGCGGTGCACACCCCGATGCGGATCTTCCTCGAACCCGACGTCCCCCGCGACCCGGCCACCGTCACCGCGAGCGCCACCGCCACCGCGTAGGCATTCGTACGATCCCCCTTGTCACGACTGGTGATGGGGGAGGCCCCCGCCCTGGTTCCCCAGAGGCTAGTAGCCGATAGTGAAACGGCGCTGGACGAAGCGGGGGAGTTCAGCCTCGTCGAGCAGGGCGACGGCGGCGTCCGCCGTGGAGATGCGACTGCGTCCCTCGGCGTCGCGGACGGGCTGGTCGCCGCCGAGGCGGAACCGCCCGGTGCGCTCTCCGGGGAAGATGTCGCCGGCGGGGCTGAAGTAGGTCCACAGCCGGTTGGACGTGCGAAGGACGTTCAGCCCGTCCCGGGCGCCGCCCACGGCCACGGCGTACTCCTGCGGCAGCCCGAGCCCGTCGAGGACCTGGTCCAGCAGCTCCGGCGCGTCGGCGAGGACGAGCCCGGGCTCGATCTCCAGGCTGCCGGCCCCGCCGACGACGATCAGTCGGGTGCGCGGGTAGCTGTTCAGCGCCGTGAGCAGCGAACGCGCGGCGCGGACGTGCACGGACGGATCGGCGATCGAGCGCTGGATCGTGTCCGTGAGATCCCGGCTGGCGTTGCCCGGCTGGAAGGTGCTGATCAGCACGTCCAGTCCGGGCAGGATCGCGGCGACACTGGTGGAGTCGAGAATGTCGACGCTCGCCCAGGTGACGTTCTCCCGCGACTCGCTGATGCCCGTCGCGTCACGGCTGCATGCCGTGACCTGGTGGCCCCGGTGGAGGGCCTCGGTGACGACCAGACCCCCGATGCCACCTGTGGCCCCAATGACCCCGATGCGCATGTCTCTCCTGATCTCAGGTGATGGTGTGGTGTCACGAAACTATACGATGTGAAGTAAAGATATGCCGTGAGGTCCTCGGTCCGCCATAGAGTCCTGGGGTGTGGCAGGGACGCGCGGACGCCGAGAGCGGCTACGAGCCGAGACGACGGCGGAGATCAAGCAGGTGGCGCTCGCCCTGATGGCCGCCGGTGGCCCGGACGCGATCACGCTGCGGGCGATCGCCCGGGAGATGGGCATGACCGCCAACGCCATCTACGGCTACTTCGCCACCCGGGACGACCTGGTCACCGCGCTGATCGAGGACGTGCACACGGCCCTCGCCGACGCGATGGAGGAGGCCTGGAACGGCGTCGCGCCCGTCCAGCCCGGCGCCGCCGCGGCTGACGACGGTGGCGCGGGGGAGCGGATCCGCGAGTGGGCGCGGGCCTTCCGCGGCTGGGCTCTGGCGAATCCACAGGGGTTCCGGCTCGTCTACGGCGATCCCGTGCCCGGATACCGCCCTCCGGAGGGTGGGGCTGCCCCGTCGGCCGCGCTACGCGTCTGTCTGGGCCTCACCGCGGTCGCCGCCACTGCCTGGCCGCGTGCCGCGCGCCTGCAGGGCGGCGGCGGGTTCGCCTGGTCCGACTTCGACGCCGGACTTCTCGACAAGGTCCGCCCGGCCTTCCCCGAGCTTCCCCCGGCGGGTCTCGCGCTTGCGCTCCGGCTGTGGGGTCGCCTGCACGGCCTCGTGGCACTGGAGGTCTACGGCCATCTGCGGGCCCAGACGCCCAACCCCGACAAGCTCTTCGAAGCGGAGCTGACGCATCTGCTCCGCTCCCTGGGCCTCGAGACCGAGTAGCGCTCAGGGCCCGTTTTCGGGAGGCCCGGACGGCCTCACACCCGGACGGCCTCCCACCCGGCCGTCCGACTGCCTCACGGTCCGGCCCGCACCGGTCAGGCGGGACCGCCGAGGCACAGCCGTAGGGCGACGGCTGCGACTGCGCCCAGTGACATCAGGATGACGGGCAGTCCGCCAGCCCGCAACCGGTCGCCCGGGCGGGGCGGCCGCGGTCGGGGTGCCACCGCGGCGACCAGCAGCCACGGGAACAACGGCAGCCAGGTCCGCTCCGCGCCGCCGTCGGCGAGCCCGACGACCGCCGCGAACAGGGCCGTCGCGCCCGCGCCGACCAGGAACGGCCAGCCGGGCGTGAGCCGCAGCCGCCTCGCCGCCCGGACCGCCACCGGCCCGGTGGCCAGCACGACGATGGTCAGGTCGAGGAAGATCCAGGCCAGCGCGCTGCCCGCCGGCACCCGCGTGGCACGTGCCAGAGCCAGCCCGTCCGGCCAGGAGAAACCCCACGCGGCGCACAGCCACAGCGGCAGCAGCGCGCCGAGCCCGGTGACCACGTTGAGCAGCGGTCGACGGCGGACGAAGTAGGCGGCGGCCACGGCCACCCCCAGCCAGACCGGGGTATATCCGAACAACGCGGCAAGCCCCAGGAGCAGCCCGCTCGCCAGCGCCCACCACACCGAGCGCCGCCCGGCCTCGCAGCCCACCACCCCGACGGCGACCGCGAGGGCCGCCAGCAGCGCTGTCACGGCGTCCGGCGAGCCCGCCAGCCACCCGCTCCACGGTGCGAGCGCCAGGACGGGCACCAGACGCCGCGCCGCCGTCTCGTGGCACAGCGACCGGACCGCGACGCACACCACCGGCAGGGTCAGCGCCCCGCAGACGGTGAACGCCAGCCCGACCGGCAGCGATCCGGCGAGCCCCGCCCGGGCGAGCACCCAGGCCGCGAGCACCGGCCCCGGCGGATGGGTCGAGGACATGGCGACGGCGCCGGCGGACGCGTGTGGGGTGACGGTGGTGTAGCCGGCGAGCAGACCAAGTGGGTCGTTGCCGACCGTGCCGGCCACGGCCAGCAGGTCCGTGGGCGCGCGCAGGCCAGCGGTGAGATCGCCGGGCCCGACCAGCGCCAGCGCGACGCTCCAGGCCAGCGACCCGACCGCGCCCAGCAGGAGCAGAACGCTCCAGGAGACTCTGAACGCCGTTGCCTGCCCCGCCGTCTCGCCTGGCACCGTCGCGCCGGGGCGAGCCGCGCCAGGCTGGGCGGGGTCGGGCTGGGCGGGGCCGGGCGGTGTCGGATCGGCCGGTGTCGGATCGGGTGGGGTGGCGTCCTGGGGCGGGGGGCCCAGGGTCGCGGACCACCAGGTGGTCGGCGCGAGGATGATCGCGGCGACGGCGAGGGGGACGGCGGCGAGGGGGTCGAGCCGCAGCGCCCAGCCGTCGTGCCACGGCGGGTCGGCAACGCCCAGGGCGATCCCGGTGCTGGCGAGGATCGCCGTGCCGGCCAGCCCGAAGGACACCAGGAGCAGCCAGATCCCGGCCTCCGCCAGCTCGCCGCGGACTCCCGTGGTGAACGCCGCCACCGAGGGATCCGGCCGCCGCCGTACGGGACCGGGCGTGGTCGCCGGGCTGGCGGCACTGTCGGTCATGCTCACCGGTCACTCCCGGCCGGCCCCACCCCGCCGGCGCTCGCCGCTGCACCAACCACATCTGCACCGTAGCCACTGACTCGTCGGCTCGGGACAGGGGCGAGCCGCGGTCGCAGGCGCGGGCGCCTGGCAGGCCTCAGCCGGGTGACGCCCGGCGGATGAGCGATGGTCTGGTGTGAGGAATCAGTCGGTTTGATCCCGCCCGTTCGCGGTCCGTGGGTCGGCTCGGTACAGTGATCGACTGTTGGCTGTACCTCCGACATCGCGCGGAATCAACATCGCCGGTCGGTGTGCCGGCGATGTTCGTGACGACGCGCCGCGGTCGTTGTTAGGCCGTGCGCAGGGGATTGGGGACACTGGTCTCCGAGCATGGTCAGCCACACGCCGGCCCGCGGATGGGGCAGGTATGCCCGTGGGTCGCGGCCGGCGGGGGAGTAGTGGAGGTAGGAGCGCGAGGCTCGGTCACGCACCGGCGCGCCGCGTGTGATGGATCACATCTGCTTCGAGTGGCGCGTTCACTCAAGCTGAGTGAAGATCGGTTCGCAGATCATCGAGCACGGAGGGGGCCACGTTGGCCGAGCTTAGGAAAGGAACCCGGATCACCGGCGCCGAGCGGGACAAGCTGGCTGCCGAGCTTCGGAAAAAGTACGAGGGTGGGCAGAGTATCCGGCTGCTCGCGGAGTCCTCGGGTCGTTCGTACGGGTTTGTCCACCGGATCCTGTCGGAGTCCGGTACCACCCTGCGCGGCCGTGGCGGTGCGACCCGGGGCACCAAGAAGAGGAGCTCCTGACCATGGCGGTGCCGGCCGCCGCCGCCGCTGCGGCGGCGGCCGGGCTTCGGGTGCGGGTGAACGGCCCGCTCGCCACGCTGTGGGTCCGCGGTGATACCGGTCCTGGCTCGCTGGGCGTCCTCGGGCACGGCCTTGACGACGCGCTGCGCAGGCTGACCGGAGACGTGCGGGTCGCGGTCATCCGGGTGGGGGATCGGGATCCGCGGCCACCGGGGGGCGTCGGGGAGGGGTGCCCGGCCGATCAGGTGGATCCGGGTGGCCTGGCGGATGAGTGTCCTGCCTGGCGCGCGGCGCTCGCCCGCCTGGCCGCCCATACCGACCTGCTGACGGTCGCCGCCGTCTCCGGCTCGACCGCGGACGTGGGCCTGGCACTGGCCGTCGCCTGCGACCTGCGGCTGTTCGCCGCCGACGCGGTGTTCCACCCGGACTTCGCCCGCGCTGGTCTGCTCCCCGTCCCCGGCGGTCTGACCAGGCTCGCCGCGCTGATGGGCTGGTCCGGCGTTCTCGACGTCATGCTCACCGGGCGTCCGCTCGGCGCCGCGGAGGCCGCCCGGCTCGGCCTCGCGCAACGGGTCGTGCCCGGCTCTCGGCTCGAGGGCGAACTCGACGCGCTTGTCGCCGACCTGCTCACCGCTTCGCGTGACCTGACCGCGGAGCTCAAGGCCCTGTCCCGGGTGGCCGCGCCGGGTGCTGGCGCAATCGCCGCTGGCCGCGCGCTGGACATGGACGCCGCCCGCGTCGGCCCCGAGGCCGAGGCCTGGGAGCGCCTGGCTGCGGCAGCGCGGGTCACGGCTCACGACGCCGCAGGCTGACCCGTCCTCACCTCGGCCTGGCCCAGCCACCCCGGCTCCGCAGGCCAGTCCACCGCCGTCTCGCCGCCCCGCCGCACCTCTCGCCCCGCTGTATGTCGCGCCGCGCCGTCCTGCAGCCGCGCCGTCCCGCCGCCGCCCCGTTCCGGCGGCGAGGGAGGCGGGAATGCGGTGCTCCCGGGTGCTGCTTACACGATTACAGAGCAAGTATTCACAGGGGAGGCACGATGCGGCCTGGTCCGGACGGTTGGGCGACGGCACGGTCCGCGATGCGGGACCGTTCGGCGCCGGCGAGGTCGCTGCAGCCGGGCATGCTGCGCCGGATCACCGCGTTCGCCCGCCCCTGGCGGCGGGATCTCATCGTCTTCCTCGTGCTGATCGCGGCGTCCGCCGGCGTGGGCGCTGCCGTGCCGCTGCTCCTCAAGGAGATCATCGACGGCGGGATCGCGCGGCACCGGGTGGGTTACGTGGAGGCGCTGGCCGGCGTGGTCGCCGTGCTGGCCCTCGTCGACGCCGGTCTGTCGCTCGCGCAGCGCTGGTACTCGGCCCGCATCGGCGAGGGCCTGATCTACGAGATGCGCGCCCAGATCTTCGCGCACATCGGCCGACAGCCGCTCGCCTTCTTCACCCGGACCCAGACGGGCGCTCTCACCAGCCGGCTGAACAACGACGTCCTCGGCGCACAGTCGGCGTTCACCAACACGTTGTCTTCTGTTCTGTCGAATGTGCTTTCCGCAGCGTTCACCCTGGCCGCCATGTCGGTTCTGTCCTGGCAGATCACGCTGGTTTCGCTGGTGTTGCTGCCGGTTTTCGTGTTTCCGGCACGTGCCCTCGGTCCGCGCCTCGCCCGGCTCACCCGGGAGCGGTACGGGGAGAACGCGGAGATGCACAGCATGATGACGGAACGATTCAACGTTTCCGGTGCGATGCTCGCGCAGCTCTACGGCTCTCCGGAACGCGAGGAGGCCAACTTTCGCGGCCGCGCGGGGCGCGTACGTGACATCGGCGTAACCCAGGCGATGTACGGCCGCATTTTCTTCGTCTCGCTCACCCTCGTCGGCGCCCTCGCCACCGCGCTCGTGTACGGCGTCGGTGGGCGGCTCGCGGCGCGCGGCGACCTGGAGGTGGGCACCCTCGTCGCGCTGACCGCGTATCTGTCCCGGCTCTACGGCCCGCTCAGCCAGCTTTCCAGCGTTCACGTGGACGTCATGTCCGCGCTCGTGTCCTTCGAGCGCGTTCTGGAGGTTCTCGACCTCGAACCACGGATCGTCGACCGGCCCGGCGCGGTGGAACTCCCGCCGGGCGCCGCGGCCGTCGAGTTCGACCACGTCGAATTCTGCTATCCGGCGGCGGACGAGGTCTCCCTGGCCTCCCTGGAATCCGTCGCCGTCCTGGTCGACCGGGTGCCCGAACCGGTCCTGCGCGACGTCACCTTCCGCGCCGAACCCGGTCAGATGATCGCGCTCGTCGGCCCGTCGGGGGCCGGCAAGACGACGATCAGCCAGCTCGTCCCACGGCTGTACGACGCGCGCGCCGGCGCGGTTCGGGTGGGCGGGTACGACGTGCGCGACGTCACCCAGCGCTCGCTACGGGCCGCCGTCGGCGTCGTCACCCAGGAGGCGCACCTGTTCCACGACACGGTGCGCGCGAACCTCGCGTTCGCCCGGCCGGACGCCACCGACGACCAGATGTGGTCGGCGCTCGATGCCGCGCAGGTCGGTGGGCTGGTCCGCGGCCTGCCGGACGGTCTGGACACGGTCGTCGGTGACCGAGGGCACCGCCTGTCGGGCGGGGAGAAGCAGCGCCTGGCCATCGCCCGACTGCTGCTGCGCGCACCCGGTGTCGTCATCCTGGACGAGGCGACCGCCCACCTGGACAGTGAGTCCGAGGCGGCGGTGCAGCAGGCGCTGGCCGCTGCCCTCGCCGGCCGGACCTCCTTGGTGATCGCGCATCGGCTGTCCACCATCCGGGACGCCGACCAGATCCTCGTCATCGACGGCGGCCGCGTCGTCCAGCGCGGCACACACGACGACCTGCTGGCCCGCGGCGGCCTGTACGCCGAGCTCTACCACACCCAGTTCCGCCCGACCGTCGAGCGGGCGCCCGAGGGCGACCCGGAGGGAAAGTACCCGCCGGCGTCGGCCGACATGCCCGGTCCGGCGCGGGAACCAGCACCAGCCCTCCCCGGCTGACCCCTCGCGTCCAGCGCCGGGGCCGGGGCTGGGGCCAGGTGATCGTGCCGAGGGAAAATCGCGCTTTCGGGCTCGAAACCGTTACTTTCCCTCGGCATCATCTGATCTTGGCCGGCCGGTCGGCCGGTCGGCGGGTCGGCGGGCGCGGGGCGGTCTCGGTCCGTGAGATCGGCCCGCGAGGTGGAGGTCAGATGCCGATGTCGCCAATGGCTCCGGCCGTCCCGGCGAGTCCGGAGGCGGCTGCCCCCGCGGCGCTGACGATGGCGGACGGGTCCGTTGGGGTACTCGGGGTCGCGTCGAGGTGGGTACGTGGGGTTGCGTCGGGTCGGGCAGGGGATGCGTCGAGCGGGGCGGGGGTTGTGTCGAGGACGGCGATGTCGATGTCACCGGTTGGCCGACGGTGAATGGCGGGATTTGGATTCATACCCGACTCCGGGGGTGCTCGGGGGTGTGATACCGACTTCCGCGGCGACGCCGGCGCGGAGCCGCTCCCAGGAACGTCGGCGCCCTTGCCGCCTTTCCCGTATCACGCGCGCCACGGACGGACTGTGGCAGAGGTGACAACTGGGACGGTACGCCGTCGCGCGACCACGCGCAGCATGTACCTGATCGAGCGGATTCGACTATGGTGCGGGGCGCCACGCGACGCGCGGGACGGCCCCCCGTGTGCGATGACCGACGATCAGTACTTAGGCTTTGTGTGTGCCACGTAGAGCCAAGATTGTCTGCACCCTGGGCCCGGCCACCGGCTCCCCCGAGAAGGTCGGGGCCCTCGTCGACGCAGGAATGGACATTGCCCGCCTGAACTTCTCCCACGGAACGCACGAACAGCACGCCGCCACCTATACCCGGGTGCGCGAGGCGGCGGAGGCGGCCGGCCGCAACGTCGGCATCCTCGCCGACCTCCAGGGTCCGAAGATCCGCCTCGGCACCTTCGCTGACGGCAGCGTCACCCTCGTCCCCGGGCAGCGGTTCACCGTCACCATCCGGGATGTCCCCGGTGACCAGCACCAGGTCGGTACCACCTACGCCGGCCTGCCCGCCGACGTCTCCGCCGGGGAGCGCATCCTCGTCGACGACGGCCGGCTGGTGCTGCAGATCGACGGTGTCACCGACACCGACGTCCACACCACCGTCGTCATCGGCGGCCCGGTCAGCGACCACAAGGGGATGAACATCCCCGGCGCGGCCCTGACCGTGCCCGCGCTGAGCGAGAAGGACGAGGAGGACCTGCGCTTCGCTCTGGAGCTGGGCGTCGACATGATCGCCCTGTCCTTCGTGCGCAGCGCCGCCGACGTCAAGGCCGTCCACACGATCATGGACGAGGTGGGGCGCCGGATCCCCGTCCACGCCAAGATCGAGAAGCCGCAGGCGGTGGAGGCGCTCGACGGGATCATCGAGGCGTTCGACGGGCTCATGGTCGCCCGCGGTGACCTCGGCGTCGAGCTGCCGCTCGAGGACGTGCCCCTGGTCCAGAAGCGGATCGTCAGCCAGGCCCGGGAGCGGGCCAAGCCGGTGATCGTCGCGACCCAGGTGCTCGAGTCCATGGTCAGCGCGCCGCGCCCGACCCGGGCGGAGGCCAGTGACTGCGCGAACGCCGTCCTCGACGGCGCGGACGCGATCATGCTGTCGGCGGAGACGAGCGTCGGCGCGTACCCGATCGAGGCCGTATCGACGATGGCCCGCATCATCGAGACCGCCGAGGCCGACCTCGGCCGGATCCCGCTGCTGCGGACCGAGCCGCGCACCCTCGGTGGGGCGATCGCCCAGGCCGCCGCCTCGGTGGGGCACGCGGTCGGCGCCCGTTACCTCGTCGCCCACACGCTCAGCGGCGACACCGCCCGCCGGCTCGCGCGTTACCGCAGCGAGGTCCCGGTGCTGGCCTTCACCCCCATCGCCGCCGTCCGCAGCCAGATGGCGCTGTTCTGGGGAGTGGAGACCTTCCTGGTGCCGTTCGCGGAGAACACCGACGAGATGGTCCGCCAGGTCGACACCGCCCTGGCGCAGATCGGCCGGTGCAAGCCCGGCGAGCTCGTCGTCGTCGTCGCGGGCACCCCGCCCGGCGTCGCCGGCATGACCAACACGATGCGCGTCCATCGCATCGGCGAGATCATCTGACCCACCCATCCGCACTATCCGCCCGCGGACCCGACCCGAGACGGTCCGCCCGACCGCACGACCCGAGAAGACCCGTCTGACCTGCCCAGACGGCTGATCTGATGACGACGCCTGGCCGACGGGCGGCCGCCGTGGGTACTCGACCCGCGCCGACCGGCGGTCGGGCGCCCGCCACCCGACGGTGGCTCCGACCTGGCGTCGCCCCTCGAAACTCGTGTTATCCGAGACGCCTCTCGGAGGGATATGTGGCGGCTGTCATGATGAGGCCCGTCGCATCCGCTCCGACTCCTGGCGCGCGGCGGAGCGCGCCCCCCGGGTACCGGACGCCGGCCTGGCGGGCACCCGTGCTGCCAGGGCCAGACGCAGGTCAGGGAGTGGTCGGATGGCCGAGCAGGGGCGCGAAAGGAACGATCAGGCGGCCGCCAAGCGGTCCGTCCCCCAGGCGGGCGGCGCCGACGCCGCCGACCGGACCGATCAACCGCGCCCCGGTGCCGCCCCGGCGCCGAAGTCGGCCCCGCCGCCGACGACCTCCTCCCCGAACCCACCGAACCCACCCCGCTCGCCGTCACCAGCTTCCCCATCAGCGCGGCAGGCCCCGTCGACGCCGCCGCGCGCGTCCTCTCCGTCCATGTCGGCGCGCTCCGCACCGCCGCCCGCGTCGGTGCGTTCATCCGTGCCTGCCGCGCCGTCGCGTTCGTCCTCCCCGCCCGCGCGTTCGCCCGCCTCGCCGGCACGCTCGTCCTCCCCGCCCGCGCCGCCGCGGGCGCCCTTCCCGCCGGAGCCCCCGCGTGCCGCGGCCACGGCCACTCCGCCTGCGAGGGCCCCGCGGCCGGCGTCCGGAAGCCCTGCGTCTGGCGGCTCTGCGTCTGGCGGCTCTGCGTCCGGGGGCTCTGCGTCCGGGCACTCCCCGTCCCGGGAGTCCCCGGTGCGAGCGTCCCCGTCGTCGACGCGCGTGACGCCTTCCGGAGCGCCGCAGAAGACTCCGACCCCGACTCCTGACCGTTCGGCAGCGTCCGCGGCCCGGTCCCTGCTGACGAAGCCGCCGGCCGCCGGTGCGCGGCCAGCCGCCGGGCGAGCGGGGGCTCCTGCCGATTCCGGCGCCGGGTCCACCCCAGGTTCGCCGGCGCCCACCGCCCGGGCACAGGGTCAGGCCGGCGCCCACCGCCCGGGCACATCCGACGCCAAGGTGACGCCCACAGCGAAGATCACACCTGCGACGGCGGTCACCCCCGCCGGGCGGGCCGCCTCACCTCTGAGTCCAGCATCCGCGCCGAGACCCGCTGCCGCGCCCATACCGACGTCAGCTCCGCCACCCTCCGCAAAGGCTCCGGCGACGCCCTTCAAACCCCCGGCGCCGCCCTCCAGGGCTCCGGCGCCCCCGTCGAGGGCTCCAGCTCCGGCGCCGAAGGCTCCAGCGGCGCCCCCGAAGTCTGCAGTGCAGGCCCCGAAGGTTCCGGCGCAGCCCCCGACCGCGGCAGCACAGTCCCCCGAGGCTCCGGCACCGCTCCCCAAGGCTCCGGCGTCATCGTCGAAGCCTCCCCCGGCGTCGGCGTCGAGCGCTCCGGCATCTTCATCGAAGGCTCCGGCTTCGGTCCCGGCTCCGGCCTCGAAAGCGTCGACCCCGAAAGCGCCAGCCCCGAACGAGTCGGCGCCGAAGACCCCGTCGCCGACGTCGGAGCCTGCGTCCGCGGGGACGTCGAGCAGCGACACACAGGCCGGCGAGCATGCGCGGGCACTGCGTGAGAAGACGCCGATTCGCTCCCAACCGGCTGGTGCCGCGCCGCCGGCCGGAGGCACGACGCCATCGCTGCGTACCCGTCCCTCGGCTGGCGGTGGCGGCGCCCGGGGCACGGCGGGGGAGCCCCAGCCCCAGTCCTCGGCGCAGGCCGCCGGCTCGGCGGCGGGACAGCCATCCCCGTCGGACCGGGCGAGCCGAGGCAGGCCGGTCTGGTTCGATCGGGACCTGCCCGACCCGCCGGCGCCGCTGCCCGGCCGCCACCAGGCGGCCGCGGAGCCACGCGGCTCCACGGAACGCGACGCCGGCACCGCCACCGCTCGGTTGGGCGGCCCACCCAGGGCGGACCGCACAGACAGGGCAGACCTTACAGACAGGGCGGATAGGGCGGATAGGGCGGATAGGGCGGATAGGGCGGATAGGGTAAGCGGGGCGGGAGCGGGCCGGGGGGACGCCGTCCCGAAGATTGATCCCTTCTCCGCGCGGGGCGCGTCGACGGTGCGCAGTTCCTCGCCGTCGGAGGGTGACTCGGCGCTGTGGTGGGAGCGGCCGCGGACCCCAACGGCGTCCCCGGCGCCGAGTCCCTCCGGCCAGAAGGACAGCGGCGGCGCCGGAGTCTCCTGGTTCGCCACACCGGGCGTGGCGCGGTCAGCTACGCCCCCGGCACCTGAGGATGGCGATGCCCGACCAGCACCGGCGGCCGGCGAAGCAGCGCGGACGTCGGTGGGCAGCGACCGCGGTGGACGGTCCCCCGGGCCGGCGCCGATCGATCCACCCACCATGCGGGTGGCGTTGCGGCGGGACCCCGATCCCCCGCGGCACGCCGACCCGGCGGTCACTCCCGTCCGCGCCGACGACTGGAGCCGTGGCGACACCTGGAACCTGGACGGGCGGGATCGAGCGGATGCTCGGAACCGAGCTGACACCCGGGGGCCGGCTGACACCCGGGGGCCGGCTGAGATGCGGGGGTCGGTCGACGTACTGGGATCGGCTGATGCACGGGTCTCGGCCACCGCCGGTGGAGCGGGTGCGTCGGCGGGCCAGGACCTGGAGCCGGACCTCGCCGACGTCGGATCCGTCTCGGACGGCGCGCGCCCGGCCGTGGAGCCGTCGAGCGGCGTCGAGGCGCCGCACCCCCATCCGGATCGGACGTCGCCGCTCCCACTGGCCCAGCAACGCGCGGTTCCCTCGGCGGTGGCCTCGCCGGCGCCGGTATCCCCGACCTCGGCACCAGCGGGCGTGGCGGGGCGGGGAGCGGCCCTGGCCGTGGCGGTCGGGGCGGTCGGGGCGGTGATCGGCAGCGCACTGCCGTGGAGCACCATGTCCAGCGGGGACGAGACCCGCAGCTTCACCGGGGTCGTCGTCGGGGACGGTCGGGTGGTGCTTGTGCTCGCCGTCTGCCTCGGTGCCGTGGCGGTCGCCCGTCTGCTGCGCCGGCCGCTCAGCGCTGGTACTGCGGACATCCTGGTCGCCAGGCTGGTGTCGGGGGCCATCATCGTTCTCGCGGCCCTCGACAGGATGTACGGGCCGCCCACCCTCGCGTCCTTTCGGGCCGTCTCGGGTGATCGGATCGCGATCCATCCCGGTGGCGGGATCATGCTCACCCTCGCTTCCGGAGTGGTGGCGCTGATCGGAGCGATCCTGCTCCGCCCGCCCCGGCGCGGACGCGGACGGTGACCATCTGCATAGGTCGCGCCTATTCGTGACCATGCGGGCGCCTGCCTGCCCGTGGTACGACCGTTCGGGGCGGTCGCCAGGCCGCCTCACGGCCTCGGATGGGGTGGTGTCGAGTTGACGGGTCTGCATGGCAGTCCGTGGGCCAGGCCGCCGGACGCCGGCCCGCCCACCGGCGCGGGGGCCCAGCCGGGCGGCAGCCTTCCGAGCGCGGCGGAGACGCCGGCGCCCGACTCCGACCCCGCCGTCGACGAGCGGGATGAGTGGGACGAGCGGGAGATCCGGGCCGCCGAGGAGCTTCGGGCCTGGCGGGCGCGGGCGTCGGCGACGGCCGACCCGGCGTGGTCCCGCTCCGGATCGGCAGCGGCCGCCACGCTGACCGGGGATCGCGGCGCCAGGGGTGAGTCGGCCTCGGCGCTCGACTCCGCGCGCCCCTGGGCGCTGCCGTCCTTCCCGGGGCGGGACGGTACGGGGGGGAAGGACGGCGCGAGCCCCGGCCACCCGGCGGCCCGCACGCTGCGGGGCTGGCGGGGGCTGTGTGGCCGCTGCGCCTGGATCGTCGGTCCGGTGGCGATCTGCGCCGGCATCGGGGTGATCATCGCGTCGGGGATGCGGTGGGCGACCGTGCAGGCCTACGGGCTGATCGAGATCGACGTGCACGGCACCGATCCGGATCAACACGGCCGGCTCACCGTGGTGCTCGGGATCCTCGCGGTCGTCGCCGGACTGCTGCTCGCCGCCGGGCGGTACGAGTGGGGATGCATGCTCGCGATCATGACCGGGCTCATGGTCCTGCTGACCGCCGTCGTCGACCTCGTCCATCTCTACGAGGACGGACCGTTCCCCGACAGTGGTCTCCCCGAGGAGGTGGCCGTTGGTCCGGGGTTGTGGCTGGTCGCCTTCTGTGGTTTTGTTGTGATGCTGGTTGGGGTGTCGGCGCGGACGGTGCAGCGGTTCCAGCAGCGAGAGGTCAAGCAGCGAGCCCGGAAGCAGGCCGAGTAGCAGGGCCAGGAGCTGCTCCTGGACGGGGCTGGCGAACGAACCCGGCCGGGGCGCCGCGGCGCGTGGCGCGGTGGGGCGGATGGCGCTTTGGGATGACCCTGTGCCCCGTTGTACCCAGGGCGGTGACCCCCATCGGGGGGACGCCAGGTCGGGTCGATCTGGGGTCATGACGACATCCGCGCCATCAGGCACGATGAACGAGGTCAGGGGCACGGGGGGAGTCACGAGGGGCGATCGGGGGACCGTTTCGAGGGACTCCGCTCTTGACCAGTCGCGCGCCCTCACGCCACACGGGGGGTGGCGCGAGGGCGCGCGCCGGACACGGGGATCCGGTGTGTGTCGCGGATGGTGGGCGCTGGCATGGGGGTGCCGGCGCCCACCGCATTTTCAGGGCCGGTTCTCGGGGCGCGGCTGGTCCTCGTTGCTGGCTTCCCTGTCCAGGTGCCCGTCCTCCATCGCCCGCCGGTACAGGTCGATCTTGGTGTCGGCATCACGTCCGACCCGCCGGTATTTCTGGCGCACGCGGTCGATGTACTGCTTCGCGGTCTCCGGGGACAGGCCCATCCGGCGGGCCACCGTCTTGAGCGGCATGCCGGTCGCGTACAGGCGCAGAGCTTCGAGCTCGCGCGGGGCCAGGTCTGGTGCGTCCGGAGCGTCGTCGGTGAGCAGCAGGAAGGCCAGCTGTGGGGAGATCCAGCCGGTGCCCGCCGCAGCCGCGCGGATCGCGGTGGCCAGAGCCTCCACGTCGTCCGTCTTGGGAACGAAGCCGGACGCGCCGGCGCGCATCGCACTGCGGACGGCGGACGGGGCGGCTGCCGCGCTGAACACGACCACGGCTCGCTCGTCGGACAGCAGCCGCCGGAGGTTGTCCTGGGGCCGGGTGCCGTCGCCGAGATCCAGATCGAGGAGCACGACCTGTGCCTTCCCGCCCGGACCGGCGAGCAGGAGGTCGATCGAGCAGGCGGTGTCGATGAGGTCGAAGTCCCTGACGTCATTCAGCAGGTCCGCGAGCCCCCGCAGCACGATCGGGTGATCGTCCACTGCCGCGACGGTGATGGTGGCGGGTACTTCCGAGATGTCCTCTGCGCTCATGGTGGTCCAGTCATTCTCCCGGACGGCGGCCGCGGTGGGCGAGCGCCCGTCACGGCCGGATGGGCGTCTATGCCCGCGGTTCGGGACGTGGGGGCGTCCCCGCCGCGGGAGACGGTCGGGGCTCCGGCTCGCGCGACGTCCACCATTTCAGCAGATCCCTACCAGACGTCACGTCCTGGTTCCGATTCGCGCAATGAGGATGAAAACCGTTACAGATCTCATCCACACGCACCGCAGCACTCGCAGCAGTCACAGCAGTCACAGCAGTCACAGCAGTCATCGCAGCCGTCGCAGCGGCCGCACAGGCCCTCCTTGCGCTGGCCGTCGAACGGCGACGTGTAGTCCCCGCACATCTGGCAGGTGAGGAACATGCCGGTGGCCGCGAGGCAGGTGCCGCCCGTGACCCGCCGGCGGTCGCGCTCGTCGTCCGGGTGCCGTCCCGGGCCGCGCGCGGGCGTGCCGCGGCCCGCACCGCGCGTGCGGCGACCGACGAGTCCGCCGGTGCGACCGTGCCGGTCCGGCGGCGCGGTGGCGGTCAGGAAGGCGCGGTCGATCGCGTGCGCGACGCCGTCGTCGAGCAGCGCGCGGACGAGCCGGGCGTCGACCCCCTCGGCGAGATCGACCGCGGCCAGGGCGTGCCGCAGGTCGTGATGGCTGTCGTCGCAGAGCCGGCGCGCCTCGTCGAGGGTCGTTCCGGTCGCCGTCAACGGGTTCCAGGCGCCCGCGCGCGCATCCTGCTTCTGGTCGGTGACCGCGTCGAGCAGGTGGACGATCCGGCCGAAGCGCCCGCCGACGGTGCCAAGGTGCGCCTCGTTGCCCGCCCGCCCGGAGGTGCCGGCGAGGACGGCCGTGTGGGCGAGGACGGCGGACGTCGAGGCCTCCGTCGGCGCGAGTGCTGCCAGCAGCGCCTCCCGCCCGCCACCGGTTGCGGGGGCATGCTCGCGGGCCCGTCCCGCCGCGGCTGCCCGCTCGAACAGCCCGACGTCGAGACCGACGCCCCGCCCCTCCCGCCCGGCCGCCCCGGCGGCATGCCCGGCCACTCGTCGGGCCAGCGCGGCCGCCGTGCGCAGCCGCAGCAGGCCGTCGCCGTCCGCCACGTGGTCACGCACGCTGGTCGCACCGGCCGCCAGGGACACCGCCGCCGCGAGCCTCGGCGCCGCCTCGTCGGCGATGTCCACCTCGATGCGCCGCATCCCGCGCAGCGGGCAGGGCCCCGCCAGCCGCCGGGCCCGCCCCGGTCCACCTGCCGGGTGCGCCGGCGCGGCCTGCGCTGCGACGAGAGCGGAGACGAGCACCGCGTCGACGTTGGTGGCCAACCGGGCCCACTGGCCGTGCCGGTCACGCAGCGTCAGGCACAGTCCGCACAGATGGGACATCCAGGCCTGGCGCAGCTCCGGCGACATTCTGGCCCGACAGGGGCGCACCACACCGAACATGTGGACACCCTCTCAGACCAACACATCGCCGCCAGCACTCGATCCGAGGCTGTCGCTCTGCGGTCACCCGGGGCTGGTCCGCCACCATCCGGTCGTCATCCGGCCGCGAGCCAGATCGTCAATGACCTGGTGCGCCGCGGTTATGGCCGGCGCCGCCCACGCCCAGGAAGGTGTTCGGCGCAGCACTCACTGATACTCTCGCGGAAACGGTGCCACGAGCTGTTCGACCCGAGCGGCGCTTCCAGAAGTCCCAGTTCTGCGGCTTTCCTGAAAATATCTGGAGTCATCGACTCGCGATATCTTTGGGCTGCGCTGGCCACCTCGTTCTTCATGATTTTCTTCGGGTCCTGGAATCGCCCGGTGTCTCGGTTACGCCGTGCCGCCGGCACCGTCCAGGACGGCGAGAAGGCGGTTATGGCCTCTGGGAAGAGCAGGAGCCACGCCTCGGCCTCAGTCACAGTCAGGACGTAGTGGGCAGAGTTGAACACGGCGCCCAGGGCTGCCTGCACCCGACCCTGCGTCTCCGGATAGGAGGCGCTGTCGCCGACGGCATCAAAATCTTCGTGGATGAAGACGCAGGCCAGCTCCGCGTTCTCCCGTAATGCACGGGCGCGTGCCATTCGGGCAAGGGCCGCGACTCTTTCCGCGAGCCGGCGTCCGGTGGCGAGCCGCAGCCTGACCGGATCGTTGATCTCCACTGTCCGGCCGCGCATTTCCGGGCACGAGGCCTCCAGGAGAACGCGGAGGCTTTGGCGGTCAGACGCATCCTCGCCCGCCAGGACCACGACCGGTTTCCTGGTCGCTCGGCCGCGCGTCCCTCGGCTCACAGATCGCCGCCCAGCGCGCCGGAGAACCACAGATCTCCCAAGGGAAGATCCTCGCTCTCTTCGACGATCCGCCTGATCTCTGCGGGGGATATCGCGGGTATGCTCGACGACCCGTCGTCATCACGCTCGCAGACAATCATCTCCTCCGGCCTGAGACGGTCGGCCAGGGCTGGTGAATGTGTGGCAATAATGAACTGAGTCCGGTCACTGGCCTCGCGTAGCCGCTCCACAAGAAGTTCAAGCGCCTGCGGGTGCAGGCCATGATCAATCTCCTCCACGCAGGTGAGTGCGGGGGGTTTCGGGTCATAGAGCAACGCCAGCAGGCCTAGTAGCCGGATTGTTCCGTACGATGCGTCACTCAGCTGGGTGGGCTGTCGCAGCCCCCTCTCGCGCAGGGCCACTACGACCTGTCGAGCCGGGCCCGCGGGGAACTCGAAATCTATCCCCTCCACCTGCGGCAGTACCTCAGAGGCATCGGCGACCAGTTGCGCCCAGGAATTCTCGTCCTTGCCGCGCAGTGCGAGTAGGAAGGCCGCCAGGTTCGCGGCATCGTGATCAAGAACCTCGTCACGGCCTCGCGGCAGGCGGGAGGGCAGGCGCGCCGCCGGGACACTGACATCGAAAACACGAAAGGAGGCCAGCCGCTCCGCCACGGCGGCGACCTCGGCTCCGCCTTCTTCAGGGGAGAGTCGAGGAAGTGTGGACAGTCCACTGCTCATGCGGCGAATCCCGAAGGTACGTTCGGGAAACTCCTCCTCGTTGCGGTCGATGCCGATGACGGCCGCCTTTTCACCGCTGATAGTGATTCTCCGACCGCGCCCCTGGGTGCGTTTGAACTGAAAGGTCTCCTTACGGGACAGCGACGTCCCCCCTCTGAGTGCCCGTCGGATGACAGCGAGCTGGTACTCGTCCGGAGCGTTGACGCTGCTGTACCTCGTCCAGGTGGCCCGAAGACTGATCCGAATGGTCCCGGGCGCTCGCACCCCTCCCCGGAAGACCACCTCGTCGAAGCCGCCGCGTGCATCCAGCGCTGGCTCAAGATCTGTGAGGATCACATCGGAGAGGAAGCGGAAGATCTCCAGCACGTTGCTCTTGCCAGCGCCGTTGGGTCCGACCAGAACATTCAGCGGCCCGAGAGGGATGGCCACTTGCCGAAGACTCCGGAAGTTCTCTACCCTCATTTCGATCAGTCCGCCGGTCATGGTCCACTTCCCTGGATGCATGGGTATGCCTGTACGCATGTATACGTCTGTGGACGTCACCAAGCGCACCAAGCCCTTGACCTCGCTCGTGCAGCACGGGAGCCGGACGTCTGTATGCGTCTGTAGGCTGTAGGCCTGCTGGGATCATCTTTCCAGAACCTGGCGCCTCCGGGGCTACGGTGCTACTACAAGGTCGGCCTGCTCACTGCCGCTCCGCATCGGACTGGGCATCGAGCGCATTGTGCCCATGCTTGGTGATCCAGGCACCGAGCACCCGCATCGGGCATCCACCAGGCTCCGCGTGAGCGGTGTCAGGGCGTGTTCGACCCGCATCGGTGCCCGGCGCCGGAGACGGGCAGACGGTCGAGGGCGGCGGCGAGGCGGTCGAGGTCGGTGGGGTCGTTGTAGGCGTGGGCGCTGGCTCGCAGCAGCGGATCGCGCAGGTCCCGGGCGCGCGCCACGGGAATGGCACTGGTCAGGATCCCCGCCTCCCGGTAGAGGGCGTCGCGGGCGGCCACCGGGTCGACCCCGGCTGGCGGGCGCAGGGTGATGATGCCGCCGACCGCCTCCGCTGGCTCGCCCACCCGCCAGCCGCCGGCGCCGTCGAGGACCTCACGCCCATGCGCACCGAGCGCCGCGATCCGCATCCGCACGGCCGCCGGCTCCTCGGCGACGTACGCGGCCAGCGCGCGGGCGAGGCCGACCCGAGCCGCCACCGACGCCTCCCCGACCGCCAGCCGCGCCGCCCCCGGCAGCGGCACCGGCGGGCCGTCCGCCACCCGGCGGGCGCTGTAGAGGCTGGGCAGGGCGACCCCGAGCCGATCGGCGACCCCCGCCCGCAGCGCCACGAACCCGGCGCCCCGCGGCCCGCACAGCCACTTGCGGGAGGTACCGACATAGGCGGCGGCCCCGATGCCCGTGGTATCGACCTGGCCGAGGGACTGCGCGACGTCGACCACGAGGGGAACACCCGCCGCGGCACAGCGCCGCCCGATCTCGGCGGCCGGCTGCGTGATGCCCCGCTGGCTGGGCACCTGCGGGAAGACCACGAGGTCGAACCGGTCGATCCCGTCCGCGTCGAGACGGTCCAGATCCACCGTCCCGGACGGGTCGACGGGCAGGTCGACCAGCTCGAGCGACGCCCGCGCCGCACACGCCTCGAGGACGAGCCGGTTGGAGCCGTACTCACTCGGCACCACCCCGACGCGCCCCCCGACGCGCAACGGCCAGGCGCCCAGCAGCGCGCCGAACGCGGCGCTGGCGCCGTGGTGCCAGACGACATCGGCCGGGTCGAGGCCTGGCCCGAGCAGCCCGGCGAGTGCCTCCCGGCCCGCCCGCAACGCATCCTCCTCCGCGAGCTCCGCGACGTAGGCGCCCCGCTCGCTCTCGGCCCGCAGGAACGCCGCCTGCGCCTCGACGGTGGCGAGGCTCGGGCGCGCCGCCCCGGCCGCATCCAGGTGGACGACACCGGACGGCGCGCGCGCCTCCCGCCAGCGCCGCCCCAGCGCCTCGCCAGCCGCCTCCGCCCGCCCCGCGCCCGCCCGCCCCGCGCCCGCCAGCCCCGCGCCCGCCTCCTGCTCGCTCACCGCACCAGCATCGCACCGCACCACCCCCGCCCGGAGCCTCTCGCACCAGCGGCCGGCACACCCGCCGCTGGTGGAGACGTTCCGCGGAACGCTTGCGGAACGTGCTTGCGGAGTCGGGTGGAGACGTTCCGCGGAGCGCGTGCGGAGCTCTCTTCCGGAGCGCGGTGGGACGTTCCGCGGAACGCTCGGGGAGTCGGTCTGTCGGGCGATGCGGTGGAGGCGTCCGCGGAACGCGGCGGGGCGTTCGCGGTGGGTCAGGGGGTGCGGTCGGGGACGACCTTGGAGACGATGTGCTCGGCGATGGCCAGGGAGGCGGTGGCGCCGGGGGAGGGGGCGTTGCGCACGTGCAGCACCCGGCCGCTGTGGGCGAGGACGAAGTCGTCGACGAGGCTGCCGTCGCGGGCGACGGCCTGCGCGCGCACCCCGGCGGGTCCGCGCACGACGTCGGCGGGGCGCAGCTCGGGCACGTAGCGGCGGGCCTCGGCGACGAACGCGCGGCGGCTCACCGTGCGCAGCATCTCCTTGGCGCCGGTCTTCCAGTGCGTGCGGGCCATCGAGTGGAAGCCCGGCCAGGCCAGCGTCCGGCGCAGGTCGGCGGTGTTCAGCGTGCCGACCGAGTAGCCCTCGCGGGCGGTGGCCAGCACCGCGTTCGGGCCGACGAGCACCTCCCCGTCGATGCGCTTGGTCAGATGGATGCCCAGGAACGGGTACCGCGGGTCCGGCACCGGGTAGATCAGCCCGCGGACGAGGTCGCGCCGCTGCGGGCGCAGCAGCCAGTAGTCCCCTCGGAAGGGCACGATCTGCGGCGACGGGTCCTCGCCGGTGAGCGTGGCGACCAGGTCCGACTGCAGGCCGGCACAGGTGATGAGCAGGTCGAACGGGCCGACCCGCTCGGTGACCTCGCTCACCCGGCCGTTGTCGTGCGCGGCGACCTCGTGGTTGCCGTTCGGGCGGGCCCGGGCCGAGCCGCGGGTGATCAGCCGCAGATGGACGCCGTCGGGCCGCTCGTTCACGCCGATCACCTCGGCACCGGTGCGCACCGTGCCACCGGCAGCGACGATCTCCGTGCGCAGCGCCCGAGCGACGCCGGGATAGTCGACGATGGCGGTGGTGGGGGAGTGCAGCGCGGCGACCCCGCGGGCATGCGGCTCGATGTGGCGCAGCTCGGCGGCGTCGAGCATCCTCGTGCGCGGCACGCCGTTGGCCTCCGCCCGCCTCTCGATGGTCGCCAGCCGCTCCAGCTCGCTGTCGTCAACGGCGACGACGACCTTGCCGCACTCGTCGTACCGGATGTCGTGGGCCGCGCAGAACTCGCGCAGCAGCCCGACGCCACGCCGGCACAGCGTTGCCTTCAACGACCCGGGCACGTAGTACAGCCCGGCATGCACGACGCCGCTGTTGCGCCCCGTCTGGTGCCGGGCGACGTCGTTCTCCTTCTCGAAGACGGTCACCGTCGCGCCCGGTTCGACCTGACCGAGCCGCCGAGCCACCGCCAGCCCGAGAATGCCGCCACCGACCACCGCGATGCGACCCGCCACACCCGCCCCCTGTCCGTTCACGATCGTCCACAGCACTTCGTCCCGGACGCTTCGCCCGGACGTTCCTCCACGACCTGCCGGCCCGACACCCGCACCGGACCGACGTACCCGACCAGTATCTGCGCGCCCACCGCGCACCGAACCGAGGGCCTGCCCACCCCGACCGCGTAGCGGTCGGCCGCAGGCCCATCGTGCCGAGGGATAGTCACGTTCTCGGGGTCAGAACCGTGCCTGGCCCTCGGCACGATTCCCCCGGCCGACTCCGGCCGACCCCGGCTCGGCGGCCTGGCGGCCGGAGGGGTGGCGGGGTCAGCCGAAGAAGTGGCCGGGCGGGTGGGCGCGGTCAGTGCGGGAGCGGAGGACGCCGCGCAGGGCGTCGGTGAGGGTGCGGGCCGTGTTGACCAGGGGGACGTGGCTGAACGCCTGCGGGAAGTTGCCCGTCATCCGGCCCAGGCGAGGGTCGTACTCCTCGGCGAGCAGGCCGACGTCGTTGCGCAGCGACAGCAGCCGCTCGAACAGCTCCTGCGCCTCGTCCACCCGCCCGGACAGCGCGTAGTTGTCGGCGAGCCAGAACGTGCAGGCGAGGAAGGCGCCCTCGCCGGCGGGCAGGCCGTCGACGGCGCCGTCCTCGGCGGTCGGGTAGCGCAGGACGAACCCGTCCTCCATGAGCTCGCGCTCGATCGAGGCGACGGTGCCGACGACGCGGGGGTCGGTGGCGGGCAGGAAGCCGACCAGCGGCATGTACAGCAGTGCGGCGTCGAGTTCCTTCGAGCCGTAGAACTGGGTGAAGGTGTTGCGGTCGGGGTCGAAGCCGCGGGCGCAGACCTCGGTGTGGATCTCGTCGCGCAGTGCTGACCAGCGCTCCACCGGGCCCGGCAGGCCGGACTCGACGATGCCGCGCACGGCCCGGTCGGCGGCGACCCAGGCCATCACCTTGGAGTGGACGAAGTGCCGGCGCGGGCCGCGGACCTCCCAGATGCCCTCGTCGGTCTTGCGCCAGCCGGTCTCGAGGAAGTCCATCAGCTTGGTCTGCAGCGGCCAGGAGTCGTCGCCGTGCGCGGCGGCGGCGAGCGACGGCCCGCCCGGCACGGTCAGCCCGGGCACCCCGGCGGACTGGCGGCGGCCGGCGACGGCGACCCGGGCGACGTGCAGCGCGTCGAGGACCTCGCCGTAGACGTCGAGCTGGAACTGGTCGACGGCGGCGTTGCCGACCCGCACCGGGGAGGAGTTCTCGTAGCCGGCGAGCCACGGCACCTCGTACTCGGGCAGCCGGCGCTCCCCGGCCACCCCGTACATGATCTGGACGCGCGACGGGTCGCCGGCGACGGCCCGCAGCAGCCACTCCCGCCAGGCCGTCGCCTCGGAGGTGAAGCCGGCGTCGAGCAGGGCGAGCAGGGTGATCGTCGCGTCGCGCAGCCAGCAGTAGCGGTAGTCCCAGTTGCGGACGCCGCCGATGTGCTCGGGCAGCGAGGTGGTGACGGCGGCGACGATGCCGCCGGTCGGCGCGTAGGTCAGCGCCTTGAGCGTGATCAGTGAGCGGCGCACGGCGGGCTGCCACTGGCCGTCGTAGGTGCAGCCGGCCATCCAGTCCGACCACCAGGCCTCGGTGAGGGTGATCATGCGCCGGACGTCGTGCGCCGGTGGCGGGGTCTGGTGCGACGGCGTCCAGGTCAGCGAGAACGGGACGGACTGGCCGGCGGCGACGCCGAACTCCGCGTAGGTGGCCATGTCGTGCCCCTCCATCGGGGCGGTGGTGCGCAGGGTGACGGCGTCCGGGCCGGCGATGGCGCTGATCGTGTGCTCGTCGACGCGGCGCACCCAGGGCACGATCGAGCCGTAGTCGAACCGGAACCGGGTCTCCGAGCGCATCCGCAAGGCGCCCTCAAGGCACTCGACCAGGCGCAGCACCGTGTGCGTGCCGTTGTGCGGGTACATCGCGTCGACGATGCGCACGGTGCCGGACGCCGTGGTCATGTCCGTCTCCAGCACCAGGGTGTCACCCCGGTAGCGGCGGCTGACGCCGAGGACGGGCTCGACCGGTGCGATCTGCCAGTGGCCGTCGTCCGGGTCGCCGAGCAGCGCGGCGAAACAGGACGGCGAGTCGAACCGGGGCAGGCACAGCCAGTCGATCGAACCGTTGCGGGCCACCAGCGCCGCGGAATGGGTGTCGCCTATCAGCGCGTAGTCCTCGATCAGGGATGGCACGACCTGGTCCTCTCTGCCTCGGTCCAATGGTCACGGTCACCATGCTGGGGTGGCCGTGACAATGTGTGATGGCCGCCGCCAACGCCGGTCATCGGGTGCGGCCCGTCGTCGGGCCGGATCGTGGGCGGGCGCCCGCCGGTCGACGGTGGTCCGGATCGACGGCCACGCGTGGCGGAGGTCGCTGTGCCTCACAAAGGGGTTCACCATACGGACCGCGGCGGGCAGCTACGTTGGGGGTCCGGACTTCGGGGTGGTCCACCCGTTATCCGGACCAGATTTCCTTCCCCAATGTGACAGGAATCACGACGTGGTTGACTCGTGGCAGAGCGGCACTACCCGCGCGCTGCGTTACCTGACGGATCCGCGGCGTCGTACCGCCGTGGTCGGCATCACCCTGGCCGTCATCGGCCTGATCGCGTTCGGGATCTACGCCTCCGTCAGCGGTCCGCCACCGCAGCAGGAGGCGGTCGTCTACTTCAGCACGGACGCCACCCAGGCGCAGAAGGACGCGGTGCGGGCCGCCTGCCCGACGGTCGGGCTCGCGATCCAGGAGCCTCCCGACCGCAACAACCTGGCCACCAGCCGGGTGTACCCGCTGCGTTACGACGTCGCCCGGGCATCGACGGCCGACCGGGCGGCGCTCTACGCCTGCATCCATCGCCAGCCGGGCGTCGTCGGCGTCAACCAGGAGACCCAGGGCCAGTAGCCGACCGCAGCCCAGCCGCCCGCGGGCGGGCCGTGCCCGCCCGGCCCCCGGCGGCACTGTCCGTTCAGCGGCTGTGGGCGGCCTTGACGCGGTCGCGCTGCTCGATGAGCTCGGCGGGGGTGGGTTCGCCGGCGAGCCGGGCCTGGTGCGCCTGCCAGAGGCTCACGATCATCGTGCTCAGGACGACGAGGCCGCTGAAGATCAGGCTGCCGCCCGACCAGGGTGAGGAGGCGGGCAGGGTGTCGACGACGATCCACGCGATGCCCGCGGCGACCATGGCGATCCCGAAGGCGATGGTGAACGCCGTCGAGAACCGGTTGGCGGCGGCCTGGTCGGCGAGGTCGGCAGCCTTGCGCCGGGCGCTCTCGAAGCGCTGGCGGGCCCACTCGTACTCGAGGCTGAGCACGAAGAAGCCGAGCGCGATGATCAGGAATCCCGGGCCGGGCAGGACGAGCATCGCGACGCCGACGCCGAGGATGGCGATGCCGGCGGTGGTGAGCACGATCCGGCGCAGCAGATGGGCACTTCGGTTCAGCACGTCGAGTGACACTCCCTCGGTCGGCGCACTCGGTCGGCGCGGCCGTCGGCACCATGGAACGCCGTAGTCGTTACGACCGTTCCAACGCGCGGGGGCCGGTAATCCTCGCCGGATCCTCCGTTCACAGTGCGGTGATCCCGGCCGCTTCGGTCGCCGTGACGGCTCGGCGGCGGCTCGGTGACGGCTCGGGGCTGCGGGTTCGCCGTGGATTCCGAGCCGACCACCGAGGGTGACGAAGGGCCGCCCCGGGTGCGTTCCGGCTGTTCCGGGAACGCTCCTCGGTGGCCGGCATCGGTCACCGTTGGGTGAACGATGAGGGTCGGCGAATCGTTGGCTATGGTGACGAAGACGGGCTCACCTGCGGTTCTGCGGGTGTTCGTCGAGGACGACACGGGCGCTGCTGCCCGGAGAGGGCTGTTGTGGAGATCGAGGAGACCGCGCTTCCCGGCATCGGGCTGCGGCACGACTTCCAGACCCGTGGCGGCCGACGCCTCGGGGTGGTGTCCCACCACCACGGGCGGCGGGACCTCGTGATCTACGACGCGGAGGACAGCGACGCCACGCGCGAGTGCGTCCCGCTGACCGCCGAGGAGAGTGACGCGCTGTCCGAGCTGCTCGGCGCCCCGCACATCGTCGAGAAGCTCACCGACATCAGCAAGGCGTTCGCCGGTCTCGTCGGCGAGCAGATCGCCATCCAGCCCGACTCCCCATACGCCGGGCGCCCGCTGGGGGACACCCAGGCCCGCACCCGGACCGGCGCGTCCATCGTGGCCGTCGTGCGGGACCAGATCGTGCATGCCTCCCCGCGCCCGGACTTCCGGTTCGAGGTTGGCGACATCGTGGTCGTCGTCGGAACCCCGGACAACACGGCGAGCGTCGCCGCGTTGCTCCGCACCGGTTGACGAGCTGGTTGGCCGAAACGAGTGCACTCCACACCCACAACCTTCCTTGAGCTCGGCGGGGTCCTGTTCTCCCTGGGCATCCTCGGCCATCTGGCGATGCGTGGCGGCATCTCCCCGATCCCCCTGTACCTGCTCGGCGGCCTGGCGTTCGGGCACGGGGGTCTGCTGCCCCTCGGCGCCAGCGAGGAGTTCATCGAGGTCGGCGCCGAGATCGGCGTCGTGCTGCTGCTGCTGACCCTCGGCCTGGAGTACACCGCCGAGGAACTCCTCCATGGCCTGCGCCGCAACGCCCCCGCGGGAGTGCTCGACCTGGTGCTCAACGCCACCCCGGGGGTGGTCGCGGCGTTCCTGCTCGGCTGGGGTCCGGTCGCGGCGGTGGTGCTCGGCGGGGTGACGGGCATCTCGTCGTCGGGCATCATCGCGAAGGTCCTGGGCGACCTGGGCCGGCTCGGTAACCGGGAGACCCCGGTGGTGCTGTCGGTCCTCGTCCTCGAGGACCTGGCGATGGCCGTCTACCTGCCGATTCTCACTGCTCTGCTGGCGCACCAGACGTTCGGCCGCGGGTCGGTGACGGTCGCCGTCGCCCTGGGCCTGCTCGTCGCCGTCCTGTTCGTCGCTCTGCGTCACAGCGACAAGGTCACCCGCCTGGTGTTCAACCCCAAGGCCGACCGTAACGACGAGATCCTGCTGCTGCGAGTGCTGGGGCTCGCGCTGCTCGTCGCCGGTATCGCCCAGCGCATGCAGGTGTCGGCGGCGGTGGGTGCGTTCCTTGTCGGGATCGCCCTGTCCGGGCCGGTCGCCGAGGGCGCCCAGGAGGTGCTCAGCCCGCTGCGCGACCTGTTCGCGGCGGTCTTCTTCGTCTTCTTCGGCATGCAGACCGACCCGGCAAAGATCCCCTCGGCCCTGCTCGCGGGCTCGCTGCTGGCGATCGCGGGGGTCGTGACAAAGGTCATCACCGGCTGGTGGGCGGCGCGGCGCGCCGGGATCGGCACGATGGGCCGGTTCCGAGCGGGTGCGGCGCTGGTGGCGCGGGGTGAGTTCTCTATCGTGATCGCGGGACTCGCCGTCGCTGCCGGTATCGAGCCGAAACTGGGGCCGCTGGCGGCCTGCTACGTGCTGCTGATGGCGATCATCGGCCCACTGGCGGCCCGCTTCGTCGAGCCCGTCACCCGTGCCGGTCGGCGCCGCCTCGCCGCCCGGCGACCGCCGAGCGCCGCGCCGGGATAGGCGCCGCGGTAATGGTCGCGGACTTGCTGGGCGGTGGACCGTCGTGGGTGCGCCGATGTTTGGCAGGATGCGGGCCATGAGCGGACTTCTCGAAGGTAAGCGGATCCTCGTCACGGGGGTCCTCACCGAGGCGTCGATCGCCTTCAGTGTCGCCCGCATCGCCCAGGAACAGGGCGCCCGGGTGGTTCTCTCCGGCTTCGGCCGGGGCCTGTCCCTGACCCGCCGCATCGCCAGGCGGCTGCCCACCGAGGCGCCCGTCGTCGAGCTCGACGTCACCGACGAGGAGCAGCTCGCCGGTCTCGCCGGGCGCGTCCTCGAGCACGTCGACGGGCTCGACGGGGTGTTGCACGCGATCGGCTTCGCGCCCGAGTCGGTGCTCGGCGGCAAGCCGTTCGTCGAGGCGGCCTGGTCGGAGGTCGGCACCGCGCTGCAGGTGTCGACCTGGTCGCTGGCGTCGCTGACGCGCGCCGCGATCCCGCTGTTCGGCGAGCGCGCGTCGGTGGTCGGCCTCGACTTCGACGCGTCGGTGGCCTGGCCGTCCTACGACTGGATGGGCGTCGCCAAGGCCGGCCTCGCCTCCGCCGCCCGCTACCTCGCCCGTGACCTCGGCCCGCGCGGCGTGCGGGTGAACCTGGTCGCCGCCGGCCCGCTGCGGACGATGGCGGCCAAGAGCATCCCCGGGTTCAGCCAGTTCGAGGAGGTCTGGGACGGCCGGGCGCCGCTGGGCTGGAGCGTCCAGGACCCGACCCCGGCCGCCCAGGCCTGCGTGGCGCTGCTGTCCGACTGGTTCCCCGCGACGACCGGCGAGACCGTGCACGTGGACGGCGGGGTGCACGCCGTCGGCGCCTGACCCCCACTCCCGGCGCCCACGCCTGGCCCCACCCGGGCGTCCTGCCCTGCCCGCGCCCGCCTGGGGCCGCCGGCCTGACCGCGTGCGCGTGCGGGTCAGCGGCTGGCGGCCTCGTCGAGCAGGTCCAGGGCGGTGCCGATAATGAGCTCGGTTGGTACGGGTCCCGCCGCGGGGGATGGCGGCGGTGCCCCGGGCGGCGGGGCGGCGGAGCCGAGGGCGGAGATCAGGTCGCCGTGGACGGCGGCGAGGAAGCTCAGGACGCGCGGGTCGCCGTCGACGACCGTGACGAGCGGCGTGCGCCGGTCGGCCGGGAACAGCTCGGCGAGCAGCGCGTCCGAGCCCTCGGCGAGCCCGCGCCGGGCCTGCAGCGCCTGGAAGACGGCGTTCGGCGACGTCAGGCAGACCACGCTGACGTCGCGGCCCAGCCCGGCCCGCAGCCGAGCCGCGGCGAGCTGCACCTCCGTCATGACCGGGCCGACGCCGACCAGGGTGATCGCCGCCGCCGGCCCGCCCTCGTGCAGCCGGTAGCCGCCGGCGAGGGCCAGGGCCTGCCGGCGGCGCCGGGCCTGCGGGTCGGCCGGGAGCTCCGCGAGGCGCTGGTCCACGGGCCGGGCGGACAGGTGCACGAGACTGGACGCGCCGTCGAGGCGCGCGAGCCGGCCGAGCCCGGCGAGCAGACACCAGGCCAGGTCGTCCGCGAAGGCGGGGATCCAGGTGGCCGCGACGGTGGCCGGCACCCCGTCACCGCCGTTGAAGGCCAGCGCCCGCGACGCGGCGTCGAGTCCGGTGTCCGCCACGGCGAGCAGGGAGCGGGCGTCGGTGGCTCCGGCGGCCAGCCAGCCCGCCAGCATCCGGCCCGCGCTGATCTCGTCGGCGACCCCGATCGGCAGCAGCGGCAGCCCCTGGCGGCTCCACGCCACCCCGAGCGACCCGAGCACCCCACCGAACGCGGCTGCGGACAGCCCGCCCGCGACATGACGCCGGCTCGCCTGCTCGCCACCACCCATGGCAGAGCCACCCGCGGGTCCGGGATGGGCCGCAGGATCGGGATGGGCCGCGGGAGCGTCGTCGTTGCCGGCCAGGGCGGGGCTCGGCCGGGCAGCATCGGGTGTGGCATCGGCGGCGAGCCAGCCGGCCAGGACCGGGTCCGCGGCCCGGGTGCTGATGGTGACGACCGCGGCAGCGCTCGCCGGAGCGAGGGCGGGCAGGTCCCGCAACAGCAGGCCGAACGCGTCCTGGGTGGAGATCCACAGCGGGAAGGCGCGGTCGGTGTGGGCCGGCACGGGCGCGGGATCGCGCGGCGCCGTCGGCGCCCGGTCCAGGTAGGCGGCGACGTGGCGGGCCAGGCGCCGGGCTCCCGAGCTCCACGCCAGCGGGGCCAGACTGTTCCCGGCCGGGCTGTTCCCGGCCGGGCTGTTCCCGGCCGGGCTGTTCCCGGCCTGGTGGGTTCCGGCCGGGTCGGTCCCGGCCGGGCGGGGCGCGAGATCGGCGCGCCGCGCGAGCACCTCGGCGGTGACCACGAGGCCGTCGTCGATCTCGGCGGGGGCGCGCACGTCCTCGCCCGGCGGACCATGGCCGGCGGGGGCGGGGAGATCGTCGCCCGTGTAGGCGAACAGGACGGTCGGGCGGTCGGCGGCGACCTCGTCGAAGGCGTCGATGAGCAGGGGGATGTCGTGGCCGCCGAGGTCGCGCAGGCAGGCGAGGATCTCGTCGTCGGTCATCGTGTCCAGCAGGCGGCTGATGCCTGCTCCGGCGGCGCCAGGCCCGGCCAGCCGGCGGCGTAGCTCCCGGCCGCGCAGGTGCAGGAGCTCCCGATACTCCGCCCCGGTGAGCCGGTCGAGTCGGGTGCCCAGCGCGGGCCCGCCGGGGGCTCGCAGCAGCGCGCCGAGGCGGCGGCCGTGGCGCACCGTCAGCACCTGCCAGCCCGCCGCCTCGAACAGCCGCGCGGCCCGTCCCGGCCCGCCGATGCCGCCGGGCCCCCCGACGCTGCCGAATTCGCCCGGCCCGCCCCTGCTGTCGGTACCGGCTGACCCGTCGCGCGGGCCCGCACCGTTCATGGTTGCCGGCCCGGGCGGACTCCCGGGCCAGGGGGCCGCCCCGCGCGACACTCCGGCTCCGGCGACCAGGACCACCCAGAAGAGCTCGCCGAGGTGGGAGACCCGCTCGTCGGTGATCGTCTCCCAGACGGCCGGGTCCCGCAGCTCCGCGAAGTCGATCAGGCAGATCTGCCGTCCGCGCGGTGCCTCGTCGAACCGGTGCCCGGCATAGCGCCGGGCGAGTGCCGACCACACGGTCCCGCTTGGGCCGACGTTGCCGGCGCCGAGCAGGCGCACCGGCCGGTCGCCCGGCGACGGCAGGGGCGCGGTGCGCGGCCCGGCGAGGACGGCCTCCTCGGTCGCGGCCCGCGCGTCCTCCAGCAGATGGTGGACGGCCAGCACCAGCGGCGCCGCGTGTGGGGTGACGCTGACCCGGTCCTCCGCCCGCAACGCATCGAACCAGAGCACGGTGGCGACGCTCGACGCCGAGGCCACGCCAGCCCGGTCACGGGCCGTGTCGGTAGGGGAGCGGCGCCCGGACCGGGTTCCCTCGTCGATGATCGCCCCCGCGACGGCGCGCAGCCGGTCGTCCAGGGTCGCCAGCGCCTCGAGGTCGAGGATTCCTCCCGGCGGCCCCGGCACCGGCGGCGGCAGCGTGTGGTCCACGCTGGGTGCGACGGCGCCGTTCGGGGCCGAACCGTCTGGGTGCGACTCGGCCCCGCGCGGAACGGCCCCGCGCGGAACGGGCGGGCGCGGGCTGGGCGCCGGGGGGCTGGGTGCCTGGGGGCTGGAGGTCTGCGGGCCTGGCGCCTGGGGTGTGGGTGCCGGTGGGTCGGGGGCCTGTGCGCCGGGCATGTGCGGGCCGCTGGGCGCACTGGCGCCGAGCGCGGCCGCCGGGGCCGTCACCGCGACGTCTCCACTCGTGTCCGGGTCCGCATCAAGGGTCAGCTCCCCCCGGCCGGCCTGCGTGCGCGTCACGTCGACCGCACGGACATCCGGCCTGCGCATGATCGGCCTCCGTCCCACGACGCCGACCTCCCCTGTCCGGACGTGCGATGTGTGCCGGAGGTTGCGCCACCGGCCAGGAACCGGCGGAAACCCACCGGCCGGACGCGGGTACACAGCGTCCGCGCCGGCGCGCAGCACTCGCCCCCGCGTCTGCCTGCCGCACCATTTCAGCATCCGCGCCTCGCCGGTCCCACGCGGGCCGGCTCACCCCCACCTCGGTGGGGTACCTCGCCGTGCCGCGCCGGCCCTCACCTGTCGGTGCTCGGCGCCGCCTCGGAGAGCAGGACGTCGAGACGGGTGCGCAGCGCTACCTCGGCGGCCGCGGTTGTCGCGATGTCGATGGTCTTGGCGCGACTGGTGACGCCACGGACGAGACGCAGGTCGGCGCGGCGGACGCCAAGGGCATCGGCCAGGGCGCGCAGCGCGGCCTCGGTGGCCCGGCCGTCGACAGCGCGCGCGGTCACCCGGACGACCAGCATCGGGCCGGCCGTGGGGTCGTCCCAGCGGCCGCCGACACCGGCGCCGCGTGCGCCCGGCTGGACCCGGATCACCACCCGCATACCGCCAGGATCCTCCACAGGGGCGGGCGGGTGTCGGCGGGCGGAAGCTCCGGCCACGGCGGGTCGGGCGGCTACTATCCGGCCATGGTCGAAAACGAGAGTCGTGTCGCCCTGGTGACGGGTGGTAACCGTGGGATCGGTGCGGCGTGCGCGCTGGCGCTGGCCGCGGCCGGCAACCGCGTCGCGGTGGGCAGCCGGGGTGGCTCGGCGCCCGAGGGCATGCTGGGCGTCCAGCTGGACGTCACCAGCGTCGAGAGCGTCGACAAGGCGTTCTCCGAGATCGAGGGCGAGCTCGGCCCGGTGGAGATCGTCGTGTCCAACGCCGGCATCGTCCGCGACACCCTGCTCGCCACCATGAGTGAGGACGCGTTCCAGGAGGTCGTCGACACGAACCTGCTGGGCGCCTACCGGGTCGTCAAGCGGGCGACCCGACCCATGATGCGGCTGCGCCGCGGCCGGCTCATCTTCGTCTCCTCGGTGGTCGCGTCCATCGGGGGACCGGGCCAGTCGAACTACGCGGCGTCCAAGGCGGGCCTCATTGGCTTCGCCCGGTCGCTCGCCCGTGAGCTCGCCCCGCGCAACATCACCGCCAACGTCATCGCCCCCGGTCCGATCCGCACGGACATGACCGACGCACTCACCGACGCTCAGCGCGAGGCGATCGTCGCGCCGGTGCCCAGCCGCCGGATGGGCGAGCCGGAGGACGTCGCCGCCCTCGTCGCCTTTCTCGCCTCGCCCGCGGCCAGCTACATCAACGGCGCGCTGATCCCGGTCGACGGCGGTCTGAGCATGGGCCACTGAGCCACCGGGGCCACTGAGCCACGAGCCGCCGGGGCCGCCGGCAGCATTGCGGCAGTGTGGGTCGTGAACAGGGGGCGAACCGGACGAAGAACGCGGTGTTCGCGACCCGATGCCGCTAGCCCCCGCGGGCCCTCCCCGCCAGGGAAAGACGAAGATTGTTCCACCCCGATCACCGGATGGTGGCCCGGCCCGCGGGTGGGTGCCCGGCGGCGTGGCCGGATATCCTGGTGGGGGAGCCCTGTCGCGCCCGCCGTCGGCTGCCCCCCGGCCGGCTCGGCGGAGGCGGCCCTGACGTCGGCGCAGCCACGAGGGAGTGGGCGATGAGCGTGATCCTGGTGGAACCGCGCGGTGGCCGTGACTTCGAGGTGACTGTGGCGGAGGAGACGTCCCCCGGCGTGCCCGGGCTGTCCTTCCGTTACCAGGTCCGGGTCGATGACGCGGTACTCGCCGCCACGGCGACCGACCCGGGCGACGAGCCGGAGCTGCTGGCCCTGGTCCGTGCCTCGTTCGAGTACCTGCTCGCCCGCGAGCCCGCGGGATCGATCCTGCCGTCGTTCGAACTGTCCACGATCGGCCACTATTTCCCGACCTATCCCGCGGCTCTCACTCGCCGTGTGCCCCGATGATGGTCGGCCCGGCGCCGGTGGACGCGCTGCTGCTGGTGTCCTTCGGCGGGCCCGAGGGACCCGACGACGTGCTGCCGTTCCTGCGTAACGTGACGGCCGGTCGGGGCATCCCGGCCGCGCGCCTGGAGACCGTCGCCGAGCAGTACCGGCTCTTCGATGGGCGCAGCCCGCTCAACGACCAGAACCGGGCCTTCGCCGAGGCGCTGCGGGAGTGCATGCCCGATCTGCCGGTCTACTGGGGCAACCGGAACTGGGCGCCCTATCTCACCGACACCGTGGCCGAGATGGCCGCGGCCGGGGTCAATCGGGCGGCCTGCTTCGTCACCTCGGCGTTCGCGTCGTACTCGGGCTGCCGCCAGTACCGCGATGACCTCGCCGGGGCGCTCGACGCACTGCCGGCGGGGGTGCGGCGCCCGGACCTGGTCAAGCTGCGGCTGTTCTTCGACCACCCCGGTTTCGTCGAGCCGATGATCGACCGCTGCCTCGCCGCGCTCGACGATCTGCCGGCCAAGGCCCGCCCCGACGCGCACCTGCTGTTCGTCGCCCACTCGCTGCCGCTGTCGCAGGCCCGCGCGAGTGGCCCGAGCGGCAGTGCCTATCCCCGCCAGCTGCGCGCCGTCGCCCGCCTGGTCGCCGACGGCGTCGAGCGGCGTACCGGCGTGCACCACCCCGCCGAGATCGCCTACTGCAGCCGCAGCGGGCCGTTGTCGGTGCCCTGGCTGGAACCGGACGTCGGTGACCGGCTCGCCGCGCTGGCAGACAGCGGGGCCGCCGGCGCCGTCCTGGTCCCGATCGGCTTCGTCAGCGACCACATGGAGGTCGTCCACGACCTCGACCTGGTCGCGCTCGGCCGGGCCCGCGGCCTGGGCTTCCCGGCGACCCGCGCCGACACGGTCGGTGTCGATCCCCGCTTCGTCGCGATGGTCCGGGAACTCGTCGACGAACTGCGCGACCCTGCCACGCCGCGCCGATCACTGTCCGCTTTCGGTCCCTGGCCGGACGCATGTGCACCGCACTGCTGCGAACCTGCCGAACGCCGTCGTCAGGAGCACGGCGCGGCCGGGCGGATTGGACGCGTGCTTGATACGGCGATACTGATGAGTGACGACGCAACCATGACCGCACCACGAGGCGAATGAGGGTAACGGAGCGATCGGAGATATGCAGCGCTACGTGTTCGAAACGCCGGATCGGTTCGTGGTGGGAACCGTCGGACAGCCTGGTGACCGTGTCTTCTTCCTCCAGGCCGCCGGGCGCGGACAGGTTGTGACGGTGGGTCTGGAAAAGACGGAGGTCACCGCGCTCGCCGAGGGGCTGAACACGCTGCTCGGCCAGGTCGGGCAGACCCAGGGCATCGCCCTGCCGGCCGCCGCGGACGTCGAGATCGACCTCGCCCCCCTGGACGCGCCGTTCCAGGAGGACTTCCATCTGGGCCAGCTCACCGTCTCCTGGGACGGCCACCGGGTGTTCGTCGAGGCGGCGGGCCTGTCCCCGGGGGAGATGCGGCTGCCCGAGAGCGAGGACGAGCTCGACTCGCTGCGGGTCGGCCTGTCGATCCGCCAGGCCCGGGCATTCATCGAGCGGGCCCGGACCATTGTTGCCGCTGGCCGCCCACCGTGCGTGCTCTGCGGCCGCCCCGATGATCCCGGCGGCCACTTCTGCCCGCGGCTGAACTAGAGACTCGCGCGGGCGCACGCCGTCAGCGGCGGCGCGGCACCGCCGCGTAGGCGGGGTCGAACGCGTCGTACGCCGCCTCGTAGGCGCGGCGCACCGCGGCGGACAGGCCGCGCAGCGCCGCCGAGCGCCGCGCGATCTCACTGGCGGTCACCGCGGCCCCGTCGTCGCGCGCAGCGAGGTCCAGCAGCGTCGACAACCGCTCCGCGCGGGCGAGCAGCGCGTGCGCCGCGGGCGGGTAGCCGGGGCCGAGCCCCGGCCCGGGTTCCTCCTCACCGCGATCGCGCAGCACGTTGAGCACCTCGGGACGGGCGGAGGCGATGTCGAGGTGGATCAGCGCCGCCGTCGTCGTGCGGATCGCCTCGCCGAGGTCTCGCTCGGCTGCCCGCAGCCCGGCTCCGGGCGCGGGCACCCGCGCCGCCGCCAGCACCCGCCAGTGCACCGACGCAAGCCGACCCTCCAGCGCCGGGCCATGCACGACCACGCAGGGCACGAGCGCCAGCGGTGGGGTCGGCCCGACGACGATCACCGCCTCACCGGCCGTGATCGCGTCCCGGTTGACCTCCGGTGGACCGGGCAGGCCGGTCGCGTCACCCGGCGCGGGCAGCACGAGCCGAAGCCGCTGGGCGCCCGCCGCCCGCAACGCACCGAGACCGAGGACAAGGGACTCATCGCCGAGCATGTGCGGGGCCGGCGCACCGCCGAGCGCGCGATGTACCTGCGTGATCACATCATCGAGCCCCACCAGCCCGGCAAGCCACGCATTGCCCCAGCCGGTGAGGACTCCGGACCGGGGCGAGGCTGACAGCACGGGAAGCACAGGCCCTACCGTAGGCAATGTCGGGGCTCTCAGGCGCGCCGAGGCAGACTCCGGGGCAGATTTTCCGCCCGTGGCGCGATGGTCGGGTACGTCACCCGCCGTTCACCGCGGGTCAGGCACCGTCCGGCGAGCCACGGCAGCCCCACGCTGAACAGCCAGTAGGAGTGCCGTAGTGAACCCGGTGCCCTGACCTCTCCGGCGCCCGGCCCGGCCCCGTCGTGGCCGGTCAGCGGGCCGACAAGTGGTACCCCCGCCTGGGCGAGCCGGTGGGCGAACGCCTGCGCGATCAGCTGGTGCCCGTGCGGGCCGGGGTGCACCCGATCAACGTCGAAGCTGGACCGCTGGCGCACCGCGGGATGTCGGCCGAGATCGACGACGAGCACCTCGGGGTCCGCGCGGCCGGTGGCGCGTATCGCGGCGTTGAGCCCCTCCACCCGCTCGGCGAGCAGGCGGGCGAGCGGCCCCGGCAGCCGCAGCAGCCGGCCGGGGTCGGGCATCGTCGCGGTGAGCACCGTCGCGCCCTCGGCGCGCAGCCGGCTCACCGTCCAGACCAGGTCCTGGCGCACCCGCAGCGGGTCGAACGTCGGCTTGAGGACGTCGTTCATGCCGGCGACGACCGTCACCACCCGTGGCGCCAGGGTGAGCGCGACCGGCAGCTGGTGGGTGCGCACCTCGCGGGCGGTCGCCCCCGTGGTCGCGAGGTTGGTGTACTGGACGGCCTCCGGCGGGCCGAGCAGCTCGGCGAGGCGGGCGGCGAACCCGCGGGCCGGAGCCGGGGCCGGAGCCGGGGCCGGGGCCGGGGCCGGGGCCGGGTGACGGTGCTCGCGGCCCATCGTCACCCCGTCGCCGAGCCCCACGGTGATGCTGTCGCCGAGAGCGACGTAGCGCGGCGACCAGTCGGCAGCCATCGGGCAGGCGACTCTCAGGCTGCCAGCGGCGGCGCCGGGGGCGTCGTGGCCGACCCGCCCACCGCCATCGCTGCCGCTGACATCCCGCTGCCGGCGGTCACCCCGGCCGGCGGCGTGTCCCCAGGGGACATCGCGGTGTCGGCGGGGATGCCGGCGTGGCAGGCCAGGAAGCCCGCGACCGTCGCCGCCCAGGTGAAGCCCTCCGCGCGGGCCCGGGTGGCGGCACGCCGGGCCGCCACCTGCGCCGGTGCGGCGTCCAGCAGCTCGGCGACGGCGTCCGCGAAGGTGAAGCCACTGCCGGCGGCGATCAGGCCCACCCCCGGCACGACCAGTTCGGCGAGCGCGCTCGCGTGGTGCACGACCACCGGTGTGCCGCTGGCCAGCGCCTCCAGAGCGGACAGGCCGAACGTCTCCACCGGCCCGGGGGCGAGCGCGACGTCGGCGCTCGCCAGCAGGCCCGCGAGCCGCTCCCGGTCGGCGACGAACCCGAGGAACGTCACTGGCAGACCGGCCGCCCGGCGCTCCAGGCGACCGCGGGCCGCGCCGTCCCCGGCAATCACCAGACGCACCGGAACCCGCCGGCGGACGAGCTCGGCGACCGCATCGACGGCCAGGTCGACCCGCTTCTCCGGGGACAGCCGGCTGGCCACGACGAGCAGCGCCTCCCGGTCGCGGGCGAATGCCCGGCGCAGCGTCCGGTCCCGGCGGTCGGGATGAAAGCCACCGAGCTCCACGCCGAGCGGGATATGGCGCAGGTTCGGCGTACGCAGCCGCACGAACTCGGCGGCGGCCCACACCGTGGTGGTGACGACCGTGTCGAAGGAGGCGGCCAGCGCCGCGTTCGCCCGGTCCGCGGCGGCCGTCACCGGCAGCACGCCCCGCAGCCGCGGGGGCGTCCAGGTGCCCAGCAGTCGGTCGAGGCGCTCGTGGCTGACGACCAGCGACGGCACGTCGTGGCGGCGCGCCCAGCGGCCGAGCGGCGCGAGGGTCGCCCGGTCGTGGACCTCGAGCCGGTCGGGCTGCTCGCCGTCGAGCAGGGCCGCCACCCGCCACGGCTGGCTGATGACCCGGTAGCCCGTGCCGGGCAGCCGCGGCGCGCGGACCCGCAGCACCCGGGCGCCGTCGCGCTCCTCGACGTCGTCGTACTCCCCGGGCACGATCTGGACGACCTCGTGCCCGGCCGCGATGTAGCCCGCGGCGAGATGCCGCAGCGTCGTCCGGATCCCGCCGGAGGTCGGCGCGACGAAGTTCGCCGCCTGCACGATCTTCATCCTGACCACCTGTCCCCTCGTCGGACCGCCACCCCGTGGAGCGGTCCCTTTTCCTCTGGTCCCCGGCCGCGCCCGCCGCGCCCGCCGCGCCCGCCGCGCCCGCCGCGCCCGCCCGTCCCCAGCACGTCGCGGTAGTGACCGAGCAGCTCGTCGCCGATCGCGCTCCAGCCGCAGCCGGCCACGGACTCCCGTGCGGCCAGCGCCATCGCCGTGCGCCGGCCCGGGTCCCCCACGAGCGTGGCGACCTGTTCGCGCAGCGCCGCCGCGTCGGCGGGCGTGTAGTGCAGCCCTGTGCGGCCGTGCTCGACCACGTCCAGCAGGCCGCCGGCCGCGGGGGCCACCACCGGCACGCCGCTGGCCTTGGCCTCCTGGGCGGCCTGGCAGAACGTCTCGTGCACGCCGGTGTGCACGAACAGGTCGAGGCTCGCCACCGCCGCCGACAGGTCGCTGCCGCCACGGAACCCCAGGAACGCCGCGTCCGGCAGCTGGCGGGCGAGCGTCGCCCGCGACGGACCGTCACCGACGACGACCAGCCGTGTCCCGGGCAGGCCGGCGGCCCCGGCGAGCAGATCCACCCGCTTCTCCCGGGCGAGGCGCCCGACGTAGCCGATGAGCAGCTCGCCGTTCGGGGCGAGCTCGCGGCGCAGCGCCTCGTCCCGGTGCCGCGGGTTGAACCGCTCCAGGTCGACCCCGCGACTCCACCGGGCGACCCGCTGCACCCCCTGGCGCAGCAGCGCGTCGACCGCGTCCCAGGACGGTGCGAGAGTGCGGGCGGCGTGGCGGTGCACGGTGGCCAGCCAGTGCCAGATCGTCCGCTCGGCGGTGGCGAGCCCATAGCGGGCGGCGAACGCGGCGATGTCGGTCTGGTAGACGGCGATGGACGGCACGTCGAGGCGGCGCGCGGCGAGCACCGCCTGCGCACCGAGCCCCGCCGGGGCGGCGAGATGGACGATGTCCGGCCGGAACTCGCGCAGCGCCGCGGTCAGCGCCGGCCACGGCACGGCGAAGCGGAACGCGGGATACCCCGGCAGCGGCGCGGACGGCGCCCAGAGCACCGGGGCGTCGGCATGGGAGCGGGCAGCGGTGCGCCGGGCCGCCGGCGCCGGGGCGGGCGCGATGACCATCGCGTCGTGCCCCTGGTCACGCAGATGTTCCAGGACGCGGCACACCGTGTTCGTCACTCCGTCGACGTGCGGGAGGAACGACTCGGTGATCACGGCTACGCGCACACGAGCACGGTGGCAGGGCACGAAGCCGTACCGCGGACGGCCAGCCGACCGGTACGTGAACGTTCCCGCACAGATTGGTGCCGGAATTCCGGGGTGAGAGCGGCGCAGCTCCCGGCCCGTTGTCCCTGGCGGGCGCGGTGGGGGATATTGGGAGGAGCGGCACGCGGACGTTGCCGGTGCGCGGCATGGGCGCGGCGGCCCGCGGAGTGCGCGGCAAGGCAGGAGCAGGTGAGGGGCGCGGGTGAGGTTCAGGCCGCCGCGGTCGGTGTTGATCACCTCCGCCAGTCGGTCCCGGCAGTCGGACATCCATCGCCGGGAGCTGCGCTACCTGGCGTCGATGGCGCTGCGGGTGGTGTGCTTCGTGCTGGCGGTCGTGGCCTTTCACGGCTGGCTGCGTTTCGTCGCCGTCGCCGTCGCCGTGATCCTGCCCTGGGTCGCGGTCGTCGCGGCCAACGGCGGCCCAGCCCCCGAGCGTCACCAGCCGGTCGTCTACGACCCGGACCAGGTGGTCCGTGACGACGCCCCGGCGGCCCTCACCGCCGACCCGCACCGCGTCGTCGACAGCGAGGGCTGGATCGACGAGGAGGGCTGGGTCCACGGCCACCCCGGCCCGCCGCCATCGTCCTCTCGGTCCTCTCGGTCCTCTCCGACATCACCATCATCACCGTCCGACCCGCACGACTCGTCCGACCCGTCCGACCCGTCCGGGCCCACCGACCCGTTCGAGTCGTCCGGTACCCGGTGACGTTCGTCAGCTTCACCACGGACTACGGCCTCGCGGACGGGTTCGTCGCCGCCTGCCACGGCGTCCTCCTGCGGGCGGCACCCACGGTGCGGATCATCGATGTGACCCATCTGGTGCCGCCGGGCGACATCCGCCGCGGGGCCACTGTGCTCGCCCAGACGATCACCTCGCTGCCTCGCGGCGTCCACCTCGCGGTCGTCGATCCGGGTGTGGGCACCGCCCGCCGTCCGGTCGTGGTGCGGGCGGCGGGCGGGCAGCACCTGGTCGGGCCGGACAACGGCCTGCTCCTCGATGCCGCCGATCGGCTCGGCGGCATCGAGGCCGCCGTCCGCCTGCCGATCCCCGCAGGGACGCCCGCGACCTTCCACGGCCGGGACGTCTTCGCGCCGGCCGCGGCTCGGCTGGCGCTCGGCGAGGAGCTCGCCGCTCTCGGGACGCCGCTGAACCCCTCCACCCTGGTCCGCCTGCCCACGCCGCACGCGCGCCTCGGCCCGGACGGCGTCCTCGACGCCGAGGTCGTCCTCGTCGACATCTTCGGCAACGTCCAACTCGCCGCCACCGGCTCCCTGCTCGCCGACGCCGGCCTCGCCCCACCAGCCCGCGCCCGGCTTAAGCTGGAGCCGGCGCTGGGGTCTGGACCTGGGTCGGCGCAGGAGTCGGCGCAGGAGTCGGGGCCGGGGACCGAGGATGAGCGGAACCTCGAGATCGCGGTGGGGGAGACCTTCGGCGCCGTCGCACCCGGCGAGCTTCTGCTGTATGTCGACGCGGCGGGTATGGCGGCACTTGCCGTCCGTGACGGCAGCGCCGCCCGCGCGCTACGCCTTGCCCCCGGCGACCGGATCACGTTGCGCCGAGCGCGCTCGTAGGCAGCCGCCCGTCGAAATTCACGCACAGTGACCGACCTGGCGGGCTCGGGGACCAGTGCGGGCCGCTCGGAGCGGGCCTGGATGGCCTCGGATGCATGGGAGCGGGGTGCCGCGTCGCGAACACACCCTTTCGTGTCCGGTTTGCCCCACTCTTCGAGACAGATGGTGCCGTAACCCGGTCATGAACTCCGTTGTGTCGACGAACGGTGGCCATCCGATCACGATCGAGCGTTGCTGTGCGTGATGCGGACCTGTGCTGTGATCAGCAGAAGCCGGGGATGGCGAGCCAGCTCGGGCCGGGGTCGGGGGCGTCGTCGCGGCTCACCGTCGCCTCGATCAGGCCGTAGGGGCGGTCCGGTACCTGGTAGACGATGTCCGGATTGTCCAGGTCGAACGGGGTGAGGTCGACGAGGAAGTGGTGCTTGTTCGGCATCGACATCCGGACCTCGGCGACCTGGGGGTACGAGGTCAGCGCCGCCTCTCCCATCCGGTAGAGCGTCTGCTGCAGGGCCAGGCTGTGCACGCGGGCGAACGTGCTGACCAGGGTGCCGCGCACGCCGTCGAACAGCGGGCCGAAGTCGTGGTCGGCGCCGACGTAGCGCCAGCGGGCGGTCACCTCGGTGGCCAGGATGCGGTCGGTGGTCTCGGCGAGCGTGGTGTAGTGGTCCCGCGGAAATCCCCAGAACTCCGACCCGGTCGACCTGAGCACGACCAGCCCGGCGATCCCGGAAACGACGTGGGCGGCGTCCCCGTCCACCGTGACGACGGTCGTCCTTCTCTCGCCGCCGGCGCGACGAAATGCATGGTCATGCTGCTCGCCATCCACCACGATCCGTTCCCAGGCGTACTGCTCGATCGTGACCCGGGCCTGTCCAATCCACGGGAAGGATCCGACGAAATGCCGGCCGAGCCGTAGCGCGAAATCCTCGATCTCGCCAACACCATGTTCTCGGGCGAAGGCGTAGACGGTGTTCTTCTGCGCATCAGTGGTGAGGACATGGCTGTTGTCGCCGGTCAGGTGCGCGGCGGCGAAGTCGCCACGAAGAGCGGTGGAGACGTTCAGGTCGGTGATGCGGTGCACCGGAGTTGTGCGGTCCACGTGAACAAGGCGGATCTCCGCCTTTCCGAACTGGTTCGGTCCGAGCACGATCGACATCGTCCCTCCCTGGTCGTGGTGCGTCGGTAAGAGGGTGTGGCGCTGCCCATCCTGAGGGACAGGTGTGTCGGCGCGGCCGGCGACCCGGTTTCGTCCGGATGTCACGGACCGGCAGCCGCGGCGGCGGGGACGGGGATGTCCGCGGGGAGGGGGATGTCGGCGGGGACGGGGATGTCGGCGGGACGGGGATGTGGGTGGCGACCGGGTCGCTTGCTGGCCAGGGTCCCGTTGGCGGGCGTCCTGCACGCGGCATCCTCACGCGGCACCCAACGGATCCAGTGTACGGGCGGTGCCGCACCACGTTCTCGCAATGATCAGGGTGCATTTCGTCGATCACCCATCATGGTCGTTCCGAGGTTGCGGATTGCGTCGACGCGGCGTGACGGGTTGCGTTCTCCATGGCGTTGCCGTGGGTTCTGGGGCCGCTTTCACATGGTCGGCGAATTATCCCGGCCGGGGGGCAACCTCGCCTCGCTCCCGCGCGTCCGAAAGGGGGATAGGGGAGGGGTTTATGGGGAATACCCGGAGGGTACTACCCTCCGTACTTGCTCACTCTACGAAGAGTGATGGTCTTCTGGCTGACACCGGGGGTTCCCGAGATCGACGGGACGTGGCGCCGGGCCCTGGGTACTGTTCGAAACCAGGTTTCCGTCCGGCGACGACGCCGGTCGTGTTCTTCGGAAGAGGGCATTACATGTCTCGCTCGGTAATGATTCCCTCACGCGTTTCGCGGGGTCGGCGGCCGAGCTTCCCGAGCCCGCGGCCGGCCGGTACGCCCGAAGTGCTCGCCGCGCCCGGCATGCAGGTCCCGTCCGTCCGCCAGCTGCGCTGGCGGATCACCGGCGTGCTCGCCATCGTCACGGCCCTGACCGTGGCCGGCTGCTCCACGGGGGGTGGCACCGCCCAGCAGGCCGGGCCGACCGCGCCGCCGACCCCGGCGGCCGCCGTGACCGTCACCCCGGGCGATGGCGCCAGCGGGATCACGCTCACCGATCACGTGATCGTGCGGGCCAACGCGCCGCTGGCGGACGTCGCTGTCAACCGCGCGGCCAGCGCGTCGGAGAAGACCGATCCGGGCGTCCTGCCCGGCACGTTCTCGGCGGACCGGCGCACCTGGACGTCGAACGGCGGTCTGTTCTCCGACTCGCGGTACGACGTCGTCGCCTCCACCAGCCCGGCGGCGGGGGTCACCGGGACCAGCACGGTCCGTACGAGCTTCGTCACGGGGACGCCCGCGAAGTCGCTCAGGGTCTCCTGGGAGCCGGTCGCGGGGCAGACCGTCGGCGTCGGCGCCCCGATCAGCCTCACGTTCAGTGCGCCCGTCACCGACCGGGCCGCCGTCCAGCAGCGGCTGGCGGTGCGTGCGGACCCGCCCGTGCTCGGCGCGTGGAACTGGGTGTCCAACCGGCTGGCCGTCTGGCGGCCGCAGCAGTACTGGACGCCTGGCACCAAGGTGCACGTCGAGGCGAACCTCGCCGGCTATGACGCGGGCAACGGCCGGCTCGGCGTCAAGGACCGGACGATGGACTTCGTCGTCGGCGCCGCGCAGATCTCCAAAATCGACGCGAGCACGCACATCATGCGGGTGTTCCGCAACGGGCAGCTGCTGCGGACCCTGCCGGTGAGCCTCGGCAAGGCGGCCACGCCCTCCATGGACGGCCCGCACAACGTGCTTGGCAAGTCACCCGAGGTGATCATGGACTCGGCGACGGTCGGCATTCCGAAGGGCAACCCGGACTACTACTACGAAAAGGTCCAGTGGGCGGTGAACTACACCAGCGGCGGCCAGTACGTGCATTCCGCGCCCTGGTCGGTCGCCTCCCAGGGGAACACGAACGTCTCCCATGGCTGCGTGAACGCCTCCCCGGCCGACGCCGAGTGGTTCTACGGCATCAGCCGGCTGGGTGACATCGTGGACATCGTCAACACCGGGCGCCCGCCGGACACCAGCCAGCTGGGCAACATCTGGTCGGTGCCGTGGTCGGTGTGGAAGGCGGGTAGCGCCCTGCCCGTGTCCGACCAGCCGGAGACGGTGGCGCCCACCGCCCCGGCGACGGCCTCGACGGTGCCGGGGGCGGCGACCGCGCCGGCAACCGCTCCCACGCCGCTGGCGGCCACCGAGCCGCGCGCGTTCGCGGCGGGCGGCGCCTGAGCGCCACCGAACCTGAGCCGGGCGCGGCCGGACCGCGCGGACGGCGTGGCGGATGACCCATCCCGGGTCCGCCACGCCGGGCCCGGCGTTTCCGGGAACCGCCCGTGCGGCCCGGTGTGGCAGTGGGATCTGCGGCACAGCGTGGGAGTGTCGGGAATCCGTCACCTGGCGATGGCGGTTCGCGGCGCAGTGCCGAATGTGATGGGGTTAGGACGGCAACGGGCCTACGGAATGTGGGTGAACATCCGGTCCGTCCCAGTCGTCCACCATCCCATGACGGCGCACACCGGCCCATGCTGTTGAGTGGAACCATGACGGGCGGGTTGTCGCGACCTGGGGGCGGCGCCCGCCGCGGTACGCCGCTCGCGTGCCGGCTGCGGGAACGTTCGAGAGGTGCACTGTGAGGCGCTTGCGCAACCAGACCACCGGTCTGCCGGTCTGGTGGGTCGAGGTGCTGATGCTGGCCGTGCTGTACTACGCGTACACCGGCTCCAGATCCACCGCCGACGGCTCGACCGCAGAGGCGATGCGGATGGGCCACGACCTGCTGCGGTTCGAGAACTTCCTGCACGTCGACATCGAGCTGTCGCTGAACCGATGGCTGCAGAGGGTGCCGGCTGTCGCGGTCGTGTGCTGCTACTACTACGCGACGTTGCACTTCATCGTGACGCCGTGCCTGCTGGTCTGGACGCACCGGCGCAATATCCGGAACTACTCGCAGATCCGCTGGACGCTCGTCGTCACCACGCTGATCTGCCTTCTCGGGTTCTTCCTGTTCCCGACCGCGCCGCCGCGCCTGCTCACCGGCACCTCCTACACCGACACCATGGCCCACTTCGCCGGCTGGGGTTGGTGGACCGGTACCGCCAGCGCCGCTCCGCACGGCCTGGAGAGCATCACCAACCAGTTCGCCGCCCTGCCGTCCCTGCACTGCGCCTGGTCGCTGTGGTGCGGGTTCCTGTTGTTCCGCTACGGCCAGCACCGGGTGACGAGGGTCCTCGGCGTGCTCTATCCCGCGGGCACCGCATTCGTGGTCATGTCCACGGCGAACCACTACCTGCTCGACGCCGTCGCCGGCTGGAGTGTCCTCGCCGTGTCCGCGGGCGCCGTCGCGCTCGTCTTCCACCGCCTGCGCCGCGGCTCCCGCCTGCGCCCGCTCTCCGTGCCTGCGCCGGCCGGCGGTGGCGCCGGTAGCGACACCGGAGTCGGGATGGTCACCTATGCGGTGGTGCCGGACGCGGTGGTCGTCTCGGACGTGGTCGTCTCGGATGCGGTGGTCTCGGATGCGGTGGTCTCGGATGCGGTGGCCCCGGTTGCGGTGGTCTCGGACGCCGTCCCCGCGGGTCTGTCTCCCGCGGACCCCCCGAACCCCTCGGACGCGACGCAGGAGGCGGTGCGTGGGCGTCTGCCACCCGCGGAGCAGCCACAGACCCCGGAGCAGGCCGTCAGCCCGGACAACGCGCACGCGCGCTGAGCCTCGCGGCAGCCCCTCCGGAGCATCAACGCGGTTGGCACCGTCTCCGGCGGTTGCGCGTCCGAGTGGCCAGGCCCGGGTACCGACCGTGGGCGGCGGGTTCACGGGGTCGCCCGATGGGTTGGGTTGCGTGACCCGGTGATGTCGGCCGTGGGGTGGTGTGCCAGGATTGTGATGCGGCCAGTTCGGTCGCGTTCTCCTCGTACCTCCCCACCTTCACCGAAGATCCCCGTCTGCCCGTGTCGTGCGACGCGTCCGGGCCGAAGCGGGCGGTCGTCGGTGCCCGCGTCCGGTCCGATCCCCGCTCGGAGTCCGTTCGATGACCCAGTCCTTCCGATGACCCACACTCTGGCAGCGCGCCTCAACCGTCCCCGGCCGGTCGCCTTCGCCGTGTCGCTGCTGCTCGCGTGGCTGCTGCTCGCCCTGATCGCGTTCGCGCTGCGGCGCGGGCCCATCCAGGACGACCTGGCGGCCCGGGCGACGGCGGCCGTACGGGCAGCCGGCGGTGTGCACGCGCAGGTGCACATCGAGGGTCGAGAAGCGGTCGTCACCGGGCGGTTCCCCAGTGCGGCGGCCGCCGAGCAGGCTCGTGCCTCGGCCGCGGTCTCGGGTACCACGTCGGCCCGCCTTGGTGACGACGTCGTGATCGCCACCGAGGCCGCCCGGGCGCTGGTGCTCTCCTTGACAGGGGCGGGTCTGTCGATCGACGCGACCGTGCCGGACCGGCAGGCTCGCGCATCCCTGCTCGCCGCCGTCGCCGACGCCACCGGGGGCAGCGTCAGTGGTCGCGTCCTGGTCGATCCGGCCGTCGCCGAGCCGCCGGTCGACGCGGTCCCGGCCCTCGCCGCCGCGCTGCGGGGCGTCCCGGGCAACCACACCGCGACGGTGCGGGGCACGACGGTGGCCGTCTCGGGGGCGGTCCCCGATGCGGCCGCGCGTGACCGGCTCTCCGCCGCCGTGCTGTCCGCCGCAGGCGCCGCCGTGCCCGGCGTGACCGTGCGCGACCAGCTCACCGTCCCGCGGCCCGGCGCTGCGGCACCCGGGCGTTCCGCCACGTCGGAGGGCTCCACCCCGCGTACGGGAACCACGGCTGCGTCCCCCGGCGCGACGTCCTCCGGCGCGACGTCCTCCGGCGGCACGTCCCCTGGTGACGTGTCGGGCGGGGAGGCGGCGACGCTGGCGGCGGTGCGGGCGGCGCTCGGCCCGGACGGGGTGACCTTCCCCGTGGCCGGCGCGGCGCTGAGCGCGGCGGCACGTGCCCGGCTCGACCAGATCGCCGAGGTCCTGCGGGCCGGGCACGTCACGGTCCTCGTGGGCGGGTACACGGATGTCTCCGGCCCGTCCCCGCTCAACCAGGCTCTCTCACTCGACCGTGCCCAGGCCGCTGCCGACTACCTGATCCGCCGGGGGGTCCCTGCCGACCGGGTCCGCGCCGCCGGCTTCGGTTCCCGCGAGCCCGTCGGCGACAACGACACGTCGACGGGCCGCGCGGCCAACCGGCGCATCGAGATCACGCCCGTTTCGCCCCGCTGACCCCCACTGGCGGCTACGGACCCCGCTGGCCGTTACTGACCACTGCTGGTCGCGGCGACCAGCCGTGGCCGCTGGTGGCCGGCGGCCGGCGGATTCGCCGGCACGGGCATTGCTCCGCGCGCGGCGTGGTAGGCAGTCGCCATGGGCGGCTAGCTCGCCCGGGCCATCAGACGGGCGCAGCGAGGCGCGGACCTGCCAAGCAGATCCTCGATCTCCTCGACGCAGCCGCCGCAGCCGGTGCCGGCATCGCAGCGCTGGCCGATCTCGTCGACGTCGCAGGCGCCGGCAGCGATCACCTCGCGCAGCGTCCGGTCGGAAACCGCGAAACAGGAACAGACGAGCACCGCACCTCACCCAGGCCGAGCCGGCCAGCGGACTGGTGACGCTGGACGGCGGTGTGACGACCCTGCCCGGGACGCCTCTCGCGGACCTCCGCAGATTAGCTAAGGCTTCCCTAAACACAGGGTGCCACGCTGGGGCGCCTCGCGCAAGACGGCCGTATCACCCATGACTGTGGGCGCCATGGTCCTTGCGGACCCGCACCCCGGCAAGCTCCGCCCGGACCGGACGCCCTCGACCTCGCCTTCGTGCTCATGGTCTACGTGCGTCACCGTGCTTACCGTGCCGACCAGGCATCGTGCCGAGGGCTAGGCACGGTTGTGGGCCGCTGGGCGTGTCCAGCCCTCGGCATCCTTCCAGAGCGCAGGGGGGAGATACCCGAATTATCCGATATGCGTCCCGCGAGGGGCGCGCTCGGACAGGCAGAGAGCTGTCACCGTCAGTAGCCTCTGTGCGGTGAGTCGTAGCGCGAGACGCGAGTGCGGTCGCCGTCGCCGTCGGTCGGCTCTTCGCGCGGTCGCCCTGGTGACCGCGCTCGCGACAGTGTCGGCGTGGACGGCAGGGGCGGTGGATCCGGCGTCCGCGGCGAAGCCCCCGGCACCACGCGTCGTGCCGCCGGGCGTGGACGCCGGCGCGGTGCTGGATCCTGGACTCCCGGGCCCGTGGCCGGTGGGGTACGGGACGGTGCGCGTCGCCGATCCACGGCGTCCGGGGCGGGTGCTCGTCACGTCCGTGTGGTATCCGGCGCGGCCATCCTCGACGTCGACGGCGGGGCTCGGGGCCCGGGAGCTGCCGCGGACCATCTCCCTGCGGCGGAGCCCGCCGGCGCCGCGGAAGGTGCCCGCCGCGGCGCTCGTCGACGCCGGAGTGGGAGACGGGGGCGCATGCCCCGAGATGACGGTGGGCGGACCCCGGGGGGCGGCGGGGCAGCCGGCGTTCTACCCGCTCGTCGGGAAGATCGGGCTCACGTCGGCGAGCGCCGTCACCGACGCCGAGCCGGCGCCCGGCCCGTTCGCCCTCGTGGTGTTCTCCCACGGCAGTGCCGGCAGCCGTGTGCAGGCGAGCTACCTGATGGAGGCGCTGGCGAGCCACGGCTACGTCGTCGTCGCCCCGGATCATCCCGGCGACACGATGATGGACGTCGCGGACGGCCATACCGAGGCCCCGGTCGACATGGCGATCGACCGGTCCCGCGACGTCTCCGCCGTCCTCGATGCCCTGACCGCTCCGACCTGCACGGTGGCGCCGCTGGTGCGCCCCGACCAGATCGCGGTCGTGGGCTTCTCCTTCGGCGGGCTGACGTCGGTCCTGGCCAGTGAGGGCCTGGCGAGCTCCGGCCACGTGTGGGTGCCGGCCGACCCACGGGTGCGGGCGTCCGTCGGGCTCGCGCCGGCGATCTCGCCGCTGCCGCCGGAACTGCTTGCCGGCGTGGCGGTGCCGACGCTGCTGATCGGGGCGGGCGCCGATCCGGCCGTTCCCGTCGATGCCAACGTCGACCGGCCCTTCGGGCTGCTCACCGCGTCCCATCCGGTGATCACGGCCGTGCTGGGCGGGGCCACCCACAACTCGTTCAGCGAGGTCTGCCGGCAGTACGGACTGCTGAATGACAGGGGGATACCCGCCAGGCTGCGGCTGCGGGTCGCGGTCACCGCGGCGGCGACCTGCTGGCCGCCCTACCTCGATCCGGGGACAGCGCACCTGCTCACCACACGCACCGTCGTCGCCTTCCTGGACTGGCAGCTTCGGGGTCAGAGCGGCTACCGGACCCTCCTCGCGCCGGGAGTGCGGGGGAGCGGGCCGACAATGACGCTGCGTGCGAGGCCCTGAGCGGGACCAGGGGCGGCGGGGTGGCGATGCCCGGTCACCAGGCCCGGAGGGACCACCCCGGGCGGACCACCCGGACGGGGCCATGGCGGCATACGGATGACCGACACCGACATTGCCGGCTACCGTTGGCCAACCGACCGACGTGATCCACCACCGGTCGGTTGATCCGGCCGGTTCGGGTCTCGTGGGCGGGGGCCCGGCCGCGGGTGTCGCGGCGGCCCGCCGGACCGGATCACGGCGATGCCTACGGGCACGGTGCGGTGCCCCGTGAGGAGGTCGTGACGATGTCCGCTCGCCAGGTGCGACGGTTCGAACTGGAGCGCGAGGTCGACGTGTCCGGCGTGTCCGGGACGGGGCTGGTGGCCTTCGGGGCGCAGGCGCCGGACGGGACCTGCGTGCTGTGGTGGGACTCCGAGCACGACTCGATCGCGATCTACCCGACCATGGAGACGCTTCTCGCCATCCACGGGCACGGTGGGACCACCCGGGTGGTCTACATCGACTCCCCCGACGCACCCGCACCCGCGCCCGAGCAGCGGGATCGGGTCGCCCCGTCCCGGGGAGTGGCTCAGGTCAGCGGGCGGAAGCAGGCGGTGGCCCGGTCGGCCGGGTCGACCGTGTAGAGCGCCAGCGTGCCCGCCATCTCGCGCGGGTCGATGCCCTGCTCGAGCATCTGCCGGTGCAGGTCCTCCAGCATGCGCAGGGTCTGCTCGAGCAGGATCGGCGCGATGCCCGCGGGGCTGCTCAGGGCGGCGGCGAAGCGGTCGTTCGCGTCGAGGTCGCCGGTCAGCGCGGCGAGCACCCCGAGCCGGACCCGTTCGGCGAGGTCATCCCACACCCGCGCGCTGTACGGGGCCTCGGCCCCCCGCCAGATCCCGGGGACCTGTAGCTCGCCGACGATCGCGGTGGGCTGCCAGCCGGTGCGCAGGTGCACGGCGACCACCCACATCGCCATCAGCCAGCACAGGCCGCGCAGCGTACGCAGCGGATCCCCGGCCGCCTGCTCGCTCAGGTGACGCGCGGACTGCGGCCGGGTGGCCGGGGTGAGCCAGCCGGTGGCCAGCCGTTCGAGATCGACGATCTGCACCATCGGCAGGTCGGCGGGATGGGGGCGGGCGAGCGCGGCGGCACGACCGGAGTCGGCGTCGACGAGTGCGAGCGCCCCCGGATCGGTAAGTGTCTGCCAGGCCAGACCCGCCGACGGCATGCGGTCAACGGTAGTGGCAGAGGCCCTGGCAGAACCACTGTGTTGACTGCCTCATGTGAATTCACAGGATCCGTCCGCCACCCGTTTCGGGGGTTCCGCACCATCCCGCGCGTCATTTCGCCGAGACCGTCCGACGGCGTATCGATGACGGGCGGACGGCGACCGCCAACCAGCTACCGACCGTCGACGGCGAAGGGCTGGTCGATCCCGGTCAGCGGTCAGCGGTCAGCGGTCAGCGACGTAACGGTAGAACATCGGGTGAATCCTGAAGTGCGTGACGCTGTGCGGGGTGGGCGGCACCTGGCGGCCGGCGCTCACCGACTGGAGCCCGCCCTCGGGCGGGCTCCAGTCGGCCTCGCTGACCGACGCGGCGGTGGGACCGCCCTGGGCGGTGTGGGCGCTGGCGGCAGGCGCCTCGTCGCCGGAGGTGAGGAAACCGACCTCCCACAGGACCTGGAGGATGACGTCTGGTTCGCGGCTGTCGATCCAGGGAAGGGCCTGTGGTGCCAGCCCGACCGAGCCGGTGGCCAGGTCCAACAGGAACAGCTCCAGGCGCTCCCGGGACCAGACGTCCGGACCGGATCGGAACGCCTGGAACACTCCCAGCAGGCCCGGGTACTGAAAGCGGTACTCGGCGGCGATGTCACGGGTGCGTTCGGCCGAGTACGTCGACTCCACTGCCCGGATGTCCTTGGGGGTGATGCGCGCGGACGGGCGGGGGCTGTTCGCGCGGGCGTAATCGAGGGCGTGACTGCAGTACTGGATGATCTCGCGGGGACGGCCGAGGGCCCGGTCCGCCATGTACTGAAACGACCAGACCGGGCGGGTGAAGACCGCCTTCCAGCAGTCATCGTCGGAGCGGTGGCGGCAGTCCGCCGTGGTGTGACGGATCCTTCCGGCGATGAGCCGCCACAGCCCCTCCCGATCCCAGGAGATGACCTCAATGAGGTCGCGGAACTTCTGGGCATCGTCGTAGATCGCCGGGATACTGTCGTAGAGCTCCTTGCGCAGGGACATGCAGACCCGCAGCGATGGTGAAAGGTCGTTGACCGCCATGCAGGCCTGGAAGAGGCCCGCGACGAACGCCTGCGCGTCCTCGGAGGCGTCCCATCCGCGGTCCAGCTCGTCGACGAGCACGGTGACCCCGGTGCGCTCGCACAGCCGGATCAGCGGCGGGACGAGATGTTCGATCTCCTGCAGCTTGTACAGGTGGGCCAGCTCCCGCGTGCGAACACCGGCCTCGAAGCGCCCGAGTTTCACCGACTCGATGCGGCGCAGGTAGGAGACGAACGAATCGAATGTCGTGGTCGCGGCACCGGCGTGGTTGTCCCGCAGATAGGCGTAGATCTGGCTCTCCGCACCCCGTCGGAGCCGGCCGTGGCGCCGGGTCACCTCCTTCATGATCAGGATGAGGAGGAGGTACTTCCAGGCGGTCGCGTAGGCGCCGAGCTTTGCCCAGGCCCCGTCGAGCTCCCGGGTCATCGCGGCGCTGAGGAACTCGTAGGAGTAGTCCTCCGGAGCCAGCTCGATGACCGAGCCGCCCGCATCTCGCTGCCGATGGGCGATGGTCTTGAAGATGGCACTTTTACCCGCGCCGCGGTTCGCGACGAGGATGGTCTTCGTTCCCGCGTTCATCTGCGTGTACGCGGATGACTCGATGAAATAGGCGTCAAGGCCCCGCCGGACGTCGCGTTCCGCAGCGGCAGCGCCGAAACTTAGGCGTGCGAGATCGACCACGCGTTCCCCTTCGGTCGAACGTCCGGTTCGATCGAGATCGGCCGAAGCTGAGGATACCGCGCGCAATGGATTTTCTCCGGCGCTTTTCTTCGTAGCAGGCCAGGCAGGGGAAAGCGTACGGAGCGTCGATGGGACGCCGCGGCCCGCCGCCGGGCATGACCGGCGGCGGCGCGCGCTGCGCCAGGCGAAGGGCGCGGGCGACCCGGAAGTGGCCCGTCCCAGGCTTCGGGAGGGGCGATGACCTGGCCTTTCGTCGTCTTCGAGGACGAGTGGCCGCCGTGCTGGTTCCCGGGTGGGGTCGCGGGTCGTGCCGCGGGAGCCGATCAGTCGCTGAGCAGGTCGAGGGGGGTGGTGGGGGGGTGGGGTGTGTGGGGGGTGGTGGTGAGGTGGTGGCGCCAGAGGGTTTCGGCGGCGTCGGGGTCGTGGTGGGTGAGGTGGGTGAGGAGCTGGTGGTGGGTGGTGTGTTGGTGGCGGAGGGTG
>Ga0105247_10000038_pt1 | contig 164083 bp, 149 predicted proteins | sample KBSS24metaG_FD_81519 | JGI IMG/M metagenome (GOLD analysis project Ga0105247, IMG submission 81519) | Switchgrass rhizosphere microbial communities from Kellogg Biological Station, Michigan, USA - KBS S2-4 metaG | ecosystem: Host-associated > Plants > Roots > Rhizosphere > Soil | place... | reverse complement strand
GATGATGCCCTTGAACCGGACCCGCTTGTACTTGCCGCAGTAGCACTCCCAGTCCCGGGTCGGACCGAAGATCTTCTCGCAGAAGAGCCCGTCCTTCTCCGGCTTCAGGGTGCGGTAGTTGATCGTCTCGGGCTTCTTGACCTCACCGTGCGACCACTGGCGGATGTCGTCCGCGGTGGCGAGACCGATGCGCAGTTCGTCGAAGAAGTTGACGTCCAGCAAGACTGTCGCCTGCTCTCTCTTTCTCGGTCGGGACGCTGGGGTCGGACCGGGGCGCCGGGGGCCGGCACGCTGGGCGCGGGCCCCCGGCTACCGCTCAGACCTCCTCGACGCTGCTCGGCTCGCGCCGAGACAGGTCGATCCCGAGTTCCTCCGCCGCACGGAAGACGTCCTCGTCGGTGTCACGCATCTCGATCTGCACGCCGTCGCTGGAGAGCACCTCGACGTTGAGGCACAGCGACTGCATCTCCTTGATGAGCACCTTGAACGACTCCGGGATGCCGGGCTCCGGAATGTTCTCGCCCTTGACGATCGCCTCGTAGACCTTGACCCGGCCCACCACGTCGTCGGACTTGATGGTCAGCAGCTCCTGCAGGGCGTAGGCGGCGCCATACGCCTCCAGCGCCCACACCTCCATCTCACCGAACCGCTGGCCACCGAACTGCGCCTTACCACCCAGGGGCTGCTGGGTGATCATCGAGTAGGGGCCGGTCGAGCGAGCATGGATCTTGTCGTCGACCAGGTGGAGGAGCTTGAGGATGTAGATGTAGCCAACCGCCACCGGGTACGGGTACGGCTCACCGGTACGGCCGTCGAACAGGGTGGCCTTGCCGGAGGAGCCGATGAGCTGGACGCCGTCCCGGTTGGGCAGCGTGGAGTCCAGCAGGCCGGTGATCTCCTCCTCGCGGGCGCCGTCGAAGACCGGGGTGGCGACGTTGGTGCCACTCGGGGCGGCGTCCGCGCCGATGCCGCGCAGCCGCTCCTTCCAGTCCTCGATGCCGGAGTCGACCTGCCAGCCGGTCTTCGCCACCCACCCGAGATGGGTCTCCAGGATCTGGCCGATGTTCATCCGGCGGGGCACGCCGTGCGGGTTGAGCACGACGTCGACCGCGGTGCCGTCCTCGAGGAAGGGCATGTCCTCGACGGGCAGGATCTTCGCGATGACGCCCTTGTTGCCGTGCCGGCCGGCGAGCTTGTCGCCGTCGGTGATCTTCCGCTTCTGGGCTACGTACACCCGGACCAGCTCGTTGACGCCGGGCGGGAGTTCGTCGCCGTCCTCGCGGGAGAACACCCGGACGCCGATGACCTTGCCGGACTCGCCGTGCGGCACCTTCAGCGAGGTGTCGCGGACCTCGCGGGCCTTCTCCCCGAAGATGGCGCGCAGCAGGCGCTCCTCCGGGGTCAGCTCCGTCTCCCCCTTCGGGGTGACCTTGCCGACCAGGACGTCACCGGTCTGCACGTCAGCGCCGATCCGGATGATGCCGCGCTCGTCGAGGTCGGCGAGGACCTCCTCGGCGACGTTCGGGATGTCCCGGGTGATCTCCTCCGGGCCGAGCTTGGTGTCGCGGGCGTCGACCTCGTGCTCCTCGATGTGGATCGAGGAGAGCACGTCGTCCTGCACGAGGCGCTGGGACAGGATGATCGCGTCCTCGTAGTTGTGCCCCTCCCACGGCATGAAGGCGACCAGCAGGTTCTTCCCGAGCGCCATCTCGCCGTTGTCGGTGCACGGGCCGTCCGCGATGACCTGGCCGGCCTCGATCCGGTCGCCCTCGAAGACGATCGGCTTCTGGTTGATGCAGGTGCCCTGGTTCGACCGGCGGAACTTCGCCAGCCGGTAGGTGCGCCGGGTGCCGTCGTCGTGCATGACGGTGATGTAGTCCGCCGAGAGGTCCTCGACGACCCCGGCCTGGGCGGCGACGACCACGTCACCGGCGTCCTTGGCCGCGCGGGCCTCCATGCCGGTGCCGACCAGCGGCGCCTCCGAGCGCAGCAGCGGCACCGACTGGCGCTGCATGTTGGAGCCCATGAGCGCGCGGTTGGCGTCGTCGTGCTCGAGGAAGGGGATCATCGCGGTCGCCACGGAGACCATCTGCCGCGGCGAGACGTCCATGTAGTCGACCTCGTCCGGCGGGATGAACTCGACCTCACCGCCCTTGCGGCGGACCAGGACGCGGTCCTCGGCGAACGTGCCGTCCGGCTGCAGCGGCGTGTTGGCCTGCGCCTTGACGTGCCGGTCCTCCTCGTCCGCGGTGAGGTAGTCGATCTGGTCGGTGACCCGGCCGTTGACCACCTTGCGGTACGGGGTCTCGACGAAGCCGAACGGGTTGACCCGCGCGAACGTCGACAGCGAGCCGATCAGGCCGATGTTCGGACCTTCCGGCGTCTCGATCGGGCACATCCGGCCGTAGTGGCTGGGGTGCACGTCCCGGACCTCGAAGCCGGCCCGCTCACGGGACAGACCACCCGGGCCCAGCGCCGACAGGCGGCGCTTGTGGGTGAGCCCGGCCAGCGGGTTGGTCTGGTCCATGAACTGGGACAGCTGGCTGGTGCCGAAGAACTCCTTGATGGAGGCGACGACCGGCCGGATGTTGATCAGGGTCTGCGGCGTGATCGCCTCGACGTCCTGGGTGGTCATCCGCTCACGGACGACCCGCTCCATCCGGGCGAGACCCAGGCGGACCTGGTTCTGGATCAGCTCGCCGACCGTGCGCAGCCGCCGGTTGCCGAAGTGGTCGATGTCGTCGACCTCGTACTCGGCCGGATCCGCGCCCGCGTGCAGCTTGACGACGTATTCGATCGTGCGGACGATGTCATCCTCGGTGAGCACGCCGACATCGTGCGCCACGTCGAGGGTGAGCTTCTTGTTGACCTTGTAGCGACCGACCTTGGCCAGGTCGTAGCGCTTCGGGTTGAAGAAGAGGTTTTCCAGCAGGGTCTGCGCCGACTCCCGCGTCGGCGGCTCGCCCGGGCGCAGCTTGCGGTAGATGTCCAGCAGCGCGTCGTCCTGGCTGGCCGTGTGGTCCTTCTCCAGGGTGACCCGCATGGACGGGAAGTCACCGAACCGCTCGAGGATGCGCGCCTCGTCCCAGCCGAGCGCCTTGAGCAGCACGGTGACGGACTGGCGGCGCTTGCGGTCGATGCGGACGCCGACGGTGTCCCGCTTGTCGATCTCGAACTCCAGCCAGGCCCCGCGCGAGGGGATCACCTTGCAGGAGTACAGGTCCTTGTCCGACGCCTTGTCGAGGCTGCGCTCGAAGTACACACCCGGCGACCGGACGAGCTGGCTGACCACCACGCGCTCGGTCCCGTTGATCACGAAGGTGCCCTTGGTGGTCATGAGCGGGAAGTCGCCCATGAACACCGTCTGGCTCTTGATCTCACCGGTGGTGTTGTTGGTGAACTCGGCCGTGACGAACAGCGGGGCCGAGAACGTCATGTCCTTGTCCTTGCACTCCTCCACGGAGTACTTGGGTGGCTCGAACCGGTGGTCCCGGAAGGACAGGGACATGGAACCGGAGAAGTCCTCGATCGGGGAGATCTCCTCGAAGACCTCCTCCAGACCAGAGGTGATCGGAACATCGTCCCGACCCGAGTCGATGGCCTCCTGAACCCGCTCCGCCCAGGCGTCACTGCCGATCAGCCAATCAAAGGACTGCGTCTGAAGAGCAAGGAGATCCGGGACCTCGAGGGGCTCGATGATCTTAGCGAACGAGATGCGGGAGGAAGAGCGCGAGGCGGCCAAGGTGGTCCTTCCGGTGTCCTGATCGTCGGGCTGGCGTCGCGGACGTCAAGGATCCGTCGGGGGGTGGTCAGGTGATCAGTGTCTCGCTACGGTTGTCGGGAACGGCGGCGGGGGGTGCCCCGCCAGTGAGAGGATGACCGCGAGGCGCGTGCGCGCTCCCGCCCTGCAGCCGGGCCCCGAGCAGCAGGGAGGCCTGGGGGCGGTCACGCGGTCGGAGTTGGCCCTCGTCCCGCAGCGGGAGCCGTCGGTCCTGGTCCGTCGGGTCGCACAGCCGCAGGGGTTCGGCGCGGTGGGCGTTCGGCTGACTGCGGGCACGCCGAAGGACCGTCGCGGCGCGAGCGCGCGGCGACGCCGGTGTCCGCTGACAACAACGGGTCGGTGCACGGGCAAAGGTCTGCTCAGGGTCCTCGGTGTGGCTGCCATACAGCCGTGCCACACACCAGCACGGCCAGCGCCCCTTCACGTCGTACCGGAACCGCCGCGGACGCGGCTCCGACGGCTGCGGCCGGTGCCACGGGCGGCGCGTACCGGACCCCCGCAGAGGACCCGACCTCACCACAGAACCGGTGCCGGCGGAGCCGATGCGACGAAAAGGGCAGCGCAAACTAGCAGTGTAGCCGACAGGCACACCGCTGGCAAGAACGTGCGTGGTACGACCGCGCGGGGGGAACGTGGCTCACCGCATCTGCTTCCCGACGAGTGCTCGCGACTTGATGGAACTCCGATCCACAGGGGCCGTCAACCCCCTTCGGAAAACGTCACGAACGACCCGACCTGCTCAACCGCTTACGTAGCAGCGTATCCGGGCGTTTCGGTCACCAGACGCCGCGTGCCGGGACACCTCGGAGGTGCCCCGGCACGCGGGAGCCGACCGGCGCGTGCCGGCCGCGTTCCTACTTGACGGTGACCGTCGCGCCGGCGCCCTCGAGGGCCGCCTTCGCCTTGTCCGCGGCCTCCTTGGCGACCTTCTCCAGGACGGGCTTGGGTGCCCCGTCGACGAGGTCCTTGGCCTCCTTCAGCCCGAGGCTGGTCAGCGCACGGACCTCCTTGATGACCTGGATCTTCTTGTCGCCGACGGACTCGAGGATCACGTCGAACTCGTCCTGCTCCTCGGCGGCCGGCGCCTCGCCGCCCGCGCCGCCCGCGGCCGGCGCGGCGGCCACGGCGACCGGCGCCGCGGCGGTGACGCCGAAGGTCTCCTCGAACTGCTTAACGAACTCGGAGAGCTCGAGCAGCGTGAGCTCCTTGAACGCGTCCAGCAGTTCCTCGGTGGACAGCTTCGCCATGGTGGCGTCTTCCTTCCTCGTCTTCCGATGCCCGGGCGGGGTCTGACCGCCCGGGGCGTGCGGGGGGAGTGCGTGGGGGGGTGGCCGGTGGGCCGGTGACTACTCCGCGGGGGCGTCGGCCGCCGCGGCCGCCGGGGCCTCGGCGTCCGCCAGCGCGCCGGCCTCGCTCGCGCGCTGCTCGCGCAGCGCCTCGGCGAGCCGGGCAACCTGCGACAGCGGGGCCGCGAACAGCCCGACCGCGCCGGACAGCGAGCCCTTCATCGCGCCGGCAAGCTTCGCCAGCAGCACCTCGCGGGACTCGAGATCCGCGAGCTTGCGGATCTCGTCGGCGGTCATCGGCTTGCCCTCGACGAAGCCACCCTTGACGACGAGCGCCGGGTTGGCCCTGGCGAAGTCACGCAGGCCCTTGGCGGCCTCGACCGGGTCACCGCTGACGAAGGCGACGGCCGTCGGGCCGACGAACAGGTCGTCGAGCCCGGTGACGCCGGCCTCGGCGGCGGCAATCTTGGTCAGGGTGTTCTTGACGACCGCGTAGCGGGCGCCCTCGCCCAGGGTGCGCCGCAACTCGGTGAGCTGGCTCACCGTCAGACCGCGATACTCCGTGAGCACCGCGGCGGTCGAGGCGCGGAAGTCATCAGCGATCTCCGCCACCGCGGCGGTCTTCTCGGCTCTCGCCATGGGGCTCCTTCGGGGTGTTCGGCCGGTCATCCGTGCAACCCCGGGAGACGACGAACGCCCCGGCGCAGGCGCACGGGGCGTGAAGGTACTGCGGGCCAGGCCGAGGCCAGGACAGGCGCGAGGCGCATTCCCTGACCGGCGCGAGCGCGCGGTCCATCCACTTTCGCGTCACCTGCGCGGGCCGCCCGGGGAGATCGGGGCCTTCGGCCATCGCCCACCCCTGACGGGCGGCGACGGCGACCAGCGGTCTTCGGCGTAAAGCAGTGATCGTTCCTCAGTGTACATGTTCCCCCGGCACATGCTTCCAGGGGACACGTCCGCACCTGCCCCCGAACGCCAGGAAGCGGCCGCCGGAGATCGACTCCGACGGCCGCCAGGACCTGCGCGACGTGATCAGGCCGCGGGGACGGCGTCCTCGAGGAGGTTGCGCGTCCGGTTCGGGTCGACCGGGATGCCCGGGCCCATCGTGGTGGTGAAGGTGATCTTCTTCAGGTACCGGCCCTTGGCCGCAGACGGCTTCACCCGGACGATCTCGTCCAGCGCGGCGCTGTAGTTCTCGATCAGCTGGGCGTCGGTGAAGTTCGTCTTGCCGATGACGATGTGCAGGTTGCCCTGCTTGTCGACCCGGAAGTTGATCTTACCGCCCTTGATGTCGGAGACGGCCTTGCCGATGTCCAGAGTGACCGTGCCGGTCTTCGGGTTCGGCATCAGGCCGCGGGGGCCGAGGATACGGGCGATCCGGCCGACCTTGGCCATCTGGTCGGGCGTCGCGACCGTCGCATCGAAGTCCAGGAAGCCCTCCTGGATGCGGGCGACCAGGTCGTCGCTGCCGACGATGTCGGCGCCGGCGGCGCTCGCCTCGGCGGCCTTCTCACCGGCGGCGAACACGGCAACGCGCGGCGACTTGCCGGTGCCGTGCGGCAGGTTGACCGTGCCGCGGACCATCTGGTCGGCCTTACGCGGGTCGATACCGAGACGGATCGCGACCTCGACGGTCGCGTCGTACTTGGTCGTCGAGGTGCCCTGGGCGAGGCGGACCGCCTCGAGCGGGCTGTAGAGGTTCTCCGGGTTGATCTTCTCAGCCGCGGCGCGGTACGCCTTGCTGCGCTTCATGATGTCTGTCTCCTCGTGGTGCCGGCGGACGACCGGATGCGGCTGCCGCGGCGACGGGAGGCCAGGCCTCCCCCGCCCGCGCGCGCCACCAGCCGCCCTCCCACGGCGTCGGATGCTGCGGTCAGACTGCGGCGCGAGCTACTCGCCGACGGTGATACCCATCGACCGGGCGGTGCCGGCAATGATCTTCTCGGCCGCCTCGAGCGTGGTGGCGTTGAGGTCGGGCAGCTTGGTCTGGGCGATCTCGCGCACCTGCGCCGGGGTCAGCTTCGCAACCTTGTCACGGTGCGGGGTGCCGCTGCCCTTCTCGATACCGGCGGCCTTGAGGATGAGCCGCGCGGCCGGCGGGGTCTTCGTGACGAAGGTGAACGAGCGGTCCTCGAACACGCTGATCTCGACCGGGACCACGTTGCCGGCCTGCGACTCGGTGGCCGCATTGTACTGCTTGCAGAACTCCATGATGTTCACGCCGTGCTGACCCAGTGCGGGGCCGACCGGCGGCGCCGGGGTGGCCTTCCCGGCGTTGATCTGGAGCTTGATGATCGCGGTGAGCTTCTTCTTCTTGGGCGGCATGTGCTCGTCTTCCTACCGGGGTTCTACGGGACCGGATCAGATCTTCGCGACCTGATTGAACTGCAGCTCGACGGGCGTCTCCCGACCGAAGATCGAGACCAGCACCTTGAGCCGCTGGGCGTCGAGATTGATCTCGCTGATGGTCGCCGGGAGGGTGGCGAAGGGCCCGTCCATGACGGTGACCGACTCGCCCACCTCGAACTCCTGGACCCGGACGGTCTCGACCTTCTTCTCCTTCGGGGCCGCCGGGGCGAGGATGGACAGCACCTCCTCGCGGCGCAGCGGTGAGGGCCGGTTGGTGAGCCCCACGAACCCGGTGACGCCCGGCGTGTTGCGGACCGCCGACCAGGACTGGTCGGTCAGATCCATCCGGACGTAGATGTAACCCGGGTACTTCTTCTGCAGGACCAGCTGCCGCTTGCCGTTCTTGACGACCGGGACCTCTTCGGTCGGCACCTCGATCTGGAAGATGTAGTCCTCCATGTTGAGGCTGGAGATCCGGGTCTCGAGATTGGTCTTGACCTTGTTCTCGTAGCCGGCGTACGAGTGCACGACGTACCACTCACCCGGCGCGTCCTCGATGGCGCGGCGCAGGTCGTCCTCGTCGTCATCATCGTCCGCGGTGCTCGCCCCGGCCGCCGCCACGGGAGCGGAGCTGGCGGCCGCCGCGTCCTCGGAGCTGACGCCCGACCCGCTCGCAGGCGTGCCCTCGCCAGCCTGCTCCGCCCCGAGCTCGGCCGCGGCCGCCAGGCCCGCGTCGCTGTCCGCGTCGGAATCGACGTCCGAGTCGGACGTGGTGGCGGTGTCGGTGTCGTCGAGCTCGGCGCCGGCGTCCGTGCTCGCCACCTCGTCGTGCTCGAACTCCGCGAGGGGATCGAGACGGGCGAGGGCTTCCCCCTGCTCGGAGGAGGCGTGCTCGGGCGACTGGGACACGCGGACGATCCTTATCTCGTGAACGCTGCTGCTGTGACTCCGCGGAGCGGGCGCTGCGCGGGCTGTGGTGCCGACGAACTGGCCGCCGATCGACAGGCGGCCCGGCGTCAACCACCCACCCTGCCCGCCGCGCTGACCGGCGGGGCCCGTCAGCCGAAGATCGCGAGGATCGCCTTCGTCAGCCCGAAGTCGAGACTAGCCACGAAGGCAGTCACCACGGTGACGAACACGAGCACGACCAGCACATACGTGACCAGCTCGCTTCGCCCCGGGTAGACGACCTTCCGGAGCTCCGCCATGACCTCGCGGATGAACTGCAGAGGCCGATACCGGCGCCGAGCCGCGGTACGCGTGGCCCCCCTGGGACGCGGTGCCGCGTCACGGGTATCGGTCGCCACTCAACTCCACCCAACTCTGTCGCCGGACCAGCCAACTGTCGAACAGCGCAGGGGCGACAGGACTCGAACCTGCAACCGCCGGTTTTGGAGACCGGTGCTCTACCAATTGAGCCACGCCCCTAGAACATGCCCCGGACCCACCACCGCTACCGGCCCAGACGCTGCAGGTCTGCACCGTGGTGACAGCTACACCGTAGTGCACCCGCACCGTAGCGCATCGCAGCAGCCGAGAGCCGGTTACCGGAACGGGTACCCGGGCGGATCGAGCATACCCCTTCATCGGCCGGACTCCGCACGCACCAGTCCTCCCATGATGGACGGACGCCCGCGGGACACCCACCGAACCCACCCGGACCGCGCCGGGAGCGGCCGGCGGACCCCGCCCCGCACGCCCCGAGTCCACGCCCGGCCGGACCCTGGTCCACGCCCGGCACCGTCCGGTGGCCTTGACCGGCAGGGCCCTCCGGCGGGCGCCGGACGGTCCGCACGGCCCGCGGATCCCGGCCGCGCGCATGTCACGCCCCTGTGAACACCATGGCAGCATGGGCCACATGAGCAGGATCTCACGCCGCATCAGCGGTATCGCCCCGTCCGCCACGCTGGCCGTCGACGCCACCGCGAAGGCGATGCGCGCCGCGGGGCAGGACGTCGTCGGCTTCGGCGCCGGCGAGCCGGACTTCCCGACGCCGGACCACATCGTGGTGGCCGCGGAGAAGGCGTGCCATGAGCCGCGCATGCACCGTTACACCCCGGCCGGCGGCCTGCCGGAGCTGCGGGAGGCCATCGCCGAGAAGACCGCGCGGGACTCCGGCGTCACCGTCCCCGCCAGCCAGGTCCTGGTGACCAACGGCGGCAAGCAGGCCGTCTACGAGGCCTTCGCGACGCTGCTCGACCCGGGCGACGAGGTGCTCCTGCCGGCGCCGTACTGGACGACCTACCCCGAGTCGATCCGCCTTGCCGGCGGGGTGCCGGTGGATGTCGTCACCGGGCCGGACGCCGGCTACCGGGTGACCGTCGAGCAGCTCGAGGCGGCCCGGACCAAGCGCACGAAGGTGCTGCTGTTCAACTCGCCGTCGAACCCGACCGGGGCCGTGCACTCACCGGAGGAGGTCCGCGCGATCGGCCGCTGGGCCGAGCAGGCCGGGATCTGGGTGCTCGCCGACGAGATCTACGAGCACCTCGTCTACGGCGAGGCCCGGCACTCGTCGATCCTCGCCGAGGTACCGGAGCTGGCCGAGCGCTGCGTCATCGTCAACGGCGTCGCGAAGACCTACGCGATGACCGGCTGGCGGGTCGGCTGGTTGATCGGGCCGAAGGATGTGGTGTCCGCCGCGTCGAACCTGCAGTCGCACGCGACGTCGAACGTGGCGAACGTGTCCCAGGCCGCCGCGCTCGCCGCCGTCGCCGGCCCGCTGGACGCCGTCGCCGAGATGCGCACCGCCTTCGATCGCCGTCGGCTGACGATGCACCGGATGCTGACCGAGACGCCCGGCGTGCGCTGCCCGCTGCCGGAGGGCGCGTTCTACTGCTACCCGTCACTCGAGGGTGTGCTCGGCCGCAACCTGCGCGGGCGCACCCCGGCCACGAGCGCCGAGCTGTGCCAGCTGATCCTCGAGGAGGTCGGGGTGGCGATCGTCCCCGGCGAGGCGTTCGGCACGCCCGGCTTCGCCCGGCTGTCCTACGCGCTGAGCGACGAGGACCTGGTGAAGGGCGTGGGACGGATGTCCGCGCTGCTCGCCGAGGCCAGCTGAGGTCAGCGCAGCCGTACGGTGGCCCGGGCCGCCATCAGCACCTTCTCGCCGCGGCACCGGGTGGTGAGGTTGACCACCACCCGGTTGTCGTCGAGCTTCTTCTCCACGACGCCGCGCACGGACACCGTGGCGCCCTCGTCGTCGTCCGGCACGACCACCGGGGACGAGAACTTCACGCCGTACTCGAGCAGAGCCGCCGGGTCGCCGATCCAGTCGGTGACGAGGCGTGCCGCGGTCGCCATCGTGAGCATCCCGTGGGCGATGACGCCGGGCAGGCCCGCCTCGGTCGCGACCCGCTCGTTCCAGTGGATCGGGTTGGCGTCGCCGGACGCCCCGGCATATCGGACCAGATCGACCCGGCGCAGCGGGAACAGCCGCTCGGGCAGCTCGGTACCGACCTCGACCTCGTCGTAGGCGATCGTCGCCGTCATCGTTGCTCTCTCCAGGATGAGACGCCCCGGCGAATCGCCGCGGGCCTGGCTGCCGGCCCCGGCCCTGCGGGGCGCCGGCCGGGCGAGGATGGGCGGGCGCTCACTCCCGCGGCGGTGCGGTCCCCCGGGACACGAGCGTGCACGTACCGACGGCGACTTCCTCGCCGCTGGTCGTCTCGTACTGGTAGGTGGTGACGAGCACCTCGTTGCGGCCTACCGTGCGAATGCCGGTGAGGGTCGACGTCGTGATCAGCTCGTCGCCCGCCACCAGCGGTCGGCGCAGGCTGAAGCGCTGCTCGCCGTGCACGACCAGGGAGTAGTCGAGCCCGAGCGCGGGATCGTCGGTGGGCAGGCCGAGCGCGCCGGGAATCGCGGTGACCAGGAACGTCGGCGGCGCCACGAGATCGGGATAGCCAGCCGCCTTCGCCGCCTCCACATCGTGGTAAAGCGGGTTGTCGTCCCCGACGGCACGGGCGAACTGCCGGATGTGCTCCCGCCCGATCTGGAAGGGGACGGGCGAGACGAAGCGTCGCCCCACGAAGTCCTGGTTGAGCGGCATCACGGCTCCGTTCTCGGCGTCACAGGCGTCACCGGCCTGCCCGGTGTCATAGCCGCCCCTGGGAACAGGCGTCCCTGGCGTCACGAACGCGCGGGGAGCGGGACGGTGTCGTGAACCATCCCACCACGAGCGCTTCGGAGAGGTCCCGCAACTGGTGCACTCGTGTGTCCTGGGCGATCGACCGATTCCGACACGCGAACCAGCCGACCAGGACGTGGCCTGGTCGGCTGGATGAAGCGACGAGAGTGGGCCGCGCAGGGCGGCTACCCGCGAATCGTCAGCGGGTCTCGCGGTGTTCCGTGTGCTTGCCGCAGTTGGGGCAGAACTTCTTCAGCTCAAGACGGTCCGGGTCGTTACGCCGGTTCTTGCGCGTGATGTAGTTCCGGTGCTTGCACACCTGGCACGCCATCGTGATCTTCGGGCGGACGTCAGTGGCGGCCACGGCGTGATGCCTCTTCCTGAGTCGAGTACTGAACTGATCGGGCGATGCGGCTCGCCGCACAGCCCTCCAGGGGACGCGGCGAGCCGCGCCCCGGTAGTAGCGGTGGCCGGACTTGAACCGGCGACACAGCGATTATGAGCCGCTTGCTCTGCCAGACTGAGCTACACCGCCAGGGTAGTCACCCGGGCAACCCGAGGACCGATCTAGCTTACCCGGTGAGCCGGCGGAACCGCTCATCCCGGACACGAACCCGCCCGAGGACCGGAACGTGGAGCCCCTTTACGGAATCGAACCGTAGACCTTCTCCTTACCATGGAGACGCTCTGCCGACTGAGCTAAAGGGGCGCGAGGTCGCGCTGCTCAGATTACACGACGCCGGGCGGAGTTGGGCGGGCGGGCCCTCCCCTTTCTCGCACGATCATGCACGGGCGGCGCCAGCACGCCCCCTCGGGCCATACCTCCCGCTTCGCCCGACTTCACCCACCGGCACGCAGGCGCAGGTGGCTTGCCGCGCCTTCCGCACGGAAGATGCGGAAATTGCCGACGGGAGCAACTGTCCGTAGCGAATAACTCGGACTCCATGAGCTTCGATAGCTGTAAGTAATTTCCTCAATGCTTAACGTGTGGCACACCTGGTGGAGCGTCCGGAGCCGGACGCGGCCGACCGTTCCGAGCCTCCCGAGCGTCGCCTACCACGCGTCGCGTCCCGAGCATCGAGGGTTGCCCATGCGTCTCACGCACCGTCCTGGCCGGTACCCGAGCGCGCGGGCCGTCCCACCCGACCATCCGGACGCGGATGGCGTCGGCGGAGGTGGCGCCGCCGAGGAGACGACTGGCCGCCCGGTGACACCCGGGACGCGCGCCGAGACCCACCGCAAGCACCGACCGCTGCTGGCCGTGCCTCTGCCGCGCCGGCTGCTGGGCGTCGCCGCACTGACCATGGCCACGCTGACCGCCTGGGGAACCGCGGGCGTGGCTCTCGGCGCGACCCCGTCACCACTGTGGCCGCGCGGCGTCGACATCGCCTCCTGGCAGCATCCCGGGGGCGGGCCGATCGACTGGAACGCCGCCCACGCCAGCGGGGTGAGCTTCGTCCTGATCAAGGCGACCGAGGGAACGGGCTACACCAACCCCTTCTTCGCCGCCGACCGGGACGCCGCGACCAGGGCGGGAATGGTGGTCGGCGCCTACCACTACGCCCGGCCGGCCGGGCCGATCTCGACGGCCGTCGAGCAGGCCCGGCGCTTCATCGCCGTGGCCGGCCTGGCGCGGACCGCCGGGCACCTCGCGCCCGCCCTGGACCTGGAGGACAGCGGCGGCCTGGATCCCACAGCACTGGCGGCATGGGTCCATGCCTTCCTGGAGGAGGTCGAGTCGGAGACCGGCCGAACCCCCATCCTCTACACCTACCGGTCGTTCTGGACCGACAGGATGGCCAACTCGCGCGACTTCGCCGGGTACCCGATCTGGTACGCCTTCTACAACAACGAGGCGTCGCCCGGCCCACTGCCCGGCGGCTGGCCGGCCTGGACGCTGTGGCAGTACTCCTCGACCGGCACCGTGCCCGGCATCGCCAACTCCGTGGACCAGAACGTGCTGTGCTGCACATCCACCGCGCTCGTCGCCCAGGCGGACGGCACCCAGAGTGAGATTCAGAAGTGGTACGCGAAGGCCGGCCTGATCGCGCTGGCGCTGGGGGCGCCCGTGAGCGTCGAGAATCCGGCCGGCGGAGGCGGGCGCTGGCAGCAGTACGCGCACGGGCTGGCCTTCTGGTCGGTCGCCACCGGGGTGCACGCGCTGTGGGGACCGATCTCCTCGAAGTACCTGGCCCTCGGCGGCTCGAACAGCTTCCTCAGACGGCCCGTCAGCGACATCGAGAACACCACGATCCCCGGCGGCCAGCAGGCTCGCTTCCAGGGTGGCTGGATCTACTGGCACCAGGCGACCGGAGCCCACGAGGTGCACGGCTGGATCCTGCACACCTACCTGGGCCTCGGCGGATCAGGATCGGCGCTGGGGCTGCCCACCTCCGACGAGTACTCCATCCCGGGCGGTCGCCAGAGCGACTTCCAGCACGGCCGGCTGCGCTGGGACGCCGCGACGAACACGGTCACCCAGCTCCCACCCGGCCCCTGAGTGCCCGCGAGCCGTCGTCCCCGCATGACGGCGGGGAGGTCATGACGGCGGGGAGGTCATGACGGCGGGGAGGTCATGACGGCGGGGAGGTGACGTAGGGGTGACGTCGGCTCCCGGCGGGTATCGCACCTATGCGGCGGACGGTAGTCGTGTGACTACCAGATGGGCGCAGGACCGCTCGGTGCGGTATCGACCCGCCGCGACCACGAGGTCGCGCCCGTCCGCCCCGGACGTCCGCCATGGCCGGGGCGTGGCGGTTCTTCGGCCGGGCGAGACGCCGGCGTCCCACGGGGAGGATGAGATGGCAGGAACCCGGGCGGCACGCCCGACGAGCGGATGGCTCACCTTCGCCGCCGTGATCATGTTCATCGTCGGTTTCCACAACCTGATCTACGGCATCTCGGCACTGCGTGACTACTCCGTGGTGGTGACCAACCTCAACGGGGACACCAACGTCCTGTATTCCGACCGGAACTTCTGGGGCTGGCTGTTCATCGCGATCGGTGTCGTCGAGATGCTGATCGCCTACGGGATCTACATCCGCAACCAGGCCGCGCGCTGGGCCGGTGTCGCCATCGCGACGATCAACGCGATCGGTGCCCTGGCCTTCATGGCCGCGTTCCCGCTGTGGTCGTTCGTCATCATCGCGATCGACATTTTGGTGATCTACGCGCTGCTCACCCATGACACCCACGCCACGGCCGGCTACAACGAGCCATACCCGAGCGACCGACCGGGACTCGCGGCTCCCGCGGGCCGCGGAGCCGGGGTCGGGCGGCACGCCGAGCACGCCGCCGCTCGCTCCGGCGCGGCCGGCTCCACCGGCACGCAGGCGGGCTACGGACAGCCCGGCTCCGGCGAGGCGGGCTACAGCCAGCCGGGCTACGGACAGCCGGAGCACAGGCAGGCGGAATACGGACAGGGCGGCTACGGCGAGCCGCACCGCGGCGATGCCGGCTACGGGCGCGATGCTGATTACGGGCGTGATGCCGGCTATGGGAACGAGGGCGGGTACGGGCGTGAGGGCGGGTCACCGCCCACCCCGACCGGCTGACCGGGGATCAGCACGCGGCTCAGGCACCGGATCGCTCATCCGGGCACGCCAGGTCGCGCACCGCCGGGCGTACCGGGCAAGGTGCTCCTCGGCGAAGGCGCCGGCATCCCAGTCCTGGTCCGTGACGGCGGCCGGATCCAACCAGTGGTAGGCGAGCGCGGCCCGCCCGTCCGCGAGGACGAGCGGGCCGGCCTCGTAGGCGGCCCCCTCGAATGCGTCGAGCACGGCCCGCTCGCCCGCGTCCAGGCCGAGCAGCACCCGGCCCGTCGCCACCGCGGCGAACACCGTCTCGCCGGCCGCGCCCCCCGGCGGCCCCGGGCGTACCAGGCCGGGATAGATCCGGTCGCGCAGCGCCGCCGCCCGCCAACCGGGCGCGCTGGCGGGCTCCAGGGCCGGCACCCGCCCCAGCAGCACGGTGAGAACCTCGGGAAACATCAACGTTCCGTAGACGAACAGCGGCGGGCTGGCGACTGCGTCCGGGGCACGGTCCCCGGCGGGCGAGGGCATGGGATCACGCTAGCGGTGGCGGCGCGCGCGGTTAGAGTCCACGGACGTGAGCGACATCGTTGACCTGGCCGCCCGGGTGCGGGCCGCCTCTCATCTGACCGGCACGTTCCTGCTCCGCTCGGGTCGGACGAGCACGGAGTACTTCGACAAGTACCTGTTCGAGGCCGACCCGGCACTGCTCGCCTCGGTGGTCGAGGGGCTGGGCGAGCTGGTGCCGCCGGGGACGGAGGTGCTCGCCGGGCTCGAGCTTGGTGGTGTGCCGCTCGCCACCCTGCTCTCGCAGCGCACCGGGCTGCCGACCCGGTTCGTGCGGAAGAAGGCCAAGGAGTACGGAACCCGTCGGATCGCCGAGGGTGGCGATGTCGCCGGTCGCCGGATCGCTCTCGTCGAGGACGTCGTGACCTCCGGCGGGGCCGTGCTGGACGCCACCCGGGTACTGCGCGAGGAGGGCGCCGTGGTCGAGGATGTGATCTGCGTCATCGACCGGAGCGAGGGCGGCCGGGAACGGCTTGCCGACCTCGGCCTGACGCTGCATCCCCTGCTCACCCGCGCTGATCTCGACGCCGCCGGCTGAGCCCAGCCCGGTGGGTTTCACACACACGACACAGGCCCCGGAGATCTCTCCGGGGCCTGTGTCGCACTGTGAACCGGGCTTGGCCCGGGGGCGGTGGCAGGTGATGGATTCGAACCATCGTAGGCTGAGCCGGCGGTTTTACAGACCGCTCCCTTTGGCCGCTCGGGCAACCTGCCGTCGTGGATGAGCATACCGGTCCCGGCGGAGCATCGGGACGCGGGCTCGTCCCGTCTGACTCACGGCAGGAAGCCATCACGCTGAGTAGTTGTGCGCCAGGATGAGAGGTACTCGCGAAACTCACGTAGAGTGCCCGCCTCGCCACGTCTTTCCGGATCATCCCCGCATCGAGTCGAACAGGAGGTCGGCACCCGTGGCAGACCCGTCCTTTGACATCGTCAGCAAGGTCGAAACCCAGGAGATTGACAACGCCGTCAACCAGACGGTCAAGGAGATCCGGACCCGCTTCGACTTCCGCGACACCGGCGCCTCGGCGACGCTGTCCGGCGAGTCGATTCTGCTTGTAGCGAACACGGACGAACGGGTCAGGGCGGTCCTCGACGTCCTTCAGGAGAAGTTCGTCAAGCGTGGCATCTCCCTCAAAGCGCTCTCCTTCGACGAGCCGAAGGCGTCGGGCAAGGAGTTCCGCCTTCCCGTCACGGTGCAGCAGGGCATCGCCGAGGAGAAGGCCCGGGCCATCGCGAAGAAGATTCGGACCGACGGGCCCAAGGGCGTACAGGCGCAGATCCAGGGCGACCAGTTGCGCGTCACTGGAAAGAAGCGGGACGACCTGCAGCGGGTCATCGCGATGCTGAAGGCCGAGGACTTCGAGGTCCCTCTGCAGTTCGTCAACTACCGCTAGGCGGCGGCCGGCCACCGGGGCGCGAAAGCCGCGGAAACGGCGCACCCCGCCCGATGGGGGGTTTCGGGCGGGGTGCCTGCGGCGGAACCTGGGGGGTTCGCTCCGCCGCGGTCATGGCCGCGGGGCTACATCCCCGAGGACCGCACCGGGCGCACCTCAGGGACGACCGCCCCGCGCGTGGGCCGTCAGGGAAATGTTACTCCGTTGGATCGACATTTATCCCGCGACACCGCGACGGACAACACCGTGGCCAGGCTCACGTCTCAGCGGTACGGATTCATTCGTGCCATCTGCTCCAGACGCGCGATCCGTTCGTCCATGGGCGGATGCGTCGAGAACAGCCGACCGACGCCGCCACCGCGGAACGGGTTGGCAATCATCAGCGCGGACGCGGGTCCCAGCCTCGATGTCTGCGGCAGCGGGCGCGCCGCGGCACCCTGGTCGAGTTTGTGCAGCGCGCTCGCCAGACCGAGCGGATCGCCCGTGAGCGTCGCTCCGGACGCATCGGCCTGGTACTCCCGCGCGCGACTGATGGCCAGCTGAATGATGGAAGCGGCGATCGGGCCCAGGATCATCAGCAGGAGCAGCTCGAAGACACCCGGGCCGTTCTCCTCGTCCCGCCCCCCGAAGATGGCCAGGAACTGCGCCATGTTCGCCAGGTAGACAATGACACTGGCGAGCGCGCCCGCAACCGAGGCGATGAGAATGTCACGGTTGTACACATGGCTGAGCTCATGGCCCAGGACGCCGCGCAGCTCCCGGTCGTCCATGAGCTCCATGATGCCCTCGGTGCAGCAGACCGCCGCGTTCTTCGGGTTACGCCCGGTGGCGAACGCATTGGGGGAGCTGGTCGGGCTCAGGTAGAGCCGTGGCATCGGCATCCGGGCACCGCGGGCGAGTTCACCGACGATGGCGTAGAGCCGGGGTTGCTCGACCTGGGTGACCGGGTAGGCCCGCATCGCCCGCAGTGCGAGACGGTCCGAGAAGAAGTAGGAGAACCCGTTCATCGCGAGCGCCACCACCAGCGCGATGATCAGGCCGCCCCGACCGAACAGGGAACCGACCAGCAGGATGGCGGCGGACAGCACGCCCAACAGCAGCGCGGTCTTCAGACCGTTGAGGTGACGGTGTGGCATGACTATCGGTTGTCCGTCCTCTAGAGCTGGTACACCCGAGTCAACGCGGGGAGGCCCGGACAACGTTCCCTGACAGCGTGTGGTCGACGCCTCCGCGGTCCCCAGCCACCAGGACCACAGCCCGCAACCCGCAGACCAACCCTCAGACCACGGCGCCGCCGGAGCCCACCGTCGGGGCAGGGTTGGCCAGCTCGACGGTCAGGCGGGCCGACGCCGCCGGCTCCAGCAGCTCCGCGGCGGCCAGCTCGCCGGCCGTGTAGCGCCCGAGTACCCGGTAGACCTCGGCGATGACGGGGTCCACCGGGCCCAGCACGTCGAGATGGGCGCGCACCGTGCCGACGTCGCCGCGCCGGACCGGGCCGGTCGCCGCCGGCCATCCGTCTGCCAGCGCGTTGTCCAGGGACGCGCGCAGCAGCGGGGCCAGGGCGGAGCCCGGATCGGCGACCCCGGCGGCGGTGAGGGCCGCACGCGCCGCCAGGGTCAGACTGGCCAAAAAATTGCCACCGAGTACCAGGGCAGCGTGATATAGCGCACGTCGGTCATCGGCCACCATGAGCGGAACGCCACCGATCGCGGTGACGACGTCCCGGGCGCGCGCGGCGGCGTCATCGTCCGCCGTGATGCCGAAGGAGACTCCGAGGAAGACCCGCGGGTCCGGCGCGCCGCCCGGAAGGGTCATGATCGGGTGGATGGCGGCCCGGGTGGCTCCCGCCGCGCCGGCCGCGGCGAGCACGTCCAGCCCGTGCCGACCGCTGAGATGCGCCACCAGCTGTCCGGCACGTACGGCTCGAACCGCGACGAGCTGGCCGATGACCTCGGCGATCGCGTCGTCCGGCACCGCCACCAGCAGGGTGTCGGCGGCGTGCAGCGCGTCGGCCACCGCCGTCGGCGACCCGGTGCGGGCCGTTGGGAATCCCGCCTCCGCCCGTCGGCGCGCATCCTCCGAACGGGTGACCACTGCCACCACCGGGCGCCCCGCCGCCGCCAGGGCCGCGGCGACCGCACCGCCCGCTCGGCCGGCTCCCACGAGACCGACCGACCGTGACGGGACATCTGGGCCAGCGCCGGCAGGCCGTTCGGCCCGTGGCGCCCAGTCCACGGGTCCGGCCTCTGGACAGGCCATCTGACCTGCATGGGAACCGGCGACGACCGGTGCCGTCCCCTCCCCGGAGGGTGATCCGATCGCGGCGGGAGAACCGGTGCGCGATGACCGACCGCGCCCGGATGAGCGGTGGGCGGGCCGGGCGGACCGAGGCGGACGACTGGTCATGACGCGATGGTCCCGCGTGAGGGATCCCTACCGCACGGCGTCAGGATGCCGACAACACGCTCGAAGCGCCGTCCGGCCGATACGCTCGGTGGTGCGACCCTGCTCGCGCCGGTGGCAAGAGCGGCAACGGCAGCGGCAACGGAAGACGGCGAGTCGCGCTTACAGTAATCGCAAAGCTCGTGGGATGTGAATTCCCCAACAGAAGCACCGGTCATGACCCTATCGACAGCACTACCGGCAGCCCCATTCACTCCGGTCGTTCCGACCCCCGTTCGGACAGCCATGCACCTCCCCGGCCGTCCGGCCACGAACGGTCACCCGAGGGCGAAGCGCACCACCGCGCAGCACGGGCAGGTGCACATACGCAGAGTCGACAGCCAATCACCCTATGACAGAGCATTCCTAGATCACAATTTCGGGACCGATCGCCAGGCCGCATCGATCGATCGGCTGGACCGGCACGCCGCACGCGTCTCATTGCTACAGCCGGTAGGCTGGTGTGGTACCCGAGGAGGTTACTGAAGGTGTCTGAGCACGTCAGGGAGAGGGAGACCCGCCGACTCGACCGAGTCGTCGTGCGCTTTGCGGGCGACTCCGGCGACGGTATGCAACTTACCGGAGAACAGTTCACGAGCGAAACCGCCACGTTCGGCAACGACCTGTCGACGCTCCCGGACTTCCCGGCGGAAATCCGCGCACCAGCCGGCACGCCGGCCGGTGTATCCGGATTCCAGCTACATTTTTCCGATCACGACATCCTCACCCCGGGTGACGCACCGGACGTGCTGGTTGCGATGAATCCCGCCGCGTTGAAGGCGAACCTCAAGGATCTGCCACCGGGCGCGAACCTCATCGTGAACACCGACGCCTTCACCAGCGGCAACCTGAAGAAGGCCGGCTACGCGACGGACCCCCTCACCGACGGCACGGTCGACCCGTACGTCGTGCACCGGGTCCCGCTGACGTCGATGACCATCAACGCCGTCCACGCGACGGATGGTGGCGGCGGGGTCAACAAGAAGGAGGCCGAGCGGGCGAAGAACATGTTCGCCCTGGGCCTCATGAGCTGGCTCTACCACCGGCCCACCGAGGGCACGGTCGGCTTCCTGGAGAAGAAGTTCGCAAAGCGGCCCGAGATCGCCGCGGCGAACATCGCGGCGTTCCGCGCCGGCTTCAACTACGGCGAGACGACCGAATCCTTCACCGTCACCTACGAGGTGGCGCCAGCCCGGATGAAGTCGGGCACCTACCGGCGCATCAGCGGCAACCTGGCCCTGTCCTACGGGCTGGTCGCCGCGGGCGAGCTGACCGGCCTGCCGGTGTACCTCGGGTCCTACCCGATCACTCCGGCGTCGGACATCCTGCACGAGCTGAGCAAGCACAAGCGGTTCGGCGTGCGGACCTTCCAGGCCGAGGACGAGATCGCCGGCATCGGCGCGGCGCTCGGCGCGTCCTTCGGTGGCGCGCTCGGCATCACGACGACCTCCGGTCCGGGTGTCGCGCTCAAGAGCGAGACCATCGGCCTCGCGGTCAGCCTGGAGCTGCCGCTGGTCATCGTCGACATCCAGCGCGGCGGCCCGTCCACCGGCCTGCCGACCAAGACCGAGCAGGCCGACCTCCTGCAGGCGATGTTCGGCCGCAACGGCGAGGCCCCGGTGCCGATCGTGGCGCCCCGCTCGCCCGGCGACTGCTTCGACGCCGCCATCGAGGCAGCCAGGATCGCGACGAAGTACCGCACTCCGGTCTTCCTGCTCTCCGACGGGTACCTGGCGAACGGCTCGGAGCCGTGGCTGCTCCCGGTCCGCGAGGAGCTGCCGGACCTGCGCGTCGAGTTCGCCACCGAGCCGAACCACGTCGGGGACAAGGGGCCGGAGTTCTGGCCGTACCTGCGTGACCCGGAGACCCTCGCGCGCCCGTGGGCGGTTCCCGGCACCGCCGGCCTCGAGCACCGCATCGGCGGCATCGAGAAGTCCGACGGTCAGGGGAACATCTCCTACGACCCGGCGAACCACGACAAGATGGTCCGGCTGCGCGCGGCCAAGGTCGCCGGCATCGCGAACGACATCGCCCCGCTCGAGGTGGACGACCCGTCCGGCGAGGCCCGCGTGCTGGTTCTCGGCTGGGGCTCGACCTTCGGCCCGATCGCGGCCGGCTGCCGTCGGGTGCGGGCCAAGGGTCTTCCCGTCGCCCAGGCGCACCTGCGCCACCTCAACCCCTTCCCGGCCAACACCGGGGAGGTCCTGCGGTCGTACGACAAGGTGCTCATCCCCGAGATGAACCTCGGCCAGCTACGGACACTGATCCGGGCCGAGTTCCTCGTCGACGCGATCGGTTACAACCAGGTCCGCGGACTGCCGTTCAAGGCGGCAGAACTGGCCGGTGTCTTGGAGGACGTGATCAACCAGTGACCGTCACGACGAATGGTTCCGGCGTCAGCAACCGGCTGCTCGACCTGGTGCCGACCGCACCGGCCCAGCAGACCCGCAAGGACTTCACCTCCGACCAGGAGGTGCGCTGGTGCCCGGGCTGCGGTGACTACGCGATCCTCGCCACCGTGCAGGGCTTCCTGCCCGACCTCGGCGTCGCGCGGGAGAACATCGTCTTCATCTCCGGAATCGGCTGCTCCTCGCGGTTCCCGTACTACCTGCAGACCTACGGGATGCACTCCATCCACGGCCGCGCGCCGGCGATCGCATCCGGTCTCGCCACCTCGCGGCCGGACCTGTCGGTCTGGGTCGTCACCGGTGACGGGGACGCGCTGTCGATCGGCGGGAACCACCTGCTGCACGCACTGCGCCGCAACGTGAACCTCAAGATCCTCATGTTCAACAACCGGATCTACGGCCTGACCAAGGGGCAGTACTCCCCCACCTCCGAGGTCGGCAAGGTCACGAAGTCGACGCCGTTCGGCTCGCTCGACCGGCCGTACAACCCGGTGTCGCTCGCGCTTGGCGCCGAGGCCACGTTCGTCGGCCGCTCGATCGACTCCGACCGGGCGCACCTCACCTCGGTGCTGCGCGCCGCGGCGGAGCACCCGGGTACCGCTTTCGTCGAGATCTTCCAGAACTGCAACATCTTCAACGACGGCGCGTTCGACCCCCTCAAGGACCGGACGAGCCGTGACGATGTCACGCTGCGGCTGACCGATGGCGAGCCACTCGTCTTCGGCACCGAGCGGGACAAGGGCGTGCGGCGCGCGGCGGACGGCAGCCTGGAGGTCGTGTCGGCGGACAGCCCCGACGTCCTCGTGCACGACGCGGGCGCCGCCGACCCGAGCCTCGCCTTCGCGCTGTCCCGCATCACCGGGGACACGCATGGGGTCACCCCCGTCGGCATCTTCCGCAATGTGGACGTCCCGACCTACGACGAGACGTTCAACCAGCAGATCGCCCAGGCCAAGGAGCGCCAAGGCGAGGGCGATCTGATGTCGCTGATCTCCGGCACGGAGACCTGGACCATCGACTGATCCAGGCTGCCACCAGCAGTGGAGCACCGGCGAGGCCGGGGCAGGCGCCTACGCGGCGCTGCCCCGGCCTCGTGCGTTGGGGGCCCGGGCGTCCGCGTCGCCGGCCACTGCGCCCGTCCGGTCACCCGGACGTGGGGTCGCCTGGCTGGGGACCCTCGGTGACGCGGGACGACACAGCCGCCACATGACGCGTTTACCAGGCATATGTCTGGTATTCGCAGCTCGTGACGCGTCGGGTAGTCTGAGATCGCGCGTGGGGGTGCCGTGCGGCCCGGGGGGGCTCACAACACCAGTGCAGCCGGAGGCGTAGTGCGGGGTCATAGAGCCTTCAGCCCGCGGTTCGCGGTCAGTCCGCGTTCGTCGGTGGGCATTGTCCATGCCGCCGTTTCCGAGGTGGCCCGTCCCGGCCTGAGCGGCGCGGGGGACCAGCGCCGGTCGGTCGGCCGAGGCGGATTCCGCATCGCCGGAGGCTGCCGTGGGTAGCCATTCCGCGGGCCGGCATTCGCGCCACAGCGCCGCCGCCGCCCGCCGTTCCCCTGGTGGCCCGTCGATGTCCGCGTCCGAGTGGGACGCGGCGGAGGCCGCTGTTGCCGCGTCGACCGGGGCGCGGCGCGCTGCCGGCACCGGCGCGGCCAGGTCGGCATCCCGCGGTGGCGGCCCCGGTTCGGTGCCATGGAGTGCCGTCGTCGCTGACGGCGGTGCCCGGTCGGCGCCCGTGACCCGCAGGCCGGGTACTGCCGGCCGGAGCCCGAGCCCCACCCGCAACGCGGCCGCCGGGCGCGGCGGCGCTCCCGCACGGTACCCGACCCCCGCCCGCAACGCCGCCTCGGCGGCCCGGCCGACCGCGGGACGCCGGCCGGTCGGCGACGGCGCGATCGCCGCCGGGCGCACCGCCCACCCAGTCGCCCAGGCCCAGGACGGGTTCGTGCTCCAGGCTGACGGCGGTACCCTCCACCCGGCCACCGGCCCGCGAGCGTCGGGATGGGACGCGCCGCCCGGCTGGAACACGCCGGCCGGCTGGCAGCCCACCGCCTCGCCCGCTGTCCCACCGGTTCGCGACGCCGAACCGCGATGGGACACGACCACGCCGCTGCGTGCTCCCGGCGCGGTCTCCTCGCCCGGCAGCGCGTCGACCATGCGCCTCGCAGCGACACCCGGCATGGCGGCCGCACCGGGTACGGCGGCGCCGGGCAGGGCACCCGCTCCCGAGATGACGGCTCCGATCCGGGGATTCTCCTCGCCTGCGCCGGCGGGGGGCTGGGGAGGGGGCAGCGCCCGGGACGCGGCCCGGATCGCGTCCTTCGGGCAGGCCGCGGTCGTCATGCCAGGCACGGCCAGCCCACAGTCGCGGTCGGTCGCCCCGGGCGAGCCGGACACGCTCACCGGCCCGCTCTCGGTCAGCACGACCGCCCGCCGGGCTCGGGAGGCGGGCGCCGCGTTCACCGGCCCTCCCCGGCAGGACACGGCACGATCCACCGGCCGGCCAGCGGTGACCAGCCCGCTCGCCGCCGGCCCCCGGTCCCAGCCATCCCGGGACCGGACCGGTTGGGACCGGACCGGTTGGGACGAGGACGCATGGGACGAGGCCGGTCCCGCCAGCGGCGGCCATCGGCGCGCACGCGGCCGGCGCACCGGCCAGGGTCCGGCGGCGGACGACCTGCCCTCGCGGGGTCTTACCCGCGCGGACCGGTTCGCCGACGCCGCCTACAGTGCCGGCCGGATGCCCGCCTCCCGCGGGGCATCCTCGCCGGCCCGTCTGGCCGCCGAGGATGCCGACCGGGCCGCCGGAGCCCACCGGGCCCCGATGCGCCGGGGGAACGGGCGGGCGCGCCTGGCCGCGGCCGGCACCGTCTCCCTCGCCGGCCTGTCGGCCATTGTGGCGGGCGTCGCCCTGGGCGGGGATCCCGGCAGCACCACGCAGCCGCTGTCCACGGCCGCGGGTGACGCGCCGACGATCCAGTACAGCGGCAGCACCGACGCGTTCGGCTCGTCGGCGCAGGCCTCGCGCAACCGCGCACAGGCCACCCCGCCGCGGGCTCAGCTCGCGCCCACCGCCAGTCAGCCTGACCTCACCACGACCTACGTCAACCCGGCGACGGCGCCGATCCCGGTGGTCACGCTGGTGCCGCGGGACGAGCAGCCCGCCACCGGGCCGACGGATCTACGCGGCATCGTCGCGAGCGCCGCAGGTGCGGCGAGCGCGGCAGCCGCGTCGGCATCGTCCGGCACGTCGGCCACGCCGACCGCGTCGGCAAGCCCGACCTCGCAGAGCAGCAGCCTGCCGTTCGACCCGGACAGCCCGGCGACCAGCCAGCCGGCGTCGCCGAGCCCCTCGTCCGGCGGCAGCGCCCTGCCGTTCCACCCGGTCGATGTCACGCCGCTGACCAGTACCACGTCGTCCGCCACGCCGACCGCGGCCGCCAGCTCCGACAGCACCGCCTCGTCGGCGAGCGGCCATTGATCGACCGCTGACGGCGGCCGCGCACGGGGGCCGCCGTCAGCGACTCAGCCCGTGCGGTCGATCACGAAGTCGGTGAGGGAGCGCAGCGCGGTCTTCGCCCCGTTGTCCGGCAGCGGGGCCAGGCAGTCACGCGCCCGGCTCGACCAGACGGTCAGCTCCCGGCGGGCCCGGGCCATGCCCTCATGCCGCGCAGCAGATCGAGGGCCTCCGCGACGCCCTCGTCCGGGTTGCCGCCACCGGCGGCGAAGTCCGATGCGATGAGCTCACGCAGCCGGCCAGCCGCCCGGTCGTCGGACTGCAGGGCGTAGAGCACCGGCAGGGTCGGAATCCCCTCCCGCAGATCGGTGCCGGGCGTCTTGCCGGAGTCGGCGGGGTCGGAGGCGACGTCAATGATGTCGTCGGAGAGTTGGAAGGCCACCCCGAACAGCTCCCCGAAGGTCGCCAGCGTGTCCACGGTGACCGGGTCGGCGCCGGCGAGCATCGCGCCGAGCCGGCCGGAGGTCGCGATCAGCGATGCGGTCTTCTCGGTGACGACCCGCAGGTAGTGCTCCACCGGGTCCTGGCCGGGCGCGGCGCCGACCGTCTCCCGGATCTGCCCCTCGCACAGGGTCGCGATGGTTCGGGCGAGGATTCGCGTCGCCTCGGGGCCGAGGTCGGCGGTGATGTCGGAGGCGCGGGCGAACAGGTAGTCGCCGGTGAGGATGGCGACCGTGTTCGTCCAGCGGGCGTTGGCGGACGCCGCGCCGCGCCGCCGGGGGGCCTCGTCCATCACATCGTCGTGATACAGCGTCGACAGATGAGTGAGTTCGATGGCGACGGCCGCCGGCACCACGCCGGCGGCGCGTGGATCGGCGAACTGCGCCGCCAGCAGCACGACGATCGGGCGGAAACGTTTACCCCCCGCGTCGACGAGATGCCGTGAGGTCTCGGTGACGAAGGTGAACTCGCTGCGTACCGACGCACGCAACAGCTCCTCCACCTCGGCGAGACCTTCCCGCACGGCCTTTTCCAGATCAGGGTCGGTCCTGATCCCCACGACGTCCAGCCCGATAGCGCTCATACCACCGTCAGCGTACGAAGCCAGACGACGCCGCGGTATTCGCGAGGTCCAGGAGAGGCTGTGGCGCTACTCCCAGGACGAGCGTCGCGACCGTTCCGACGCCCGCCGCGGCGAAGGTCAGGGTCGGTCGGGTGACCACCACGGGCCCCTGGGCGAGCGGGTCGGAGAAGAACATCAGCACGATGACGCGGACGTAGAAGAAGGCGGCGATCGCGCTGCAGACCAGGGCGACGACGACCAGCGCCGTCGCGTGCCCCTCGATCGCCGCCTGGAAGACCGCGAACTTCCCGGTGAAGCCGCTCGTCAGTGGAATGCCCGCGAGGGCCAGCAGCAGGAAGGAGAACGTGCCGGCCAGCAGGGGTGAGGTGCGGCCGAGGCCCCGCCACTGGGACAGGTCGCTCGCCTCGCCGTCACTGGTGCGGACCAGCGAGACGACGGCGAAGGCGGCGATCGTGGTGAAGCCGTAGGTCACCAGGTAGAACATGGAGCCGCGCAGGCCGTCCGTGTTCGTCCCGGCGAGCCCGACGAGCAGGAACCCGGCGTGCGCGATCGCCGAGTAGGCCAGCATCCGCTTGATGTCGCGCTGGGTCAGCGCGAGCACCGCGCCGACCACCATGGTGAGGATCGCCACAGCCCACAGGATGGGCCGCCAGTCCCAGCGCAGCCCGCCGAAGGCGACGTAGAACACCCGCAGCAGGGCGCCGAAGGCGGCGACCTTCGTCCCCGCGGCCATGAACGCGGTGACCGGCGTCGGCGCGCCCTGGTAGACGTCCGGCGTCCAGGAGTGGAAGGGCGCAGCGCCGATCTTGAAGAACAGTCCGACGGCCACCAGGGCGACGGCGAGGTAGAGGTAGATGTCGTTCTTCCCGACAGTGCCGACCGCGTCGGCGATCCTCCCGAGCTCGACGCTGCCCGCGAACCCGTAGGCGAACGCCACGCCGTAGAGGAAGAACGCCGAGGAGAAAGCCCCGAGCAGGAAGTACTTCATCGCCGCCTCCTGGGAGAGCAGGCGACGGCGGCGGGCGAGGCCGGCCAGCAGGTACAGCGGCAGCGAGAGGATCTCCAACGCCACGAACATGACCAGCAGGTTGTTCGACGCGACGAACAGCATCATGCCGCTCACCGAGAAGACCATCAGCGGATACGCCTCGGTCTGCATGTCCGCGGAGACCCGCTGGGCGGTGGAGCCCTTCGACCCGGGGGTGATGGCGGCCGAGGCGACGATCGCGCCACCGGAGGAGTCCAGCCGGCGCTCGGCCACCAGCAGCACCGACAACACCGCGAAGACCAGGATCGTGCCCTGCATGAACAGCGTCGGGGCGTCGATGGCGACCGCGCCGGCGGCGAGCACCGCGTGCCGCCCGTGCAGCAGCGCCACCGCGACCAGCGCGGCGATGAAGCCACCGCCGGCGAGCACGGGCTGGATCACCCGGCGCGCCGGGCGGGGCGCGAACGCGTCGACAAGCACGCCGAGCAGCGCCACCACGAAGACGATCAGCAGCGGGCTGAGCGAGGAGTACTCGATCGACGGTGGCGTGATCTTCTGCGTCGCCGCGAGCAGAAGGTGGTGATCCGCGCTCACGAGTGGCCTCCGGGCTGGGCCGCGGTCGTGGCGGCGACGGGGTGGGTCGGTGCTGGATCGTGCTTGCCGATATCGGCGTAGGTGGCCGTCACGGTCGGCCGGATGATGTCGATGATCGGCTTTGGGTAGACCCCGAGCCCGATGATGAGCACGACCAGCGGGGCGACGACCAGCTTCTCGCGTAGCGAGAGGTCCGGCAGCACCCAGTTCTCCGGCCGGGTGACGGGGCCGGTCATCGTGCGCTGGTACAGGTAGAGCACGTAGATCGCCGCGAGCACGATGCCGCAGGTCGCCACGATCGCTAGTGGCTTGTTCACGGTGAACGTGCCGACCAGCACGAGGAACTCGCTGACGAAGCTGTTCGTCCCGGGCAGCGCGAGCGACGACAGCCCAGCGATGAGGAACACCCCGGCCAGCACCGGCGTCACCTTCGCGAGGCCCCCGTACGCGCCGACGTCACGGGTGCCACGCCGGGCGACCAGGAAGCCGACGACCAGGAACAACAACCCCGTCGACAGCCCGTGGTTGACCATGTAGAGGACGGCGCCGGTCCCGGCCTGGCTGGTGAAGGCGAACAGGCCGAGGGCGATGAAGCCGAAGTGGGCCAGCGAGGTGTACGAGACCAGGCGTTTCATGTCCCGCTGCCCGATGGCCAGCAGCGCCCCGTAGAAGATGCCGACGATCGCGAGCCCCAGCACCAGCGGGGCGAAGTAGTCCGCCGCGTCGGGGAACAGCGGGATGCAGTAGCGGATCATCCCGAACGTTCCCACCTTGTCCAGGACGCCGACGAGCAGCACCGCGCCGCCGGTCGGCGACTGGGCACCGGCGTCCGGCAGCCAGGTGTGGAACGGGAACAGCGGCGCCTTGATGGCGAAGGCCACGAAGAAGCCGAGGAAGAGCAGCTTCTGCACCCCGGGCGTGATGTCGAGCTGGCGCAGGGTGGCGAAGTCGAACGTGCCGTGGTCCAGGTGCTGCGCGGACACCACGTACAGACCGATCACCGCGGCAAGCATGAGCAGGCCGCCGAACAGGCTGTAGATCAGGAACTTCACCGCCGCGTACGAACGCTGCGCCTGCTCCTTCACCGGGCCGTAGCTGCCGATGAGGAAGTACATCGGGATCAGCATCGCCTCGAAGAAGACGTAGAACAGGAACACGTCGGTCGCGGCGAACACGCCGATCATCCCGGTCTCGAGCACGAGCAACAGCGCGAAGAACGCCGGCACCGAGCGGCGGTGCGACCCGGCCGGCCCGGCACTCGCCGCTACCGAGGCGGGTGTCGGCGGGACGGGTCCCGCTTCGGGCGGGGCCACCAGCACTGCCGTGCCGCCGCCCCCATCGGCGATCGGCTCAGCGGCTCCCGGGCCACCACCAGCACCGCCCGGGCCCGCGCCCCCGGCGACCGGGCCCGCGCCCCCGGCGACCGGGCCCGCACCTGAGGCTCCCGATCCGCCGGACGTGCCGGTAGGCGTGCCCGCGGCGTCGTCCCCGCCGTCGGCCTCGTCCCAGGAGGACAGCACGACGACGGGCACCAGCACCGCGGCGAGCAGGATCAGCACCAGCGAGATGCCGTCCGCGCCCACCGAGTAGTGGATGCCGAAGGTGGAGATCCAGTCGTAGGACTGGGCGAACTGGAAGCCGGCCCGCTTCGGGTGGTACGCGACGGTCGCGAGCACCGCGAGCACCAGCACCACGAGCGTGATGGCCAGCGTGAGCTGCTTGGCCAGGGTCGCCAGTCGCCGCGACAGACAGGCGACGACGATCGCGCCGACAGCCGGGACGAGCAGAAGGATCGTCAACCAGGGGACTGTGTTCACGTCAGCCCGCCCTCTCCAGCAGCAGTGCGCCGACCACGAGGACGGCACCTCCCAACATCGACAGAGCGTAGGACCGGACGAAGCCGGTCTGCAGGCGGCGCATCCGCCCGGACAGGCCGCCGATGCCGGCGGCGCCGCCCCGCACGAGCCCGTCGACGCCGACAAGGTCGAGCCAGACCAGGAATCGGGTGAGGTACTGGCCGGGCCGCATGGCGACGGTCTCGTTGAACGTGTTCGCGAACAGGTCGTGGCGCGCGGCCACGGTGACGAGCGTGACCTCGTTGTCCGACGGAGCGACCGCCGCGACGGGGCGCAGCTGGTAGCGCAGGTACGCGGCGGCGAACCCGCCGACGGTCACCACCAGCGTGAGCAGGGTCAGCACCAGCGGCGAGAACGTGTGCACACCCTCGACCCCCTCGCCCGCGACCGGCTCCAGCCAGTCCTGCAACGAGTGGCCGAGCACGAACAGGCCGCCGGCGAAGCTCGAGCCGATCGCCAGGACGATCATCGGGCCGGTCATCGTCGTGGGCGACTCGTGCGGGTGGCGGGCGTCCTCGCCCGCGGACGACCAGCGCGCCTTGCCGTGGAACGTCATCAGGAACAGCCGCGTCATGTAGAACGCGGTGATGCCCGCGCCGAGCAGGGCGATCGCACCGAGCAGGTAGCCCGAGGTGCCGCCCTTGTCGAACGCGGTCTCGATGATGCGGTCCTTGGTGAAGAAGCCGGACAGCCCGGGGAACCCGATGATGGCCAGGTAGCCGAGGCCGAACGTCACCCAGGTGATCGGCATGTACCGCCACAGCGCGCCGTAGCGGCGCATGTCCTGCTCGTCGTCCATCGCGTGGATGACGGAGCCGGCGCCGAGGAACAGGCCCGCCTTGAAGAAGCCGTGGGCGAGCAGGTGCATGATGCCGAGCGCGTAGCCCGCGGGGCCGAGGCCCACCGCGAGGAACATGTAGCCGATCTGGCTGACGGTGGAGTAGGCCAGCACCTTCTTGATGTCGTCGTAGGCGCAGCCGATGACGCAGCCGAGCAGGATCGTGATCGCCCCGATGATGACCACGACCGTGCGGGCGGCCTGCGTCTCGTTGAAGATCGGCGCGGCCCGGACGATCAGGTAGACGCCCGCGGTGACCATCGTCGCCGCGTGGATGAGGGCGGAGATCGGGGTGGGGCCCTCCATCGCGTCCGGCAGCCACGCCTGCAGCGGGAACTGGCCGGACTTGCCGCAGGCACCGAGCAGCAGCAACAACGCGATCGCGGTGACGGTGCCGTAGCCGATGACGCCACCGGCCGCGGCGCCGAACACCTCCGCGAAGCCGGTGGAGCCGACCGTAGCGAACATGAACATGATCGCCAGCGCCAGGCCGACGTCCCCGACCCGGTTCATGTAGAAGGCCTTGTTCGCGGCCGTGGCCGCCGCCGGCCGGTCCTCCCAGAACTTGATGAGCAGGAACGATGACAGGCCGACGAGCTCCCAGCCGGCGTAGAGCGACAGGAAGTTGTTGCCCAGCACCAGCAGCAGCATCGAGGCCAGGAACAGGTTCATGTAGGCGAAGAACTTCCGCCTGGCCGGATCGTGCGCCATGTAGCCGATCGAATAGATATGGATCAGCGTGCCGACACCCGTGATGAGCAGCACGAACACGATCGACAGCTGGTCGACGAGCAGGCCGGCGTCGACCTGGAAGCCGTTCACCGGAATCCAGGAGAACAGGTGCTGGGACACTGCCCGGTTGTCGCCGTCGCGGCCGAGGAGCGCGGCGAACAGCACCACGCCAAGCACGAAACTCAGGGCCGAGGCGGCCGTCCCGACGAGGTGGCCGACGCGGTCGGTGCGCCGCCCGCCGAGCAGCAGGATCGCGGCGCCGGCCAGCGGCAGCACGATGAGCAGCCAGGACAGCGAGAACGCCCCGGAGGCGGTGGCGTAGTGCAGCGGAGGTGTCACTGCAGTCTTGTCCGTTCTTCGGTGGCCGCCGTGAAGGCCGCGGCCGGCGTCGAAAGCAGTACTCGCATCGGAGTCAGCACTGGCGTCGGATCAGTACTTCAGCAGGTTCACGTCGTCCACGGAGGCGGAACGACGGGTGCGGAAGATGCTGAGGATGATGGCCAGGCCGATGACGACCTCGGCCGCGGCGACGACCATCACGAAGAACGCCATGATCTGGCCGTCGAGGGTGCCGTGGATGCGGGAGAAGGTGACCAGGGTCAGGTTCACGGCATTGAGCATCAGCTCGATCGACGTGAACACCACGATCGCATTGCGCCGCACCAGCACCCCGACGGTGCCGATGGTGAACAGCAGCGCCGCGAGAATCAGGTAGTTGGCGGGATTCACCGCTCCTCCCCCTTCCCGGCGCCCGCGAGCGCCGAGCCACCGTCCGCGCCGGGGCTGGTGGCACCCGCGCGATCGTCATCCCCACCTTCGTCCGCGCCGGATCTCGGCGTCGGCGAGACGGGGCCGCCGGTCTCGGAGCCACCGGACCCGGGTTCTCCGGACTCGGGACCGTTCGTACCGGGACCACCCGTACCGGGACCATCCGTGTCGGGCCCACCGGCGGCCGGTCCACCGGTCGCGGGCCCGCCGGAGCCGGGGCTGTCCGGACCGGCCTGCTCGGGGCCCGTCGCCGGCACGCCGCCGATGCCGGACGCGTGGCCGCCGCCGGGCAGCAGGCCGAGGACGTTGGCGGAGTCGTGGCGGGCGAAGACGCCCGGGCCGGGCAGCGGCGTGACCTGCCGGCCGCTCTCGGCGAAGCGGCGGCGCATCCACTCCCGCTGGCTGATCCGGCCGCCTTCGCGCTCCTGATGGCCGAGCACCATCGTGCCGATCGCGGCGACGACGAGCAACGCCGAGATCGCCTCGAAGACGAACACGTAGTCGCTGAACAGCAGCCGGCCGATGGCCTGGACGTTGCCGCCGGCGTTGGCCCTGTCGAGCCCGGCGGCGCTCCCGCCGTCGATCGCCGAGCCGATCGGGAAGACCAGCAGGCCGGCGAAGCCGAGGCCGAAGATGGCCGCCCCGAGCCGCTGCCCGCGGATCGTCTCCACCAGCGAGTCGGACGAGTCGACGCCGACCAGCATGAGCACGAACAGGAACAGCACCATGATCGCGCCGGCGTACACGATGATCTGCACGAAGCCGAGGAACGGCGCCTGCTGCAGCAGGTAGAACACCGCGACGCAGAACAGGTTCGCGACGAGCAGCAGCGCGGAGTGCACCGCGGAGCGCACGAGCACCATGCCCAGGGCCGCGAGCACGGCGACCGGCGCGAGAATCCAGAACGTCACGGCCTCGCCGGTGGACGTGCTGGTGATCGGGCCCGCCGCATCGATCAGGGTCAGCGTCGATCCGGTCATCGTGGCAGCTCCGAACCGGCGCCGTGCGCGGGCACCTCGTCCGCGCGGGAGTGCTCACCCGACGTGCGCCGGTCGATGACATCCTCGGCGCCGCGCCGCGTGCCCTCCTCGTCGCCGCCGGTGCGGCCGGCGCCGGCGAGCTGCCAAGGCAGCGGGGCGTCGGGGTCGCGGGTGTAGTAGTCGGTCTCGCTCTCACCGAGCCGCATCGGGTGCGGCGGCGCCTCCATGCCCTCGCCCAACGGCGCCAGCAGCTGCTCCTTGGTGAAGATCAGGTCGCGGCGGCTGTCGTCGGCGAGCTCGTAGTCGTTCGACATCGTCAGCGCCCGGGTCGGGCAGGCCTCGATGCACAGCCCGCACAGGATGCAGCGCAGGTAGTTGATCTGGTAGACGCGGCCGTACCGCTCGCCGGGCGAGTAGCGCTCGGCCTCGGTGTTGTCGGCGCCCTCGACATAGATGGCGTCCGCCGGGCACGCCCACGCGCACAGCTCGCAGCCGACGCACTTCTCCAGCCCGTCGGGATGCCGGTTGAGCTGGTGGCGGCCGTGGAAGCGCGGCGCCGTCTCCTTCTTCTGCTCGGGGTACTGCTCGGTCGTCGGCTTCTTGAACATCGTCCCGAAGGTGACGCCGAAGCCCTTGTAGGGGTCGAACAGGCCCATGTCTCAGCCCTCCTGGCGCGGACCGGGGTCCGCCGGGATGACGGTGGCCGACCCGTTCGCCGAGGTGCCCGCGGGCACCGCCGAGCGGGCGCGGGTGCCGTTCGGCCGCGGGGGTGGTGGCCACGGGATGCGTTCCAGACTCGGCGCCTCAGCGATCTTGCGGGCTTCGGCCTCCTCCAGCTCGCGCTGGCGCCGCGCGCCCCCGGGATCGATGAGCGCGATGATCACCAGGACGCCGATGACCACGCCGATGCCGATCAGCCAGGGCGTGCGGTCGTCGACGTCCTTCTGGTAGGCGCGGAAGGTGGCGATGACCAGCACCCACAGCAGCCCGACCGGAATCAGGACCTTCCAGCCGAAGGACATGAACTGGTCGTAGCGCAGCCGGGGCAGCGTCCCGCGCAGCCAGATGAAGAAGAAGATGAACAGCAGCAGCTTGAGCACGAACCAGATCAGCGGCACCCAGCCATGATCCAGGCCGGACAGGCCCGGGATCGGCGGGGGCTGCCAGCCGCCCAGGAACAGGGTGGTCGCGATCGCCGAGACGGTGACCATGTTGATGTACTCGGCGAGGAAGAAGAACGCGAACTTGATCGAGCTGTACTCGGTGTGGAAGCCACCGACCAGCTCACCTTCGGCCTCGGGCAGGTCGAAGGGCGTCCGGTTCGTCTCCCCCACCATCGAGATGACGTAGAGCACGAACGACGGCACCAGCGCGATGTACCAGCGCCCGGACTGGCTCTCCACGATGCCCGACGTCGACAGGGTGCCCGCGTACATGAACACCGCGACGAACGACAGGCCCATCGCCACCTCGTAGGAGATGATCTGGGCCGCCGAGCGCAGCGAGCCGAGCAGCGGGTACGTCGACCCACTCGACCAGCCGGACAGGATCAGCCCGTACACCCCGAGCGAGGCCGCGGACAGCATGTACAGCACGCTGACCGGCAGGTCGGCGAGCTGCAGCGTGGTGTGGTGCCCGGCGATGGACACCTGCGGGCCGAACGGGATCACCGCGAAGGCGAGGAACGCCGGGACCGCGCTGACGATCGGCGCCAGAATGAAGATCGGCTTGTCGGCGAGGACCGGGATCAGGTCCTCCTTGAGCATCAGCTTCACGCCGTCGGCCATGCTCTGCAGCCAGCCCCTGGGCCCGTGCCGGTTCGGCCCGACCCGCTGCTGCATCCGGGCCACGACCTTGCGCTCGAACACGATCGCGAACAGCGTCATCAGCAGCAGGAACGCGAACACCGCGACGGCCTTGACCAGGATCAGCCAGAACGGGTCCCGGCCGAACCCCGCCAGGTCCGGGTCGACCGGCGCGGCGACGACCAGCGCGGACGCCGCGGCGCTCATGCCCGCCCCCTGGTGGTGCTGGCGGTGGCGCTGATGGCAGCCGTCTGTCCGGCGGGTTGCGGTTCGCGGCCCGGTGGGCGGGCCGCCGAGATCCGCACGACGACGCCGGAGCGTTCGGCGAGGAAGCGCCGCACGTGCGAGCCGGGCGAGTGGGTGGGCACCCAGACGACCCGGTCCGGCATCGCGGTGATCTCGCAGGGCAGGGTGATCGACCCACGGCCACTGGTGAGCGTCAGCGGCGCCCCGGCGCTCGCCCCGATCTCGGCCGCCGTCGCCGCGGAGATCCGGGCGAGCGGGCGGCGCGCGGTGCCGGCCAGGTAGGGCTCGCCAGCCTGCAGCGCGCCGTCGTCGACGAGCTGGTGCCAGGTGGCGAGCACCGCCTCCCCGGCGCTCGGGACGACGGCGGGCTCCGCGTGCTCCGCGGGTGCCGGCACCCGCACGACACCGGCACCGGGACGGCCCGTGGCGGACAGCTCGCGGGCGGCCGCGCCGGTGTCCGGCAGCCGCAGGTCGATGCCCATCTCGGCGGCGAGCAGGTGGAGCACCCGCACGTCGGGCAGCGCCGGGGTGTCCAGGGCCCGCTGGAACGGGCGCAGCCGCCCCTCCCAGTCGACGAAGGACCCGGCCTTCTCCGCCACCGGCGCGACGGGCAGCACCACGTCGGCGACCTCGGCGATCGACGAGCGGCGCACCTCCAACGACACGCAGAACGGCACCCGGGCCAGCGCCGCGAGCGCCGAGGCCGGGTTCGGCAGGTCCTCGGCGTCCACCCCGGCGACGAGGATCCCGTCGAGGCGACCGGCGGCGGCAGCGGCGAGGATGCCGGCGGTGTCCCGGCCGGGCGCGCCGAGCAGCGGCCCGCCCCACAGCGCCTCCACCTCGGCGCGGGCCGCCTGGTCGGCGACCGGACGGCCGCCGGGCAGCAGCGAGGGCAGCAGGCCCGCGGACACGGCGCCGCGGTCCCCGGCGCGGCGCGGCACCCAGGCGAGCGCGGAGCCGCTGGCCTGGGCGAGACGCAGCACCGCGGACAGCGTCCCGGGGATCTCCGCGGCCCGCTCCCCGACCAGGATCACCGCGCCGGGCTCGCGGACGGCCCGGGCGGCCGCGGCCAGCGCGTCGGCGCCGGTACCGCGGCTGGTTCCGGCGGGCCCGGAGCCGGTGGACGGCCCCTCCCCCGCGCCGGTCCTGGCGGTGGCGAGCGCCTCGAGCAGCGCCGTCTCGGCCCCGGGCTCGGCGCCGACGAGCGTGCCCCGCAGCTTCGCGAGCCCGCGGCTGGCCAGCGGGGCCAGCGCGAACACGGCGGCGGCGTGCTTGTCGACCGCCTTGCGCAGCCGCAGGAAGACGATCGGCGACTCCTCCTCCGGCTCGAACGCGACGAGCAGCACGGCGGGGGCCGTCTCCAGGTCGGCGTAGGTCACTCCGATGCCGGTCCCGGCGACCGCGTGGCCGAGGAACTGCTCCTCCTCGGCCGAGTGCGGCCGGGCCCGGAAGTCGACGTCGTTGGTGCGCAGCCCCACCCGGGCGAACTTGGCGTAGGCGTAGGCGTCCTCACGGGTGAGCCGCCCGCCGGCGAGCACGCCGACGCCGTGGCGGTCCCGGCACTCGGCGAGGCCGCGCGCGGCGTACTCCAGCGCCTCGGACCAGGTCGCCTCGACGAGTCGCCCGGTGTCGTCGTCGCGGATCAGCGGGGTGGTGAGCCGGTCGGCGCCGCGGGCGTAGGTGAACGCGAAGCGGCCCTTGTCGCAGTTCCACTCCTCGTTGACCGCCGGATCGTCGCCCGCCAGCCGCCGGGTGACCTTGCCGCGCCGGTGGTCGGTTCGCAGGGCGCAGCCGGACGCGCAGTGCTCGCACGCCGTGGGCGTCGAGACCAGGTCGAAGGGCCGGGCCCGGAACCGGTAGGCGGCACTGGTCAGCGCCCCGACCGGGCAGATCTGCACCGTGTTGCCGGAGAAGTAGGAGCTGAACGGTTGCCCATCACTGACCGCGACCTGTTCGGCGGCGCCGCGCTCGAACAGCTCGATGAACGGGTCACCGGCGATCTGCGCGGAGAACCGGGTGCAGCGGGCACACAGCACGCAGCGTTCCCGGTCGAGCAGGATCTCCGAGGAGATCGCGAGTGGCTTCGGGTAGGCGCGCTTCGTCTCGCGGAACCGCGAGGTCGCGCCGCCGTTCGCCATCGACTGGTTCTGCAGCGGGCACTCGCCGCCCTTGTCGCAGATCGGGCAGTCCAGCGGATGGTTGAGCAGCAGGAACTCCAGCGTCCCGGCCTGGGCCTTACGGGAGACCGGCGAGGTGAGCTGGCTCTTCACGACCATGTCGGCGGCGACCGTCGTCGTGCAGGAGGCGACCGGCTTGCGCTGGCCCTCGACCTCGACGATGCACTGCCGGCAGGCGCCGACGGGATCGAGCAGCGGATGGTCGCAGAACCGGGGGATCTCGATGCCGAGCAGCTCGGCCGCCCGGATGATCAGCGTGCCCCTGGGGACGCTGACCGACAGCCCGTCGATGGTGAGCGTGACGAGGTCGGGCGGCGGCGGCGCGGCCGGCGGGGCGGCGTCACCCTCGACGGCCTTGCTCGTGGCTACCTTGGTCGTGGCTGCATTGCTCGCGGTTGGGGCGGTCATGGTGATCAGTGCGCTCCCGCGTAGGCACCGGGGGTGGCGGCCGGGTCCGGGTCGCCGTCCGGGGTGGTGTCCGGTCTCGTGGTCACCGCGCTCACCGGGATGAACTCGTCCCGGAAGTACTTGATCCCCGACACGATCGGGGAGGTGGCCCCGTCAGCCAGCGCGCAGAACGCCCGGCCGAAGATGTTGTCGCAGGCGTCGACGAGGGTGTCCACGTCCGACTCGTCGCCGCCGCCGCGCTCGATGCGCGACAGGATCTGCACCATCCAGCTCGTGCCCTCGCGGCACGGCGTGCACTTGCCGCACGACTCGTGCGCGTAGAACTGGGTGAGGCGGCGGACGACCCGGAGCATGTCCGTGGTCTCGTCCATGATCATGAGGGCGGCCGTGCCGAGCAGCGAGCCGGCCTCCTGCACGCCCTCGAAGTCGAGCGGGGCGTCCAGGTGGTCGGCGGTCAGCATCGGCGTCGACGACCCGCCCGGGGTCCACGCCTTCAGTTTCCGTCCGCCGCGCACCCCGCCGGCGAGCTCGAGCAGCTCGCGCAGAGTGGTACCCATCGGCGCCTCGTACTGGCCGGGCCGGGTGACGTGCCCGGACAGGCTGTAGATCTTCGGGCCCGGGGAACGTTCCCGGCCCATCGAGCGGAACCAGTCCACCCCGTAGTTGACGATGTACGGCACGGTCGCGATCGTCTCGACGTTGTTCACGACGGTCGGCGACGCGTAGAGCCCGTGGGTGGCGGGGAACGGCGGGCGCAGCCGCGGCTGGCCGCGCCGGCCCTCCAGCGAGTCCAGCAGCGCCGTCTCCTCGCCGCAGATGTACGCCCCGGCCCCGGAGTGCACCACCAGGTCGAGGTCGAAGCCGCTACCGAGGATGTCGCGGCCGAGGTAGCCCGCGTCGTAGGCCTCGGCGACGGCGGCACGCAGCCGGCGGTTCGCGTGCACCAGCTCCCCGCGCAGATAGACGAACGCCCGGCTGGCCCGCACCGCGTACGCGGCGATGATGATGCCCTCGACGAGCGAGTGCGGATCCGCCTTGAGCAGCGGGGCGTCCTTGCAGGTGCCGGGCTCGCCCTCGTCGGCGTTGATGACGAGGTAGTGCGGCTTGCCGTCGCCCTGCGGGATGAAGCCCCACTTCATGCCGGTGGGAAAGCCGGCCCCGCCGCGCCCGCGAAGGCCCGAGTCCTTGATCAGCTTGATCAGGTCGTCCGGGTTGCCCGCGAGGGCGGTGCGCAGCGCGATGTAGCCGTCGAGGCGCCGGTAGGAGTCGATCGTCCACGACTCCGGGGTGTGCCAGCGCCGGGTTAGGACCGGGGTGATGGGCATCGTCAGCTCCCCTTCCGCTCGGACGAGGCGGGGGTCTGGGCTGCTGAGGGTGTCTGGGCTGCTGAGGCGTGTTCGGCGGCGGCGGGGACCAGCGGGGCGGGCCGCTCGTCGGCGGTCCAGCCGGCGGCCTCGGCGAGCAGCAGGCCGGCCACCGACGGCTCCCCGACGCCCGGGCCCGCGACACCCTCCGGGCGGGGGTCGGGCAGGCCGGCGAGCTGCCGGGAGATCTCGCCGAACGAGCACAGCGGGCCACCGCGGGTCGGCGGGGGGCGCTCCCCGGCCTGCAGACCCGCGACGATCGCCTCGGCGCCGTCCGGATCCACCTGGTCGAAGAAGTCGTAGTTGACCGTCATCACCGGCGCGTAGTCGCAGGCCGCGAGGCATTCGGCGTGCTCGAGGGTGATCTGGCCGTCGGGCGTCGTCTCGTCGTGGCCGACGCCGAGGCGCTCGGCGATGCGGGCGAAGACCTCCTCGCCGCCAAGCAGGGCGCACGACAGGTTCGTACAGACGGAGACGAGGTAGTCGCCCACCGGGCGGCGCTTGTACATGGTGTAGAAGGTCGCGACCGCACCGACCTCGGCGGCCGTGAGGCCGAGCGTCTCGGCGCAGAACGTCACGCCCTCGGTGGTCACGCAGCCCTGCTCGGCCTGGACGAGGTGGAGCAGCGGCAGCAGCGCCGAGCGGGACCGCCCGGCCGGGTAGCGGGCGATGATCTCGGCGGCGGCGGCGTGCGTCTCGGGTGAGAAGGTCATCAGCGGTCCACTCCCCCGAGCACCGGGTCGACCGACGCGACCCCGACGATCACGTCCGCGACCTGTCCGCCCTCGGTCAGAGCCGGGACGGCCTGCAGGTTGACGAAGCTTGGGTCCCGCACGTGGACGCGGAACGGCCGGGTGCCGCCGTCGCTCACCACGTGGTAGCCGAGCTCGCCGCGAGGCGACTCGATCTGGGTGTAGACCTGCCCGGCCGGCACCCGGAAGCCCTCGGTGACGAGCTTGAAGTGGTGGATCAGGGCCTCCATCGAGGTGCCCATGATGTTCCGGATGTGGGCCAGCGAGTTGCCCATGCCGTCGGCGCCGATGGACAGCTGCGCGGGCCAGGCGATCTTCTTGTCGGCGACCATGACGGGGCCGGGGCGCAGCCGGTTCAGGCACTGCTCGACGATCCGCAGCGACTCGCCCATCTCCTCGAGGCGCACCAGGTAGCGGGCGAAGGAGTCGCCCTCGAGCGCCGTCGGGACGTCGAACTCGTACGTCTCGTAGCCGCAGTACGGCATGGTCTTGCGCAGGTCCCAGGGCAGGCCCGCGGCGCGCAGCACCGGTCCGGTGGTGCCCAGCGCGATGCAGCCGGCGGCGTCCAGGATGTTGACGTCGACCATCCGCGCCTTCCAGATCGGCTGGCCGGTCAGCAGCCTGTGGTACTCCTTGATCCGCTTCGGCATGTCGGCGAGGAACTCGCGGATCGCGCTCTCGACGCCGTCCGGGAGGTCCTGGGCGAGGCCGCCGGGGCGGATGAACGCGTGGTTCATCCGCAGGCCGGTGATCGCCTCGAGCAGGTCCAGGATCTTCTCCCGCTCCCGGAAACCGAAGATCATCGCGGTGGTGGCGCCGAGCTCCATGCCGCCGGTCGCCAGCCACACCAGGTGGGACGCGATGCGCTGCAGCTCCATCACCAGGACCCGGATGACGGTGGCCCGCTCGGGGATCTGGTCGGTGATGCCGAGCAGCTTCTCGACGGACAGGCAGTAGGCCGCCTCGTTGTACAGCGGCGACAGGTAGTCGGCGCGGGTGAGGAAGGTGACCGCCTGCGTCCAGGTGCGGTACTCGCAGCTCTTCTCGATACCGGTGTGCAGATAGCCGATGACCAGACGGGTCTCGATGACCGTCTCGCCCTCGATCTCCAGGACGAGGCGCAGCACGCCGTGGGTCGACGGGTGCTGCGGGCCCATGTTGACGACGATGCGCTCGGCGTCCTGCTCACCGGCGCCGAGGACGTCCTCCCAGTCGCCGCCGGTCACGGTGTAGACGCGCCCGCTCGCGGACTCGGCGTAGCCCGCCTCGTAGGGCTGATGGCTGGGGGGCGTCGCTGTGCTGTTAGGTGTCATCGCGCACCTCGGGTGTCGCCTCGGGGATGCCGGCGGCCTCGGCGGGCTGCCTGGGCCGGGATCACGAGTAGCTCCGGCGCTCGTCCGGCGGTGGAACCGTGGCGCCCTTGTAGTCGACCGGGATGCCGCCCAGCGGGTAGTCCTTGCGCTGCGGGTGCCCGATCCAGTCGTCCGGCATCATGATCCGGGTGAGGCCCGGGTGGCCGGTGTAGACGATGCCGAACAGGTCGTAGGTCTCCCGCTCGTGCCAGTCGGCGGTGGGCCACACGCCGGTCAGGCTCGGCACGGTGGGGTCGGCGTCGGCGACCGAGACCTCCACCCGCAGCCGGCGGCGGTGGGTCATCGAGGTCAGGTGGACCACCGAGTGCAGCCGCCGGCCGGTGAGGTCGTCCGGGTAGTCGACGCCGGACAGCGAGGACAGCAGCTCGAAGCGCAGGCCCGGATCGTCGCGCAGGGTCTGGGCCAGCGCCGGCAGTGCCTCGCGCCGTACGTGCAGGGTCAGCTCGCCCCGGTCGACGACGGCCCGCTCGACCGCCTCGCCGAGCTGCGGGAAGACCCGCTCGAGCGTGTCGTAGACCGCGTCCGCGTCCGGCTCGCCGAACGGCCGCTCACTGGACGCCAACACCGGGACGGGTGCGACCAGCCCACCGAAGCCCGAGGTGTCGCCGCTGCCGCCGGCACCGAACGCGTCGTGACGCTGGCCGGGCCGGCGGGCGCCGGACCCGTTCCCGTTCGTGGCGATCCCGGCCGTGGCCAGCTCGCCCGTGCCGTTCCCACCCGCGCCGTTCTCGTCGACGGCAGCCGTGCGCTGGGGGTCGCCGTTCTGGGTGCCGCGGCCTGGCGAGGCGCCGCTGTCGGGGGTGGGGGATGCGCCGCTCACTGGCCGGCCTCCCTGTCCGCGAGATCGGCGATGGTCGGGCCCGTGCCGTGGGCGCGGGACTCGTCCGTGGGCTTCGCGTCCGTCGGCATCGCGCCCGCCGTCTCCACCTGCGCGGGCTCGGGCTGTGCTGGCTCAAACTGGGCGGGCTCCGGCAGGGCGGGACCGCCGCCGCTCGGGATCCGCTTGGTGCGGCCGAACACCGAGGGCGGGGGGATCGCGGCGGGGCGCCGGGTGTCGAGCGTGGGCTCCACCGCGCCGCGACCGGTCGTCGCCGGCGCGCCGGCCGGCAGCCGGAACCGCTTGCGGTCGTTGACGGACAGCGTCCGGGTGTCCAGCTCGCCCGCGGACAGGCCGGCGCGGGCGGTGGCGACGTCGATCGGCTTGGGGTACGGCGAGTCGCCGGGCTCGGTGTACGCGGTCTTCCCGGTGATCGGACCGGCGAGGATCTTCTCGTGCAGCTTGACGATCGCGTCCATGAGCATCTCGGGCCGCGGCGGGCAGCCGGGCAGGTACATGTCGACGGGAACGATGTGGTCGACGCCCTGGACGATCGCGTAGTTGTTGAACATCCCGCCGCTGCTGGCGCAGACGCCCATGGACAGCACCCACTTGGGCTCGGGCATCTGGTCGTAGATCTGGCGCAGCACCGGCGCCATCTTCTGGCTCACCCGGCCGGCGACGATCATCAGATCGGCCTGGCGGGGGCTCGCCCGGAACACCTCCATGCCGAACCGGGAGAGGTCGTAGCGGCCGGCGCCGGTGGACATCATCTCGATCGCGCAGCAGGCGAGCCCGAAGGTCGCCGGCCACAGCGAGGACCGGCGCGACCAGTTGGCGAGCTTCTCGACACTGGCGAGCAGCACACCGCCGGGCAGCTTGTCCTCTAGTCCCATTCCAGACCTCCACGGCGCCACTCGTAGGCGTACGCGACGAAGATGGTCGCCATGAACAGCCCCATCGCGCCGAGACCGAACACCGCGAGGCTGTCGAACGCGATCGCCCACGGAAACAGAAAGATGATCTCGATGTCGAAGACGATGAAGAGCATCGCGGTGTTGTAGTACTTCACCGGAAAACGCTGCGGGCCGGCGGGGGCCGGCGAGGGCTCGATGCCGCACTCGTAGGCGTCGACCTTCGCCCGGTTGAATCGGCGCGGGCCGACGAGCGCGCCGGCCGCCACGGAACCGACCGCGAACAGCGTCGCGATCACCATTAGAACGAGGATCGGCACGTAGTTCGAAAGCATGCCGAACTCCTCCCCTTCGAGAGAGTCTTACCCGGACGTTATATCGAACTGCTTTCCGGTGAACGGATCGCGAACGGTCCGCGCGCGGTAGGCGGGGCTTGTCGGCCACTGTTCACGGCGGCGGGCCCGGCCCGTCGCCGGTGCTGCGCGGTCACCCGGCCACGCACCCGAGCACACACGGGAGGGCCTGGCCAGAGGGCAGATCGAGCAGGCGCCGCGCCGGGTTCAGGGAACAGGCCACGTCGATGCGCGGCCACCTGGCCGGACCGCACGGGGGCTCCCGGGATGACATCCGGAGTTCGGGGAGACGTCGATCCGAGCGGCGCGGCACGCCTGCGGATCGACCCGGATAACACGTCAGGCCGCGGGGGCGAGCCGGGTCATCGCGTTGATCAGTCTGTCCATCGCATCCCCTCCCCGGGGGTCGGTGAGATTAGCCATGATCTTCAGCACGAATCGCATGAGCGTCGGCCGCGACAGGCCGTGCCGGGTCCCCAGCGCCATAATGGTGGGATTCCCGATGAGCTGGACGAAATAGCGGCCCAGGGTGTAATAACCCCCGTACCGGGCGCGCATGAGCTCCGGGTAGTGGCCGAGCGCCCGTTCCCGGGCCGGTCCCTGTGCCCGCGCGAGCGCCTGCACGACGACCTCCGCCGCATGCCGTCCGGATTCCAGCGCGTACGCGATGCCCTCGCCGTTGAACGGATTGACCATCCCACCCGCGTCGCCGACGAGAAGCACGCCGTCCCGATAGTGCGGAGTGCGGTTGAATCCCATCGGTAGCGCGCTCCCGCGAACCGGGCCGGTCGCGTTCTCCTCGGTGAAGCCCCACTGCGGGGGCAGCGCGGCCAACCAGCGGCGCAGTAGATCCTGGTAGTTGGTGTTCTGGAACGCGTCGGTCGTGTTCAGCAGGCCGAGGCCGACGTTGCTGGTGCCGTCGCCGACGCCGAAGATCCAGCCGTAGCCGGGCAGCAGCCGGCTCTCGCCCGGGCGGCCCTCCCAGAGCTCCAGATGGGACTCGAGATGGTCGTCGTCGGTACGAGTACTGCGGTAGTACCGACGCACGGCAACACCGAGCGGCCGGTCCTCGCGGCGGCGGATGCCCAGCGACAGGGCGATCCGCGCGCTGTTGCCGTCCGCGGCGACGACCAGCGGCGCCCGGAAGGTGACCGGCTCCCGGTCGGGGCCGGAGCGCGCCCGCACCCCGATGATCCGGCCGATGCGCTCGTCGACCAGCGGGCCGGTGACCGCGGTGCTCTCGTGCAGCCGCGCACCGGCCTTCACCGCGTGCCGGGCGAGCAGATCGTCGAAGTCGAGCCGGGGGCGGACCAGACCGTAGTCGGGCCAGCTGGCAAGATCCGGCCACGGCAGCTCCAGGCGCACGCCGCCGCCGACGATGCGCAGCCCCCGGTTTCGGGCCCAGCCAGCCGCGGGCGAGGTGTCGACGCCCATCTCGACCAGGCTGCGCACGGCCCGCGGAGTCAGCCCGTCGCCGCAGACCTTCTCCCGGGGGAAGGCCGTCTTCTCGACAAGCAGGACATCCAGTCCCGTGCTCGCCAGGTGGTAGGCAGCCGCCGAGCCCCCGGGACCGGCACCGACCACGATGACATCGGCATCGGTCGCCGACCCATCGCCACCGCTGCCAGTCCCTGTCGTCGCCATCGCCACCCAGCGCTCCGGATCCACTCGACCACCCGGCCCGGGGAGCACTCCCGGCCGGGACCGTCCGTTCGGGCCGCTCGTGAAATTCTTCACGAGCGCCCCCGGCGAGTGTAGGCCCTACGCAGGCCGATCGCACCAACCAAGACGCGGCGAAGACCGGACGAGTCGACTTCGTGCACCCTATGGCGACCGTGAGCAACCAACCAGGGCCCGTAACGTCCACGGCCCGCGGGCGGCACGCCAAGCCACGCCGAAACTCAACGTATAATCCCGCGCCGGCCGCACAGTTGAGCCGCCCAGCCGAGCCGCGCCGACATGCCGGTTCACCCACCCCTTCGCCGGCTCCGCGAGGGCCGGGACCATCACCCAGTGCGCCGCGAACTCCACGCGCAGCACCCGGATCCCCCCTATGGTGGCCTTTTCTCGTCACCAGGTGACATCAGCTCTCGTGCTGGGTAAGGCCTGCCGCAGGTACCCGAAACACGGCGCTCGTGGGTCCGCGGTCGCCGTCGGGCCGACCCTCGAGCCCGCGCGGCTCGGCTGCGAATCGAGAGAACGATGATCGAGGAAACGGTCGTCCTGGCCACCCCGGACGGCCCCGCACCCGCGGCACTGGTGGAGCCGGCAGGCCCCGTCCGCGGCGGTGTCGTGGTGCTGCACGACGCGTTCGGCCTCACCAGGCACATGCGGGACCTGTGCACCCGCTTCGCCCAGGCCGGCTGGCACGCCATCGCACCCAACCTGTTCCACCGGGTCGGCTCGCCGGTCTTCGCGCCGCACGAGCTCGAGTCCGCGACGACGACCGCCGGGTGCGTGACCGGCACCGAGCTGCTCGACGACATCGACGCCGCGCTCGCCGTGCTCGCCGACGACGGCACCGCGCTGGATCGCTGCGCCATCGTCGGCTTCTGCATGGGCGGCTCCGCCGCGTTCCACGCCGCCGTCGACCGACCCTTCGCCGCGGCGGTGACGTTCTACGGCGGCGGCATCCGCACCCGCCGCTTCGACGAGCCGGCGCAGCTCGACCTGGCCGCGAGGCTTCAGACCCCCTGGCTCGGCATCTACGGCGAGCAGGATCCGACGATTCCCGGCGAGGACGTCGACGCCCTGCGGGCCGCCGCCGCCCACGCCCCCGTCCCCGTAGAGGTCATCCGCTATCCGGGCGCCGGCCACGCGTTCGACGACGACACCCGGGCCGACAGCTATCAGCCGACCGCCGCCCGGGACGCGTGGTCACGCACCCTGACCTGGTTCGACTCCCACGTTCCCGGCTGACGCGGGCGGCTGGCACCCGGACAGTGGCCGAAGGCGGCCACTCGGGAGGGCGGTCAGGCCGGGACGTGGCCGCGATGCAGGGCGACGACGCCGCCGGTGAGGTTGCGCCAGCCGACCCGGGTCCAGCCGCTCTCCCGCAGCAGGTCCGCGAGCTCGGCCTGCGCCGGCCACGCCCGGATCGACTCCGCCAGGTAGACGTACGAGTCCGGGCTGCTGCTGACCGCCCGCGCAACCCGGGGCAACGCCCGCATCAGGTATTCCAGATAGACGGTCCGCCACGGACCCCACACCGGGCGGGAGAACTCGCAGACGACGAGCACGCCGCCGGGCCGCGTGACCCGCCGCAGCTCCGTGAGGCAGCGCCGGGTGTCGGCGACGTTGCGCAGCCCGAACGAGATCGTCGTGCGGTCGAAGGCGTCGTCGGGGAAGGGCAGGTGCAGGCCGTCCCCCGCGGCGAGCATGACCTGCCCGACACCGTCGCCGCCGGTACGCCCGATGAGCCGGCGCTGGCCGACCCGCAGCATCCCGAGAGAGAAGTCGCAGGCCACCACATCGACGCCGGCCTGCGCGAAGGCCCACGAGGAGGTCGCCGTGCCGGCCGCGAGGTCGAGCACCCGCTGCCCCGGGCGCAGGTCGAGAGCCGCCGCGGTCGCGCGCCGCCAGGTGCGGTCGAGGCCGCCGCTGAGCACGGCGTTCGTCAGGTCGTAGCGGCCCGCGACCCCGTCGAACATCGCCGCGACCTCACGCGGCCGCTTGTCCAGGCTCGCCCGGCTCATCGCGCGCCCGCCAGACCACCGCGCGCATCCGCCGCGCCGTCGGTGGAGGCGGCCCCGACGGCGGCGAGCGCGCCGGGCGCGGCGGCGAGGGCTGCGCGTTCGACGGCGTCCCAGTCGGTGGCCTCGCCGAGGCGGCGCAGCCGGTCTCGGGTCGTCTCGTCACACAGGGCACCGAGGACGCCGGCCGCGTACAGGTCGCGGGAGCGGGCGCCGAGCCCGGCCGCGACGCCGTGCTCGACGCCGAGGTCGGTGCCGAACATGGCCGGATCGTCGGTCGCCAGCGAGCACGGCACCCCCGCGGCCCCGAGCGCGACCAGCGAATGCCCGGCGAGGTCCGGCACCGACCGGGTCCGCAGGTTCGACACCGGGCAGACATCCAGCACGATCTGCTCGTCGGCGAGGCGGCGGACCAGCGCCGGATCCTCGAGGGCGCGGATCCCGTGCCGAAGGCGCCGGGCGCCGAGCGCATCGAGCGCGCCACGCACCGAGCCTGGCCCCTCCGTCTCCCCCGCGTGCGGGACGGCGGCCAGGCCCGCGTCGGCGGCGAGCGCGAACGCGGGCGCGTACGGCTCGGGTGGATGGCCGGACTCCGGACCGCCGAGCCCGATGCCGACGAGCCCCCGCTCGGCGAAACGCACCGCCCAGCGCGCCACCTCGAGCGCGTCCTCCACCGACAGCATCCGGTCGATGTCCGGGGTGAGCCGCACCTCGACGCCGTAGCGCTCACGCGCCTCGATCGCGCCGTCGGCGTACCCGTGGAAGATCTCCTCGACCCGCACCCCGCGCGCCACCCGGAACCAGGGCGAGAAAATGCCCTCCAGGTAGACGGCCCCGTGCGCGGCCGCCTCCGCGGCGTACTCGACGACCACCTGACGGAAGTCCGCCTCGGTCCGCATCACGTGCGTCGTTATGATCCAGACCTGGATGAAGTGGTCGAAGTCGCGGAACCGGTACAGCTCGGTGAGCCCCTCCACGGTCGACGCGGGCAGCGTCTCACCGTTGCGCCGTGCCATCGCCAGCAGGGTGGCCGGGCGGACGGTCCCCTCAAGGTGGACGTGCAGCTCGATCTTCGGCCCGGTCGGGTGCGGCGCCGGTCCGCGCGGCGTCGGCGGGTCGGCCGGTGCCCCGGCGGCGGCAGGCTCGCTCATCAGGCCAATCTATGGCCTTCTCCTCGCAGCGAGGCTCAGCTCGCGACCAGGGGCAGGGCGGTCGAGGAGTAGTGGGAGGCGACACGGTCGTCGACCGGGTCGAGGGCGGGGTCGCGGTGGACGACCAGATGGCGGTAGAGCGTGTCGCGCTGCGCCGGGGTCCGCCCCGCCGCCCGGATCAGGGAGATCAGCTCGGTCCGGTTGGTGCGGTGGCGGGCGCCGGCGGAGGAGACGACGTTCTCCTCCAGCATCACCGAGCCGAGGTCGTCCGCCCCCATGTGCAGGCTGAGCTGGCCGACCTCCTTGCCGGTCGTCAGCCACGAACCCTGCAGATGGGCGATGTTGTCGAAGAACAGCCGGGCGACCGCGACGAGACGCAGGTACTCCAGCGTCGTGGCCTGCGTGCGCCCGCCGAGGTGGTTGTTCTCCGGCTGGTAGGTCCACGGGATGAACGAGCGGAAGCCGCCGGTGCGGTCCTGCACGTCGCGGATCATCCGCAGGTGCTCGATGCGCTCGGCGTTCGTCTCGCCGGTGCCCATCATGAACGTGGCGGTGGACTCCAGGCCCAGCCCGTGCGCCGTCTCCATCACCGACAGCCAGACGTGGCCCGGCTCCTTGAGCGGGGCGATGGCGTGCCGGGGCCGCTCGGTCAGGATCTCGGCGCCGGCGCCGGCGAAGCTGTCCAGGCCCGCGTCCCGCAGGCGGGTGATGACCTCGGGGAAGGTGAGGCCCGACGTGCGGGAGATGTGCACGACCTCGCTGGCGCCCAGTGAGTGCAGCGCGAGCTGCGGGTAGGCCGCCTTGATCGCGGAGAACACACCCTCGTACCACTCGATGCCGAACTCCGGGTGGTGGCCGCCCTGCAGCATGATCTGGGTGGCACCGAGCTCGACCGCCTCGCCACACTTCGCGACGATGTCGTCGACGTCGCGGACCCAGCCCTCCTCGTGCTTCGGCGCGCGGTAGAAGGCGCAGAACCGGCAGGCGGTCACGCAGACGTTGGTGTAGTTGATGTTCCGGTCGATGATGTAGGTGGCAATGCCGTCGGGATACCGACGACGCCGGACCTCGTCTGCCGCGCCACCGAGCGCGTGCAGCGGCGCGCGCGTGTAGAGGAGCAGCGCCTCCTCTGCCGAGATGCGGCCGCCCGCGGCGGCCCGGTCGAGAACCGACCGGATCTCGCCACCGCCGTCGCCCCGACCCACCGGAATCTCGCCGTCGGCATCCACAAGGCTCACCCCGCGATCGTACGACCTCCCCCCAACCCCGACGGATCCCGGACGACCGCCAGCCGAACGATGCCAGCGCGGGCAGGCGCCGTGGGGCCGGGCAGAGATGCCCACGGCGACGTGTCCGGTCGGCCGGCTCGCTCGATCAGCGCTCGGGACGGGAACCAGGGTCGGACGTCCAGGAGCCCGGGGCGACATCCGCGTCGTACCCACGTGTCGACCCACCCGCGCCGTAGCCCTGGCCGGCTCCCGGGCCATCGCCATACCCGGGTTGACCGCTGGAGCCCGGATCACTGCCGTGCCCCGACCCACGGTGATCGGCGGCGTAGCCCTGGTCCGCACCAGAGCCGCCAGGATGATCGGACTGGCGGGCGGGGCTGGCCGGCGGGGCCGCCCCGGGGCGCTGCCCATGCCCGCGGGCCCGACTGGTGATCTTCTCCTGTATCTGCTTGATCTTCTGCCGGTTCTCCGGCTTGTTGGCCGCGGCTTTGGCCTTGTCGACCATCTCCCGCGTCTTCGGGCTGTGCAGGAATTCATTGATCTTGGTCGTGAAGCTCGCCATGGGGTCGGTGTACCTACCCAGAGGGAGGTTTACCCTTTCCACTTCCCACGCCGGCGCCGCCATGTCATACCAAAGGCCGCACAGAGCACCTCAGGGACGCCCACGTCGGCCAGCTCCCCCGACACGCCGAGGCCGACACGCCGAGCGGACTGTCGTGCCGAGGCCTCGGCACGCAATGACCGGAGACGGCAGCCTGCGGCCCGAGACCGCAGGTAGGAGGCGTGGGCTACTTGCCGTCCGACGAACCGGTGATGGCCTTCTTCGTCTGGTTCCACCAGTGGTCCAGGTGATCATTGACGCCGTCCTGGACGGAGGTGGCGACCTTGTTCCACAGCCGGGTGCGCTGCTGGTCCACCATCGACGCGATCTGGTCCGCGGCCGACAGCAGAAGCAGGACGAGCAGCACGAACAGGATCGTCTTCTTGAACGGGATCCGCAGCCGCAACCGCCGGCGGCGCCGGGGCCGGGGCGCCGGCTCGTCGTAGCGGTCGGCCTCCCGCTCCCGGCGCTCGGGCCGCTCCGCGACGAGGCGCGGCCCCGGCTGCTCCCGCCGGGCAGGCTGCGGCGGTTCGGCAGGCGCGTATGGCTGGGCCCGTCGAGGCTCGGCGTCCCGGTACGGCTGCGCCCGCTGCCGGGGCTCCGCGGGCGGATAGGGCTGCACCCGCTGCCGGGGCTGCGCAGGCGGATAGGGCTGGTCGGCACGGCGGGAGCGCCCCTGGGGGCTGGGCTGGCGGCGGTCGGCCGCGGGCGGACGGGCGGCGGCCACGGGATCGGCCCGGTCGGGACGACCCGTGGCGGCCTGGCGTGGGGCGGGTGGCTCGTCCTCGTACTGGACGAAGCCGCCCCGCCGCCGCCGCCGGCCGGGCCCGGCCGGATCGCCGAATCCGCCCTGACCAGGCGCGAACCCGGCCGGACGCCCACTCGCCCGGTCTGCGCCCGGGTTCGGGCCGCGCCCGTCGGCGCCGAGCCCGGCCAGGTCAGGCGGCGGCACGGGCGGACCCGCGGGGGGTGGCAGGTCGGCCGGATCGTCCGCGTCCCACCAGCGTTCGCCCAGCCGCGGCGCGCTGTCCTCCCACCAGTTTCGCTGCCGCGCGGAGTTGGCCACCCGGGTCGGATCCGGCGCGCCGGCGACGTCTGCGGCCGCCGGTCGACAGCCGCCGTCCGCCGAACTCGCGGAACCTCCGTACCGAGCCCGGGCCGCGGCCGCTCCGGCGGCGGCCCCCAGCCCGGCCCCAGCGGCCCCAGCCGCGCCGGCGGCCGCGGCGGCGGCGCTACGGCTTCCCGGCCAGGTGCCGTCCAGCAGCGCGGTCGCGGCGACGCGCGTGTCGCCGCCGGACGGTGCCTTCTCGCCGAGCAGGTTGTTCAGCAGGCGTTCGGCCGACGGGCGCGCACGCGGGTCACGGGCCAGCGCGGCGCTCACGACGCCGACCAGATCCGCAGGCACGCCGCGCAGGTCGGGACGGCCGCGGAGGATCTTCTCCGACATCTCCGTGTAGGTGCCCTCGCCGTAGGGGTGGCCGCCGAGGGCGGCGTAGGCGATGAGCAGGCCCCAGGCGAACACGTCCACCGCGGGGCCGAGCGGCGCGCCCTCCATCTGCTCGGGCGCCATCCAGCCGACCGAACCGAGGACGAGGCCGGTCTGGGTGAGGCCCTGCGCGGAGTCGAGCGCGCGGGCGATACCGAAGTCGATGACCCGCGGCCCGGAGAACGACAGCATCACGTTGCTGGGCTTGAGGTCGCGATGCACGATCCCGGCCCGGTGGATGGCGGTCAGCGCGCTCGCCACCCCGATCGCCACCCCCTGCAGGGTCGACAGCGGCAGCGGGCCGGACTCGGTGACGACGTCGTCGAGCCGCACCCCGTCGATGTACTCCGTGACCAGGTAGGGACGGCGGGCGTCGGGATCGGCGTCGAGCACCTGGGCGGTGCAGAACGGCGCGACCCGGCGGGCGGCGGCGACCTCGTCCCGGAAGCGCTCCCGGAACTCGGGATCGGCGGCCAGATCCCACCGGATCACCTTGATGGCCACGGGCGCGCCACGGCCGTCGCGGGCGAGATAGACCGTGCCCATGCCGCCGGAGCCGAGCCGGCTCACGACCTGGTAGGCACCGATCACGGTCGGGTCCTCGGGGTGCAGCGACTCTCCCCGAGGCCCGCCACCGACCCGGCTTCGGCCCGTCGATCGATCCGCCACTGGTCTCCTACCTGTGTTCGCCCTGTCCCCACAGTCGCGCGCGGGCGCCGTGACCACCGCCGGGCGGCCGCGACCGCACCGCCGGCGCCGGCCTCACCACGGACACCGCGCCTCCCCCACGCGAGGGGACGAACCCATCATCACGCCACGGGCAGTCTCGCCCAACCAACCGGGACAACCCAGGACGCCTGGCCCTTCACGCTAACGCCACCGCCTCCGACGGACGGACCCCTGTCCGCCATCCGACCGCGATCCGGCCCGGGCGCGGTGAGGGCGCGGTGAGGGCGCGGTGAGGGCCCGTCGTCACCCGGACATGTCCGGCAGGATGGGGCCGGACACGCCGTCCATGCTGGTCGGGAGCAGCCGCTTCCCGATCCTGGTCGGCCTGGAGGGAGCGGCATGACCACCACGCACACCGTCGCGGATCGCTCGGCCGTGGGCGACGACGACGTCCAGGTGGACATGCTGATCGTGGGAGCGGGTCCGGCGGGGCTGTTCGGGGCCTACTACGCGGGGTTCCGCGGGATGTCCGTCGCCGTCATGGACACGCTGCCGGAGCTCGGCGGACAGGTCACGGCGATGTACCCGGAAAAGGTGATCTACGACATTCCCGGGTACCCCGCCGTGCGGGGGCGCGACCTCGTCGACGCGCTCGCCGCCCAGGCCGGACGGTACGACCCCGCCTATCTGCTCGGCCGCCAGGCCACCGAGCTCACCCACGAGCCGGACGCGGCCGTGGTGACGGACGAGGTGGGCCGGCGGGTCCGGGCCCGGGCGGTGGTGATCACCGGCGGTCTCGGGGCGTTCGCGCCGAAGCCGCTGCCCGCCGCCACCGGGCATCTCGGGCGTGGGCTGTCGTACTTCGTGCCGCGCCCGCAGGAGTACGCCGGGCAGGACGTCGTGGTCGCGGGAGGTGGGGACAGCGCCGTCGACTGGGCGCTGGCCCTGGCACCGGTCGCGCGATCGGTGACGCTGGTGCACAAGCGGGAACGGCTGCGCGCCCAGCCGGCGGCGGTCGCGCGTCTCGAGGCGTCCAGCGTGGACATCCGCACGCTGACCGATGTCGTCGCCGTGCATGGTGAGGACTGGATCGAGAAGGTCGAGCTGGCGGACGGGCGCGACGGGTCCCGGCAGGTCCGGCCGGCGCAGGCGATCGTCGTGGCGCTCGGCCTCGCCTCCGACCTCGGCCCGCTGACCCGGTGGGGGCTGACCGTCGAGCGGCGGCGGATCATCGTCGACTCGGCGATGGCCACCGGCGTCGAGCGGGTCTTCGCCGCCGGCGACCTCGTCGACTATCCCGGCAAGGTCCGTCTGATCGCCACGGCCTTCGGCGAGGTGGCGACCGCGGTCAACAACGCCGCCCCGATCATCGACCCCGCCGCGAAGGTCTTCCCCGGCCACAGCTCCGACGACGGCCCGGCACTCTGATCCAGCCACGCGCCTCTCCCCGGCCAGTGACGCCGACGTGACGAGACTCGGCCGACCTGACCGGACGGGCGGGGCGGCGCACACTGGTGTCATGCGCGGACTTCTGGTGATCGGGCACGGCTCACGGCGCGGCGAGGCGAACGCTACCGTCCGTGAACTCACCCGCCGCCTGGCGACCGGGCCCGCGCGCCCCACCGCCCCCTGCGCCGGCACGCCCGCGGGAGCGTCGGCCCACGCCGCCGAGCCCGCGCCATGGGACGCGGTGGAGACGGCCTTCCTCGAGGTCATCCACCCGGACATCGCCGAGGCCTACGCGAACCTCGCAGCGGCCGGCTGCACGGAGATCATCGTCTACCCGTTCTTCCTGTTCGACGGCAACCACACCCATCGCGACATCCCGGCAGCCCTGGACGAGGCGCGGGCCCGCCACCCGGCCACCCGCTGGATCCTCTCCGAGCCGCTCGGCCTGCACGCCTGCGTCATCGAGGCCGTCCGCGCGCGCCTGGACGACACCCTGCGCGGCCTCGTCCACGCCGCCGGCACCTCCGGCTGACCCGGCATCCCTGTCGTGACTCGGCAGTGTCCTCTCGACTCCGCCGGTGGAGGTTTGATCTCGCGTCTCAGGAGTCAGGGGCGTCGAGCGCAGCGCGGGTGGCGGTGATGAAGTCGGCGACGGCGTCGGCGAGGGGGCGCACGCCCGGTTCGGCGGGGACGATGTCCACTCGTAGGCCCGCGGACTCGCAGGCCTCGGCGCTACGCCGGCCCATCGCGGCGACGAGCAGGTCGGGGGGCAGCGGCCCGTACAGCTCGGCGGTGCCGCGGGCGGCGGTGGACGAGGCGAGGGCGACGACGTCGAAGTCGCCGTGCCGGACCTCCTCGGCGATGCGCGGGTCGGGCTCGGCGGTCTCGTCGGTCAGCAGACGCACCCGCCGCACCGTCCACGGCCCGCCCGCGGGCGGTTCGGCCGCCCCGACGATGAGAACCGGCGCCACGGCTGCGGCAGCCTCACCACCGGAGGTGACGACGGCCTGCCCGCCGGGGGCCCTGGCGGACTGACCGTCAGGGGTCCTGGCGGACTGACCGTCAGGGGTCCTGGCGGACTGACCGTCAGGGGTCCTGGCGGACTGACCGTCAGGGGTCCTGGCGGACTGACCGTCAGGGGTCCTGGCGGACTGAACATCGGGGTTTGTGGCGGCGAGGTCGTCGGGGGTGATCGTCGCGAGGCCAAGGGCGTCGAGCGCGGCGGCGGCGTCGGGGCGGGCGGCGACGAGGGCGAGGCCGGCGAGCGCGCGCACGTCGGTGCCGGCGCGACGCAGCGCGGCGACGACCGCGGCGACCTCGTCCGGGTCCGCGAGCAGCAGGGCGGCCGCGCCGGGCAGGGCCGCGACCAGCTGTGGACCCGCGTCCGGAGCGGGGACGGGCCGGACGACGACGGTCTCGACCGCGTCCGCGCCGAGAGTGCGCAGCTCCCGGGCCAGCAGACCGGGCCGCGGGCGGGTGCGGGCCACGAGGATCCGGATGCCGGCCAGGGGGCGCGCGACGGCACGCGGGGATCCGCCGGCCGACAGCAGTGTGTTCGACGGCAGTGGGCCCGTCGCCGGGAAAGTGCCTGTCTGCGCAGGAGTGCCGGACAGTGGAGGTGTGCTGGCCAGCGGAAGGGCGTCCGGCGTCGCGGAGGCGTCGTCGCGGGCAGCGACCTCGCCGACCACGATCACGGCGGGTGAGCGCACCCCGGCGGCGATCGCATCGACGGCCAGGGCGTCGAGCGTGGTGCGCAGGACTCGCTGGGCGGGGGTGGCGCCCCGCTCGATCATCGCGACAGGAGTGCTCTCGGCGCGGCCGCCGGCGAGCAGGGCGTCGGCGATCGCCATGAGGCGCGCGACACCCATGAGGATGACGATGGTCGCCTTCGAGGCGGCGAGGCCGGACCAGTCGACGGTCGACGCGGGATGGCCGGGTGGCAGGTGCCCGGAGACGATCGCGATCTCCTGGGCCACGTCACGATGGGTCACGGGGATGCCGGCCAGCGCGGGGACAGCAAGCGCGGAGGTGATACCAGGGACGACAGCGCACGGTACGCCCGCCTCGGCGCAGGCCGCCGCCTCCTCACCGCCACGGCCGAGGACGTACGGGTCGCCGCCCTTGAGCCGCACCACTCGTGCGCCCGCCAGGGCACGGTCGACGAGAACGGCGTTGATCTCCTCCTGCCGCCAGGAGCGGGCCGTCGGGCTCTTGCCGACGTGAATGATCTCCGCGGTGGGTGGCGCCTCCGCCAGCAGCACAGCCGTCGCCAGCCGGTCCGCCACGACGACGTCCGCCGTCGACAGCAGTTCGCGACCCCGGACCGTCAGCAGGCCAGGATCCCCCGGACCGGCGCCGACGAGCCACACCTCACCGAATTTTCGCCCCTGCGCCACGGCGTGCACCGTATCTGTTCATCTCCGCCAGCGACGGCCCATGCCCGTGGCATGCCCGGGTCGGGACGCGGCTGCGCGCGTCGCGGGCGGTCGTCATGGGCGGTGGGATCGGTGGGATCAGCGGGTGCGGCGGTCGGTCAGTGGATGCCGCACTCGGTCTTGGTGGTACCGGCCCAGCGGCCCGCGCGACCGGCGCCGCGCTGGGTGCACGGCCAGCAGCCGACGGACTCGTAGCCATCGGACAGCAGCGGGTTCACGATGACGTTGTGCTCGGCGACGTACCGGTCGACGTCCTCGTCCGTCCAGGCCGCCAGCGGGTGGATCTTCACCTTGCCGCGCCGCGTGTCCCAGTCGACGACCTTGAGGCTCCTGCGGCCGGCGGACTCGGCCCGCCGCGACCCCGCGGCCCAGGCCCGGTACGGCGCCAGCGCCCGGTCCAGCGGCACGATCTTGCGCATCCGGCAGCACAGGTCGGGGTCGCTGCGGTACAGGTCGGCGCCGTGCACGGCGTCCTGGCCGGCGACGGTGAGCTGCGGGGCCACGCTGATGATCGGCAGGTCATAGGTGGCGGCGACGGCATCCCGGGTGCCGACCGTCTCGGCGAAGTGGTAGCCGGTGTCGATGAACACGACGGGGATGTCGGAGCGGATCCGGGCGAGCATGTCGATGAGGATCGCCTCGGCCATGGAGGCGGCCACAACCAGCTTCGTACCGAACTCCTCGGCCGCCCAGGCGAGGATCTCCTCGGCAGGCGCCCCCTCCAGGTCCTCCCCCGCTCGCAGCGCCCGGGTCTTCAACGCGGCATCCATCAGCTCGTCTCCTCGTCGTCACGGGCGGCACTGTCGTCACGGGCGGCACTGTCGTCGCGGGCGGCACTGTCGTGAGGTGCGGACCTGCTGCGAGGTCCGGGGCCGGAGCCGTTCCGCGCGCCCACGAAGGCGCTCGTCGCGGCGGCGAGGGCCGTCAGGTGCAGACGGAAGCCGCGCCGGCACGACCGGCAGGCCCAGTGGCCATGCCCGGAGCCGGCATCTCCTTCGGGCGCGGGCTGCGGGACGATGTCCTCTTCACCGCAGTAGGGGCAGTAGAACGGCACCGCGCGATCGCCACTAGCCACCGGTGCTCCCGCCCGAGGCGGCCGCGAGGGTGAGCGACGCCTCGTCGGCGCGCTGCGCCCAGTCGGCGAAGCTCTCCCCGTCTGCGCGCTGCGCCTGGTAGGTCTCCAGCAGGCCGACGACGTACTCGACGAGCCCGTCCGCGGTGACCTTCAGGCCTCTCGACTTGCGCCCGAGCCGGGAGTTCGTGCCCAGGTGCCCGCCGAGGTGGACCTGGAAGCCCTCGACCATCTCGCCGGCGTCGTCGGGGACAAGCGAGCCCTTCAGGCCGATGTCCGCGACCTGGAACCGGGCGCAGGCGTTCGGACAGCCGTTGATGTTGATGCCGATGGGCTCGTCGAAGTCCGGGAGGCGGCGCTCGAGCTCGGTGATGAGGTCACGCGCGTTGCCCTTGGTCTCGACGATGGCGAGCTTGCAGAACTCGATGCCGGTGCAGGCCATCGTGCCGCGGCGGAACACGCTGGGGCGCACCACGAGGTCCAGCGCGGCGAGCTCGGTCTCCAGCGCGTCGACGGAGGCGTCCTCGACGTCGAGGATGACGAGCTTCTGCGTGGTGGTCGCGCGGATGCGGCCCTGGCCGTACCGGTCTGCGAGGTCGGCGACGGCCTTCAGCGTCGTGCCGGTCAGCCGCCCGGCGCGCGGCGCGAACCCGACCGCGTTGCGCCCGTCGCGCTGGCGGCGCACGCCGACGTGGTCGCGGCCCTCGGCACGCGGCGGCGCCGGCGGCGGGCCGTCGGGCAGCGCGGCGGTCAGGTACTCCTTCTCCAGGGTGGCCCGCACCCACTCGGCGCCCATGTCGGCGACGAGGAACTTCAGCCGGGCCCGGGTGCGCAGCCGGCGGTAGCCGTAGTCGCGGAACAGCGAGGCGACGCCGTGCCAGACCTCGGCGACACGCTCCGGCGGCACGAACGCCCCGAGCCGCACCCCCAGGTGCGGGTTCGTCGACAGGCCGCCGCCGACCCAGAGGTCGTAGCCGGCGCCGAGCTCCGGGTGCACGACGCCGACGAAGGCGATGTCGTTGATCTCGTGCAGCGTGCAGTGGTCCGCGCAGCCGGAGATCGCGCTCTTGAACTTGCGGGGCAGGTTGGCGAGGGACGGGTCGCCGACGAAGCGGCGCACCACCTCGTCGATGACGTCGGTGCCGTCGATGGCCTCGTCGCCGTCGACACCGGCCAGCGGGCAGCCGAGGATGACCCGGGGCGTGTCACCGCACGCCTCGGCGGTCGTCATGCCGGCGCCCTCGAGCGCGCCCCAGATCGCGGGGACGTCCTCGATGCGGATCCAGTGCAGCTGGATGTTCTGCCGGTCGGTGACGTCGGCGACGTCCCGGCCGTAGCGGGTGGAGATGTCGGCGATCACCCGCAGCTGGTCGGCGGTCATCCGGCCGCCGTCGAGGCGGACCCGCTGCATGAAGTAGGAGTCGTCGAGCTCCTCGGGCTCCAGCACCGCCGTGCGCCCACCGGAGATGCCGGGTCGGCGCTGCGTGTACAGACCCCACCAGCGGAACCGGCCGCGCAGGTCCTGCGGGTCGATGCCGTCGAAGCCGGTGTGCGGGTAGACGTTGAGGATGCGGTCGCGCACCTCCAGACCGCCTTGGTCCTTCTTCATCCGCTCGTTGGCGTTGAGCGGCTCGGTGTAGCCCAGCGCCCACTGGCCCGCGCCCTTGGGGCGGGAGGGACGCGCGGCGGAACGGGCCGGACGGGCAGGCGAAGGCATAGAAGATCTTTCGACGCGCGGGGAAGCGCGACACCGTCATCACGGCGCCGCGCAGGGGGATGTCAGCGGGAGCGGCGACAGCTGGCGCTGGAGACCCGCAGCAGGTCGACGTGCAGGCGGGCGACGAGCATCGGCTCGATCACCAGGCACGAAGCCGCGGGGGACGGCGCTACCCCACGCCGGCAGGCGACGCCGACCGGACGGTCCGACGCTCGCACGACCGGCGCCCCGAGGGTGAGGGCGCGCGTGACCACGGCCCTATGTTTCCACAGAAGTGTGATCGATGGGCGAGTTGTGAGACCCGTGACCTCACTGCACGCCACATTTGCGGCGCAAAAGACCGCGAACTGGCCGGATCGAGGCGGCTCTCCCGCGCCGCGCCGGGGCCCCGCCAGCCCCTACGGCCGACTCCTTCGTAACCCTCTTCCCTACTCTACCGCAACTCCACCGCACCGGTGGGGAAGATGGACAACTGGCGCGGGGGCGGATCAGGCTGGACGGCGCAGGGGGCACAGTCGGCGCAACTGCTCCACCAGCGGGCCGGTGGCCAGACCCTTCTCCAGCAGCGCGTCGGCACCGAGGGCCAACACCCGGTCGAGCAGCGCGTCCTCGGAGAAGCCGGTGAAGATGACCACGACCGCGCGGGGCGCGATCCGCCTGATCCGCGGCAGCGCACCGATGCCGGTCCTGGACGGCATCGCGAGGTCGAGCAGCACCAGGTCGGGATCGGTGCGGACCACCTCGTCGATGGCCTCCACCCCGTTGGCGGCGGCGCCAACGACCACGAAGTCGGGCTCGGTGCCGAGCAGCAGACAGAGCAGGTCGCGCACGCCGTCCGCGTCGTCCACGACGACGACCCTTCGCGGCGGCGGGACCGCCGACGCCGCGGAGGGGCCGACACCATCACGGGTCGTAGCCTCGACGGCAGCCGCACGCCAGCCCGGCAGTGCCGCGGGCTCGGGGAGCGAGGCACCCCCGACCGGGCCACCAGCTGGGACGATGACCTCGCCCCACCCGGGCCCGGCGGTGTGCGCATCCACCGAACGGCCGGCATCCACCATTCTTTTGTACGCGCCCCACCCGGCCCCGCGCATCGTCATTCGGGATGGTTTCCCGGCATGACCCAGGCCGGTCATGCCACTGATACCCGCAGATCGTGGCGAAGCCCCGCAGGCCCGACGGCACAGCGATAGCTCCGCTTGCGGAATTAGCGGCCGGAGGCGTCCGCCGACGATTCCGCCGGTTTCCGGCGGCACTTCGCCATCACCACTCCCGTTTCCCAACAAGAACCCAAGAAAGCAGGCATAATGTCTCGGCAGAGACTCCAGATCAGATTCGAGACCACACCCAGACGCGACAGATCCACTCCCCTGGGCAACCAGATCGCTGCCGCTCTCCGGCAATATGACGGAGAGTAATCATTGGAAGCGCTCGCGTATGGGACTTTTGGCCTCTAGTCTACAAGGGTGCACCATGCAGTAGTCTGATCACTACCAGTGAATCCCTGCCGGCTCCCGAGCGGGCACGAGAGGCGGCCCACAGCACTGAGCCTCCCTCGGCGGGAGGCGACCTCTGCCAGGCGGAAGGACGTCACAGATGCGGCAACGGAGCCGGGGTCGACATGGCGCGACGACCGCTGAGGACCTGCTCCCCCCGGAGGTTCGCCGCCGCCGCAGTGAACGCGGCCTGTCCCGGGAGGAGCTGGCCCGCCGCACCGGCTACAGCCGCCAGTACATCGCCCAGCTGGAACAGCCCAGCCGCGGCATTCCGTCCCGGCCGGTGATCGCCGCGGTCGACGCGACGCTGGAGGCGGGTGGAGCGCTGATCGACCTGCGCGAAGCCGCTGTCGCCGCTCGGGCCGAGCGCCTGCGCCGGCGGCCCGACCCGGAGCTCGAGTCCCGCCGCCGAGTCTCTGACCTGCTGGACCATCGCCGTTCCGACGGCGAGCTCGACTATCTCGACCGGCTGGTCGCCGATCTCATCGCCAAGGCCGACCGCCTGGAACCGGCCGACGTTACCGCCCGGGTCCTTGACCAGCAGAGCGTCGTCGACACCCTGCTGCGTACGCCCCTGCTTCCGCACCAGCAGTTTCGCCTGTTCATGCTGGCCGGGCACCTCGCCGGCCTGCTCGCCATCTCCCTGCTCGACGTCGACGAGCTCGCCGGCGCCAGCACCTGCTGCCTGGAGGCAGCGGTGTTCACCGAGCTCACTGGTCATGAGGGCCTACGGGCGTGGACCCTGGCGGTCAACGGCCTTATTGACGCGGCGGCCCGTCGCGCCTGTGCCACCCCGCAGCCGCTGCGCGACCCGTCCGCGACGGCATCCGACATCCGCTCCGGCCCGGACGAGCAGGTGATCGCCTCGCTGCTGGAGCAGTTCGGCGCGTCGGGGGTTGGCACGGCCGATCAGGGCCACTCGCCCGTACCGACAGCGCCCGGGCCCCGGCAGCCGTCCTCACACGACGCCGACGCCCCTCCAGCGGCGGTCCCTCCAGCAGGCGCCACCTCTCCGGCTGGTGCCGACGCCGAGGAGACCGGCCAGGAGCCGCCCGCGTTCGAGCCGGCCGTGGCCGGGTTGGACGGAGCCTCCTCGCTGGAGGAATCGCTGACGGCGCCGGGTGGCCGGGCCACCCCGCCGCGTCTGATTGCACTGGTCAAGGGCCGTATAGCCCGCTTCGCCAGCGCCGACACGCATCGCCCGGTGCCGCCCCCGGCGGGCCTGTCCCACGCGTTCCACCCACCCGTCTGACGGCGGGCTCAGACCTCGGCGAAGGTCATCGAGCGCAGCGGCGGCACGTCGCCACGGCGTGCTGCCCGAGCGGCGAAGGCACGGATGCCGGCCTGCTGCCGCTCACCGAGCCGGAAGTCCAGGGTCGTGAAGTACCGGGCCAGCGTCGCGGGGTCGAACACCTCGAACCGGGCCGCGCGGGTCGCTACCTGGTTGACGTCCCCGAGCGCGAGATCCAGGCCGGTGCGAAAGGCGTCATGGACCTCCTTCACCACGCCCGGGTGCCGTTCGGCGAACGCCCGGCGGGCGGCCCACACCGCGAAGACCATCGGCAGGCCGCTCCATTCCCGCCAGGCCTCGCCCAGGTCGATCAGGCCGAGTGGATGACCCGCCCCGCCCCGCTCCGCCTCGTAGGTCGCCCGCAGTGCCACGTCTCTGATGATCACCGCCGCGTCGGCCTCACGCAACATCAGCGGCAGGTCGGGCGGCATCGTCAGGTAAGCAGGGCGCAGGCCGTGGCGTTCCTCCAGGAGCATCCGCGCGAGCAGCACGCTGGTTCGGGAGGTCGAACCGAGGGCGACCGTCCGCACCTCGGCCAGCGGCACCGCCGTGCTCAGGACGACGGACAGCACCGGCCCGTCCGACCCCACCGCAAGATCAGGCAGGACGACCAGGTCATCGGCATGACGCAGGTACTCGACCAGGCTGATCGGACCGATGTCGAGATCACCCGTGACAAGCGCCTCGTTCAGCCGGTCGGGGGTATCCTTCGTCAGCTCGATGTCGAGCAGCGCCCCGGAGTGCACGAGCCCCCAGTACAGCGGCAGGCAGTTGAGGAACTGGATGTGCCCGACCCGCGGCCGGGCCTGCGCCACCCCGTCTCCGGCAGCGTCCGGCGGCCGGAGCCCGGTCAACGCCGTCCGCCGCGACGGTTCTCCATCACCTCGACGACCGCCCGCCGCTGCCGCAGCGCGAGCGGGTAGCTGAGCAGTCCGCTGACCGCGAGCGCCAGCATGAAGGCCAGCAGACCGCCGAGGCCGAGCAGCAGGACGACAGCCAGTACCGCGCCGAACAGCACGGCCCGGATGGCGAAGTACCGGGCGTTGATACCGAGCAGGCCTGGCCCCGGACGGGAGGCGGCGGCCGGTGCCACCGAGCCGCCGGCGGGCTGCCCGGTCGGCGCCGGCCGCCCGGACACGCCGGACTGCCCACCGGGACGCTTGCGCAACGCCATCAGGACCTCCGCTTCTTCGTCGGCACCCAGCCGAGTCGGCGCAGCACCGTCGGGAAGAGCCCCAGGCCGAGGAAGACCACCAGGAGCCCCAGCAGACCCGCGGGGCCGATCGCCAGCCCGGCCCAGTCGAGCAGGACGTAGGCCACGACCCCCGGGACCAGGATCACCAGAAACGCGAGCACGAAGATCGACCCGATGCCGGGTGCGCCTGGCGGTCGGACCGGCCGGGGCGGCACGGCCGTGCCACCCGCGACTGTTCGCGCGGCGTCCGCGGCACGGGAGCCGTCCGGGGCAGGTGGGTCGCCAGCGCTGGTCATCACAGGTCCCTGGTCAGGCGTCGATCGAGGACGGGAGCTCGCGGCGCGCGGGATCCGGACCGTCGTAGGCGCGGATCTCCCGGTAGCGGGTGTCCCGCTCGACCGGGCGGAATCCCGCGTCGCGGATGATGCCCAGCAGGTCCTCGCGCGTCATCGTGGTCGGGGTGCCGAACCGGTCCGCGTCATGCGTGATCTTGTACTCGACGACGGAACCGTCCAGGTCGTCGGCGCCGAAGTTGAGGGCGAGCTGGGCCGTCGTCAGGCCATGCATCACCCAGAAGCACTTGACGTGGTCCACGTTGTCGAACAGCAGACGGGAGACGGCGAACGTCTTCAACGCCTCGGCGCCCGTCGCCATCGGCTGGTTCATCAGCCGGTTACGGGGGTCGCCGGCCGCGTCGTGCTGGAAGCGCAGCGGGATGAACACCGCGAAGCCTCCCGTCTCGTCCTGCAGTTCACGCAGCCGCAGCACGTGGTCGACCCGGTGCCGGGGCTCCTCGATGTGCCCGTACAGCATGGTGCACGGGGTGCGCAGGCCCTTGGCGTGGGCGAGGCGGTGGATGCGCGACCAGTCCTCCCAGTGGGTGTCGTGGCCGACGATGCGCTGGCGGACCTCCCAGTCGAAGATCTCGGCGCCGCCGCCGGTCAGCGAGTCGAGGCCGGCGTCGATGAGCTCGTCGAGGATCTCGTCGGCGGGTAGCCCGCTGATCTTCTCGAACCAGTGGATCTCGGTGGCGGTGAACGCCTTGAGGGCCACTCCCGGCAGCGCCTTGCGCAGCTCGCGCAGCGACCTCGGGTAGTACCGCCAGGGCAGCGTGGGATGCAGGCCGTTGACGATGTGCAGCTCGGTGATGCCGGCCGGCTCCATCTCGCGGGCCAGCCGGACGGCCTCCTCGATGCGCATCGTGTAGGCGTCGGACTCGCCGGGCTTGCGCTGGAACGAGCAGTAGGCACAGGACGCCGAGCAGACGTTGGTCAGGTTGAGATGCCGGTTGACGTTGAAGAACGTACGGTCACCGTTCTTGCGGGTCCGGACCTCGTGGGCGAGGGAGCCGAGCCACACGAGATCGTCGCTGGCGTACAGCGCCTCGCCGTCGGCGCGGCTGAGCCGCTCTCCCGCCGTGACCTTGGCCTCGATCTCCCTTTTCAGCCCAGCATCCATAGCCTCCAGCGTAGCCCGCCGGCCCGTCATGCCCGCCCCGCCCGGGCGGGCTGACCGGTCACATAACCCACCCGCTGTCCGCATCCGCGGGGTGACCTCGTCACCCTGTCGTGGTCCTGTCGTCGTCCCGACAGGAGACGTCCCGACAGGAGAGGGCCGGCAGGAGACCTCCCGGCAGGAGAGGGCCGGCGGGAGAGGAGACGGCAGGAGAGGGCCGGTGGGAGGGCCGACGGGAGACGTGCCGAGGGATAGTCACGCTTTCGGGCCTCAAACCGCGAATATCCCTCGGCACGAACGGCGATTCCCGGCTCGGCCAGCAATCCCGGCACGAGGCGCGACCGCCCGGACACAAATGGCGACCCTATCGACCCTGAAGGCCACCACCTCGGCACTGACGGCGACGCGCCACGAACGGCGCCGCGGCACGAGCGGCGGCCAGCCGCCAGCGGGCGGTATGTCGCTAGTTCTGCCCACTGTCCTTGTCGCGGTGCGGCCGCCGTTCGCGCTCGCCGTCAGTCTGCGCGGCACGACGCGCGGCGCGGCGCTGCATCCGGCCGAGCGGCCAGGTCAGCAGGCCGGCGACGGCGAAACCAAGGAGCAGGGCGAGCACCAGGTTGACGCCGACGAGGGCGAGCACCACGGTGATCACCACGAGGGCAGCCAGCCGAGCGAGGAAGTATGGCAGCTGTACCCGCAGGTCAACGTCCTCCTCGGCCGGCCGTTGCCGTGCCGGGCGGCCACCGGATCCGCTGCCGTGCCCCTTCGGCTCCCCGCGCCCCCCACCCGTCATCGACGTCCCCGATTCCTCATGCCCATGGCCCGTACCGCGACCAGGACCTTCGACACCGACCCACGGCGGAACCGTTTCCCGACACTCTGCCTGGCCAGGGGCCTTCACCGCCAGAGGGAGACCGTCGCGGGCAGCCGGATGTCGGCCGAGTCAGCCCTCCGACGGCGACCACGATGGCGATGGCGGCGGTTGCGGCGATGGCGGCGACGACCCAGCGCGCCGGGCCGCGCCGAGGTCGCCCGTCCAACGACGGAACAGGTCGTGGTCGACGCCGGCCGCGTCCAGTACCCGGCCGGCGACGAAGTCGACGAGGTCGGCGGCGCCGCGCGCCCCGGCATAGAAGCCCGGGCTCGCCGCTGCCACCACGGCGCCGGCCTCGTGCAGGGTGAGCATGTGGCGTAGGGTCGCCCCGGTGTACGGCATCTCGCGGGGGACGACGATCAGTCGGCGTCTCTCCTTGAGTGTCACGTCCGCACAGCGCTGGAGCAGGTCCTTGGACAGGCCGAGGGCGATCCCGGCCAGGCAGGCGGTACTCGCCGGCACGACGATCATCCCTCGGGTCGGGTAGGAACCGCTGCTCGGCGGCGCCGCCAGACTGCCCGGCGCGTACACCCTGACCAGCGCTTCCACCGCGCCGAGCGCCACGGACGCACCGCCGGGCGCGTCGGCGCCGTAGGGGGCGTTCAGCCAGGCGGCCAGCGGCGCCGGCCAGTCCGCGTCGCGCCAGGAGACCCCGGTCTCGTCGAGCAGGGTGAGCCGGGCGGCACGGGACAGCACCAGGTCGACGGGCAGCCGGGCGGCGAGCAGACCCCACAGCACGGCGGCCGCGTAGGGGGTGCCGCTGGCGCCGCTGACGCCGACGACCCAGGGAACCCGCGGGGGCACCGTCACCGCTCCGCCTGTACCTTCGCTGCCGGCCGGTGTCAGGCCGACAGGCCGCGGCTGAGCAGGTCGGCGAGGGCGAAGACGAACAGGGCGATACCGACGAAGCCGTTGGCGGTGAGGAACGCGCGGTTGACCCGGGACAGGTCCTTCGGCGAGACGATCGCGTGCTCGTAGCAGAACGCCGCCGCGGTGACCGCGAGACCCGCCCACCACCAGGCGCCGGTCTCCTCCATCAGGCCGTAGGTGACGAACAGGGCGAACGTGACGATGTGCGTCACCGTGGAGCCGATCAGGGCTCCGCGGATGCCGAAGCGCGCCGGTACCGACCGCACGCCGATTCGCCGGTCGATCTCGGCGTCCTGGCAGGCGTAGATGAGGTCGAAACCGCCGATCCAGCTGCCGACCGCGAGGCCCAGCACGAACGACGCCCACGACCAGTGCCCTGTCACCGCGATCCAGGCGCCGACGGGCGCGACGGCCTGGGCGATCCCGAGGACGGCGTGCGGGAAGTCGGTGAAGCGCTTGGCGTAGGGGTAGACGACCAGGGGCGCGACGGCTATCGGGGCGAGGGCGAGACACAACCAGGACAGTGCGGCGGCGGTCGCGAGGAAGACGGCGAGCGCCACGATCGACCCGATGACGGCGGTGCGCACGGCGACCGCGCCGGTGACGAGTTCGCGGTTCGCGGTGCGGGGGTTGCGGGCATCGATCGCCCGGTCGATGATCCGGTTCGCGGCCATCGCGAACGTCCGCGCGGCGACCATGGCGACGGTGACCAGGATGACGTCCGCCCAGTGCACCGAGCGTGAGACGTCGAAGGACGCGGCAAGGGCCGCGATGTACGCGAACGGCAGCGCGAACACCGAGTGCTCGATGACGACGAGCCGCAGGAAGGCCCGCACGTGGCCGAGCTCGTTCTCGCCACCGCCGCCGGAGGGGCGCCTGGGCGTCGCGGCGGGGCCGGACGGGCCGGGCAGAAACGCGGCGTCGCTCATCGGCCGGGCTCCGCGGTACGGGGCAGGCGGGCTACCGAAGCAGGGCGGGCGAGGCGAGTCAAAGGCCGTACTCCTTCCAGCGGCGGGTCACCTGGGCGCGGACGGCGTCGTCCATGACGATCTCCTCGGGCCAGCCGCCGTCGCGGCGGTAGCCCTCGGTCGGCAGCTTGCGCGTCGCGTCCACCCCGACCTTGCCACCCCAGAACTGCTCGTACGAGGCATGGTCGAGATGGTCGACCGGGCCAATGGTGGTGAGCAGGTCGTGGGCGTAGTCCACGTTGCCGAACGCACGCCAGGCAACCTCGGTGTAGTCGTGCACGTCACAGTCGGCGTCGACGACGACGATCAGCTTGGACAGGGACAGCAGCCCCGCTCCCCAGATCGCGTTCATCACCTTCTGCGCGTGCTTCGGGTAACGCTTGTCGATCGAGACGATGCAGCAGTTGTGGAAGACACCGGCCTCGGGCAGGTCGTAGTCGACGATGTCCGGGACCATCATCCTGATCAGCGGAAGGAAGATCCGTTCGGTGGCCTTGCCCATCGGGCCGTCCTCCTGCGGCGGGCGACCGACGACGATCGTCTGGAAGATCGGGTCGCGGCGCATCGTCATCACGTCGACGTGCAGCGCGGGGAACGGCTCGACGGGCGTGTAGAAGCCGGTGTGGTCGCCGAAGGGGCCCTCAGGGCGCCGCTCGCCCGGCTCCAGCCACCCCTCGAGGACGATCTGCGCGTTCGCCGGCACCCGCAGCGGGACGGACAGGCAGTCGACCATCTCGACGCGCTCGCCGCGCAGGTAGCCGGCGAACAGGTACTCGTCGATGTCGGCGGGCAGCGGCGCGGAGGCGGCGTAGGTGACGACCGGGTCGCAGCCGAAGGCGATCGCGACGGGCAGCCGCTCGCCGCGGCGCTCGGCCACCGCGTGGTGCGCGTTGGAGTCCTTGTGGATCTGCCAGTGCATGCCGACGGTACGGGCATCGTGGCGCTGCAGGCGGTACATCCCGAGGTTGCGGGCCCCCGTTTCGGGGTGGCGGGTGTGGGTGAGGCCGAGGTTGAGGAACGCTCCCCCGTCGCTCGGCCAGGCGTGCACGCCGGGCAGCCGGAACAGGTCGACGTCGGACCCCTTGAGCACGACGTCCTGGCAGGGCGCCGTGCGCACCCTGCGCGGCGGGACAGAGGCGAGGGAGGCGGCCTTGCCCAGTGCGTCACGCAGCCCTGACAGGCCGGTGGGCAGCTCCGGGCGCAGCAGCGCGGCGAGGCGCCCACCGACCTCGTCGAGGCGCTCGACGCCGAGGGCCGCCGCCATCCGCTCCTCGGTGCCGAAGACGTTGATGGCCAGCGGCATGTCGGCCCCCCTGGGGGACTCGAACAGCAACGCCGGCCCACGGTCACGCACCACGCGGGTCACGATCTCGGTGACCTCAAGGTGCGGATCGACGGGGGCCGACACCCGCCGCAGCTGTCCGCGCCGTTCGAGATGAGCGAGGAACGCGTGCAGATCCGCCCAGGCCATGCCTCCATCCTGGCAGCCCCGCGAAGCGGCCGTCAGGCCCTCCCAGCCGAGTGCGGCACACGACCGTGGGAACCGCCACAGCCCCGACGGTGACGCACGAGACCCGCCCGACGGCGACGGACCGGTGGACCGGCCGGACGCCGCCTGCGGGTGGAGGGCACACTAGGGATACATGGACCGGCCATCTCCGCGACATGTGCGCCCTCCGGAGAGGGCGCCGCACGCTCGTCTGACCCGTTCGGCGATGCCGCGAGAAGGCCGGGAGTAGATACCCGCGGGCCGCTGTTCCTATCTGACATGTCGAGCCGGATGTAGTTGATCAAGAAGAGCGGGAAGGAGCGACCAGCCGGTGCTGGGCCTCGCGCTGACGTTTGTGATCATCGGTGTATGGGCGTATGCGATCATCGATGTGTTCGGGACACCACCTGACGAGGTGCGGACGGTGTCCAAGCCGATCTGGGTCGTGGCAGTGCTTCTCTTCTGGGTGTTCGGTGCGGCCGCCTGGTTCCTGTTCGGCCGGCCGCGGGTGAGCGGTTACGGTGCTCGGCCGTCGCGGCGGGCCATCTCGGACCATCCGGCCTTCGGCCAGCGGTCGACCTGGGAGGTGACTCGTCGCGAGGCGGGGCTGGGGCGCCCGGGTTCACGGATGGGCACCCGCCGTCCGGTCGCGCGGCCGATGGGTCCCGACGACGACCCGGAGTTCCTGCGGGAGCTCGCCGACCGCATCCGTGGCGGCGAGGCCGAGCCGCCGTCGTCGTCACGCGGCTGATCCGACCTCGACCCTCTTCGCTCGGCTGCCGGCGGGGCTGGCGGACTGTGGCATGCGGTCGGTCGTGCCTGCACCGTAGCTCGGGAGAACGTGCCGAGGGTCAGGCACGCTTTGGGCTTCGAAAGCATGCCTGACCCTCGGCACCACGGCCGGCCGGCCAGACCGGACGGGACCGATCGCATCAGGCCAGTCCTGCCGTGAGCGAGTGGCCGAGCCGGTTGTCCGTCTCGTCAGACGCTGGCGGACCGGTCAGACGCCGGCGTAGGAGTGCAGGCCGTTGATGACCAGGTTCACCAGGTAGTAGTCGACGAACAGGGCGCAGAAGGCGACCAGCGAGATGGCCGCCGCCCGCCGCCCACGCCAGCCGGCGGTCGCGCGTGCGTGCAGGTAGGCCGCGTAGCAGACCCAGGTGATGAACGACCAGGTCTCCTTCGGGTCCCAGCCCCAGTAGCGGCCCCAGGCCGCCTCGGCCCAGATCGCCCCGGCGATGATGGCGAACGTCCAGATCGGGAAGGCGAAGGCGATGACGCGGTAGGTGAGCGTGTCGAGCGCCGCCGACGACGGCAGCCGCATCACGATGCCGCCGCGGTTCTGCATCGCCCTGTTCGCCTCGGCGCGCCCGGCGGCCACCTCGGCGAGACGGTTCTCCCACCGCTCCTTGAGCAGGAACAGCAGCGTGGTCACCGCGGAGACGAGGAAGATGCCGCTGGCGAGGATCGCCCCGACCACGTGGATCTTCAGCCAGTACGAGTTGAGCGCCGGGACGAGCGGGCCGGGCGCCACGTACAGGACAGTGCCGGCGAAGCCGAGGTAGAGCACGACCGGCACCATGATGAACACGCCGAGCCAGCGGACGTTGTGCCGGATCATCAGCCCGAGGAACGTCGTGACCGCGATGAGGCAGATCATCGACGAGTACTCGTACATGTTGCCCCACGGCACCCGGTCCGCCGCCACCCCCCGGGTGACGACCGATGACAGGTGCAGCGCCCAGCCGACGACGGTGAGCCAGACGGCGATCCGGCCGATCCACCGCGCCCGCGCCGGCACCTCGACGTCCCCGTCGTTGCCGGCGGAGAGGGTGTGCGCGGCCCGGTCACGCTGCCGGACCGCCTCGATCTCCCCGGTCCGGTCCGCCGCGGTCGGCGCGGCCGTGGCGGCACCCGCACCCGCACCCGCGCCCGCGCCCGCGTCCGCCGCCGCGCCGACGCCGACGAGCACCGCCGGCTGGCCGGCCGCCACTCGTGCGGCAGGCACCTCGGCGGCGGCGTCCACAGAGGTCGCGCCCGCGGCGGACCCCTCCGCGGCGCCGGCGTCCGCCGCCGCGCTCCGGGTGCCCAGCCGGCTGAACGCGAACTCGGCGGCGTATCCGAGCATGGCTGCGGCGTACACCGCCATCCCGCTGCCGAACAGATGATCGGAGAGGCTTGACATCCCCTCGTTGACCGCCATCACTGCTCCCGTTCGCTTGCCCTCGACGTGGCACCGCCGTCGGCGGCATCACCCGACCGCGTACCGCTGGGCGCCGTCGGGGCGCCCTCGTCCTGCGTGGAGGTGCCGTCCGGCACCACCGCGTTTCCCGGTGTCTCGTCGTTCCCCGGTGCCTCGTCCCGCGTGGCCTCGGCGCTCCCCGCCGCCTCAGCAGTCGCCGGCGCAGTCGCCGGCGCAGGCCCGGCGCTGGGCGCCGCGGCCGGTGTGGTCGCCTCACGGACCGCGATGGTGAGCTGGCCGAGTTCGCTGGCGAAGCCGTCCCCGTGGGAACGCGACAGACCGCCGATCTCGACGGTCGAGCCACCGCCAGCCGCGGGGCGCGCCCGCACCCACACCCGGCGCCGGCGCACCCGCAGGCTCGCGATCAGCCCCAGGATGATCAGGACCGCGAACAGCAGCGCCTCGTCCTTGAACGGATCGGACTTGACCTGGAAGGTGGCGAACTCCGCGACGCTGTTCACCTCGAGGCTCAAGCCCCCCGGCAGGCCGGTGAGGGTGCGCTGGTCGCGGTTGTTCAGGGCGAGCACCTGGGCCGTGCGGTTCGCCCCGGCCGGACCGGTCAGGCTCAGCTGGCGCATGTCCCGGGTGTCGACGGTGTAGACGTTCTGCGGAACGCCCTCGTCCAGGTGCAGGTTGCCGACGTAGCCGGTGATCGTGAGCCCTGGCGCGCGGGCCGCGGGGTAGATCGACACGTACCCGTGGGTCGGGTCGAGCTGCGTCGTCGGCGTGAACACGCCGCTGAACGCGAGCTGCTGGGGGACGCGCTGGGCGCCGAGCGGCGGCAGGCCCGCATCGGGGATCTTGACGGTGCAGGTCGAGGTGAACATCCCGTCCCGCGGGGTGCAGGGTACGTTGCCCTGCCAGACGGTGCGGCCCCGAGCGTCGCGCAGGAGGAAGTGCGGGGCGTAGCCGTGCCCGATCAGGTAGACCTTGGCATTGCCGAGGACCAGCGGATGGTTCACCCGGACGACCGCCTGGCGGGTCGGTGCGTCGAGGTCGGAGGAGTACGACACGTCGGCGCGGAAGTCCGAGGGCTCGCCGTTGGCCTCGTAGGACGCCTGGAACCGGTTCAGCGTCAGCGAGAACGGCTTCAGCCTGGCGGTGTCGACGAGCTTGCCGCCGGTGAACTGGTCGTACGAGATGAGCGTGTTCGCGAAGCCGTCGCCGGTGACGACCAGGGTGGTTCCCTGGTAGCCGAACCAGGAGCCGAAACCGACCGCGGCGAGCAGCCCGACCAGGGCGACATGGAACAGCAGGTTGCCGGTCTCGCGCAGATAGCCCTTCTCCGCGGCGACGGAGTGGTCGGGCGTCCCGTCGGGGCGGCGGGCATCCGCACCGCTGGCGCTGGCGCGGAACCGACGGCCCCGCAGGGCGGCACGGGCGGCGGCCGCGGCGTCCGCGGGCGGCAGCGGGCTCGCCCAGGAGCTGCCGCCGGGCAGCCGACCCGGCCTGGCCGGCGCCTTCGGCGGCGCGGTGAACAACGCCCGCGCATGCCAGCGGATCCGCGACGACAGGCAGCCGATCAGCGAGATGAACAGCAGCAGGTAGATCGCCGCGAACCAGGGCGCGCTGAAGACGTCGAAGCCGGAGAGCCGGTCGAGCATCGGGCCAAGGGTGGGATGATCGTTGAGGTACTGCTCCACTCGCATCGGGTTGATGTTGCGCTGGGGCAGCAACGACCCCGGCACCGCCGCCAGAGCCAGCAGGAACAGCAGCAGCAGCGCGGTACGCATGCTGGTGAGCTGCCGCCAGGACCGGATGGCCACCGCGAGCACGGGATTGCGCCCAGCGCCGCCACCCGCACGCCGCGCGGCCGGTCCGCCCGCGGCGCCCCGCGTCGCACCGGACGCCGATGCGGCGGACACGGGGTCATCCGGCCCGCCGTCCCCCGCCCGGACCGGCGGCGCGAACGCGTCGGGAAGCACCACGACACCGGCGTCGGCGTGCCCGTCGGGCAGTCGGCGCCGGGCCGCCGGATCGGCGTCGAAGCCGACGCCCTCGGCGCCGGCTGCCCCGACGTCGGCGCCGGCGGAGTCGCCGCCGGACGGATCGACGTCGAGAGAGGTGCTCGAGGAACGGGTGGACGAAGTCACAGCGGCGTCTCCGAGAAGCCGGGGGCGTGGGGCCGCAGGGTGAGGATCAGGTCGGCCCACTCCCCGGTGAGTTGAAGCACCCCGACCGCGACGAGCAGCACGCCACCGGCCAGGGTCAGGATGCGCGCGTGCCGGCGCAGCAGGCGCAGGGCGCCGACGGCCCGCCGGAAGGTGAGCCCGACGGCGAGGAACGGCAGGCCGAGCCCGAGGCAGTACACGGCGGACAGGAACGCCCCTCGGCCCGCCGTCGCGCTCGTCACGGCAAGCCCCTGCACGGCCGACAGGGTGGGGCCGAGGCAGGGCGTCCAGCCAAGCCCGAACAGCATGCCGAGGACGGGCGCGCCGAGCAGGCCGGGCCGCGGCAGCCGGTGGATGCGGAACTCGCGGTTCGCCCACGACATCCGGGAGAACAGCCCGGCGTACGTGAGGCCCATGACGATGGTGAACGCGCCGAGCACCTGGCCGACACCCACCTGATGCCGGCTCAGCCACTGCCCCAGCCCGCCGAAGGCCGCCCCGTACGAGACGAACACCAGGGTGAACCCGAGGACGAACAGCCCCGTCCCGGCGGCCACCCGACCGCCGCGGCGCAGCCGGCGAACCATGCTCCCGAACCACCGCCGCGCCCACCCGCCGGGCGTGTCACCGCCGACCGCACCCGGGCCGACCCTGCCCGCTCCGGCCGTGCCCGGAACCGGGCTGTCCGAGCGGCCGGGGGCGACAAGCAGTCCGGTGGCGGCGGAGCCGGCCGGGAGCACGGCGGGCGCGGCGGCCAGGACAGGCGCGGCGGACGCATCGGACGATGCCGCGGGCATGGCGGGCATGGTCGGGGCGGCGTCCGCGTCGATCTGGGCGGGCGACGCGCGGTGCCGCTCCCGGTCCTCGAGCTCCTCGCCGGACAGGCCGGTGATGAAGCTGAGATAGCCGGGAACCAGCGGCAGGACGCACGGCGACAGGAACGACAGCAGCCCCGCGGCCGCCGCCACCGGCGTCGCGAGCACCAACGGCCCGTTGGTGACGAGTCCGACCGCGCTCACCGCACCCGCCTCGCCCAGGCGACGCACACCCGAGGGCTCACGTCTCGGCCCGCAGCCGGGTCAGCACGGGGGTGAGGTCCTCCGGCAGGACGCCGCCGGTGAAGCGGGCGGCGATCCGGCCGTCGGGGTCGAGCACGAAGGTCGACGGCAGGCCAGGCGCCACCGGCCAGCCCGCCGCGAGGGTTCCCAGCTTGTCCACCACGCTGCGGTAGGGCGTGCCCGAGTCGCGGGCGAACGCCTTGGCACTGGACACCGAGTCCTTCTCGTTGACGCCCAGGAAGGCAACCGTCGGGTTCTGCTTGGCAAGGGTGGCCAGGCCCGGGGACTCGGCCCGGCAGGGAGCACACCAGGAGGCCCAGAAATTGATGATGACGACCTTCCCGCGGAACGACGCGAGGCTGAGCTCGGCACCGTCGAGATCCTTGCCCGCCAGTGCCGGTGCGGCATGCCGGCCACTGGCCGGGACGAAGTCCTGCCCCGCCCGCTGCTGCACGAAGCCGTAGCCGTCACCGCCGGTGGCGCTGACCGCGTCGCCGCTGGTCGAGCAGGCCGCCAGCACACCGGCCAGCGTCACCGCCAGGACCGCGCCCACCAGCCGCCGCAGCCGCAGCCCGGACCCGCGCCCGCCGATCCCGGCAGCGTTACCGGTTCCGACAGCCTTGCCGGTTCCGACAGCGCTACCGGTTCCGACAGCGCTACCGGTTCCGACAGCGGCGCCGGCTTCGACACCGACACCGACACCGACCATGCTTCGCCGCGGCGTGTCCGAGCCCTCAACCGACGCGGACCGCCGTCCCTTCTCCGCCATGTGAACCAGTATGTGCCCCACCCCCTCCGCGCTCGGAGCCCGTCTACGACCAACTGTAGAACTCACCTCAGCGTAGGTCGCGCGTCCGGCGCGTGCGCGTGGAGTTCACCACTGCTCACCCGGTCGGGGCCCGGGCTGTCGGGGGCACCACCGAAGCGGGCGGGCGCTCGGGATCGGCACGATCCGCCCATCGACTACGTTCCGTAACGCCATCGCACGCCGATTGCCGCCCGACGCGACTGCAACGGCCACACGGACTGTGACCGATGCGTGTGCCGCCGCGCCGCCCACCGGTCCGCCGCGGCTCTGCTCACCGAGGTCGGTAGGTCCGGAGCTGGAAGCGGGCGACGGCCGTGACAAGGCCGCCCGACGGCCAGTGGGCGGCGACCCGGTCCCGCAGCTCATCGGCACTGCGGTGGTGCCCGGTCGGGCCCATGAGGGCAAGGTCGACGGCCTCGTCGGCGGACAGCGTGAGGGGGACGTCGAGGTGCTCGACGTCCTGTGCGACGAACCGGTCCCCGACCCGCTCGTCCAGCCGGTCGCCCTTGGCGGCCTGCACCCCGATCAGCCCCATCGGGTCACGCAGCTCACCAAGGTGGTCCGGCGCCGGCGTGACGACGAGAAGCAACCCTCCGGGGCGCAGCACCCGCCGCATCTCGTCCGGGTTGCGCGGCGCGAAGACGTCGAGGACCACGTGCACGGACTCGTCCCGGACCGGCCATGGTCCAGCAGCGTCGAAGGCGACCGCCCCGATCCGCCCATGGGCCCGTCCCGCGCGGCGCAGCGCGTGCGGTGAGACGTCCGCGGCGACGCCGACCGTCCCGGCCGGCATCGCCGCGAGCACCCCGGCCAGGTGGTGGCCCGTGCCCGCGCCGATCTCGAGCACGGCGAGGCCATCACCGCCTTCACCGCCGGGGTCCCTGGGGCCGCCACCCCCGGCACCGGCGGGATCGCCAGAACGTCGAGCGTGGACGGCCACGGCGGCGGCGAGCGCGCCCAGTCGCGCGGTGAGGGATTGGTAGTGGCCGGCGCCGAGGAAGGCCTCCCGGGCGGCGATCATGGCCGGCGTGTCGCCGGTCACCCGACGGGCCCGGCCGGAGCGCAGGCTCAGGTATCCGCCGCGGCCGACGTCGAAGCCGTGCCCGGCCGGGCACCGGACCGTGCCGGCGCCGTCCACGGGGTGCAGCGCGCCGGCGCACACGGGGCAGCGCAGGATCGGCAGGATCGCCCTCAGCCCCGCGCTCGTCGCGGCCGTCACGCTCTCCCCCGCCGGACCCGTGCTGACCGCGGCCCTCGGCCGGTCAGGCGCCCACCGAGCCGGGCGAGTTGCCCGTCGGGCCGTTCGGCTCGGCGTACTCGACGCCGGTGAGCCGCGTCCCGTCGTACACCGCCGTGGTGACGCTGGCCAGGCCGCACTGCCGACGGTCGGGCCGGTGCCAGAGATGCACGCCCTCCAGCGCGCGCCGCGCGGTCCAGACCGGCAGCTGGTGGCTGACGAGCACGACCTGACGGCCGGGGTGGGCGTCGCGCCATTCGGCGACGGCGGCGAGCATCCGCTGCGCGATCTCGGTGTAGGGCTCGCCCCAGGACGGCCGGAACGGGTCGGCGAGCAGCCGCCACATCCGCGGGTGCGCCAGCACGGCGGGGCCCGCCTCGAAGGTCTTGCCCTCGAAGGCGTTGCGGCTTTCGATGAGCCGCGGGTCGACCTGGACCGGGACGCCATGCGCGGCGGCGATCGGGGCGGCGGTCTGCTGGGCACGGTCCAGCGGACTCGCGACCACCGCGGCGACGTCGAACCCGGCGAGGTACTCGGCGGTCACCTTGGCCTGCTGGTGGCCCTTCTCGGACAGCGAGAAGCCGGGCAGGCGCCCGTACAGGATCTTGCCGGGGTTGAAGACCTCCCCATGGCGGACGAGATGCACCCGGGTCGGCTCGCCGGCGGCCGGAGTGGTCGTCACGAGTTGCCTCCAGCGGCGGCGGTCGCGGTCGCGGTGGTGGCGGTGTCCGGGACCGCCGCGGCGGCGCGGGCGGCGGCGGGAGCGGCGGCGGCGATGCGTTCCATCACCGCGTCGTCGTGCGCGGCCGAGACGAACCAGGCCTCGTACGCCGACGGCGGCAGGTAGATGCCCGCGTCGAGCATGCTGTGGAAGAAGGCGGCGTAGCGGGCGCTGTTCTGGGCCTGGGCGCCCGCGTAGTCGACGACGGCGGCGGCGTCGGTGAAGAAGATGCTGAACAGCGAGCCGGCGTTGCTGGGCAGATGCGCGACCCCCTGCTCGGTGAGCGCCGTGGAGACGATGCCCGCGACGTCGGCCGCGCGGGTGTCGACCGTGCTGTAGACCTCGTCGGTGCAGGCCCGCAGGGTGGCAAGGCCGGCCGCGACGGCGATCGGGTTCCCGGACAGCGTCCCGGCCTGGTAGACCGGGCCGGCCGGGGCCAGGCGCGACATGACATCGGCCCGGCCGCCGAACGCCGCCGCCGGCAGCCCGCCGCCCATGACCTTGCCGAAGGTGAACAGGTCGGGCGACCAGTCCTCGATCGCCCCCTCGACGCCCCACCAGCCGGCGCGGGAGATACGGAAGCCGGTCATCACCTCGTCGAGGATGAGCAGCGCGCCGTGGATGTCGCACAGCCGCCGCAGCCCCGCGTTGAAGCCCGGCAGCGGCGGGACGACGCCCATGTTGGCCGCGGCCGCCTCGGTGATGACCGCGGCGATCTGGTCGCCCCGCTCGGCGAAGACCCCCTCGACCAGGGCCAGGTCGTTGTAGGGGAGCACGATCGTGTCGGCGGTCGCGGCGCCGGTGACACCAGGGGTGTCCGGCAGCCCCAGGGTGGCGACGCCGGAGCCGGCGGCGGCGAGCAGGGCGTCGACGTGGCCGTGGTAGCAGCCGGCGAACTTGATGACGGTGGAGCGGCCGGTGAAGCCGCGGGCGAGGCGCACCGCGCTCATCGTCGCCTCGGTGCCCGAGTTGACCAGACGGACCTTCTCGACGGGCCCGATCCTCTCGACGATCAGCTCGGCAAGCTCGACCTCGCCGGGAGTCGGCGTGCCGAAGCTGGTGCCGGCGGACACCGCTCGCGACACCGCCTCGACAACGGCCGGATGGGCGTGGCCGAGGATCATCGGCCCCCAGGAGCAGACCAGGTCGACGTAGGTCCGACCGTCCGCGTCCGTCAGATACGGCCCGTCACCGGACACCATGAAGCGCGGGCTGCCGCCGACCGCCCGGAACGCCCGGACCGGGGAGTTGACCCCACCGGGTACGACACGCTCGGCGCGCCGGAACAGCTCGTCGGAGACCGGCGCGACGGAGGGAACCACCATGCCCACGATCCTCGCAGGTCGTGTCGGCATCTCGCGCCCCGCGTGGGCGTGCGCACCGTCATCTCGCACCGGCCCAGCCGTGCCGGCGCCGGACACGTGCCGGCCGGTGCAGGTGGAAAGCCGCCGGTGGACGGGGGTCTGCCCCAGCCGCCCACCGGCGGCGGCCTGCGCGCCGCATCCAGCCCGTCTCCCAGGGCGGTCGAACCGAGCCGTCTCGGTCACGGCCGCAACGGCTCGCGACCCGCGTTCGCGGGTACCCGATGGCAGGGACGACCGTCCCCGTCCAGGGCGGGGATTGGCCGGCGTTGCCCTGATAGTGCCCGGTGCACCGGTGACGCGCAGAACCGGGGCGACTGATCGATAGGCGAGCCTGGCCTAACCGATGCGCGCGGCGGCGGCGTCTGCGCCGGTGCGGCCGGCGGTTGCCCCCTACGCAGGGCGCATTCTCCGCATTCACCCTCCAGGACGGGCGCGTGGGGCGTGAGCACTCTCACGGTGGCGGAACGGGGGTATCCCGTCGCGCGTCCCCGTTCGAGTGACCCTGCGGGGTCGAGAAGTAGCCGGGATCACCGCTTGACATGATCCAGGCCGGACCGGATACTCGGGTACGAGTAATTGGGTCCGGATAGATGCAGGGCTGGCAGCAACCAGGGAGGGAGGCGGGGTCATGGGTCGCCGCAAGGTGTCGAACCCACTGGCGCTCGCCGTCCTAGCGCTGCTCAACGAACGGCCTATGCATCCCTACGAGATCTCCTCCACGCTGCGTGAGCGGCACAAGGAGGAGAGCATCAAGCTCAACTACGGCTCGCTCTACACCGTGGTCGAGGCGCTCGTCCGCGCCGGGTTCATCCTCGCGGCCCGCACCGTGCGCGACGGCCGCCGCCCCGAGCGGACGATCTACGAGATCACCGAACCGGGTCGGGTCGAGCTGTACGACTGGATGGCGGAGCTCGTCGGCACGCCGGAGAAGGAGTTCACCCGCTTCGAGGCGGCCCTGTCGCTGCTGCCCGTACTCGCCCTCGATGACGCGGTCCGGCTGCTGGCCGACCGCCGGCTGCGGCTCGTGGCGGAGATGGAGGCGGGCCTTGCCACGAGGAAGCTCGCCGAGCTCGAGGGACTGCCGCAGCTGTTCTCGCTGGAGCATGAGTACCTGGCCGCGCTCCGGCGCGCCGAGCTCGACTTCGTCGAGGACCTGCTCGCCCGGATCAACAGCCGCACGCTCGACGGCATCGAGCTGTGGGAGCTTTTCCACGCCGATCCGGAGGATCCGGAGGCCAGCGCCGGCCCCCTCGCCGCGGTCCGCCGCGAACTCGGGCGGGGCCGGTGGGGCGCGGTGGACAGGATCCTGCGCGAGGAGATCGACCGAGTCGTGGCGGAGGGCGGCGCCGTGGCGGAGGGCGGCGGTCACCTGCCTGCCCGCCGGGCACTGCCAGCGGGGACCGTCGATCTGGGACCACACCCGGACACAAGCGTGCGGGAGGCCCCGATGGCGTGACCACACCGGTCTCCCAGCCGGGTGTTGGCGCACCCGACCGGGAGACCGGCCTCCAGCAGGCACCCGGCCGACGAGGGCCCGGAACCATCCGCACGGTCGACGATAGTCGGCGTCGGTCCCTCTCGGCCGCCCCTACGGACCCTGGTTGACGACCGTCCCAGGTCCGCCGATCACCCACGCCCACGGACCGGCCCTGTCGGGTCGGCTTCGCGAACTCCACGCGGGCTGCGGCACCCCTGCGGCGCCAGCCCGCCGGACCGAGAGATGGCCCATGCCACCTGAGACGACATCACTCACTTCCGCTTCTCCCCCGGCCCCTTCCGCCGTCCCCGCCCACTCCGACCCCGCCTCCGCTGTCGAGGTTCGTGGGCTGGTGAAGACCTATCCGGGGCGCCGCGGCGCGCCGGGGATCCGCGCGCTCGACGGCGTCACCTTCACCGTGGCGGCCGGCACCATCTTCGGCCTGCTCGGGCCGAACGGGGCCGGCAAGTCGACGACCGTGCGCGTCCTGACCACCCTGACCCGGCCCGACGACGGACAGGCCAGCGTCGCCGGCTTCGACGTGCGCCGGGACCCGGCCCGGGTCCGCCGGGCGATCGGCGTCGTCACCCAGAAGTCCGGCGTCGACCCCGAGGCGACCGGCCGCGAGAACCTCACGCTTCAGGCCCACCTGCACGGACTGTCCGGAGCCGCCGGCCGCGCCCGTGTCGCCGAACTGCTGGAGCGCTTCGATCTCACCGCGGCCGCGAACCGGATCGCCCGCACCTACTCGGGCGGCATGCTGCGCCGCCTCGATGTGGCGATCGGGCTGGTGCACCGCCCGGCGGTGCTGTTCCTCGACGAGCCGACCACCGGCCTGGACCCAGAGGCCCGCGCCGCGATGTGGGCGGAGATCGCCCGGCTGACCGGCGAGGGCCTGACGATCGTCCTCACCACCCACTACCTGGAGGAAGCCGACCGGCTCGCCGCCCGGGTCGCGCTGATCGAGGGCGGCCGGATCGTCGTCGAGGGCAGCCCGGAGGCGCTCAAGAGCGAGCTGCGCGGGGACGCCCTCGAGCTTGACCTTGCCGGTGACACCGAACCCGACCCGACCGCCGCCGGGCTGCTGCGGGACACGCTGCTGGGTCTCGACGCCGTCCACGAGGTGCGCGTCGCCGGCCGGCGGCTGCACGCCCGGGTCGCCGACGGCGCGGGTGCGCTGCCCGCCGTGTTCGCCGCGGTGGCCGGCACCGGCCTCGCCGTCGCCTCCGCCACCGTCGCCCGGCCCTCCCTGGACGACGTCTACCTGCGTCATGTCGGGCACCGCCTCGCCGCCACCGGCGGGTCCGCGTCCGCGCACGCGCCGCGGGAGGATGCGCGATGACGACCGGACTCGCCGCGCCGGGCATCGCGGGCAGACCCGATCCCGGCAGGTCGGCACTGCCGTCGGGCCCCGCGGTACCGGAGGCGCCCGCCGGGGCCCTTCTCCAGTTCACCGCGGTGTTCCTGCGCCACCTGCGGGCACTGGCCCGCCAGCCCGCCTACCTGTCGATCAGCGTCATGCAGGCGGTCATCTGGCTGCCGTTGTTCGGGTCGCTGTTCCGGCATGTCGCCGACGTCCCCGGTTTCGGCGGTGGCAGCTCCTACATCGGTTTTCTCACTCCGGGCGTGGTCGTGATGTCGGCGCTGTTCAGCTCCGGGTGGTCGGGGATGGGCTTCATCCAGGACATGCAACGCGGGGTGATGGATCGGATGCTGTCGTCCCCGGCGCGGCGCGCCGTGCTGGTGGCGGGGCCGATCGCCTACCAGGCGGTGGTCGTCGCCGTACAGTCACTGATCATCGTTCTGCTGGGCTGGGGTCTTGGGACCCACTACCGGTCGGGGCCGGGCGGCGCGGTGCTGCTCGTCGTGGTGGCCGTCGTCCTCAGCGCGTTCATCTCCGGCCTGTCGGTGACACTGGCCCTGCTGGTGCGCAACGAGGAGTCGTTGATCGCCGCGTCGAACTTCCTGGTCCTGCCACTGACGTTCCTGTCCACCGCGATGATGACCCGCGACCTGCTGCCCGGCTGGATCGCCACCGTCGCCCGCTACAACCCCGTGGACTGGGCGGTCACCGCCGGCCGGGAGGCGATCGCAGCCGATCCCGACTGGATGGCCGCCGGGTGGCGGCTCGGAGCGCTGGCCGTCCTCGCCGTCCTCGCGTCGTCGCTCGCCGCCCGCGCGTTCCGCGTCTACCAGCGATCTCTCTGACCCCCTGGCCGGATCCGGGCCCGGCTCTCACCGGCTGGTGGGGGCCGGCTCGGCGGCGGTCGCGGGGACCGTGTCGGCGTGCGCCGTCCGCGGCAGCAGGAGCAGGGCGACGACGCCGGCCACCGCCATCAGCATCACCGGCAGCACGAGGGTGTGCCGGAACGCCGTCACGACCCCGTCGACCGTCCCCGCGTCGATGTGCGCGGGCAGGTCGGCTCCGGCGTCGAGGCCGGCCTGGCTCGACAGGCCGGTCGCGAGCAGCACCGACGTCAGTGCGGTGCCGATCGAGACGGCCGCCTGGTTGGCGATGTTGAGCAGGGTGCTGCCGGACGGCGCGTCCCGATCGGGCAGGTGGCGCAACGCCGTCGTGATCGTCGGCATGATCGTCGCTCCGGTGCCGATACCGGTCACCGCCATCGAGGTGAGCAGCTGCCAGTACGGCGTGTGCGCGTCGAGCAGCAGCAGGCTGGTGAGCATTCCGGCGGTCGCCACGACGATCCCGAACCCGACGACCCGACCTGGCGCCACCCTGTCCACCAGCCGGCTCGCGACCTGAAGCGAGATACCCGTGGTCAGCGCCTGAGGGATGGCCAGCAGCCCGGTGGCCGCCGGGCTCTGCCCACGAGCGAGCTGCCAGTACAGGGGGAAGACGAACATCGACCCGAAGTAGGCAGCAACGAACAGGGTCAGCGTCGCGGTTCCCGTCGCAACCGCCCGCTGCCCGAGCAACCGCACCTCCACCAGCGGCCGACGTCCGCTGCCGTCGCCATCCACACGGCCATCCGGGCGGCCGCCCATGCGCAGCGCGCGCAGCACGAACAGCGCGCACAGCCCGAGTCCCGCCAGCGCCGGGACCAGGACTGACGCAGCGGCCAGCGTGCCAATACGGCCGCTCTCGGCCAGCCCGTACACGAACGCGGCCAGACCAGGGCCGATCAGGAGCAGGCCGACGGCGTCCAGGCGCTGCCGGCCGTGCGCACCGGCCGGCGCGGGGGCGTCCCGCGGGAGCAGCCGGAGGGCCAGTGGCACCGCCACCAGTGCCACCGGCACGTTGATCAGGAAGATCCACCGCCACGAGTACCCGACCAGCCATCCGCCGAGCGTCGGCCCGGCCAGCGGTCCCACCAGCACCGGCAGGCCCAGCGCGCCCATCGCGCGGCCGCGCAGCCTCGGCGGCGCCGCCCGCAGCGCGATCGTCATCGCCACCGGGTTGACCAGTCCGCCGCCGAGCCCCTGCAGCGCCCGGAACGCGATGAGCGAGCCGATGTTCCAGGCCAGCCCCGCCAGCAGCGACCCCAGCCCGAACAGCGCCAGCGCCACGACGTACACCCGCCAGGCGCCGAGGCGCCCGACGAGCCAGGCCCCGGTCGGAATGACGACCGCGAGCGCCAGGGTGTAGGCGGTCGTGACCCACTGGATCACCGCCAGCGGCGCGTCCAGATCCTGCGACAGGCTCCTGATCGCGACATTGGTGACGGTGATGTCCAGCACGACCATCAGTCCGCCAAGTACCAGCACACCCAGTGTCAACCGCGCCTGCCGATCCAACCGCTCGGGCTCCATCGCTGTCCTCCCCAGTCACGCCCAGGTGCCACCGGCGGGATCCCACCCATGCCTGTCCGGCAGCCTGCTACCTGATGTTGACTTCAGGTCAAGGACACTCCGACCACTCCGCGCCCAGGCCGGCGCCGCGAGCCGCGCCGGATTGATCAGGCCACCCGCGGCGAACACGCGTAGGATTCACCTGTGTCGACGACACGGGTCACTGCCGCGGCGGCGAGCCGCCGGATGATGATGCGCATGCCATCCGGCCTTTTCCGCGCGTCCTGACAAGACCACCGATGAGGCCCCGACGGAGCCTCGCGGGCGGGGCTGCGGCCGGGGCGGAAGGATCCGAAGCTGATGGGTCGCTACGCCGTCATGACGGCCATCCCGTACGTCAACGGCAAGCCGCATGTGGGCCACGCGCTGGAGCTCGTCGAGACGGACGCCTACGCCCGCCACCTGCGGGCACGCGGTGACGAGGTCCGCTTCCAGACCGGCACCGACGACAACGCGCTGAAGAACGTCCAGGGCGCCGAGGCCGAGGGGATCACGCCCGCGGAGTACGTCGAGCGGGTCGCCGCCCGGTTCGTCTCCCTGCGCGAGCCGCTGGGCCTCTCGTTCGACGACTTCATCAAGACCAGCACCGACCCCCGGCACCGTCCCGGGGTCGAGAAGCTGTGGAACGCGTGCGCCGAGCGCGGCGACTTCTACCGCAAGAGCTACGCCGGCCTCTACTGCGTCGGCTGCGAGCTGTTCTACGCCGAGGACGAGCTGGTCGACGGCCGCTGCCCGGAGCACGGCACCGTCCCCGACCTGGTCGAGGAGAGCAACTGGTTCTTCCGGCTCAGCCGGTACCAGGACCAGCTGCACGAACTGATCTCGACTGACCGGCTGCGCATCGAGCCCGCGACCCGCAAACGCGAGGTGCTGTCGTTCATCGAGGCGGGGCTGGAGGACTTCAGCGCCTCCCGGAGCATGAGCCGGGCACGCGGGTGGGGCATCCCGGTGCCCGGCGACCCCGACCAGGTCATCTACGTCTGGTTCGACGCCCTGGGCAACTACATCACCGCGCCCGGCTACGGCACCGACGAGAAGAACTTCCAGTACTGGTGGAACGACGCCGACGAGCGCGTGCACGTCATCGGCAAGGGCATCATCCGCTTCCACGCCGTGTACTGGCCGGCGATGCTGCTCTCGGCCGGGGTGCGGCTGCCCGACACCATCTTCGTGCACGAGTACCTGACCGCCGACGGCATGAAGATCTCCAAGTCGGCCGGCAACGCCCAGGACCCGGCGGACATCGTCGCCGCGTTCAACTCGGATGCGCTGCGCTGGTGGATGCTGCGCGACGTCGCCCGCAACGGCGACACCGACTACACCGACGAGCGGCTGCTGACCCGGGCCAACGAGGACCTCGCGAACAACATCGGCAACCTGGTCAACCGCACGGTGTCCATGGTCGGGCGCTACCGGGACGGCGTGATCCCGCCGGTCGCCGCCTACAACCCCGGGGCGGCGGCGCTGCGGGCCGCGCGGGAGCAGGCGCCCGCGGCGATCGACGCGGCCTTCACCGCCTTCGACTTCCGCCGGGCCGCCGAGGCGATCACCGCGATCGGCGACGAGGGCAACCGTTACGTCGAGGCGGCCCGCCCCTGGGAACTCGCCAAGGCGGAGCGCAAGGAGGACGCCGCCCCGGCCGCCCTGGACGCCGTCCTCGCCGAACTGGTCGCCACCTGCCGGGACCTGGCGACGCACCTGGCACCGTTCCTGCCGGACGCCGCCCCCCGGATCGCCGCGCAGTGCGGGGACGGCGGCCCCCGCGTCGCGGACCCGAGCCCGGTGTTCCCGCGCCTGGAGGCCCCCGCCTCCTGAGCGTCCGCACCCGCCGCACGCCGCCCGCACCGCCTGGGCAGGCCTGATCCTCGAACCTGGCCGTCGGCCGGCCCTGCCCTTGTTCGGCCGGCCGACGGCGACCCGAGCTCTGGTTGGCCCGGGCGCTGGTTGGCCCGGGCTCTGGTTGGCCCCGGCTACGGCCCTGGGGTGAGTGCCGCCGCCGGATCGCCCGCCGTCATGCCCGTGGGCAGGACCGGGCCGGCCGGTGTCCGCGAGGCGAACCGGCGCAGCCGCAGGCTGTTCGTGACCACGAACACCGAGCTGCAGGCCATGGCCGCCCCGGCGATCATAGGGTTGAGCAGGCCGGCGGCGGCCAGTGGCAGCGCCGCGACGTTGTAGGCGAAGGCCCAGAACAGATTGCCGCGGATCGTGCGCAGCGTGGCCCGGGAGAGCCGGATGGCGTCGGCGGCGAGGCGTGGGTCGGCGTTGACCAGGGTGAGGTCGGATGCCTCGATCGCCGCGTCGGTCCCCCCGCCCATCACCAGGCCCAGATCTGCCTGGGCCAGCGCCGCGGCGTCGTTCACCCCGTCACCGACCATCGCGACGGTCTGGCCCTCGTCCTGCAGCCGCCGGACGGTCGCCACCTTGTCCTCCGGCAGCACCTCGGCGATCACATCGTCCGGCGCGATGCCGACCTCGGCCGCGACCGCCCGTGCGACGGCGAGGGAGTCGCCGGTGAGCAGCATCGGATGCAGCCCGAGCCGACGCAGGTCGGCCACCGCCTCGGCAGCGGTGGGGCGGACGGTGTCGGCGACGCTGACCAGGCCCCGCACCGCGCCGTCCCAGCCAACGATGACAGCGGTGCGGCCCAGCGCCCGCTCCTGCGCCAGCGCTTCGGCGAGCGGCCCGGGCAGATCGGAGAACAGGCGCTCCCGGCCGACGACCACCGCGCGGCCTTCGACGGTGCCACGCACGCCCAGGCCGGCGTCCCCGGCGAAGTCCGCCACCGCCGGCAGGGACGTCCCGGCGGCCCGCGCGCCCTGCGCGATCGCCCGCCCGATGGGATGCTCGCTGGCATCCTCCGCGGCACCGGCGACGCGCAGCACCTCGTCGATGCTCTCCCCCGGGGCCGCGCGGACGGCGGCGACCCGCATCCGCCCGGTGGTCACCGTGCCGGTCTTGTCGAGCAGCACGGTCTGCACCCGTCGGGTCGATTCCAGCACCTCCGGCCCGCGGATGAGGATGCCGAGCTGGGCGCCACGGCCAGTACCGACGAGCAGCGCCGTGGGCGTCGCAAGCCCCAGCGCGCAGGGGCACGCGATGATCAGCACCGCGACGGCGGCGGTGAACGCGTCCGTGGCGGCCTGCCGGCTCAGCAGCCAGCCGCCGAGGGTGAGCAGCGCGGCGACCATCACCACGGGAACGAAGACGGCTGAGATCCGATCGGCCAGCCGCTGCACCCGCGCCTTGCCGCTCTGCGCCTGCTCGACGAGCCGGGCGATCCGGGCGAGCTGGGTGTCCGCGCCGACCCGGGTGGCCCGCACGACGAGCCGCCCGCCCGCGTTCACGGTCGCGCCGACGACCGCGTCACCGGGCCCCACCTCCACCGGCACCGACTCACCCGTGACCATGCTCGCGTCCACCGCGGAGGCTCCGTCGAGCACGATCCCGTCGGTGGCGATCTTCTCGCCGGGCCGGACGACGAACTCGTCGTCGATGCGCAGCTCGTCGATCGGGATCCGCACCTCGACCGTCGGAGCGGTCCACGCGCCCGGGCCGCCGGGGGCGTAGCCGGTGGTGGCCCGACGGCGCACCGTGACCTCGCTCGCGCCCAGCTGTAGCAGCGCCCGCAGCGCAGCGCCCGAGCGCCGCCGGGCCCGCAACTCCAGGAACCGCCCGGCGAGCAGGAACACCGTGACCCCGGCGGCGACCTCCAGGTAGATCTCGGTGGCGCCGCTGCCACCGCTCATGGCCCCGCCGCCCATTCCCGGCATGCCACCCATATCGTCGCCAGTGCCGACGCCCGTCAGGCCACCGGTGAGGGAGAAGGGATGGCGCAGCCCGGGATCACCGGCCCCGCCCAGGAACAGGGCGTAGAGCGACCAGCCGAACGCCGCGAGCGTGCCGAGCGACACCAGCGTGTCCATGGTCGCCGCACCGTGACGGGCACCCCGCGCGGCCGCGGCGTGGAATGGCCAGCCGCCCCAGCACACAACGGGAACCGTCAGCACCAGGCTCAGCCACTGCCAGTAGTCGAACTGCCAGGAAGGCACCATCGCCAGCACGATCACGGGCACCGCCAGCGCCGCCGAGATCGCAAGGCGGCGGCGCAGCGCCCGCAGGTCCGCGCCGTACTCGTCAGGCTCGCGCCCTCGCGGGCCGCCGCCGCCAGCGTCTGCTGCGCCTGGCTCCGCCAGGCCATGCCCGACAATGTTCTCTGACGGCAGCCGCAGCGTCGACACCGTCACCCTCTGAGTCGGGGCTGGACGCGGAGTCGGGGCTGGACGCGCAGCCGGCTTCGGGCGAGCCGCGGAGTACCCGGCGGCGTGCACCGTCCTGATCAGATCGTCCACCGTCAGCGTCTGGGCGTCGGCGGACTCCGGGCGGCCGAGCAGGATCGTGGCCTTTTCGGTGGCGTAGTTCACCGTCGCGCTCACACCGTCGAGGCGGTTGAGCTTGCGCTCCACCCGCGCCGCACAGGACGAGCAGGTCATCCCGCCGATCGCGAGCTCCACCCGGGCCGGCTCGACCGGATCGACATCCGTCATGCTCATGTGGCTTGCCCTTCCGTTCCCCGGCGCAGGGACACCCACCCGGCGATGCCGGCGGGGTCCGGCCCGGCTTCATCGGCCGGGCCACCTGCGTCAGACGCGCCCGACCAGCTCGTACCCAGCCTCCGTGACGGCCGCGCGCACCTCGCCGTCCTCGATCGCGCGAGCGCTGACCACCGTGACGCGGCCGCCGGCCAGATCGACCTCCACGCTGGAGACCTCGGGCAGCCGCTCCAGCTCCTCCGTCACCGACTGGGCACAGTGCCCACAGGTCATGCCAGTCACGGTGTAGGCGATGGTGGTCATGGCGATCCTCATCTCGCTAGCACTGGTCGTTCCAGACCGGGACGGGTGCCCGGCAGATCGAAACATACCCATCCCCCGTACCGTCTACAAGTACCCCCCGGGGGTAGTTGACAGAGGCGTCGGACGTCACCCCCACGTGGCGTGGACCCCGCCGCCCGCAGACCTCCGGGGGCGACGGCGAGAGACAGTCGCCGGACGTCGATCCCAGGCCGCAGCTCCACCTCCTCCGATCGGCGGCCACTCCCGTCGACACCCTTACGACCTGCGCGTACTCACCGTCGCGACGAGACGAGGGCACACCGCGGCACGACACGGCGCCGCATGCTCGCTCGCCTCACAACCATCACGTCGGCAAAGTGGGAGCCGAGCCTCACACCAGGGTCGGAAAGTCGACAAATGCCACATATACGCGCACCTCACCAGCTCCTGCCACCATCGGGCCGCCGCCTCAACGAGGACGGGGCGCGCCCTCACCCGACTACGGTAACGAACATACGTTCGACAGCGAACGCCGGTGGCGCTAGGGTCGGATCATGTTCTCGATCAGCGCGTCCGGCCCCGCGCATCCACGCCCGCAGCCGCCACGGCCGCGGCGTTCGCAGCCTGGCTCCGGTCGTCCGGGCGGCACCTTGCAGGCGCCCACGGGTGCGTCAGCGCGCGCTCGCGAGTCCCCGCGCCGCCTCGACAGCCCAATAGGTGAGAATGATGTCCGCTCCGGCACGCGCGATGGCGGTGAGCGTCTCCGTGATGGCCCGCTCCCGATCGATCCAGCCGGCGGCGGCCGCCGCCTCGACCATGGCGTACTCGCCGGACACCTGGTACGCGGCGACGGGCACGTCCACGGCGTCCGCAACGGCGCGAAGCACGTCGAGGTAGGCGAGGGCGGGCTTGACCATCACGGCGTCAGCGCCCTCGGCGAGGTCGAGGGCCACCTCCCGCAGCGCCTCGCCGACCGGCCGGGCCGGATCCTGCTGGTAGCCGGCCCGGTCGCCGAACTGCGGCGCGCACTGCGCCGCCTCGCGGAACGGGCCGTAGAACGCGGAGGCGTACTTCGCCGAGTACGCCAGGATCGGCAGGTCGGTGAAGCCCTCCGCGTCCAGCGCCGCACGGATGGCGCCCACCTGGCCGTCCATCATCCCGCTCGGCGCGACGACCTCTGCTCCCGCTCGGGCCTGCGCCACCGCGATGGAAGCGTAGCGGCCGAGGGTGGCATCGTTGTCAACGTCGCCCGTCTCCGTGAGCAGGCCGCAGTGCCCGTGGTCGGTGTACTCGTCCAGGCAGAGGTCGGTCATCAGCACGATGTCGCCGCCCACCTCGGTGACGAGATCGGCAAGCGCGAGCTGGACGATCCCGGCCGGGTCGTCGGCCGCGGAGCCCCGCGCGTCCTTGCCAGCGGGTACGCCGAACAGGATCAGCCCGCCCACTCCGGCCTCGACGGCCTCGACGGCGGCCTTCAGCAGCGACGAGCGGGTGTGCTGGACGACCCCGGGCATCGACGAGATGGGGACGGGCTGGTCCACGCCCTCCCGCACGAACAGCGGGAGGACGAGGTCCGCGGGCCGCACCTGGACGCCCGAGACCAGCCTGCGCAGGGCGGGCGAGCGGCGCAGGCGCCGCGGCCGCGCGTGCGGGAACGCACCACTGCTACCGAGCACACCGTTCATCGGTCTCGCACCTCCCGACGAGGATCTACCGGACGAGGTTCCGCCTCACCGCCGCGAACCGCGCCGGGGCTTGGGAAGGCGAGCCGCCAGCGGCCCGATCTTGCCAAGTTCCTCGCGGTGCTCGGCGGCGAAGTCAGCGAGGGCACCGACCAGCGCCGGAATCGACGCCTCCGGCGCCTGCACGTCCACCCGCAGTCCGAGCTCCTGCGCGGTCGCCGCGGTCGCCGGGCCGATGACGGCGATCACCGTGGTCTCATGCGGCTTGCCTGCGATGCCGACGAGGTTTCGCACGGTGGAGGAAGAAGTGAACACGACGGCGTCGACCCGCCCGCCCTTGAGCGCCTTGCGGATCGGTGCGGGCGGCGGCGCGGCGCGCACCGTGCGGTAGGCGGTGACCTCGTCGACCTGCCAGCCGCGTTCCTTGAGGCCGGCGACCAGGGTCTCGGTCGCGATGTCGGCTCTCGGCAGCAGGACTCGGTCAAGCAGGTCGAGGGACTCGTCGAAGTCCGGCCAGTCCTCCAGCAGGCCCTCGCTGGACTGCTGACCCGAGGGCACGAGGTCCGGACGAATACCGAAGGCCCGCAGCGCGTCCGCGGTCGCCTCGCCGATCGCCGCTACCTTGACTCCGGCGAACGCGCGAGCGTCCAGGCTGCGCTCCTCGACCTTCTCCTGCACGGCCTTCACCGCGTTGACGGAGGTGAAGGCGACCCACTGGTACCGGCCCGAGACCAACCCGGTGATCGCTCGCTCCATCGGGGCGGCGGTGCGCGGCGGCTCGACGGCGATGGTCGGCACCTCCAGCGGGCTGGCGCCGTGCGAGCGCAGCAGATCGGACAGGATCGCCGCCTGCTCCTTGGTCCGGGGCACCAGCACCGTCCAGCCGAACAGGGCCCGGGTCTCCCACCAGGACAGCTTCGTCCGGCTGGCGACCACCGGCCCGATCGCGAGCACGACCTGGGTGATGGGCGTGGGAGTGGCGTTCAGCAGCGGAGCGACATCGGCCTCGACGCGGTCGAGCGTCGAAGTGACCGTCCGCTGATCGGTCGTCGTGCCGTCCACGGTGACCGCGATCGGTGTGTCGCCTGGCCGCCCGTGCTCCACCAGGGCAGCGGCGACCTTGCCGGTCTCGTTCGGGGCGGCGGTGACGACCAGTGTTCCTGGCGTCTGCGCGAGCGCCGCCCAGTCGACGTCGCCCGGGGAGATCGACGGAGCACCGAAGCCGCCGAACCCCGGGCTGCCGAGGCCGAGCGGCGAGCCGAAGCCGCCGCCCAGGCCCGCGCCGAGCCCGCCGCCCAGACCGGACATCGGCCGAGCACCAAGCCGGCCGGCCCCGAAGGCGGAGCCGGTCAGCGGGCCGACCGGTTCGCCCACCCCGAACGGCGAGGGCGCGGGGAGCGTGCCGGAGGAGGAGAAGACACCGGACGTGGTCGCGAAGGTGATCGGGGAGCCGGGTGCGACGCCCGCGTAGGTGGCGACCGCAGCACCGGTGAGAATGCCCGGGACAACCCGGTAGGGGATGCGGGCCTTCGCGAGCGCCTGGGCGTCGGCGGATCCGATGCGGGTCAGCCACGGATCCGACGCGTAGAGCCGCACGACCTTGTCCCCCGCGCGAGCGCGGCTGACGACGGCGGCCGTCGCCGCCTCGGCGTCCCGGATCGGCTTCGACGCCTCGAGGTCACCGATTCGCAGCACCTCGGCGGAGAGGTTCTCCACCACGGCGGGCGCGACATCCGGGTCGGCGACGACGAGATCAGCGGCGGCCAGCGTCTCGACCGCCAGGACGGTCAGCAGGCCCGGGTCACGGGGGCCGGCGCCGACCAGGGCGACCGGGGAGACAGGCTTCTTCGTGCGTCGGGTGGCCATGCTCAGCGAGATCCCATCAGCGAGTGTGCTCCGGCGGACAGCATGTCGTCCGCGAGGCGCTGCCCGAGCGCCTCCGGGTCGACGGCGGACCCGGTCACGTCACGCCGGAGCACGGTGCTGCCATCCGGCGCTGCCACGACCGCCCGCAGGCGCAGTCGACCCGCGGGGGACGCATCACCGGCCGGTGCCACTGGGCCGGCGTCCATCGAGGGCGCTGGCTCTGCCACTGCCAGGGCGCCGACCGGGGCGGTGCATCCGGCCTCGATCTCGGCGAGAAACGCGCGTTCCGCTCTCACCGCGATGGACGACGATGCGTCATCGAGCACAAACCGTAGCAGCTCGGCTAGGTCGCTATCGAAGGAGTGACCATGATCTGGCATTGTTTGGCCACCGAGGCGTCCCACACCCGGACCCTGAGCAGGGCCGAGCAGCGCGCGCGCCGGACCGGCCACGGTGAGGTCACGGCCGCCGGCGCACTCGACCGCCAGGGCGCCCTGGCCGGGCGACGGCAGCATGACCTCGGGCTCCAGGATCTCGGTGACAGCATCGAGGCGGTCCAGGCGAGCGAGTCCCGCGTAGGCCAGGACGACGGCGTCCACCTCTCCGTCGATGGCCTTCTTCAACCGGGTGTCGACATTGCCGCGGATCGCGACGACCTCGATGCCGAGGTTCAGGGCGCGCAGCTGCGCGGCCCGGCGCGGCGCCCCGGTCGCGACCCGGGTACCCGGCCCGAGTTCGGCCAGCCGCCGCCCGCTGGGCGAGACGAGAACGTCCCTGGTGTCCTCCCGGGTCGGCACCGCGGCGAGTACCAGGCCGGGCGGGGTCGCCGTGGGGAGGTCCTTCAGCGAGTGGACGGCAAGATCGATGCCGCCAGCCAGAAGGGCATCACGCAGCGCGCTGACGAACACGCCGGTCCCGCCGATCTGACTGATATCAGCCGCCGATCGATCACCCTCCGTGACGATCGGGACGAGATCGACGGCGCAGCCGACCTCGTCGCGCAGCCTGGCCGCGATTGTCCCGGACTGGGCCAGCGCGAGCGCCGAGCGCCGGGTCCCCAACCGCAACCGGCGTCCGGCGTACCGGGCCCGCAGCGCGGCGCCCCGGTCGGCCGGGTCGGTGTCGGTCATCGTCGGGTCCATCCAGGTCACGAACGCTCCACAAGATCAAGGTCAGGCGCGGACACCACAGCGGGCACCTCGCGCGGTAGATCAAACAGTTCCCGCAGTGCCTCGGCGTACGAGTCGCCACCGGGTGCGCCAGCGAGCTGCTGGACGCGCACGGTCGGGGCGTGCAGCAGCTTGTCGACGACGCGGCGCACCGCGCCTTCCACCTGGTCCCACTCCCGATCGTCCAGGTCGGGCATCCGGGTCCGCAACCTGGCGAGCTCGCCGTGCACAACCGCGTCCGCGTGGGCACGCAGCGCGACGACGGTGGGCGCGACCCGCCCGGCGCGACGGCGGTCGAGAAAGCCTGCGACCTCCGCGGCGACGAGCCCGCGCACCGCCTCCACATCGTGGGACACCTGCGCGCCGTCCAGCGCAACGCGCAGTGCCTCCAGGTCGATGAGGCTCACCCCGGGCAGATCCCGCACGGCGGGATCGATGTCATGCGGAAGCGCGAGGTCGAGGAAGACCAGTGGCCGCCCGCCGCGGCCGGGCAGCGCCGCAGCCACCGTGTCGTGGTCGACGACGAGCCCGGTCGCGCCGGTGGAGGAGATCACCAGATCCGCCATCGTGACCTCATGGGGAAGGTCGGCGAGCCCGACGACCCGCCCTGCGTGCATCTCGGCGACACGTGCCGCGCGCGCCGGCGTCCGGTTGGCGATCACGACCTCGGCGGCACCGGCCCGCCGGACGGTCTGTGCGGCCAGCGACCCGACAGCGCCGGCACCGACGAGCAGGACCCGGGCCCCGGCCAGCGGAGGCACCTCGACCGGCACGGGCAGGGTGGACCGGCCGACCCCGACCTCACTCGTCCCGGCGCCGGGCGCCGCCACGGGCGCGGCCGGCGCCTCGCCGAGGACGCCCAGGCTGGACGCAGCCAGCTGGACCCCCACCGCGACGATGGACGCACCGGCGGCGTCGATCGACGTCTCGGAGTGGGCCCGCTTCCCGACCCGCAACGCGGCCTGGAAGAGCGCGGACAGTCCACCGTTCGCAACGCCGGCGTCCTGGCCCGCCCGGAACGCCCCGCGCACCTGCCCGAGGATCTGTGACTCCCCGACGAGCATCGAGTCGAGCCCACAGACAACCGAGAACAGGTGGCCTACCGCTCTGGCGTCGTGGTGGACGTACAGATGAGCCGCGAGATCAGCGAGATCGATACCGCAGATCCGACTGAGCTGGTCGGAGATGTCGGCGACGCCGCCGTGGAAGGTCTCGACCTCCGCGTAGATCTCGGTGCGGTTGCAGGTCGAGAGCACGACCGCCTCCGCGACGTGCGCCGCCGCGACCAGATCGTGCAGGACCTTCGGGGTGTCGGTCGGGGATACCGACGCGCGCTCCAGCAGGGATGTCGGAGCGGTCCGGTGATTGAGCCCCACCACCAGGAGGCTCATGAGATCTCCCCTCCCGCGATACGTGCGCCGGAGCGCCCCAGCCCCATCGGCTCTGAGGGTCCTGTCCCGAACACACTCGGCCCGGCCTGTCCCGGTCCGTACGGCCCGTACCCGCGCATGACCCAGCACCCGGGCGGGATCCCGCGGCCCGGCGGCGGGATCTCACCCGGGTGCGTGCCAGGCGGCGACTGCCAACCTGCCCGACCGGCCCAGGCCGATCCGACCTGCCGAACCCCCGGCACCGGCCGTGTCTGTCCGGCTTGACGAGTCACCCGCATGACCCCATCCGTTTCGGTCCTCACCCTGTCTGGCCGGAGCACCGCCCCGGCCGTCACAACACCCGGCTCATGTGCCTCGCCGGGCCCCGCCGCCGTCTCCCGCGCCGGGCACGCCACCGCTACCGGCCCTGCGAGCTCGGCCGGCTTCGCCAGCTCGCTGGCCACCACCGCGCCGTCCGGGCCGCTCGGTCTGCCTGTCGCCGCCGTGGCGCCCTTCGCCTCAAGGTCACCAGCCGGGCTGTCGGCGGCGGGCGCAGCTGCCGCACCCGGCACGGCCCGCGCTGACCAGGCATCGCGGGTGGGTGCCCCGTCGGAAGCAGCACGCTCGGCCGGCAGGGCATGGCCGGGCTCCTGCTCACGCGGCAAGGCGGGACGTTTGCGCGCCTCATGGAACGAAAGGATCTGAAGCTCCACAGCGAGGTCGACCTTACGCACGTCCACCCCTTCCGGCACCGACAGCACCGTAGGGGCGAAGTTGAGAATGCTCGTGACCCCCGCGGCCACCAGCCGGTCACACACCTGCTGGGCCCCGGCGGCCGGTGTGCAGATCACCCCGATCGTGACGGCACATTCGGCGATGACCTGCTCCAGCTCGTCGGCGGGCCGGACGACGACCTCGCCGACCCGCTCACCGACACGGTTCGGATCCGCGTCGACCAGAGCCACGATACGGAAACCCCGAGCGTGAAAACCCCCGTAGCCGGCAAGCGCATGCCCGAGGTTGCCAACCCCCACGAGCACCACCGAGCGGTCCTCTGTCAGGCCGAGACGCGCCGCGATGCAGTCCAGCAGGACGTCCACCTCGTAGCCGACACCGCGCGTGCCGTAGGAGCCGAGATAGGACAGATCCTTGCGCACCTTCGCGGAGTTGACCCCGGCGGCGGCGGCGAGGGTGTCCGACGACACCGTGTGGACCCCACTCTCCGCCAGGGTGGTCAGCACCCGCAGGTACAGCGGAAGCCGCGCCACTGTCGCCTCAGGCACCGACTCTCGGGCGGATGCCGGCGCGTCACCGCGGGCGCGTCGCCGGATCACCGCTGGGCGACGCCGTGGCTGGCTCATCCGCGGCTCCGATCTCTGGGCGCGCGTCACCGCTGCGCGGGCACCACACTCCGCCCGGAGCCGTGGGCCCGAATCCGTGGCGCCGCCGACCCCACAGGTCCGGCACTCGGCGCCACAAGTCGGCTGTCGTGGGGCAGTGTACGACTTCGTGAAGGGATTCACGAAGTGCGCGAGAGGTCCTCCGAGACGGATCAGCCGCCCGCCGCGGGGCGCAGCGACCACCGGCCGCCGTCGAGGGCGCGGCGCAGCCGCTGCTCCTCGACCCGCCAGTAACCGTGCTCGCGGCCGTCCACCAGGATGACCGGCACCCGGTCGCCGTACTCGTCGGCCAACCCGGCATCGCCGTCGACGTCCACCTCGCGCCATCCGACCCGCTCCTGCTCCGCCACCCGCACGATTACGCCCCGCGCGTTGTCACACAGGTGGCAGCCCACCCGGGTAAGCAGCGTGATGCGCGCGTCCCCCGGAGCGGCCGTCGATCCGGGCCCGTCGTCGTCCATCTCACGATGGTAAGTCCGGTCCGCGACAGGGTGGCTGCCCGAGCATCGACGGACGGCACCCGCTCGATCTCCGAACGCCACCGGCGCCCCCTACGGCTACACTCAGCTACCCGAGTCCTCACTCACCGGGCCCGTGAGCCCGCCCTGCCGTGCCTCATCCTTCGGAGTCCGGGCTGTGACCGACTGCACGCTCGCCGAGCTCACCGCCGGCATCGCCGTCGCGCGGCGCGCTCCGGGGCGCCCACCGCGCCTGTGGCGGGCACCGGCCGTGCGGTTGCTCTCCGGTCGACTGATTTCCGGTCGGCCTGGCGTTCGGGCCGGTCTGCGCCGGCTTCGCCACCTGCGCTGGCGGCCGGACCTGGCGGGCGCCCTCCTGTCTCCAACCACCCCATGGCCGACAAGCTCAGCGATTCCGCCACCTTCGGCGATATCGGCACGCCCCTTCACAGGTCCGGCACACATCCCGCCTCCGCCCACCCCGCGGATCGCTGTCATCGCCGCGCACACGGCTGTCATCGCGGCACAGCCGACGACCGTTCCGGCACGCCCGGCAACGATCGCCGCCCGTCCCGCGGCGCCAGCGACCGTGGTCGAGTCTCCCACCGCACCCTCGGGGGCTCCCGCCGCGCCGGCGGGACGTCCCCGGTCACGGCCCCCTCGCCCGGCCGGGACCGGTCCCGGCAAGGACGCACCCGAGGACGCCGCGCTCTCCCGGAGCGCCACCGTCCCGGATGAGATGGCGAACAGTGCGGACGAACACGATCCGGAACGGGTCGCCCTTGTCGCGCGCGCCCGCCAGGGTGACATCGAGGCGTTCGGTCAGCTCTACGACCACTACGCCGATCTGGTCTTCCGCTATGCGCGGTATCGCCTCGGCGGAGATCCCGCGGCGGCGGAGGACATCGTCAGTGAGACGTTCCTGCGGGCGTTCCGGACCATCGGGACGTTCCGCTGGCAGGGCCGCGACATCGGCGCCTGGTTCGTCACCATCGCGCGCAACCTCATGGTCGACCAGGCCCGTTCGGCGCGCCGCCGCTTCGAGATCCCCACCGCGGACATCCTCGACGCGGCCGAGAGCGCCACCGCCCACATCGTTCCCGGCCCGGAGGAGGCCGTCCTCGACGGGCACACCCATCGCGAGCTGCTGGACGCGATCCAGCGGCTGCGCCCGGAGCAGCAGGAGTGCGTCGCCCTGCGCTTCCTCGAGGGCCTGTCCGTGCGGGAGACGGCACTCGCGATGGATCGCAACGAGGGTGCCATCCGGGCACTGCAGCTTCGCGCCCTGCGGTCCCTGGCCCGCCTCCTGCCCGCCGCCGAGCCAGGCTGACCGAGTCAGCCGGGCCGAGCCGACCGGGTCGAGCCGACCGGGCCGACCGGGCGCGCTGAACGGCCCCGCCGAACCGGCCACGCTGACGATCCGACGGATCACGCCAGGATCACCGCGGCAACGTTGCCTGGACGGCACCTTTGCGCGGCCACATCCGAGCTGCCTGCGGACGCGGGGTGACGGGGCACCGTAGTCTGACGGCGTGCCGAGGAACCGCGGTGAGGAACCCGCTCCACCGGGGCGGTGACGCCGGGCGGGCAGACACCCGCGTCCCGCCGCATCGTTCGACTGCATGGAGATGACTGATGAGGGTGCGACGCAGGGGTGTGGCCGAGACCAGGCAGGCGGCCGAGGCGGCGGCGATCGCCGCACTCAAGGTCGCGGCCGAGGAGGTCCCGCGACCGCCACTCGATGAGTCCGCCGCCGCCTTCTTCGACGTCGACAACACGATGATGGCCGGCGCCTCGATCTTCTACTTCGCCCGGGGCCTCGCCGCGCGGGACTTCTTCGACTCCCGTGACCTCCTGCGCTTCGGCCTGCAGCACGTCACCTACCGGCTGCGCGGCCACGAGAACCCGGATGGGATCCGGGACGCTCGGGAGACCGCCCTCGCCTTCGTCGCCGGCCGGTCGGTCGCCGAGATCGTCCGCTATGGCGAGGAGATCTACGACGAGCGGATGGCCGAGCAGATCTACTCCGGCGCCCATGCGCTCGCCCAGCAGCACCTCGACGCCGGCCAGCGGGTGTGGCTGGTGACGGCGACGCCCGTCGAGCTCGCCACCGTCATCGCCCGCCGCCTTGGGCTCACGGGCGCGCTCGGCACCGTCAGCGAGGTCAGCGACGGCACCTACACGGGCCGGCTGGTCGGCGGCCTGCTGCACGGCCAGGCCAAGGCCGAGGCCGTCCAGGTCCTCGCCGAACGGGAGGGTCTGGACCTCTCCCGCTGCTGGGCCTACTCCGACTCGATCAACGATCTGCCCATGCTCTCCCTCGTCGGCCACCCGGTGGCGATCAATCCGGATCCCGGCCTGAAGACGGTCGCCCGCGAGCGGGAATGGCCGATCAAGGACTTCCGCACGGCCCGCCGAGCCGTGCGCGTCGGTATCCCGGCCGCCGCCGGCGCCGGCGCTCTCGCAGGGGGCGTCGCCGCCGGCATGGCCCTGCGCCGCCGCGTCGTGAGCGCCTGACTAGAAGAACACCGAGCGGCGCTGCATGAGCAGGCTGTAGAGGGTGTGCTGGATCGTCTCGCGGATGCTGTCGTTGAGCTCGAAGACGAGCATGGGGTCGTCGGCCGCCTCGGCGGGATAGGAGTCGGTCGGCACCGGTTCGCCGAACTCGATGATCCACTTGGACGGCAGTGGGATCAGGCCGAGCAGGCCCAGCCACGGGAAGGTCGGCGTGATCGGCAGATAGGGCAGGCCGAGTAGCCGGGCCAGGGTCTTCGCGTTGCCGATCATCGGGTAGATCTCCTCAGCACCGACCACGGTGCAGGGGATGATCGGCACGCCGGTGCGCAGCGCGGCGGAGACGAAACCGCCGCGGCCGAACCGCTGCAGCGTGTAGCGCTCGCTGAACGGTTTGCCCACCCCCTTGAAACCCTCCGGCCACACGCCCACCAGATGGCCCGCCCGCAGTAGCCGCTCGGCGTCGGGCTGGCAGGCGAGCGTGTTGCCGATCTTCCGAGCGAACGGGGCGAGGAACGGCACGGCGAACACCAGGTCCGCGGCAAGCATCCGCAGGTTGCGATGCGCCGGGTGGTGGTCGAGGATCGCCATCGCCATCATCAGTGCGTCCATCGGCAGGGTGCCCGAGTGGTTGGCGACCACCAGAGCCCCGCCGGTGTCGGGGATGTTCTCCAGGCCGCGCGTCTCGACCCGGAAGTAGTCCCGGTACAGCGGGCGCAGCAGCGGGGCGATCACGTGCTCGGTCAGGTCCGCGTCGAAGCCATGCTCGTCGACGGCGTAGTCGCCGGTGATGCGGCGGCGCAGGAAGGCGAGTGCACCAGCGAGGGCGGCCTCCAGGTCATTCCCCGCGGTTGCCGACTGTGGGCCGGACGGCTTGCCCTCGTCGCCTTCCCCGACCGTACCGACTCCCTCGGTTCCATCGAAGGCGCCGGCTCCCCCGGCTGCGCCAGCACCCCCGAACGCGCCGGCACCCTGGAACGCGTCACCGCGCGCGGTCCGCTCGCCGGGCATGGCCCGCTCGCCGGGGGTCGTCCGCTCGCCGGGGGTCGTCCGCTCGCCGGGGGCGGCCCGGGCGGATCTGCCAGCCGTGTCGACGTCCTTGGCTTCGGCCGTCCCCTCGGATGCGCCGGCCACCCGAGCCCGGCCACGGTTGGCCGACGCCTCGGCCACGGTGTCCGGGCCGCTTCCGGCCGGGCCGTCGGGTGCGGAGAGGGATGCACCGGAGCCGCCAGCGGGGGTGGTCGCGGCGGAGCGGTGTGGCGTCGATCGTGCGGGTGGGCGGGGACGGGCGCGGCGGGCCGGGCGGGCCCCGCCGGACGTTCCCGTCCGCTCGTCGCCGGCGATGGGAATGATCTTGGCGTCCTCGTCATGATCGGGCATGGGCAGGGCCTCTCCCGGGATACCTGCGCGGCGGGCGACGGATGTGGGCGGCCGCGGGCGTCACGACGAGCCTGCCAGGCGGCGGTGGCTCAGGGAGCCGGTCAGGCCGTGCTCCAGGCGGGACACCAGCTCGTGGTCGAGGGTGAAGCGCAGGTCACGGTGCTCGACGAAGCTGTCGAAGGTCTCCACGGTGGAGTACCGGGGACGGTAGCCGAACACACTGACCAGCCGGTCGATGTCGACGACGCGGCCATGGGCGAGCAGGTCGAGCTGCTCGGCCGAGAAGTCGACCAGCCGCAGCCGCCGCGCCAGCCCGCCGAGCGCCCCGATCGCCGGGAACGGGACCGGCAGGTTGGCGCGCCCCGCCCGCCGGATCGCCTGCGACAGGAGCAGAACCCCCTCGCCGGCGACGTTGAACGTGCCGGCGTGCGATCCGCGGGCGGCGCGCAGCAGCACGGCCAGGGCGTCGTCGGAGTGCAGCAGCTGGATGCGCGGGTCGAAGCCGAGGACGGTCGGCACGACCGGCAGGTCCAGGTAGCGGGCCAGCGGACTGTCCGACTGTGGGCCGAGGATGTTGGTGAAACGCAGCACGGTGACGGCGATGTCCGGGCGGCGCCGGCTGAACCCGCGGACGTAGCCCTCGACCTCGACGGCGTCCTTCGCGTAGCCGGCGGTGGGCAGTGAGCGGGGCTCGGTGTCCTCGGTGAACAGCGACGGGTCCCGGGATGACGAGCCGTAGATCGACGTCGTCGACTTCACCACCAGCTTGGTGACGCTGCGCGCCTTCTGGCAGGCGGCGAGCAGCTGCATGGTGCCGATGACGTTGGTCTCCTTCATCGCGGTGCGCCCGCCCGCGCCGAGCGGCGTCGCGATGACGTTGAGGTGCAGCACGGTGTCGATCTCGGCGGTGGTGATCACCTTGGCGATCAGCGGGTGCCGGATGTCGGCCTGGACGAACCGGGTGCGGCCGAGATCCGCGTCGGGGGTGACCGTGTCGACCCCGACGACCGACTCGATCTCGGGATCGGCGGCGAGCGCCGTCGCCGCCTGCGCGCCGAGCGGCCGCGCGACACCCGTTACCAGCACCCGGCGTGGTCTCATCGACATGTCTCCCCGCGGCGGTCGTCCCGGCGCCCGGCACCCGCGCCGGCACAGCCCGGAACGAGCCGCGAATCCCGCGGGGCCCGACGGATGCCCGGCAGGCCACAGCGCCACGAACCCCCAGGCTTCCCGTCAGTCATCGTACGCCCGAACACGCCGCAATCGCTGCGCAGCGTGAGGCCAACCGGCCGTGTCAACTACGAATCGTGACCAAATTTAGGCGGGTAGCGGGAGATCCTGGACAATGCGAAATCCCGACGGGTCGCGGGGAAGCTGGCCGATGACGATCGCGTCCTGGCGCCGCAACCGCAGGGCGTCGGAGGCCCGGCCGCAGTTCACCGCGATCATCACTCGGCGCAGGCCGTCCTCGCAGATGGTGACACCGCCGCGGGGCACCTCACCGTAGGTGTGCGTGAAGGTCAGCCGCATGGCGCGGGTGCCCGCCCGGACCTCGACGGGATCACCGAGCAGGATGCCCGCGGCTTCGAGATCGATCCGCGTCACGTTGAGCGACAGGTTGCCGAAATGGTCGATCGACACGACCTCGCCGTGGACGTGGTCGTCGTCGACGGTGCATGGCCGCAGACGGAACAGCGAGAGTCCTGCCGGATCGATCCGCGGGCCGACATCCGTCAACGGCAGGCCCCCGGCGAGACGCGCCGCGACCGGGGCGTACACGTCCCGCCCGCGGAACACCGCGGTGGGCAGCGGAAGCCAGAGATCACGGTTGGCGATCTCGTGGACGGCCTCGATGCCGCCAATGGCCTCCCAGGCCAGGGACGCAACGCCGTTGTCCGGGCCGACAAAGAGCGAGCCGTCGATGGTCCGGACCGCGATACCCCGGGTGTAGCCGTCCGCGTCCAGCCGCTCGACGACGACGAGGTGGATACCCCTCGGCAGGTAGCCGACGGCGTCCGCGAGCGTGATCGCGGCGTGCTCCACATCCTGCGGCGCGATCGAGTGGCACACGTCGAGCACGCGCGCGGACGGGGCGTGCCGCGCGATCACGCCGTGGCACACCCCGACGCACGCGTCGTCCACGCCGTAGTCGGACAGGAAGTTGATCCACGAATCCGTCATCCCGCTCACCCGCCTGCCTGTCGCCCTGCCACCGCTGCGGCGGCCACCATCCTGGCGGCGTCAGCCTGCCACAGTGCAATCGACTAAGCACGCAGAGCGACACACGCGGGTGGAACGGGCTCCGACCTGGTACGTGAACGCGGCGGAACTGGCCTACTTCTTGTTGCGACGCTGGACGCGCGTCCGCTTCAGCAGTTTGCGGTGCTTCTTCTTGGCCATCCGCTTACGACGCTTCTTGATGACAGAGCCCACGTACCCGACCGATCTATGTTGAGGAAGTTACCCGGGCGAGCCTACCCGCCGCCGCGCCCACACACGCCGACCCCGGCAGTCCGGGCTACGCGAGGCCGCGCGCACCTGGGCGCGGCCCGTGCTCCAGCGACAGCTAGGCGCGGCCGAGTTCCGCGGAACGGCGGCTCGCGGCCTCCAGCGCGTCCAGGAGCGCCGCGCGCACACCATGGCGGTCGAGCTCCCGCAGCGCGGCGACGGTGGTACCCCCCGGCGACGACACGGCCTCGCGCAGGATCGCGGGATGCTCGCCGGACTCCAGCAGCATCCGCGACGAGCCGAGCGCCGTCTGGGTGACGAGCTGGGAGGCGAGCTCCCGCGGCAGCCCGAGCAGCACACCCGCCTCGATCATGGCGTCGACCAGGTAGAAGAAGTACGCCGGGCCACTGCCGGACAGCGCCGTGACCGCATCCAGCTGCGCCTCGCTGACCTGCGTCACCTGCCCGACCGGCGCCAGCAGCCCCTGGGCGGTGGCGAGATGGCCGGCGTCCGCGTACCGGCCGGCGCAGATCGCCGACATCGCCTCGCCCACGAGCAGCGGAGTGTTGGTCATGACCCGGATGACCGGCGGCCGGGACGGGAGCCGCTCCTCGATCGCCGCCGTCGTCACCCCCGCCGCGAGCGACACGACCAGCGTGCTGGCCGACACCTGTGGCGCGACCTCGGTGAGCAGGGTCGGGACGTCCTGCGGCTTGACCACGACGAGCAGCACATCGGCCTTCGCTGCGACCTCCCCCGGCGCGTGCACCTCGACGCCGTGGCGGGCCGTGAGCTCCCGAGCCCTGGACTCGTCACGCTCGGCCACGACGACGTCCGCGGGCGCGTGCCCGCTGGCCAACAGCCCGGAGAGCACCGCGCCGCCGAGCCGCCCCGCCCCCATGACCCCGACAATCATCCGTCCGTCCCTCTCTTCCTGCGGCGGCCCGAAGGCCGGCGGCGTGTCGTTGCGACGACCGTCCTGGCCTTTCTACCGGCCGGTGTGGAGGGTACGGCGCTTCGCGGCGGCCGAAACGACCGGGCTGACGTGGATGGTGTCAGTAGTCCCCGCCCCGGCCTGACCATCCGTCGTCCGCCGGCGGCCAGCCCGCCCGCGCGTGGGCGTCGCGCCCCGGCACCGGCTCCCAGCCGGAGTGACCTGCCCCGCCCGAGTAGCCGCCGGGCAGCGCGTCCCGGACCAGCTCGCCCGGGTAGGTCTCGTCCACGTAGGCCGGATCGGCCGGGGGGCGGCTGGGGCCGGTCACCGGATCGCGGTCGTTCCACGATCGCGCGTAGCCCTCGTCGACCCAGATGTCACCGGCGTCGACCCGCACGCCCCCGCCAGCGTCCCAGTACGCTCGCGCCGATCCGGCTCCCTGGTCACGCATGCCCGTGTCCACGCGCCAGTCCGCCGCGCGAGCTCCGGGAGCCGCCCCGGACCAGGGAACGTCCCACCCCTGGCCAGCAGCCGGCCGTTCCTGATCCGGGTACGGATCACCCACCATCCCGTCGCCCGCCATGTACCGGCCTCGGTCTTCCGTGGCATACGCGCCTCCCGACGCATAACCGCCGTTGCGCGCCTGACCATCACCGCCCCGCGCCTGGTCAGACGCGTGGACGCCGGCGGGCGGGCGCGCGCTTCTCGGCCCGTAGCCGTCGCTGGGCGCATGCGTGTCGCTGGACGCATAGGCATCTCTGGAGGAGGCATCTCTGGAGGAATAGGCGTTGTTGGCGGAATAGGCGTTACTGGAGGTGTAGTCGTCCGTGGGGGCATAGGCGTTGCCCGGGGCGTAGCTGTTGCCGGAGGCATAGCCGTGTTCGTAGGACGCCTCATCGCCGTACGGCGGGTACGGAGCACTCGGCCGGTATCCGTTACTCGCCCCATGCTCGTCGATCGGATCAGGTTCGTCGATCGGGCGGTACCCGTCATCCGCCGCGTAGCGGCCAGCGGGCGGATGAGGGTCAGACTGGGGATACGGGTCGAACGGCTCGTCGTACCCGTCCGAATACCGGGCCGCGGCCGGATGACCACCGCGGGATGGGTACCACTCGCCCCAGCCGGCACCATCAGGCGGCCGCGCACCGCCGTCCTGGCCGTGGCGCCCGCTGTCCGCGCTCTGTCCGCGGTCCCATTCCGGCTCATGCCACCCGTCGTCGTCCCGGCCGCCGTCGTCGTCGGGCCCCCGGGCTCCAGGACCGTACGGACCGGGCTCCTCCTCCCACCGGTCCCACCTGTCCTGCCTGGCCGGGCGGACAGGACGACGGGCGCCGAACGTCAGCCAAGCGGTGTCCTCGGAGCTCTCGTCGGTCGCCGGCGGCGGCAGGTGCTCCGGCTCGGGTATCGGCCGGGCGGCCGGCACCGCGGCGCCGCGGGCGGGGCCGCGGGGCGTGTCCGCCCACGCGGGGCGGGCGCGCTGCGCGGGCTTCTCGATGAAACGGTTCGAGAAGTACGCGACGAACGTGCTCAGCGCCGCGGCGACGACCACGGAGGGCCAGAGCCCGATCCGGGGGACGAGTTGGCCGTTGGCCGCCGAGATCACCGGATAGTGCCACAGGTAGATACTGAAAGTGATCTTTCCGAGGAACGCCATGGTGGGATGCCCGACGAAGCGGACCCAGGACGCCTCTCGGCGCAGGTCGGCGCTGAGGATGACGATCGCGGCCAGGGCGGCGCTCGGCAGGTAGGCGGCGTGGTCGAGCCAGTTCACCCGCAGGGCGTCCTTGTTGGGCCCGAGGAAGGCGAACAGGACGAGCCCGATCGCGGCCACCGGGCCGAGCGTCGCAATGGTCTGGCCCGCCCGCCAACGACTCACCGCGGCCGCCCTGACCGCGGCAGACCCGCCCGCACCGGACCCGCCCGCACCGGACCTGCCAGCACCGGCGGAGCGCGCCGCCCGACGGCGGGAACCGGGCTCGCGGTCGTCGGCCGTGACCGCCAGGTCCTCGTCGCGGGCCAGCGCGCGCAGCCGGCCGTCCCGCCACACCGCCGTCAGGCAGCCGATCAGCAGGGGGGCGACATGGGTATCCAGCGCCAGGTAGATCCGCGAGTGCGGCGCACCCCGGCTCGCGACGCCGAACGTCCACACCGCGGCGACGAGAATCATGGCGAGCAGAATGCGGCCCAGGTGCGGGCGTAGCCGCTCGGACCGGGTGACGAGCACGAACAGCCCCGGCCACAGCAGGTAGAACTGCTCCTCCAGCGACAGTGACCAGACATGTGCGAGCCAGCGGCCGCCCGCCGCCGGGTGCAGCACCTTGTACCAGTTGTTGACGTTGAAGAACGCGGACAGCGCACTGCCGAGGTAGTCGTTACGGAGGGGGACGTCATTCCATTTGAACGCCACGGTGACAGCCAGTCCGACCAGCAGGTAGACCCACATCGCGGGCATGAGCCGGAAGGCTCGGCGCACCAGGAACCGGCTGATCGAGACCGTTCCGGTCCGGCTGCGCTCGGCAAGCAGCAACGCCGTGATCAGAAAGCCGCTCAGCACGAAGAAGACGTCCACCGCGACGTTGCTGGCGTGGATGGCATGCATGTGGCCGGCGAGAATGATGTAGATGCAGATCACCCGCATGCCGTCGAGCGCGGGGTTGTAGGCGAACGTCGCCGCCAGGTCCCCGGCCGACCGGCCGTCGGCACCGGCCGCACGCGGCGGTGGTGTCTCCACTGGCCCACGTTCCGCGGAACGCGACTCGGCCGCACGCCGGCCCCCTCCATGGCGGCCGGACCTACGCGAACCCTGATCATGCGGGCCGCCCGCAGCACGCTGCCCGGTGCGCCGCCAGCCCGGATCGGTGCCGTCGTCGTCACGCCAGCCGGTGGCGGGCCACTGGTGCGCCGAGCGTGGATCGGCCGGGCGCCCGACCGCGCGCCTCGTGCCGCCGTCGCGACGCTCGTCCTCTCCGTGCCCTCGCGGTTGTCGCTGGTCGCGAGGGCGTTTGGCCGCCGGCCCCCGACGCCCCGTCATCGTCGGGGCCACGTCCGCCAGCACGTCTCGATCAACAGTCTGTCGCATGACGACCGTCGCCTTCCTCTGCAGCGCGCCGGCGATCGGCGGCTCCTCGGTGGTGGCGTGCGGTGCGGGAGAAGTACGACACCACCCCCCCGCGAACGCCGCAAGACTAACGGATCGGTAAAACATGGCGAAGGAGGGGCACAGCCGGCGAGAGGACAACAATCGGGCAATTACGCGCTGCGTCGCGTTCATCACCGATAATGCGCAGCCAGCGGATGTTCAACGCCGCCGCGGGAGGGCGGGGCGATACGTGCCGCCACCAGGACCTGATGCCCGGACCGGCGCTCAGGCGGGGGCCACCCGGGCAATCACGAGCAGCGTACGGAACGGTTCGATGACGACGCCGCCGGGAAAGGCACGCAGGACGGTGTCGCGCTCGGCATCCAGAAAATCGCCGAGACGATCACCGATTGCCGCGACGTAGGACCTCGAACGCATCCAGACCAGATAGTCGTCGATTCCGATGCGTCGCTCCCAGCGACCGGCCAGCGTGACGACCTCGTCGAAGTGCCCCGTCCAGCGCAGCTCGTCGGCGAAGGGACGGCTGCGGTACTCCCGCCGGTAGCCGGGGCTCATCCGCTCCAGACGCTCCTGCTGGCGCTGCCACCAGCGGGCGTCGGCGGCATCCACGTCGTTCCACCAGACGGCGAGTGCTCCCCCTGGCCGCAGGACCCGGGCGGCTTCGGCGGCGGCGACCGGCACGTCCACCCAGTGCCAGGCCTGCGCATAGCTGACCAGGTCGGCCACCCCGTCGCGCAGTGGCAGCGCCTCGCCGTCACCGCGCACGGCGGGCAGGCCAGGACTGCGTTGGAGCAGCCGAGCGAGCATCTCCGGCCCGGGCTCCACCGCGACGACCCGCGCGCCGCGCTCCACCAGCAGCCGGGTGGCGATGCCGGTGCCCGCGCCCACGTCGACGGCGTCCGCGCCGGCCAGCGAGCGTCCCAGGACCCGTTCGATGTCGGTAAAGATCTGGTCCGGGTACGTCGGGCGGGCCGCCGCGTAGGCATCCGCCAACGGATCGAACAGCGAGCCGGTGGGGGTACGACCGTGTCCTGCCACATGGCCATGGTGCCCACCCACGCCGCGTCTGTCAGCCTGTGGAGGTCGTGGGCGCTGCTTGGGTCGGTGGCGCTGCGGGGGTTGTGGGCGCTGCGGGGGGCGTCAGCCCTGGGGCAGGCTCAGGCCGGCGACCGACGGCGCGGCGAAGTGCAGGCGGGTGAAGGCCAGCGCCTCCGCGAGGTCGGCCTCCCGCTGCGCGCGTGACTCGGCGCGGCGCGTGTTGATCTCGACGACGACCGTGCCGTCGAATCCGCGGGTGGCGAGCAGCTCCAGCAGCTCGGCGCACGGCTGGCTGCCACGCCCCGGAACGAGATGCTCGTCCTTGGCCGAGCCGACGCCGTCGGCCATGTGCACGTGGACGAGGCGCTCGCCGAGCTCCCCGGCCATCGCCAGCGGATCGGACCGCGACACGCTGGTGTGGGAGAGGTCGAGGGTGACGTGGGAGTAGTCGTCGCCGACGGGCGACCAGTCCGGCGCGTAGGCGGACACCTCCCGGCCGCGGGCGCGCAGCGGGAACATATTCTCCACGGCGAACCGGACGTCGGTCTCGCCCGCCATCCGCTCGATGCCGGTGATGAACTCGCGGGCGTAGTCCCGCTGCCAGCGGAAGGGCGGATGGACGACGATCGTCGGGGCGCCGAGGGTCTCGGCCACGGTGCGGGCGCGGACCAGCTTCGCCCACGGGTCGGTACCCCAGACCCGCTGGGTGAGCAGCAGACAGGGCGCGTGGATCGCGAGGATCGGGATGCCGTGGTAGTCGACGAGGCGGCGCAGCGCCTGCGGGTCCTGGCTGACCGGGTCCGTCCAGACCATGATCTCGACGCCGTCATACCCCAGGCGGGCGGCCATCTCGAAGGCCGACGCCGTCGACTCCGGATAGGTGGATGCCGTGGACAGTGCGACGCGCGCTGCCGGGGCGTGCGGCCTGGGCGCGGCGGCCCGCGGCGCTGTGCGCGGCGACGCGATGGCTGATCCTGTCACGGCCGTCCTCGCGACGCTCGGCCCGGCGCCCTCACGCGACACCCGCAATCCATCTCCCTGCCGTGCGGCTCGGTGGCCGGACCCGTCGGCCGACCCCCCCGTCCAGGCTAGGCCATCTCCGCGAGTTCGCCCGGGGAGATGGCCGGCCGGCGGGGGCTCGTAGCCCGACATCGCGCGTGACAACGGCCACATCCAACTATCGTCTCGCCGACAATCGCGCCTTGCAACCGATTTGCCCTTTTTGGGCGCCCGGGTGGGGGGGTGCGGGGCCGTCAGCCCGACGTCAGCCAGTCCAACCGCCGCAGGATCACGCCCTCCCGCAGCGCCCACGGGCAGATCTCCGCCTCCTCGACGCTGAACAGGTCCAGCGCCTCGGCCGCCACGACCGCCCCGGCGAGCAGCTGACCGGCCCGCGACGCCGACACCCCCGGCAGCGCGGCCCGCTCCTGCGCCGGCATCCGCGACAGCCGGGAGACGACCTCCGCCACGTCGTCGCGCCGCAGCACGCGGCGGGTGTAGGGGCCGCGGCTGTAGGGCTCCGCGCCGGCGATGCGCGCCAGCGAGCGGAACGTCTTCGACGTCGCGACCGCCCGGGTGGGCTCGCCGAGGTGGTAGATCGTTCCGACGACGGGCGCGATCTGGGCGCGTACGTAGCGGCGCAGTTCGGCAAGCTCGCCCCGCTTCGGCGGGTCACCCGCGGCCAGCCAGTCCCGGGTCAGCCGGCTGGCGCCGAGCGGCAGGGATGCCACCACCTCGGGATCCTCGTGCATGCCGGCACCGATCTCCAGGGAGCCGCCGCCGATGTCGAGGGCGAGCAGCCGACCGGCGCTCCAGCCGAACCAGCGGCGCACCGCGAGGAAGGTGAGCCGGGCCTCCTCCTCCCCCGACAGCATCCCGATGGCGACTCCGGTCGCCCCCTTGACCCGGTCGAGCACCTCGTCGCCGTTGCCGGCCTCACGCAGCGCCGACGTCGCGAACGCGGCCAGGTCGTGCACGCCGAGGGCGTCCGCCTGCTGGCGCATGTCCAGGACGCAGGAGGTGAGCGCCTGCTCGCCCTCGGGCCCGAGCGAGCCGTCGGGTTCGAGCAGCTCGACGAGGCGCAGCGGCACCCGCACGCTCGCCGCCGGCTGCGGCTGGCCACCGCGGTGCGCGTCCACGACCAGCAGGTGGACGGTGTTCGACCCGATGTCGATCACCCCGAGGCGCATCGGCCCAGGATGCGGCCCCGCCGGCAGCGGGCCGACGTCCACCGCGGCCCGTACGGCCACGACGTCACCGGCCACGACGTCACCCAGGGCATCACCGGTCAGGGCGTCACCGCGATGACTCCCGAGCTGGAACCACCCCCCCGGGCGCACACCACCGAGCACCTGACCACCGTCCCCCTCAGAGCGTGACCGGTTGGGTCACGGCTCGAACTTGTACCCCAGGCCGCGCACGGTCACGAGGTGCCGTGGATTGCCGGGTTCCCGCTCAATCTTCGTCCGGAGCCTCTTGACGTGAACATCCAGGGTCTTCGTATCGCCCACGTAGTCGGAGCCCCACACGCGGTCGATCAGCTGGCCACGGGTCAGTACCCGGCCGGCATTGCGCAGGAACATCTCCAGCAGCTCGAACTCCTTCAGCGGCAGCGTCACCGTGGCGCCGTCGACCGTGACGACGTGGCGTTCCACGTCCATCCGGACCGGGCCCGCCTCCAGGGTCGCCTCCGCGACCTCCTCCGTCTCCGAGCGTCGGCGCAGCACCGCGCGGATCCGCGCGACCAGCTCCCGGGCCGAGAACGGCTTGGTGACGTAGTCATCCGCGCCGAGCTCCAGCCCCAGGACCTTGTCGATCTCGCTGTCCCGGGCGGTCAGCATGATGATCGGCACGCTGGACCGGGTGCGCAGGGTTCGGCACACCTCAGTGCCGGACAGCCCGGGCAGCATGAGGTCGAGCAGGACGAGGTCCGCACCACGGCGGTCGAACTCGGCCAGCGCGCTGGGACCGTCGGCGACGACCCCCACCTCGAAGCCCTCGCGTTCCAGCATGAACGACAAAGCGTCGGAGAAGGACTCCTCGTCCTCGACCACGAGCAGCCGGGTCACCTGTTCGTTCCCCCTGTCACCTTGGACGGACCGGCCGACCCGGACCGTGCGCTGGCGACGACGTCCCCGACCTCATGATCGCCCTCGGCGCCACGATCGTCAGGAACATCGCCGATCTCGTCGGCAGTGCCGGCATCCTGCGCACCGGCCGTGCCGCCTGTCTCGCCCTTGCCGCCTGTCTCGCCCTTGCCGGCCGCATCGATCAGATCGTCCGCGTCGATCAGATCGTCCAGACCGGGGGCTCGCCGGGACGCCGTGGCGGATGCGCTCGCGGGCGTCTCGATGAACAGCGGCAGTCGCAGGGTGAACGTCGAGCCGGCGCCCTCGGCGCTCCAGACCGTGACGGTCCCTCCGTGGTTGGTGGCGATGTGCTTGACGATCGCCAGGCCCAGCCCGGTGCCCCCGGTCGCGCGGGAACGCGCCGGGTCCGCCCGGTAGAACCGCTCGAAGACCCGTTCCAGGTCCTTCTCGGAGATCCCGATGCCCTCGTCGGCGACGGAGATCTCGACCGTCCGCCCGCTGCGGCGCACGCCGAGCACGACGCGGGTGCCCCGCGGCGAGTAGCTGATCGCGTTCTCCAGGAGGTTGGCCACCGCCGTGACGAGCTGGTTCTCGTCGCCGAGGACGCGCAGCTCGCCGTCCCCGATGACGGCGACGGAGATCGCGTGGGCCTGCGCGGCGAGCCGGGTGCGGTCCACGGCCTCGGTGAGCAGCTCCGCCGTCGGCAGTGGGCGCAGGTCAGGCAGCGGCTCGGCGCCCTGCAGCCGGGACAGGTCGATGATCTCCTGGACAAGCCGGGCGAGCCGGGCGGACTCGCGCGTCATCCGTGAGGCGAACCGACGCACCGCGACCGGGTCCTCGCTGGCCGCGGCGACCGCCTCGGCGAGCACGTGCAGGGCGCCGACCGGCGTCTTGAGCTCGTGGCTGACGTTGGCGACGAAGTCGCGGCGCACCGCCTCGACCCGGCGCGACTCCGTGATGTCATCCAGGATGACGGCAACATGACCAGCCGAGTCCAGGATGCGCGCCCGGGTGCGCACCGCCAGCGCCTCCCGGTCCGGCCGGGGACGGGTGAGCGGGGGTTCGGGCACGGGCGGCAGGTCGATCTGCCGCTCCCGGTCGCTGCCGGCCAGGCGGGTGGCCCGCACCAGCTCGGTGAGCTCGGCGAGGGCCAGCTCATCGTGGGCGACGACGCCCATCCGGCGGGCGACCGTGTTGACCAGGACCACCCGGTCTGCCGAGTCGAGCACGACCAGGCCGGTGGGCAGCCCGGAGAGCACCCTGCGGACCAGCTTGGCCGGCAGCGCCGCACCCTCCTCGGCACCGCCGGGACCGGTATGCGCGGAATGGGGAGACGACCTCCCGGGTACCAGCGTCATTGTCCATCCATGGTGTCAGGCCGGCAGAGTAGAGACGGGTGACTCGACGCAGTGTGCACGGGTTGTCACGGCATCCACCGACCTGTCACCCACCCGCCGCATGCTAGGTGCCGCCATGCCATGCGGGCATCGCTCCGCAAGCTTCCAGCGCCGATCGTCGTCCGCTGTTCATCGGGCCTATCGTCGATGTTCACCGAACCGCGAGGGCTGCGCATCATCGTCGAGTTTCGGCGTGCCCCACCTTCGCCGTTCCCGTGATCAGATGGATCCGCCCATAGTTCGACGCCCCACCTGAACCAACCTCGCTGCCCCCACGAACCGTCATCGAAGAGAAGGAGCCGTCCGTGCGGGACGCCTTCACCGACGAACTCGAGAGCATCAACCAGTCACTGATCGAGATGACCAACCTGGTCGCCTCGGCCATGGCGCGCGCGACGACCGCTCTCCTCGACGCCGACCTCCAGCTCGCCGAGAACGTCATCAGCGGGGACGAGACCGTCGACCTGCTCCGCAACGAGATCGAGGAGCGCGCGTTCGACGTCATGGCGCGCCAGGCGCCGGTCGCCACCGATCTGCGGATGATGGTCACCACGCTGCGCATCGTCGCCGACCTGGAGCGCATGGGGGACCTGGCACTGCACGTGGCGAAGGTCGCGCGCCGCCGCTACCCCGGCCGGGCGGTCCCGCCTGAGCTGCGGGCCACCCTGCTGGAGATGGGCCAGGTCGCGCAGCGCATCGTCGCGAAGGCCGGCTCGGTGATCGCCAGCCGCGACACTGACCTGGCCAAGCAGCTCGAGGCCGACGACGACGCGATGGACAGCCTGCACCGCCAACTGTTCCACGTTCTGATCGAGAAGCCCTGGCCGCATGGCATGGAGGCGGCCATCGACATCACCCTGTGTGGGCGCTACTACGAGCGGTACGCCGACCACGCGGTCTCCGTCGCGCGCCGGGTGATCTACCTCGTTACCGGAGAGGCCGCGACGGCCTGAGTGCCCCCGCGGCCCGAGTGCCGCCGCAGCCCGAGTGCCGCCGCAGCCCCGGGCTGCCGCCGCGTGACGGCGCCGACGGCGGCCTCCGTGTGACGCTCCCGCCACCCAGGCCCGCGACCACGCCGCGGGCCGGGTGCCGGTGCCCCTCTGGCGGGTGCCCGGTGCCCCGCTGACGACCGTCGCGCTGAACGGCCGCCAGGGGGCTACCTGGTCGAGCCCTGGGCGGCGACGGCGGCCGCGGCGGTCGCGGCGGCGTCCGGGTCCAGGTAGCCGGAGCTGACGACGGCCAGGTCGTCGTCCAGTTCGTAGCGCAGCGGGATGCCGGTCGGGATGTTGAGCCCGGCGATGTCGGTGTCGCTGATCCGATCAAGGTGCTTGACCAGGGCGCGCAGCGAGTTGCCGTGCGCGGCGACCAGCACCGTGCGTCCGGCGCGCAGGTCCGGCACGATCGCGTCATACCAGTACGGCAGCATGCGGGTGACGACGTCGGCGAGGCACTCGGTGCGCGGGATGAGGTCCGGCGCGAGATCGGCGTACCGCTCGTCCACCCCGCTGACCTGCTCCGGGGAGATCTCCGGCGGCGGGGTGTCGTAGGAGCGGCGCCACAGATGGAACTGCTCCGCGCCGAACTTCTCCAGCGTCTCGGCCTTGTTCAGGCCCTGCAGGCCACCGTAGTGGCGCTCGTTGAGCCGCCACGACCGGCGGACCGGCACCCACGTGCGCCCGGCGGCGTCGAGCGCCAGCCAGGCGGTGCGGATCGCCCGGGTCAGCACCGACGTGTGCACCACGTCCGGCAGGACGCCGGCCTCGAGCAGGAGTTCGCCCCCGCGGGTCGCTTCCTTCAGGCCCTTCTCGGACAGGTCGACGTCCACCCAGCCGGTGAACAGGTTCTCACGGTTCCAGTTGCTCTCACCGTGGCGGAGCAGGACGAGAGTCGGCATACCCGAGATCCTGCCCGCTCGGCCGGGGAGTCGGCCAGCATTGCCGCCTCCCGCCGGTGGTCCGCGCACCGCGGCGCCGCTCACGGCCGGTGCGGGACACGCCGGCACCGCACGGACGGGCCCAGGCATCTCAGCAAAGGGGATGATCTGGAAGCGCACGGACCCGGAAAACGAGCGACCCCCGGGTGCCTCCGCCCCCGCGCGGTGCGCGATGGACGGGCCGTCGGGACTTGTCGACGGCAACCCGGGGGTCGGGTGATCTGCCTGGTACTCGCCGGTGCCGGTGCCCGTGGGCCACCCGGCTAGAGGTGAGGACCACGAGACCGGCTAGCGGACAGTCACCTCACGAGTCCTATGAGCATACAAAGCTTGGACCACCTCCCTTCTCGTGTACCGACGACGCTACGCGGACCGGCCAGGGGATCGCAACGCCTTTTTCGGCGAGTCGATGCGACGCTTGTGACACGCCGATCCGGGAACACGGGCGCGGCCTCGTCCCCCGGCGCGGCCAGTGGCCTCCCCCAGCCCAGCGGCGTCCCCCGGTGCGGCCGGCGGCACGGCCGGGGGAGGCGGCGTGCGGGACCACCCGGGGGCGCCGGGCGGCGGCCTAGACTCGACAGATGACCGCTGGGTCCCCGACGTCCGCCACCCCCGTCTCCGAGGCGCCACGCCCGTCTCCGCTGCTCGGCCTACCGGGTGCCGTCGCCGCGACGGACGAGGACGCCCCGGTCGCCGCCCACTACGGCGATCCACTCCGTGAGCAGCGCCCGATCGCCGCGGGGGCAGCCGTCGTCGACCGGTCGCACCGGCAGGTCGTGCGGATCGGCGGGTCGGACCGGCTGGGCTGGCTGCACAGCATCACCTCTCAGGCCCTGTCCGGCCTGGGCTCGATGCGCGGCAGCGAGGCGCTCGTCCTGTCCCCTCAGGGCCACGTGGAGCATCATCTGGTCCTGGCCGACGACGGCGACGCCACCTGGGTGGACGTCGAGCCCGGCACGGCCGCGGGCCTGCTGCGCTACCTGGAGTCGATGCGGTTCCTGCTGCGGGTGGAGCCGGAGGACGTCAGCGCCGGCAGGGCGGTGCTGAGCGTTCTCGGGCCGGCCGCGGCCAGCACGGTCGGCGCGGCCCTCGGCGTCGGCGAGCTGCCCGAGCCGCTCGGGCCGGAGCCGACGGGCGCGCCGGTCGGCGGCCCCTACCCGGTGGCCCGTGCCGCGGACGGCACCCTCGTGCGCCGGCTGCCGCACGGTGTGGATCTGCTCGTGGCGCGGTCGGCCATGGAGGGCACGGTCGAGCGGCTGCGGGCCGCGGGTGCCGTACTCGCCGGCCTGTCCGCGTTCGAGGCGGACCGGATCGCCGCCCGCCGTCCCCGGTTGGGTTTCGAGACGGACCATCGCACCATCCCGCACGAGGTGGGCTGGCTGGCCAGCGCGGTGCACCTGGACAAGGGTTGCTACCGGGGCCAGGAGACCGTCGCTCGGGTGCACAACCTGGGTCGGCCGCCGCGCCGGCTCGTCCTGTTGCACCTGGACGGCGCGGTGGCCGCGCGGGGTTCGGCGGTGACGGCCGGCGGCCGGGAGGTCGGCTTCGTCGGCACCTCCGGGACACACGCCGAACTCGGGCCGATCGCCCTTGCGATCGTCAAGCGCTCGGTGCCAACGGACGCCACGCTTGTCGTCACCGATCCGGACGGCGCCGCCATCGCGGCCGCGATCGATCCCGACGGCGGGTCGCCCGAGGCTCCGAAGCGCCCCGCGGGACGCCTCCTGCGTCCCTGACCTCCTGAATTCCGACCCTGCTGGGTTTCACTGACCTCCTGCGTTCCTGGCCTGTCGCAGCAGCCGGTCCGGGTGGGAGCGCCCTTGCTCCGCGCCCGGCGGTGCCGCGGCGTCGCCCCCTGGGGGGTGAGGCGCGCCGCGGCCCGGATCAGCTGTTGCGTGCCAGGGCCTGGTCCAGCTCGCGGGCCGTCGTGTCGGTGCTGTGGCGGCGCAGGCGGCGGCGCAGCTCGTCCGCCCGCCGGGCGTTGCGCTTGGACCTGGTGGCCTCCAGCATCGGCAGCGCCTGCCGGGTCAGCTCGCAGCCCTGGTCAAGGTTGCCCAGGTCAACCTGGACGGCGGCCCGGCGAAGCATGTACGTCGCCCGGTCACGCGCCCGGGCGACAGGCAGGACCGCCAGGGAGCGCTCCAGCCACCGGTCGGCCTGCAGCAGATGGCCGAGGTCGATGAAGCAGCTGCCGATCTGCGCCTGGTACTCCCCCTCGTCGAAGTAGTCCGCCCAGGCCGGGTCCTCGGGGCGGGCCTCGTCCATCGCCGCCTCGGAGCGGGCGAGGGCCTCGGCGCAGGCCGCCGTCTCCCCGATCGCGGCGTGCGCCCGGGCCCGGCGCATGTGCAGCATGGCTCCGACCCGGCCGGTGGCGTTGCCGACGCTGGCGACGGCGGCCTCGGCGAGATCGACGGCCTCACGCGGGCGGGAGAAGTCGACGCACTGCAGGGACATGTTCTTCAGCACGTTCGCCCCGAGCATCCGGTCGCCGCCGGTGTGAGCGGCGTGCAGCGCTGTGATCCAGTAACGCTGGGCAGCGGTGTGGAAACCGGCGTCGAAGGACACCCAGCCGGCGAACCGGGCGAGTTCCGCGGCGACCGTGTGCAGATGCCGCCCGACCCGCTCGGTGTACGAGCCGCGCACCAGCAGGTCCGCCACTACGCCGAGCTCGGCGTCGACGAGCCGGCGCACGCTCTCACCCCCGAGGCGCTCGTCCATCACCCGCAAGCCCGGGATGTTGTGCTCGATCCGGTTGACGATCTGGTCGTCGACCTGGCCGCCGGCCAGCGCGGCGGCGAGCTTCGCCGGCTCCAGCCCGAGCCACTGGGTGGCGAGCTCGGTGGCGCCGACTCCGGTGATGGTCAGGAAGCCACGACGGTCGGACAGGGCGTCCTCGACGACGTCCATGAGGGAGGTGACGCTGCCACCCGCCGTCCACGGGTACTCGGTGCGCACGGCATCGCCGGTGGGGAGCCAGGCCGGCCAGGGGTGGGACTCCAGCCTGTCGTTGGGCACGCCGAGCTCAGCCGCCAGGGCAAGCTGGGAGACCCGGTCGGGAACGACCCCGCGGTGCTCCCAGCGCCACACCTTCTGCCGCTCCGCGGCCATGTTCGCCACCCCGAGGTCGCGGGCGCGGCGCGCAACCACACGGGCCAGTCGCTGATAGGACCAACCACGCTGCGCGCGGACGAATGCAAGCGGATGTGTGCAGGCGTGCGCGTTATCCGTCAGCATCGACGATCTCCTCGGTTCAGATCTCCTGGGTCAATTCCGTGAGCGCCCACTAACGCTATGTCGCGACATCTTGGTGTCCCTAGTGATGACCCCGGTGCGATGCGTGCACAGAGGTCACGCCAGGACCACTGAGAGCCGCGATTGCACGGGTGTTGCCCGGAATGCCTAAATCTTCGCGCAGATCGCCCCGAAATCAGGCAATCCATCGGCCAGAACGACCACCACCGAAGATCATTTATATCGCGATATCCCGGAATCCCCATCGGCCACATTCGCGACACCTCACCACAGCCCACGAACCACTACCGCACATGCCCCGGAACCGCCCTGACCGGACACCACCATCGCAGACGAAGGGCGTTTGACGTACAGCAAACCACAGTCGACGGGACATCGGTCCCGGAATCCGGAAAGCGATCCCCGCACACTCCGCGAAAACAAATCATCAACCGATTTTTCAGACCGATCGTCTGTACCTTTTATGTCGACGCGATCCGATATATTCTGCGGAAGTCACGGAGCCCGGAGAGCCTCCCGTCCGATCTACCCGCCCTGCCTTCCGCGCGCCGTATGGCGCCGAGGGATAGTCACGGTTTTCGCCGGAAATGCGCGCGTGCCCCTCGGCATGATTCTCGGACGGCGTCCCGGTCGCGAGCACGTCGCGAACACAGGGACAGACCTGGTCGCCGCCCCGGAACAACCCAGCCCGGGCCGCCGAGGGCTCCGTCAGCGTGATCCGCAACCCGAGGTACAGCCCCTAACGCGGGCCGAGGCGGAGGCCGTCGGCGTCGAAGTAGGTCAGCGCGGCGATCGGCGCGTGCAGGGTGACCGGGGTGCCGGGCCTGGGCACGAGCGCCGCGTCGACGCGCATGGCGACCTTCTGGTCTCCGCAGCGCAGGTACACGGCTCGCTCGGCCCCCAGCCGCTCCGCGACCACGACCTGGCCGGTCAGGCTCAGCCCGCCCGGGCCCTCGCCCTCGCCCTCCCCGGGCTGTGCGGCGGCGTCCAGGGTCAGGTGCTCGGGGCGGACACCGAAGGCCGTCGCGCCCGCCGGCGCGGGAACGTCGAAGCCGTCGCCACGAAGCCGCCCAGCCTCGAAGCGGCCGTCCCAGATGTTCATCGGCGGGCCGCCGACGAAGCCGGCCACGAAGCGGGTCGCCGGGCGGTCGTAGACGTCGTCCGGCATGCCGATCTGCTGCAGGCGGCCGTCACCGAGCACGGCGACGCGGTCCCCTATCGCCATCGCCTCGGCCTGGTCGTGCGTGACGAACAGGGCGGTGGTGCCGAGGCCGCGCAGCAGGTCGACGATCTCGACCCGCAGGTCGACCCGTAGCTGCGCGTCGAGTCCGGACATCGGCTCGTCCAGGAGGATCACCCGCGCCCGGGTGGCCAGGGCCCGGCCGATCGCGACCCGCTGGCGCTGGCCGCCGGACATCGCCGCCGGCCGGCGATCGGCCAGCTCGGAGATGCCGAGCAGGCGGAGTGTCTCGCGCGCGCGGGCGAGGGCCGCGGCCTTCGGCAGGCCCCGGCCGTGCCGCAGCGCCAGGGTGAGGTTGTCCAGCGCGGTCTTGTGCGGGTAGAGGGCGAAGTGCTGGAACACCATCGACACGTCGCGCCGGTGCGGCGGCACGCCGAGCTGGCTTACGCCGTCGAAACGCAGGTCGCCGGAGGTCGGCTCCTCCAGGCCGGCGCAGATCCGCAGCAGCGTCGACTTGCCCGACCCGGACGGCCCGAGCAGCGCGACGATCTCGCCGGCCCCCACGGACAGCGTCACGTCCCGCAGCGCCGTCACGGCGCCGAACGACCGGCTGACCCGCTCGAACTCGATCGGCACCCCGCCGACCACAGCACCGACGGCGGCACCGACCGCGCCGGCCGTCGTCGTCGGCTGCGGGCCGTCGCCACGCGTGGCCGCCGCGTCGAGCCCGTCCGCGGTGGTGCTCACCGGGTCAGCTCCGTCACCTGGGCCTGGGCGTCGGACAGGATCTTCCCCGGATCCTCCCCGTGGGTGAGGCGCACGACCTGGTTGGACAGCGCGGTGGCCACCTCCCCGCCACGGGCGCCCCCCCACACCGGCGCCTTCACCAGCGAATCCGTCAGTGTCAGGAACGGCTTGAGCTGCGGATACGTCTCATAGAACGAGCCGAGCTGGCTGACTGCCTGGGTGTCGACGGGGATGTAGCTGAACGCTTCGGTGCTGGCCGCGACCACGTCCGGCGACAACAGCGAGACGAGCAGCTCGGTCGCCATCTCCTTCTGGCAGCGGTCGGTGGCGAGCACGGTCAGCGCGTTGCCGCCGGCGACCGGGTGCTGGGTGCCACCGGGCAGGGTGGGGAAGGGGATCGCGCCGGCGCGGAAGCCCTTCGCGCCCTGGCTGGCGATGAACCTCAGGCCGCCGGCAAGCGAGGCGGTGGTCACCACGCTCATCGCGACCTGCCGGCGGATACCGAAGCGCAGCAGGCCCTGCTGGGTGGGATCGTCGGACTGCGGCCCGTAGGTCCCCACCTTCGCCAGGAACTCGGCGGCCTCGCGCGCCGCCGGGGTGGTCAGCGCCGGGCGGCCGGACGTGTCCTGGATCGGCGTACCCTTCGAACTTGCCAGCGTGTTGAGCTCCCACTGGCCGAACTGCTGGCCGGTCGGCAGGTCGATCGGCTGCACGTGCTGGCCGGACGCCTTGATCCTGTCCGCCGCGGCGATCACTCCGTCGGTCGTCGTGAGGGTCTTCGGATCGACGCCGGCCCTGGTCAGGATGTCGAGGTTGTAGATCAGCGCGAGCGAGGAGACCTGCTGGGGAATGCCGATGAGCCGGCCGTCGACGGTGCCCAGCCGCAGCAGGCGCTGGTCGTAGGTGGAGCGCAGCAGGGACGGCGCGAGCGGCTGGGCGCCGAGCTGGCGGGCGTAGACCGGGAGCAGGTCGAAGCCGGCGACCGCGACGTCGACGGTGCGGCCTGCCGACCGGTCGGCGCTGATCTGCTGGACGAGCGCGTTGTAGTCGACGGCGGTCGCGGTGAGGTCGACGGTAAGGCCGGGATGCGCCTTCTCCATGTACGCCTTGCCGGACTTCGCGACATCGTTGAGGGTGCCGACGGCCGCCATCCGCAGCGTCTTCACCTTCGCGGCGCACTCGGGGGACGCCGTCGCGCCCGCCACGCCCGCGACACCGGCGTCGGCGGAGCGGGCGGTCGGGCGCAGGCTCTCGGCGGGGTTGGACGGACCTCCCCCACCGCCACCACAGGCCGTAAGGGCGATCATGCCGACAGCGACGAGCGACGGCAGCGTTCGGCGCATGCGCATCAGGACAGGCTTCCTCTCAGGCTCCGGCGCCGGTGCCGGCGATCCCGGTGGCCAGACGGCGTTGGGCGACGATGAACACGGCGAGCGACGGCAGGCTGATGACCAGTGCCGCGGCAGCCAGTTCGGCGAAGTCGGGGATGATGGACGACGAGTCCGTCACCAAGCGGGCGAGGGCGAGCGGTGGGGTCGCGATCCCGGGCGAACGGGCAACCAGCAGCGGCCACAGGTACTCGTTGTAGGACAGCAGGAAGCTGAAGACGGACACCGTCGCGATCGCCGGCGCCGCCAGCGGGACGACGACGGAGCGCAGCGTCCGCCAGGTGCCGAGGCCATCCATCCGGGCCGCGTCGAGGACGGACGCCGGGATCGTCGTCATGTACTGGCGCAGCATGAAGATCATGCCGGCGTGCGTCATGAACGGCAGGACGAGACCGAGCCGGGTGTCGGCGAGGCCGAGCGCGGAGATCGTCACGTAGTTCGGCACCGAGGTGATCTGTGACGGCACCAGCAGCGTGGCCAGCACCACGGCGAAGGCCGCCGTCCGACCGCGAAAGCGCAGGCAGGCGAAGGCGTACGCGGCGGGGATCGCCGTGGCCAGCTGGAGTGCCAGGATCGCGAGGCTCACCCCGACACCCGTCGCCAGCGCCGCGCCGAGGTCCGCGTCCTGCCAGGCCCGCCGGAACGAGCCGAAGCCCACGGAGGAGGGCAGCGGGTTCGAGCTGAGATCGAGCGCGGTCTGCGACGGCCCGAGGGCGGTCCGCAGCATCCAGAGAAAGGGCAGCAGCGCGGCCACGACGCCGACGGTCAGCAGCGCCAGGCGGGCAACCGCCCCCGGCCCCGGCCTCCGCCGCCGCGACGACGGACCGCCAGGCCGAGCCGCGTGCCGCCGCCGCACTCCACCCCCACCATCCGCACCGCCCGCACCGCCGCCGGGCGCCCTGCCGTCGCCACCGGCCTGGCCGCCGCCCGCCGCGCCACCGCCGGGGAAGAGCTGGGCGGCGTCCGTGTCGGCGCTCATGCCGCGGCCGTCCGGAGCCGGCGGAACCGGCGGCCGAGCAGCGCGCCGACGGCGCCCAGCGCCACCGTCGCGGCGAGGAGTAACAGGGCGATCATCGATGCGTACCCGATACGGAACGATCCGGTGAAGCCCACCTGGTACATGTAGTAGATGATCGTGGTGCTCGAGTTCAGCGGGCCACCCTTCGTCAGAACCGCGACGGTCTCGAAGGTCTGCACCGTCAGGATCGTCACGAACACCCCGAGGAAGACCGTCGTCGGCGCGAGCAGCGGCAGGGTGATGTGCCGCAGCCGCGCGAGGCCCCGGATGCCGTCGACGTCCGCGGCCTCGTACACCGAGCGCGGGATCGCCGTCAGGCCCGCCAGGTAGACGATGAAGACCAGGCTGGTCAGCCGCCAGCCGCCGACCAGGGCCACCACCGGCAGCGCTGTCGAGGTGTCGCCGAGCCAGTCGACGGGGGCGACTCCGAACGCGCCGACGATCGTGTTGGCCAGGCCGTCGGGGCTCGGGTCGAAGATGTAGGAGAACACCACCGCCATCGCCACGATGTTCGCGCTCACCGGCAGGAACAGCGCGAAGCGCAGCAGGCTCCGGCCCCGGGTCGCCCGCTCGACGGCAAGCGCCAGCGCTAGGCCCAGCACGACCGCGGGAGTGACCGTCAGCAGGCAGTAGACCAGGGTGTTGACCACCGCGTTCCCGAGATCCGGATCGTCGAACGCGGTCCGCGCGTTCGCGGTGCCGACCCAGTGCAGGCGCGGACCGGTCAGCGCCTTGTCCGTCCCCGCCACGAAGGCCGACACCAGTGCGGGCCCGATGACGAAGACCGCGATCCCTACGAACCCCGGCAGCAACAACGCGGCAGCCCGCCAGCCCACCCGGCCGCCACCTGTACCACTCGTCACGGTTACGCATCTTGGCCCCACCCCCGGCGCAGTGCGTACACCGGGTGGGACCCACGGCGGGCGCGGTACCGATTCGTGCTGTCCCGTTACGTGGCGCCCATCCCCTCGGGGGCCGACGCCTGCAAGAATGACAGGAAAACGTCAGTCGATCCCCGGGAACACGATGAGTGACGGCAGCGAATCCGGCGACGCCCCCGTCTGGGGGTGGGTCGCGGAAGACGGCACGGTCTACGTTCGCACCGCGAGCGGTGAGCGCGCCGTCGGGTCGTGGCGGGCCGGCAGCCCCAGTGAGGGTCTGGCCCACTTCCAGCGCCGCTACGACGATCTGTGTGCAGAGGTCGAGCTGCTGGAGCGGCGGTGCAGGCTCAGCGCGGCCGACCCGGCGGGGATCGCCGGCAGCGCGAGGCGGCTGCTGGACACCCTCGACACGGCCGCCGTCGTGGGGGATGTCGACGCCGTGCGCGGTCGGCTCGACGCGGTCATCACGGTCACGCAGGAGTGGCGCTCCGAGCTCGCCGCCCAGCGGGCCGAGCGCACCGTCCGCGTCGCCGCCGCCAAGGAGGAGCTGGTCGCCGAGGCCGAGCTGCTCGGTCGCAGCTCCGAGTGGAAGAGTGCCGGCGAGCGGTTCCGCACGATCGCGGAGGAGTTCCGGGCGGCAGGCTCGCTCGACAAGCGGACCGACTCGGCACTGTGGCGGCGGATCACCGCCGCCCGCGAGGAGTTCACCCGGCGGCGCACCGCGCACTTCGCCGCGCTTGACACCCAGCGGGCCCGTTCCCGGGAGCGCAAGGAAGCGATCATCGCCGAGGCGCGCACCCTGGTCGACTCCACCGACTGGGCCGGCACCACCGCGCGCTACCGCGGCCTGCTCGCCGACTGGAAGGCCGCCGGCCGCGCCGCCAAGGACGTCGACGACGCACTGTGGGCCACGTTCCGCGAGGTGCAGGACGTCTTCTTCAGCCGGCGCAACGCGGCGAACGCCGAGCGGGACGCCGAGCTGCGGGAGAACCAGGTCCGCAAGGAAGCACTGCTGGCCGAGGCGACCGCCCTCGACCCCGCCGACACGGACCGCTCGCTGCGCCGCCTGCGCGAGCTGCAGGATCGGTGGGACGAGATCGGCCGCGTCCCCCGCGAGGCCGCCGCGTCCCTGGAACGCCAGATGACCGCGATCGGCGACAAACTCCGCGAGGCCGCGGACGCGCGCTGGGCCCAGCGTTCCGTCGCCAGTTCACCGTTCGTGACGAAGCTGCGGGAGTCGGTCACCAAACTCGAGGAGAAGCTCGCTCGGGCACAGGCTGCCGGGCGCACCAGGGAGATCGCCGAGACCGAGGCCGCTCTCGCCACCCAGCGCGCCTGGCTGGCCCAGGCCGAGGGCTGACCCGCCGCGGTTCCCGACGTCGGCGGTTTGCGGTTCCCTCGCGCGCGGATCCGCGGTTCCCCGTGCGAGGGGGCACCACGGCGACAGGAACATCGGTCGCAGGCCTCAGATACCGGCCGATCCGTCGCCCGACCGGCCAAATAGTGCTAACTCTTGCGCTTGCCAGAGTTAGCAGTTCGACGTATGGTCGTCTCTGTTGATACCGCGTTGTTCCGACAACCTGTCCGGAGCAGCCGGTCGGCGGTGACCGCCGCACTCGTTCCCGGCCCGGAGCCCGGCGGCTGCCGAGGCGACGGCTGCCCGGCGAAGGAGGCATCCGACCCGGTGGCGGCTCTGAACGTGCGTGAGCTCGGCGACTTCATTCGGGATCAGCGGCGCACCGCCCAGATCTCCCTTCGTCAACTCGCCAAGCAGGCCGGGGTGAGCAACCCTTACCTCAGCCAGATCGAGCGCGGTCTGCGTCGACCGTCCGCGGAGATTCTCCAGCAGATCGCGAAGGCGCTGCGTATCTCCGCGGAGGTGCTCTATGTCCAGGCGGGAATCCTCGAGGAACGGCACGGCGGCGAGAACGTGAGCGCCGCGGTACTCGCGGACGATTCCCTGTCCGAACGGCAGAAGCAGGTGGTGCTCGACATCTACGAGGCGTTCTGCCGGGAGAACGCGGTCGCCGGCCGCATCAGCGCGGAGGATGTCCCGGCGGCCACCGATCCGCTCGCCAACGACCTGCTCGCCGACGCGCAGCCGGTGCCGTCCGCACCCGCCGTTCCTCCTCCCACCGGCAGGGCTGCGGGTGCGGAGAAGGTCGCTGGAGCGCCCACTGCCCGCTCCCCCCGTGCGAGCACGACCCGGACCGCGTCGACCGGCCCTCGCCGGACCCGCGCCGGCAGCGCGACGTCCGGCACGTCCACGGCCAGCACCCGCTCGTCCGGCAAGGCGGCGGGTGAGGCGTCACCGGTCAGCTCGACGGATTCGGACCCCGGATCGGGCGCGAGCACCACCACACCGCCGAAGCGGCGTACCACCAGGCGTGCGGCCACCACCACCCGTTCTTCCGGCTCCCGTGCCACTGGCCCGGCCAGCGGCGGCGGCGGCAGCACGAGCGCCGGGCCGGAACCTGCCGACGGCACACCGGCGCCCGGTGGAGACGGCAGCCCGAACGCCGCCGCCCACGGGACAACCTGAGCCCAACCAGACACCAGCGCCGCCCTGCCCCGCCGGACCCCTGCCAGCCGCCTGCCCTGACCCGGCGGCCACGGCCGGACCACCCGACGACCAACAGTCGGAACCCCCTGGAAGCACTACACGACGACACCTGAATCCGGACCAGAGGAGACACGATGGCCACCACCCGCTCGACGTCCCGCGGCACGACCCGCCCGGCCGCCCGCTCGACCTCCCGCCCCACCGCCCGTGCGACCACCCAGGCGCGGACCGGCCAGGCCGAGGTGAAGGTGCCCCTGGCGGAGGTCCGCAAGCCGCTGTACGCCTCGGTGGGGGCAGCGGACCTCGCCGTCGCCAAGCTGCTCGCCCTGCCGACGACGACGGGCACCGAGGTGCGCCGGCTCTCCGACCGCGTCGGGGCGCTCCCCGTGCAGGCCGCGCGGGTTCCCACTCAGGTGAGCTCGGCGGTGCGCGCACTGCCGGCCACGGTCACGTCCCAGATCTCCGACCTTCAGGGCAGGGCGTCCGATCTCTACAACTCGTTCGCCGACCGCGGCGAGCGCCGGGTGGCGAGCATCCGCCGCAACCCGTCGACCGAGGAGGCCGTGTCCCGGACGCGGACCGCGGTCAGCCAGTCCCGCGCGGCGCGCACCTCGACCCGCCGCGCAGCGGAGGCGGTCGGCCGCGCCGTCGCCGACGCCACTCCGCAGGACTAGATCCGGATCAATATGACAGCACTACCTGCACAACGCTCGAAAATTCATGCGCTGAAGTCGGTCGTGGTCCGTGGACCTGGTGTCCGCGGACCACGGTCCGATGTGCTGTATTGACGGCATGCGCTATCGCCCGCTGGGATCGTCCGGACTTCTGGTGTCAGTCGTCGGCCTGGGATGCAACAACTTCGGTTCACGCGTCGACCTGTCCGGCACCCGCGCGGTCGTCGATGCCGCACTCGACTCCGGGATCACCTTCTTCGACACCGCGGACACCTACGGCAACAAGGGCGGCTCGGAAACGCTGCTCGGCCACGTGCTGCGCGGTCGGCGCGACGACGTCGTGCTCGCCACCAAGTTCGGCAACGACATGGGCGGCATGTACGGCCAGGACTTCCGGGCCCGGGCATCTCGGCGTTACATCCGCAAGGCCGTCGAGGGGTCGCTGAGCCGGCTGCAGACCGACTACATCGACCTGTACCAGCTGCACAACCTGGACGCCTTCACCCCGATCGAGGAGACGCTCGAGGCTCTCGACGAGCTCGTCAAGGAGGGGAAGGTCCGCTACATCGGCTCCTGCAATCTCGACGCCTGGCAGGTCTCCGACGCCGAATGGACCGCCCGCGCCTCGGGCGCCACCCGGTTCATCTCCGCGCAGAACCACTACAGCCTGCTCGAGCGTGGCGTCGAGGCGGAGCTCGTCCCGGCCACCGTCAAGTACGGCATCGGGGTCATCCCCTACTTCCCGCTGGAGAACGGCCTGCTCACCGGCAAGTACCAGCGTGACGAGGCCCCGCCCGCCGGCACCCGGCTCGCCGGCCGACAGGACGAGCTGACCGACGACGTCTTCGACCGCCTCGACGTGCTGGAGGCGTTCGCCCGGGAACGGGACCGTTCGCTACTCGACGTCGCGATCGGCGGCCTGGCCGCGCAGCCGGGCGTGGCCTCGGTCATCGCCGGCGCGACGAGCCCCGCCCAGGTGCGCGCGAACGCCACCTCCGGCCAGTGGCAGCCCCGGCCCGACGACCTCGCCGTCCTCGACAAGATCGCCCCGACCCGTCGGCCAGACGCGGCCTGATCCCAGGCGGAAGCCTGCGGGGCGGCTCAGGCCGGGGCCGGGTCGAGTCCGAGGGCTCGGGCCAGGCGGCGCTCCCGTTCGGCCGGCAGCGTCGTCATGATCACAAAGGGGTGGTGTGGGCGCAGCGCCGCGGTGACCTCGGCGGTCGCGCGGCGCACCATCGCCAGCACCGCTGCGCGCCCCGGCTGCAGATGACCGGCGACGCGGCGGACGAGGGCATCGTCGACGCCGGGCCCGGACAGCCGGCTGGCCAGCGTGCCGAGCCCAGCCCCCACGCCCAGTCCCACCACCGGCGCGAAGAACACCGCCCCCACCACCCCGCCGCACACCGCTCCACCGATCGCGGCGGTCCGCGCCGTGCTCACGGCGTGGCGGCTCGTCACCGCGCCGTCACCGTCCCGCCAGACCAGCACGCCGTCGGCGAGGTCGAGCTGCCCGGCCCGGCGCAGGCGGCGGCCGAGCGCCCAGACCTGCCGAGCCCGCTCCACACTGTCGAACCCGAGCACCACCAGCTGCCCGGCCATCGCCACCGTCCCTTCCGGCCGACCCGGGCCCGTCCGGCCCGCGAACCTCGGCACATCCACGTCCGCCGAGCCCCGTGCGGCCCGCCGGTCCTCCCACCGATTCTCGCCTCCGCCACGAACGCCCGCGAACGGTGCCACCCGCACTCCGTCGCGGTCCACTTCCCCCCGAACGCGCACGAACCTGCCAATCGGGCACCGTCCGCGAGATCGGCGTGTCGGGAATGGTCGTCGGGGAGACTTGGGGTCATGGTCGACGTGATCCTGGAACGGGGCGACATCACCCGGGTCGAGGTCGACGCGATCGTCAACGCGGCGAACCGCGGGCTGCGCGGTGGCGGCGGGGTGGACGGCGCGATCCACGCGGCCGGCGGTCCGGAGATCGACCTGGCCTGCCGGCGGCTGCGTGAGACCGTGCTGCCGGATGGGCTCCCGCCGGGGCAGGCGGTCGCCACGACGGCCGGGCGGCTTCCGGCGCGCCATGTCATCCACGTCGTCGGCCCGGTCTACAACCCGGGTGAGGACCGCTCGGCGTTACTGTGCTCCGCCTACACCGAGGCACTGCGGGTCGCCGACGAGGTCGGCGCGGCCAGCGTCGCGTTCCCGGCCGTGAGCGCCGGCGCCTACGCCTGGCCGCTCGACGACGCCGCCCGTCTCGCGGTGACGAGTGTTCTCGCGGCGACGACACGGGTGAGCGAGGTCCGGTTCGTCCTGTTCGACCGGAGGACCTACCGGGCGTTCAGCGAGGCGCTGGCGGCGGCCAGTCCAGGGTGAGCTCACCGAGCCGCCAGCGACGCGCGTCACCGCGGACGGGCCAGCCGTCCGCCCGCAGCTCACGGGCCGCGGCGATCCAGCGCTGCCGCGGCGAGAACACCCCGCGCGGTGCCGCCCGGGCCCAGGCGGCGTCCAGTGCGGCGAACAGGTGATGGATGTCCTCACCGGGGACATTGCGGGCGATGAGCGACTTCGGTAGCCGTTCGGCCAGCTCGGAGGGCGCGCGCAGGCTCGCCAGGTGCGCGGACAGGGTGAGTGTGGGACCGGCGGGCACCCGCGCGACGGCGGCCAGCCAGGCAGGCTCGGCCGCGGTGGTGGCCCGCAGGCCGAACCAGCAGGCACGCCGGCCGATCTCGTCACACGTGCCCTCGACGAGCAGGCCACCCGGCGCCAGCCGCGCGGTCATCGTCGCCCAGGCTCCGGCGACGGCCGGCTCGGGATACTGCCGCAGCACGTTCAGCGCCCGGATCACCACCGGGCTGCCGAGATCGGCCGGCACGGCGAAGCCACCGCGGGCGAACGTCAGCCCGGGCGGCCGGGCCGCGTCCGCCGCGGCGGCGACCCGGTCCGCGTCGAGCTCCAGGCCGACGACACGCACCCGCGGGCACACCGCGCGTAGCCGCACGTACATCTCGACCGCGGTGACCGGCGAGGCCCCGAAGCCGAGGTCCACGACCAGCGGATCGGCGCTGCCCCGCAGCAGCGGCCCGGCGGCGTCGAGCAGCCACCGGTCGATCCGGCGCAGCCGGTTCGGGGCGGTCGTGCCCCGGGTGGGCAGGCCAAGGGCGCGGGCCCGGCCGGCCGCGAGCCGCCCGGCACGGGGATTCGCCACGCCACCAGCCTCCCAGAGCGGACGTCCCGGCCGGGGGCCAGGTCGGCGGCCAGGTCGCGTACATGGTCGGGGACATGGTCGGGGACATGGTCACCGGGCTGGCACGTGCGGGGCCGGCGCGGACGTCTGATTCGTTACAGAGCTGTGACCGACCTGACGGCATGGAAGCCCGCCGCATCGACGCTGACCAGCGTGAACGGGTGTCTGTCCGCAGGCCGACGGGCAGGACGCCGCGGTCGGGCGCGGCCGCTCCCGTACGGATCAGTTGACCCCGCAACCGGGCGGGTAGAACGGTGGTTCTCGTGTCCGTCCAGACCAGGGATGGTCGTCATGCCGGGCAGATGCCCAGGTCACGCCGATGGGAAGGTGCCGAGTGCGGCTGATCAGCAGCGACGTGAAGGCCGGCCGTGCCGAGCCCGACCGCGACCACGAGCCCGAGCTCAGGTCGCTGCCGCGACGGGTCGCCATGCTGTCGATGCACACGTCCCCTCTGGAGCAGCCCGGCACCGGTGACGCCGGCGGCCTGAACGTGTACGTGGTCGAGCTGTCCCGGCAGCTCGCCGCGCTCGGCGTCGAGGTCGAGGTGTTCACCCGTGCGGTCAGCAGCCGGGCTCCGCTCTCGGCCGAGCTCGTCCCCGGTGTCACCGTGCGCCACGTCGACGCCGGCCCGTTCGAGGAGGTGCACCGCGAGGACCTGCCGGCCTGGCTGTGCGCTTTCACCGCCGACGTCCTGCGGGCCGAGGCAGGGCACGAACCCGGCTGGTTCGACGTCATCCACTCGCACTACTGGCTGTCAGGCCAGGTCGCGCTCGCCGTCGCACGCCGGTGGGGCATCCCGTTCGTGCACACCTCGCACACCCTGGCGAAGGTCAAGAACGACGCGCTCGCGGCCGGCGACCGGCCCGAGCCGCCCGGTCGGGTCCGCGGCGAGCAGGAGGTGATCGACGGCGCGACCCGGCTGATCGCCTCCACCGAGGACGAACGCGGCCACCTCGCCGGGCTCTACGGCGCGCCGGCGGACCGGGTGGACGTCGTCGCCCCCGGCGTGGACCTGGACATCTTCCGGCCGGGTGACGCGGCGCGCTCGCGGGCGCTGCTCGGGCTCGACCCGGTGGGCGACGTGCTGCTGTTCGTCGGGCGGATCCAGCCACTCAAGGCGCCGGACGTGCTGCTGCACGCCGCCGCGGAGCTGCTGCGCCGCGACGGCGGCCGCCGCTCGCGGCTGACGGTCGCCGTCGTCGGCGGGCCGAGCGGGTCCGGGCTCGAACAGCCAGACGCGCTGGTCACGCTCGCGGCGGACCTGGGCATCTCCGACCTCGTCCGGTTCCAGCCGCCGGCGCCGCAGCGGGAGCTCGCCCACTGGTACCGGGCCGCGACCGCCGTCGTCGTGCCCAGCCACAGCGAGAGCTTCGGCCTGGTCGCACTGGAGGCGCAGGCCTGCGGCACGCCGGTGGTCGCGGCGGCGGTCGGCGGGCTGCGCACCGCGGTCGCGGACGGTGTCTCCGGCCTGCTGGTCCCCGGCCGCGATCCGGCCCGCTACGCCGACGTGCTCGACCGCCTGCTGCGCCAGCCGCACTGGCGGGCCCGGTTGGCCGCCGGTGCCCTCGGCCGGGCCGCCGGCTTCGGCTGGGCCGCGACCGCCCACGGCGTCCTGCGCAGCTACCGCCACGCGCTGAGCCCCGCCGCCGTTGCCGTCTGACCCGCGCGGCCGGACGGGGTGCGAGGATCTCGACATCGGATCCGGCATCAGGGCGCGGTGACTGGGGAGGTTTCGGCCATGACGGCACCCATCGACACGACGGAACGCCAGCGGCTCGACGCGGTGATCGCCGCCGCCCTGGCCGACCTCGACCTCGCCTTCGACCACGTCGGCACCGGGTCGTTCCTGGTCACCCTGCAGGGTGAGCACAAGCTGCGCACGATGACCTGGCTCGTCGTGCAGGACCACACGCTGCTCGTCGAGGCGTTCTTCATGCGGGCCCCGGCCGAGAACGCTGCCGGCACCTACGGCTTCCTGCTCGGCCGCAACGCGCGCACCTACGGCGTGCACTTCTCCATCGACCGGGTCGGCGACATCTTCCTGACCGGGCAGGTACCGCTGACCGCCGTCACCGCCGAGGAGATCGACCGGCTGCTGGGCTGCGTCGGCACCTACGCGGACGAGAACTTCGATCCGGCGATCGCCCTCGGGTTCGCCTCGGCGATCGAACGGGAGAAGGCCTGGCGGTCCAAGCTCGCCGCCGACGGGGGCAGCGCTGCCAGACCCACCTGACGGGGAGCGCCGCGATGCCCGCCCTGAGAGCGAGGCCTCGCCGCTGTCAGTCTGTGACGCGCTTGAGCCGCGCCGACAGGTGCGACTGCATGGGCCTGCCCTCTGCCGCCATGTCGATGGCGTAGGCGAGGTCCCCGCCCTCGACCAGCCCGTACAGGCGCACTGAGCGGGTGACATCCCGGGCGGTGGCCGTCCGGATCAGGACGTTGTGGTCGAGGTCGATCCGAGTGCCAGTGACGGTGCCGACATAGATCTCCGCGATCCCGAACGGGTGCGCGAGGGACACCTCGACCACCGGCGTGCCATCCTCGCCGGGCTGGACGCGCCAGAAACCGGTCTCGGTGGCCAGCGGACTGCCGGGCTCCCGGCCGTCCCGCGGCTCGTCCGCCCACCAGGTGTGCGAGACGTATCCCAGCGCGGGCCGGCCGTCGGCCGCGAAGGTGATCTCCTGGCCGTAGTGGAAGCCCTCCATGCCCTCGTAGCCGCCGACGCCCTCGCCGCGCCAGGTCCCCACCAGGAAGGCGAGCGGCAGCAGGCTGGCGTGCAGGTCCACGGCAGGGCGCGCGTGGGTGTCCCGGGAGTTCTGGTCGCCGGAGCGCGGCCGGTCGGCGGCGGTCCGGTCCCGGGCGCTCAGCGCTGCCCCTCGTGCAGCTTGTAGACGACGTAGCCGGAGAACCAGGCGATGAGCACGCTCATCGCCACCAGGATCCCGGTGAAGAAGTAGTCCAGCACGCTGCGCAGCCTATTACCGCGGACGCCGGGCACCGCAGCGCAGCCAGGGGCATCGCGGCCGCCGGCACGGGCTGGTAACGACACGCGACATGACGAACGTTTGGCGTAGTCAGAGATACGACAGTCAGCGATCCTTACTCTGCGTGACATCGAGAGCTGATGGAGGCACTCGCAGTCTACAAGGAGCAAACATGCTTTATCGACGACGCCTGGGGCTGGGGGTAGTCGCGCTGGCCGCCGCCGTCGTGGCCCTGCCGGCAGCAGCCTCGGCGGCTCCGGCACGGGGGGCGGTCGCCGGGCCACACGCACTCGCGGCCGCGTCCGGATCAGAATCATCCTGGGGTTACAACGGCCTCGGGGCCCTGGGCAATGGGACCACCACGAACAGCGCGGTGCCCGTCCAGGTCAGCGGCCTGACCGGGCTGAACCGCGTGGTGGGGCTCGCCGCCGGCCGGTACTCCGGGTACGCGGTGGCCGCCGATGGCACGCCCTGGGCCTGGGGCTACAACGCCTACGGGCAGTTGGGCGACGGCACCACCACCAACAGGACGTACCCCGTCCGGATCAACGGGCTGACCCAGGTCGCCGCGCTCGCCGGCGGCAGCGTCAACGGGTACGCCCTGCGCCAGGACGGCACCGTCTGGGCCTGGGGCTACAACACCTACGGGCAGCTCGGCAACGGCACCACCACCAACAGTCGCCTTCCCGTCCAGGTCAGCAGGCTCAACCGCATCATCGCCATCACCAGCGGCGGCCAGACGGGCTACGCACTGCGCGGGGACGGCACCGTGTGGGCCTGGGGCTACAACGACGAGGGACAGGTGGGTGACGGCACGACCATCAACAGGTCGGTCCCCGTCCAGGTCAGCGGCCTGTCCAACATCCGGGCCATCGCCGGCGGCCAAGAGGACGGCTACGCGCTGAGCTGGGACGGCACCGTCCGTGCCTGGGGCGAGAACGACCACGGCCAGCTGGGCAACGGCAGCACCACGGCCAGTCCGGTCCCGGTCCTGGTCCACAACCTCACCGGGGTGACCGCCATCGCCGCGAGCAGCGAGGGCAACAGCGGGTACGCGCTGCGCCGGGACGGCACCGCCTGGGCCTGGGGCCTCGGCAACACCGGCCAGCTGGGCAACGGCGACGACGACGGCTCCCTGCTGCCCATCCCGGTCAGCACCACCACCGGTCTGGATGGCGTCATCGCCATCTCCGCGGGCAGCTTCAGCGGGTACGCGCTGCGCTGGGACGGCACGGTGTGGGCCTGGGGCAGCAACTACTACGGGCAGCTCGGCAACGGCGTCACCACGCCGCCGTACAGTCTGCGCCCGGTCCAGGTCAGCGGCCTTGTGAAGGCGCAGGCCATCGCCGGGGGCGGCTTCAGCGGCTACTCGCTGCTCGGCACCTGGACTGGCTGACCGGCCTACGAGGCGTCCGGGCCGGCGGTTGGGGCAGACTGGGCTGATGCCCCGTTCCCTCGTCGTCAAGGCGACCGCCGGGTCGGACGCTCCGGAGCGCTGCTCCCAGGCCTTCACGGTGGCGGCGGTCGCCGTCGCCGCCGGTGCCGACGTGTCGCTGTGGCTCACCGGTGAGTCCGCCTGGTTCGCCCTGCCGGGGCGGGCCGCCGAGTTCAGCCTGCCGGAGGCGGCTCCGCTGCAGGACCTGCTGGCCGGCATCCTCGCCGGGGGGCGGGTCACGGTGTGCACCCAGTGCGCGGCGCGGCGCTCGTTCGGGCCCGAGGACGTGCTCGACGGGATCAGGATCGCCGGCGCGGCCGCGTTCGTCGACGAGGTGCTCGTGGACGGCGTCCAGGCGCTCGTCTACTGAACCGACCGTCCCCCGGCAGACCCGGGCTCCCGCGGCCTGCGGCGCCGTCGCACGCCGTTGCACACGCCCTCGCAGACGCAATAAAGGACCACGGGCGGGTCACGCCGAAAAGGCGGTTCCGCGCCGCCGCATGCGCTTTCCTGAATCGCATGACGGCTGAATCCGACATACTCTTCGCGGTGGTCCTGTTCGCGGCCGCCGGGCAGCGCAGCGTTCGCCGTATCATCGCGCCCTTCCCCGACCGGGCCGCCGCCCTCGCCTTCGCCCGGGAGAACGGCCTGCGATGCTCTGCCGTCGCGCCGATGCGCTTCGCGGTGCCGACGACCGTCCCGCCCGACGCCGGGATCTCCGCCGCGTCAGCCGTCACCTGAGCGGGCCGGGAAAACGAAAGGGGACAGCGGCACAATGGCCGCCGTCCCCTCCGCGGTCGCCCGCGTTTCGGGCGCTGCCTCCGCTCAGGCCGCTACCTCGACCTGGGTGTCCACCGGCTCGCCCTGCTGGGCGAACACCTTCCGCTCACCGCTCGCGCCGGGCACCAGGGCCCGCACGGTCCACGTCCCCGGTCGAGCGAAGAACCGGAACTGGCCGGTGGCGGACAGCGGCACCTCGGCGGTGAAGTCGCCACCCTCGTCGAGAAGCCGGGCGTAACCGGACGAGACCGGCTCCCCGTCCCGCACGACGATGCCCTGAATCACGGTCTCCTTGGCCACGTCAATTCCTTCCACGGACGGTCCGCCCCTGGTCGCTCCGCACATGCGTCACGCCCCCTTCTCGATCGGCACGCCCACGAGCGAGCCGTACTCGGTCCACGAACCGTCGTAGTTCTTGACGTTCGGCAGGTCGAGCAGCTCGTGCAGGGCGAACCAGGTGTGCGCCGACCGCTCGCCGATGCGGCAGTAGGCGATGATGTCACGGGACAGGTCGACGCCGGCCTCGCCGTACAGCGCGGTCAGCTCGTCGTTGCTCCGGAAGGTGCCGTCCTCCCGCGCCGTCTTCGCCCACGGGATGTTCTTGGCGGTGGGAATGTGACCGGCGCGCTGGGACTGCTCCTGCGGCAGATGCGCGGGAGCGAGCAGCCGGCCGGAGAACTCGTCGGGCGAGCGGACGTCGACGAGCGCCTTGTCGCCGATCGCGGCGATGACCTCCTCGCGGAACGCGCGGATGTCGGTGCGCGGCTCGCTCGCGGTGTAGGTCGTCGCTGCCCGTGTCGGGACGTCGGCGGTCAGCTCGCGGCCGTCAAGCTCCCACTTCTTGCGGCCGCCGTCGAGCAGGCGGACGTCGGCGTGCCCGTAGAGGCTGAAGTACCAGTAGGCGTAGGCGGCGAACCAGTTGTTGTTGCCGCCGTAGAGGACGACCGTGTCGTCGTTCGCGATGCCCTTGCTGGACAGCAGCTTCTCGAACTGCTCCTTGTTGACGAAGTCACGGATGACCGGGTCCTGCAGCTCGGACTTCCAGTCAAGCCGCACCGCGCCCGGAATGTGGCCCTTGTCGTAGGCGGAGACATCCTCGTCGACCTCGACCAGAACGACCTTGGGGTCACCGCTGTTCGCCTCGACCCACGAGGCGTCGACCAATGCCTTTTCGCGGCTCATGTCCGCGCTCCCTTCACGGCGATGGAACGGAAAAAAAGATACATCTGGCAACCGAGGCAGAACTCGAAAACCGCATTCAGGAATGCCGCGACAAAGGCCGCGGCCGCGGCGGCGTAACCGAGCACCGGCACCCCCGCGAGGAACCCGACGACCCCCACCGCCCCGAAGATCGTGCCGACCAGCTGGGCGAACCGGGGCGGCGCCGGATCCTCGGTGGCCGCCGGCGGCCCGAGCCGCGGCCTGATCAACACCCGAAAGACCAGCGCATACGGCGCGTACCGCACCCCCGCCGCGGCCCCGGTGGCGAACACGACCGTCTGCGCGAGCAACAGCCACCCGCTGCCCGTGACGAGCACGACAGCGAGCACCACGGTCGTGACGGCAGCGGTGAACCGCATGCCCCGGGGATCTGCCACCGGACCTCTCCTGACTGCGCCTGACTACCCGATCAGCAACGAAGCGAAGCGTGGGCGCACCGATCGACTCGGTGACGCGGGCTCGCGGTCAGGAAAGGGGACACAAGCAGCTGCCCACGCGGCACAGGTCGACCGCGCGGCGCTGCACAAGCTGCGTCCGGAACATGGTTCGTGTCACGGTAGCAGCGAACGTCACGTCTGTGTTAATCAACGGCCGATGGTTCCGGAAAATCACCATCTGCCCCTTTGCCCTCCGCTGATGGAAGGATCTCCGCGAGGGTGGCGAAGACCGCGTCGCGTGATGGTGGTGCGCCACTCGCCCGGCGCGCCTCCCGACCGCGCGCGTCCAGGACGAGCACCGTCGGGGTGCGGCGGATACCCAGCCGCCGTACCAGGTCCAGATGCGCCTCCGCGTCCACCTCCACATGGCGCACGCCCGGTACGGTCTGCGCCACCCCCGCCAGTACGCGGCGCGCCGTCCGGCACGGCGCACAGAACGCCGTCGAGAACTGCAGCAGTGTCGCCCGCTCCCCCAGGGCCAGGCCGAGCCCCGCAAGCACACCGCACAGCCCGTCCTCCACCCCGTCGGCACCGGGCCCACCGGCGTCGGCCTCGGTCGTGGTCCTGTCCTCGGTTTCGGGCCCAGGCCAAGACCCAGACCCAGACCCAGACCCGACGCTCTCGCTCACCAGTGCCCCTTCCACCTCGGACCGCTGCCGCGCGCCCGTCTGCGCTACCGAGACAGACCGCGACGCCGCGACAGACCGCAGCACCGACCCCGCCGTAGGGCTCGTCGTTGCGGACCGAGCGCCGCGCGGACCACGTGGACGGAACCGGCCGTCCCGGCGGCGGGCCACCACGCCGATCACGACCGCGACCACGACAGCCACCAGCAGGACCCAGACTCCTGTCACGCGACCTACAGCACCGCAGCTCCGTCCGATCTTCCCGAACCACACCCCCCCGGCCCGCCCGCTCGGCGCCGCCAAGGTCGTCGGTCGCCCTCCGCCACAGACTTTCCGCTCATCTCAGAGCATTCCTGCTTCGCTGCCGCATCGCGGCCAGAAGGTGCCGAGCCATAATGACGGTTCTCGGGCCCAGACCGTGACTATGCCTCGGCGCCATCGTCGCCTCGGCGCCATCTCTCATCACGATCACTACGCGTCCACCACGAAGAGTGACCGCCGCGATCAGCTACCTACGCCCCGTATCGAGTGAGCCGTCGCAGGTGGCGCACAGTCAGCGAGGCTCCGTCGCCGTCGAACCAGCGGTGTGGCCGGGCGGCGGAGCATCAGGAGGTGGTAGGGGTGCCGGTGCCGATGGTCGCGTTCGGGTCGAGGACGACGTTCTGGCCGGAGGCCGCGAAAACGATCCGGTCTGCGGCCACGGTCGCCGAGATCAGGCGCATGTTGAACGGCAGGCCGGCGATCGGCACCCGCACCGTCAGCAGCTCGCTGACAGTCTGGCGCAGGGCCGGCGGCAGGGCGGCACCCACGGAGGCGGCCAGCTCCCGCGGCGTGAACGTCACCGCGGCCGGCGCCACACCGACGTCGGCCGTGCCCGCCACCGGGTAGGTGGTCCCCAGCACCGAGACGGACCCGGCGACCCGGATCGCGTCCCCCCGTGCGCCGACCGTGATCGCGGAACCCTGGCTTCGCAGGTAGGCGTTGATGTCGGCGAAGGTGAGCTCCACCTGGGCGTTCAGATGGTCCACGGGCACCCGTCGCACCTCGCCGCGCACGACGTCGCCGAGCGGCACCCGCGCGCCGGCGAGGTCCGCGTGCACCCGGTCGACGCGCACTCCCTGGGAGACCTGCCCCCGCACGTCGACCCGGACGTCGCGGTAGTTGCCGGCGACGACCTGGGTGAGGAACGGGAAGCCCCCGAGGGACACGCCCGGGCGGGAGGTCAGCCGGTCGGAGCGCTGGGCCTGGATGGCGATCTGGCCGGCCACGACATGCGCGGAGATCCTGTCCACGGCCACGAGCAGCCCCAGCAGGACGACCACGACGACGGCCGTGATCCGCAGCCCGCGACGGGATCCGTCGTTCATCCGGGCAGGTGCCGTCCGACCAGGTAGACCAGCGGCGCCGCGCAGGCGAGCGGCAGAACCGCGGCAAGCAGCACGCCCGGCAGCGTCGCCACCCCCGCGAGCACGCCGGCGGAGCTGCGGGCGCCGGCGGAGCCGGAGGGGCCGCCGGAGACCGTCGTGGAGTCCTCCGGGCGGGCACGCACGAGCGTGAGGTCGACCAGACCAGCGACCACCGCCCCGGCAGCGGCCGCGGCGAGCCCGGCGGCCGCCGTCAGACCGTCGGTGCCGAAACCTCCAAGACCCGCTCCGGCGCCGAGGGCGGCGAGCACCCCGAGCACGCCGGCGGGCACCTCCCCGAGGCCGGCCCAGCCGAGCAGCCGGGAGACGACGACGGCGGCGCCCGCGCCGAGCAGTCCGGCGATCACCGTCAGGTCAGCCGGGTTCGGGGTGTCGGGACCAGCCCGCAGGGCGAGGTAGCCGGTGGACAGCACCCCCAGGATGATCCCGCCGAGCCCGGTGACGAGTTCGGCGCTGACGCGCGTCGTGGCACTGACCCGCGACGTGGCGCTGACCGATGACGTGGCACCGACCGACGACGGCTCCGCGGTGGCCGTCGTCTCGTGAGCACGCAGCGTGACCGCGCGGCGCAGGCCGAGCTGGTAGAGGACGACGGCCGCGACGGCCGCGCCGGCGACACCGGCGGCCGAGCCGTAGGCGTGCCGATGAGAGACGAGCAGGACGACGTCGGCGAGCACCGACCACCCCGCGACCAGCGCGATGGTGCCGGGTGAGGAATGCAACGCCCGCCCCCAGGCCCAGGCGAGGGCCACCTGCTCGGCGGCGAGGACCACCGCGAGTGCCCAGGTGGCGAGGGCCGCGGCGGCGATCGCGAGGCCCGCGGCGACCACAGCGGCCACCGGCGCCCACCAGGAGCCGACACCTGGCGCGGCGTCCCCGGGCGGGGGTGTGCTGCCGGGCGGTCCCGGATCGCCTGCGCTCACACCCGCCATGCTGTCATGCCCGCGGCACCGCCCCCGCGCCGCACCGCACTACGCGGTCGATGGCCGACGATCAGCCGCCGGCGAAGGGCGGGAGGGCCTCGATGACGGCGCCGTCGGGCAGCAGGACCCGGGCCGGGTCCCGCCGGCCCACCGGCTGGTCGTCCACCAGGTAGGAGCAGCGCCGCAGCACCGCGGGCAGGGTTGCGCCGTGCCGGGCCGCGACGACTGTCAACAGTTCGGCCAGGGTGTGGGCCACGACCGTCTCCTCGGCCACGCCGGCGGCGTCGCGCGCCGCAGCCCAGTAGCGCACGGTGACCCTGGCCGCCGCCTGACCGCGGCCGGTCGCCGTCATGTGAGTCCCATCGTCATGTCAGCACCGCACCCCGCGAGTGACCTGAGCTCTGATCCGATGCGGTCCAGCAGGCCCGGGTTAAGCCCGGCCTCGGCGTGTCCGAACTCGGGCTCGATCCACAGCCGCGCCCGCTTCCCGGCGGCCGCGGCGAGTGCCCGCAGGTGTTCGAGGGTGAAATACCGGTCGCGGCATCCGTGAACGATCAGCAATGGCGTCGGCGCAATCGATCCGATGAGGTCAAGCGGAGAAGGAGGAATTGGCACGAAAGCGCGGGGATCGATGCGAACCCGTAACACTCCACGTGCCACCATCCGGCCGGTCCCGCGCTCGGCGAACCAGTGGATCCGCCACATGGGCCTCGTGTCACGCACGAACCAGCGGCTCGGCGCACTCACGCTGGCCACCGCGTCCGGCGGGTGGCGGAGGCGATGTCCGTGACAGAGCGTACCAGACTTCACCAACCCGGCATGGCGGATGACCGCGGCCGCGCCCATCGACCAGCCGATGACGACAACGCGCTGGTAGCCGAGCTGACGAGCGGCCCCGACGGCCGCATCGACGTCGAGGACCTCGCGATCACCGAACGTGCAGAGCCCGGTCGCTTGGCCATGTCCCCGAAGGTCCATGACCTGCACTCCGGCATATATCCTTAACGTGGACGAAACTCTCTGTAACGCAGGACGTGCCATAGTCCCGGAAAAGCCATGAACCACCACTACAGCCGGGTCTCGTGACCCTCCGTGAGGATTTTTGATCTTCGGATCGTGCCTCGTGGCCAGGATCTCAGAATCCGCGGTAAGTAGTAGCCCGTAGACGGTAGGAGCCGAGTGGGACACTCCGCTATCCTCCCCACATACCGGCCTTCGTTTCATGCCCATGACGGTCGTGAGACGCCCAGCGCCGGGGATCGAGTTACTCACCGGGTCGACGCTGCCCCACCACACACCAGCCTGGAGGAGTCGTCTTGAGCGTCGTCCTTTTGCTCACCAACGCCCCCGGTCCCTCCGCCGAGTCCTTTCCCTCCCTGGGCCTGCTGACCCACACGGTGCGGGTGGCACCACTGGAGGCAAGCGCGCTGCTGGATGCTCCCCCCGTCGACGTGATCGCCGTGGACGGCCGCCGGGAGCTCGTCATCGCCCGCGGGCTGTGCCGCCTGCTGCGCACCACCGGTCTGACGACTCCGCTGCTGGCGCTGGTCACCGAGGGCGGCCTGGCCGCGGTGTCCGCGGACTGGGGCGTCGACGACGTCGTGCTCGACTCCGCCGGCCCCGCCGAGGTCGAGGCCCGGTTGCGACTGGCCATCGGTCGGGTCGCTGCCGCCGGCGGCACCGCCGAGGCCGGTGTCATCCGGTCCGGCGACCTGTCGGTCGACGAGACGACCTACTCGGCGAAGCTGCGCGGCCGCCCCCTCGAGCTCACCTTCAAGGAGTTCGAGCTGCTCAAGTACCTGGCCCAGCACCCCGGCCGGGTCTTCACCCGGGCGCAGCTGCTCCAGGAGGTGTGGGGCTACGACTACTACGGCGGCACGCGGACGGTCGACGTCCACGTGCGTCGGCTGCGCGCGAAGCTCGGCCCCGAGCACGAGGCCATGATCGGTACGGTCCGGCACGTGGGGTACAAGTTCGTCGCCCCGCCGATCACCCCGCTGGCGGAGGGCCCCAGCGGCTCGGGCGGTCGGGTCGACCGCGAGGACGCGCGCACTCCCGAGCGGGTCTAGGTACGTCCCGGCGGCGGTGGCCGGCTGGGCGGTCGGGCGGCGAGGCGGTTCTCCCGCCGCCCGGCGTCTCCCCGCGCGACGGTCGTTCACCGAGCGGCGCGGGGTAACCGAGCGGCGCGGGGTAATTGTGCGGCGCCGCGGCGCCGCGGCGCCTACGGTCGTACTGTGACCTCCCTGATCTGGCAGTCCACGCTCAGCGGCACCGACGTCGACGGCATCGAGAGCCTGCTCGCGGCGGCCGAGCGGGTCGACGGAAGCGGGCCGATCTCCGAGGATGTCCGGTTGACCCTGCAGCCCGGCCTGCGCGTGGGTTCCGGACGCCATCTGCTCGCGGTGGGGACCGCCAGCGGCGGACCCACCGTCCACGGCGGGGCGGCGGCACCCGGCGGCTCGCGGGAGATCGTCGGCTACGCCCACCTCGGCGGGGACGGCGCCGGGCGGCAGGCCGAGGTCGTCGTCCATCCCACCCAGCGGCGCCATGGTGTCGGCCGGGCGTTGGCCGAGGCGCTGACACAGGCGGCCGGACCGCCCCCCGCGCAGCTCGACGTCTGGGCGCACGGAGATCTTCCGAGCGCGGCCGCGCTCGCCGACCGGCTCGGCTTCACCCGAGCGAGGGTGCTGTTCCAGCTGCGCCGTCCGCTCGACGCCGGCCCACCGCTGGCATCGCCCACGCTGCCGCCCGGCGTCGGCGTGCGGACCTTCGTCCCCGGTCAGGACGACGAGGGGTGGCTCGCGGTCAACGCCGCGGCCTTCGCCGACCATCCCGAACAGGGCCGATGGACGCGTACCGATCTGGCGCTGCGTCAGGCCGAGCCCTGGTTCGACCCGGCGGGATTCTTTGTCGCCGAACGCGAGGGCCGCATAGTCGGTTTCCACTGGACGAAGGTCCACGACGTGGACGCGACGCCGCCGCCCGCCGCGACAGGCGCACCGATCGGTCGGGGCGGCCCCATCGGCGAGGTCTACGTGGTCGGCGTGCTGCCGGGGGCGGGCGGGGCCGGCCTGGGCCGGGCGCTGACCCTCACGGGGCTGCGCCACCTGCAGGCGCGCGGTCTGGCGTCGGTGCTGCTCTACGTCGACGAGGACAACGAGCGGGCGGTGCGCATGTACACCGCCCTCGGCTTCACGGAATACGCCAGGGACGTCTCCTACCACTGGTCGGACCAGGCCGGTGATCGCGAGATCATCGGCTGATCTCCCGGCCACAGCGCCGGTCCCACAGCCGCGACACCGGACACGCGCTGGATCAGGCCCCGCGCCGGCTCGCGATGCCGGACGCGGCTGCCGGTCCACCGTGGTCGACGTCGATGACCGAGCTCAGGTTGGTGATGTTGAGCAGCCGATAGGTGTCCTCGTTGAGATTGCGCAGCGCGAGCCGGCCACCGGCCGAGCGCTGGCGCTGGTGCGCGAACAGGATCACCGCCAGCCCCTGCGAGTCCAGGAAGCTGACCTCCGCGAGGTCCACGATGATGTCCCGGACACCTGCCACCCGCGCGTCGAGCAGAGCTTCGCGCAGCGGGTCCAACGACGAGTAGTCGATGTCCCCCACCGGATGGACGACTATGGCATCACGACCGGTCACCTCGACCCGCACACGTGGTTCCATGGCTCCGTTGACGACCGGACGGCGTGGGCGCCGCGGGAGGCCGGTCGGGCTGCCTCTCACCACGCGTCGCGTCCCTGACGAGCGCGACGATGGCGGCCTACCCCGACCCCGTCCCTCCCACACCCGCCGGAATCCCACTGACAAGCGGCATTCCTCACAGCGGACCGACACGGATCCCACGGCCGCCGCTCCCCCTGACACCGCGGGCACCCGACGCCTCCTCTCGGCCGCCCCCTTCACCTCCCGCCTTCTCCCCGTCTCGCGGGATGGGATCACACGTCCTCGGATGAGAGCGTCGGCCCATGGACACCAACCCGCCCTGGACCCGCGGTGGCGCCGCTCCCCCGGACGTCGTCACCTTTCTCTGCAGTGCCGACGGCGCGACCGTCTCGGTCGGCGCGCAGCCCGCGACGGAGGCGGGGACTGCCGACCCGCCGCTTGTGGTGCTGCGCGTCTGTTCCTCCGGCACCGCTCCGGCCGTACTGCGGCTGCTGCCCGAGGAGGCACGGCGGCTCGCCGCGCTGCTCACCTCCGCCGCCGATGGCCCGCCGGCCCGCTCCACGCACCCAGCCGGTGCCAGGCTCGGCGCGGCGGGCTCGCCGCCCGTGCCACACACGCAGTACGCCCTGACGGTGCCGGAGGGGTGCCCGGTGGCGGAGCTGCGGCAGCTTCTGGCGCCGCTGCCCCCCGGGGCACGTCTGGTCGATTTCTCCTCCGACACCGACGTCCTGCTCGTCTTCGCGACGGGCGACCCGCGGTGGTCGTCCCGACCGCAGCCGCAGCCGCAGCCGCAGCGATGAGGCAACCGGCCGTGGCGCCGCCTACCCGCGCACCGCCTCGATCGCTGAGATGACGGCCAGGACGACGAAGGCCGCCGCCGCGATCCGGGTGATCATTGAGATCGGAATCAGCCGCAGCAGTCCGCGCCCGCCGGCGATCGCGAGTCCGGCAACGGTCCACAGAGCCAGCACCGCGCCCAGCCAGACCGCCACGGGTGCGTGGAAGCGGGCGGCCAGGTTCGCCGTGGAAATCTGGGTGAGGTCACCGAGCTCGGCAAGGAAGACCACGCCGAAGGATGTGGCAGCCACCCGCCAGAAGGCGGGCGCGGTGGCCGTGCCGCCGCGCGGGGACGGCTCGCCGGCGCCGCCCGCCCCTGGGGAGTCCAGCGTCGTGACCGCCTCCGCGGCCGCTTCGGCCGGCTCCTCGTCTCCATGACCCTCCCGGAGGACGAGCACGGCGCCAACGGCGAACAGCACCGCCGCGATGGCGTCCACGAGCCTGCTCGGCAGCAGGGAGAATGCGCTGCCGGCGGCCACCGCCACGGTGACGTGCACGGCGAACGCCGCAGCCACGCCCACCCAGACATACAAGGGCCGGAAGCGGCTCCCGAGCACCAGGCTCGCGACCATCGTCTTGTCGGGAAGCTCGGCGAGAAAGATGACGCCGAAGGTGACCAGTGCCGCGGTGATGCTCACGCCGGAACCTCTCCATGGGGCCGGGTCGTGAGCGGGGACGCGCCTTCGACCCGGCATGCCTGCCGTGTCGAAGGTCTCGCCCACCTGGCCGCGACGGCCGGGCCCGTACGCCGGGCGCTCGGCGGGCCGACCCCGCATGGGCTGGTCCGCTGGGCGCCAGTATGTCGACGCACGGTGCCGCTCGAAGCCGGCGACGGACGACCCTCGGCCGACGCACCTGGCTCGACCCGGCCGCACGCCGACGCTGCTGCGCACGGCGGGGCTACTCCCCTTCGGGGAGAGAGGTTACCCGACCGGCGGATGGCGCGCGTCACGACGGAGCGCCGCGACCTGGACATTTCGCGAGGACACGGGGAGACACGTTTTCGGGACGACAACCGACGTGGACATCACGGATTGCGTCACTAAATTTACGTGAAGTGATGGACGACCAGGCTCCGCTGCCACCCGACGGCGTTGACGATCCGGTTCCGGCGCCGGTGGCGCTCGCCCGCGCCGCGACCGGGCTGCGCCCGGTGATCAATGCCACCGGCGTGCTGGTGCACGGCGCGCTCGGCCGGGCACCGCTGTCCGCGGCCGCCCGCGCCGCCGTGGATCTGGCCGCCGGTACGACCGACCTGGAACTCGATCTGCAGACCGGTCGGGGTGACCGCCGGGGGCGGACCGCCCTCGCCGCCCTGGCGGCCGCGGTGCCGGCGGCGGCCGCGGTTCATGTGGTGAACAACAACGCCGCGTGCCTGCTGCTGGTCGCGGGGGCGCTCGCCGGCCGGCGCGAGGTGGTGGTCAGCCGGGGCGAGCTGCTGGAGACCGCCGACGGGTTCCGCCTGCCGGATCTGCTGGTCGCGGCGGGAGCCCGACTGCGCGAGGTTGGCACGACCAACCACACGACGCTCGGCGACTATGCCGACGCCATCGGCCCCGACACCGGCTTCGTGCTGCGCGTGCATCCCGCCGGCTATCGAATCGTGGGCTTTGCCGACCGCCCCGCCATCGGCGACCTCGCCGCGTTGTGCGCCGACTTCGCGGTCCCCCTCGTCGGGGACTGCGGCTCCGGTCTGCTCGCGCCCGAGCCGCTGCTCCCCTGCGAGCCGGATGTGACGAGCTGGCTCGCGGCCGGGGTCGGTGTGGTCACCGCCAGCGGCGACAAGCTGCTTGGCGGCCCCCAGTGTGGCCTGCTGTTCGGTCGCGCCGACCTCATCGACCGCCTCCGGCGGCACCCGATGTCACGCGCGCTGCGCGCCGGCAAGCTCACCCTCGCCGCGCTGGAGGCGACCCTGCGCCAGGGCGAACCGCCGGTGCGACGCGCGCTGCGAGCCCATCCGGAGCGGCTGTCCGCCCGGGCCGAGACGCTCGCGGCCTGGCTGCGTCACGCCGGGATCGCCGCCTCCGCCGTAACCGGGCGGGCGTTCGTGGACGACGCCGCCGGGGCCGCCATTCACCGCCCGGGCACCGAGGCCGGCTACCGGCCGGTGATTCCATCGGTGGGGGCCGAGCTCCCGAGCGCGGCCGTGGCGCTCGACGCGGCCGTGGCGGCCCCGCTGCGCCACGGGGAACCGGCCGTTCTCGGCCGGGTCGAGCACGGCTGCTGCCTGCTTGACCTGCGCACGGTCCCGCCGGAGCTCGATCCCGTCCTTGCCGCCGCCGTCCTCGCCGCGGCCACCACCGCCGGCGCCTCCGGCCTCACCGATCCACCGACCTCCCCGGGCGGCACCACGACGACCCGCGTCCTGCAACCGCACGCCTCGGACCGAACCACCTCACCGCCCGCCGGGCCCGGCCGGACGGCTCCGAGCGAACCGGCGCCACCCGTGCGGGGAACCACCCCGCACGCGAACGAACCACCCTCGGCGCGATCGCGTCCGGCACAGCCGCGGCCGGTCGGGGACGCCCTGGCCAGGCCGCGGGAGCCCATGCCGGACCCGGGCGGCGGAGTACTTGCCGCCGTCGCGACGGTCATCGTGCATCCCACGGACACCGTGGCCTCCCAGCAGGCCACAGCCTCCCAGCAGGCCGTTCCCCATGCCGACGCGCTGTGCACCGCCGAGACCCTCCAGACCCGCCGCTTCGCCGTTGACACGATCAGCGTCCGTGGCGACGTCGGTGACCTGGAGACGGCGGAGATGGACACCGTCGAGTCCGCGACGATCCCGCCGCCGTCCGCGCCGGGCCCGGGCTCCCCGTGACCGGTTCCCGGCTCGGAGAGCATCCTGTGGTCTCCGACGCGGCCCGCCGGCTCGGGGCGGCGGCCGCGGGCTCGGTGCTGCTCTGCTACGGGCTGGTCCATCTGCTGATCTGGCCAGGCGCGCCCACCGGCACGCCGGGTGAGCGCTACCGCTGGGACGGCACTACCGGCGTGCTGGGCTGGATGCCCGCTCCCGGGGTCTGGACGACCGGCGGGATCCTGCTCGCCACGACCGTGCTCGGCCACGCGTGCGGCGCGGCCGGCCTCGCCGGTGTCCCCGTGCTCCGCCGGTTCCGGCTCGCCGCCATCGGCGCGGGCGCCGCCGGATCGCTCGGCCTGTACGCGGTGACCTGGCCGGGACTCGAGCCGTCACCGACGGACTTCAGCGCCGGGCCGGTCATCAGCGGCCTGCTGCTGACCTGTGTGCTGGCGACGGTATGCGCGCGGCGCTTCCCGCCCCCGGCGGGCGGCGATCATCCAACCCGGGGCCGGCGCTGACCGCCCGGTATCCGTTCAGAGGCCGGTGCGCCGCATGATGATCACCCCAGCGCGCCCAGTTCGCGGGCCAGGTTGAGCCGGGCCGCCGGCTCCCAGGCACGGCGCGCCCAGGCGGTCGCGTAGAGCGGGCCGTCCAGCAGCCGGCGCAGGACCGCGCCCCGCCCCTGCCGCCAGACCTCGTCGTCGAGGCCACCGTACCCGCGGCGCACCCGGCGGACGTACTGGTCGTAGGCAGCCGGATGCCTCGACAGGATCCGCAGGTCAGCGTCGTTGACGAACGCCTCGTCGGGCTGGCGTGAGCGATGTGAGGCGGTGGCGAGCACCAGGCGGGCCACCACCTCACCGATGCTGGCGGGGCATCCCAGCACACCCGCGCCAGCGGGGAACGCGGGACGACCGCGTCTGCCGCGCTGGCGGCGCTCACGTTCCCTCTCCCACCACACGCCCCTCCCCACGTCCATGACCTGGCATACGTGCCCGGTTCCATGAATGATCGACGCGACGCCGACGGGTGCCACGCCGGCAACGGCGAGACCACGGCGACGGTCCGCGCCACAGGCCGGACAGACGCCTCCACCTGATATCAGAGGCGCTCACCCATCCCGCCACCGCCCGGAGCGACTGACCCCGGCTTCCGGCGCCGCTCCGGCCTACCCCCTCCTTGCCCACGTCGAACATGCGTGCGAGTGTTGGGCGGTGGAAGTGCAGATCGTGATCGACGGGCAGCCGTATCCGCTGCCGGCGGGGACCGATCCCGAAGAGCTGCGCCGGCGGGTCGCCCAGGCGATCTTCCGGTGCGAGGTCGAGCAGCTCCACCTTGCCGACGGGCGAACGATGCTGGTCAACTGGCGATCCGTCCGCCTGGTGGAGATCCGTCAGACCACCGGCGACAAGCGGCGGGGCGCCCTCGGAGGTGCCCGGGACAAAACGGACCTAGATTAACCAAATCAAGCATTAACGCTCTATGCCACGAAAAAAGAAGACCATGACAATTTCGGACACCTGCTGACCCAATGGCGTTGATCTGGCGTTTATCCTGACCGCTCCCGATAGAGATGATTAGGTGTTAATCGCTTACCGGTTGCGGTTATTGTGATCTTATGGGGGCGCGCGAGCGCGGCCGGTTCCACGTCGGGAGTAAGCCATCTGGGGGTCTCGCATGAGCGGATATGACTATTCAGTCGCGATCCTGGGGAGCGGCATTGCCGGATCGACGCTGGCCAACATCCTCGCCCGGCACGGGCACAGCGTGGTCCTGATTGACAGCGGCAGCCACCCACGCTTCGCCCTCGGCGAGTCCACGATCGGAGAGACGACCTACCTGCTGAAGCTGCTGGCCGAGCGGTTCGACGTACCGGAGCTGGCCCACGTGAGCAGCTTCGAGGGAGTGCGCTCACACGTCACCTCCGCCTGCGGCGTCAAGCGCAACTTCGGTTTCGTCTACCACCGCGAAGGTCACATCCAGAACCCCGAAGAAGTCACCCAGTGCAACGTCTCCGAGTTCCCGAACGGGCCGGAGATGCACATGCACCGCCAGGACATCGACTCCTATCTCTTCTACACCGCTGTCCGCTACGGAGCGGAGCCACGGCAGCGGACCTGGGTCGAGAAGGTGGACTTCGAGAGCGACGCGGCGGTGCTGACGACGCGCTCCGGAGAGACGCTTCGGGTCAGGTACGTCGTCGATGCGTCCGGACGCAACTCCGTGCTCGCGTCCACGTTCACGCTGCGCGAGGACCCCTGCCGGTTCCGGACGAGTTCCCGCACACTGTTCACCCACATGGTCGGCGTCACCCCGTTCGACGAGGTCACCGTCCCGAGCGGGCAGCCGTCCCAGTGGCATCAGGGCACTCTGCACCACATCTTCGACGGTGGCTGGCTGTGGGTGATCCCGTTCGACAACCACACCCGGGCCACCAACCCGCTGTGCTCTGTCGGGCTCAACCTCGATACCCGGCGATTCCCCAAGGAGCCCGGCCGCTCCGCCGACCAGGAATGGGCCGGCTTTCTCGACCGTTTCCCCAGTGTGGCCCGGCAGTTCGCGGGCGCGCGGCCCGCCTGGGACTGGGTGTCGACGGGGCGTACCCAGTACTCCAGCACACGGACGGTCGGTGATCGCTGGGCGATGATGAGCCACGCGGCCGGCGCGATCGACGCGCTGTTCTCCCGCGGCATGGCCAACACGATGCAGGTGATCTACGCCTTCACCCCGACGCTGCTGGCCGCGCTCGACGACGACGACTTCTCCGCCGACCGGTTCGGCCACATCGATACCCTCAACCAGACCATCCTCGACGTCAACGACAAGCTCGTGCACGGTTCGTACGTCTCGTTCCGCGACTTCGACCTGTGGCGGGCGTGGTCGAAGGTCTGGTTCATGGGCTGGAACATGGGCATCGCGCGGATTCTCGGCACCTACTTCGGCTACAAGGAGCGGGGCGACCGCGAGCTGTTCGACCAGCTCCTGGACGCGCCGCATCCCGGCACCTTCTGCCCGGACCTCCCGGAGTTCCAGCCGTTGTTCGCCTCGCTGAGCGCGGTGATGGTCGACGTCGAGGAGGGCCGGCTCCCCGCGGCGGACGCGGTCGGGCGCCTCGCCGGGCTGCTCGGCGGCGCGGAGTTCCTGCCGGCGCCGCTGTCCCTGGGCGACGTGCTGCGCCGCTGGCACGACGGCTCCTTCGAGGCGCAGCGGCGCATGTACGAGTGGGGCCGGACCAGCTCGCCCCAGCCGATGCGGCGCTGGTACGACTACGACCTCGACGACCTGCTGACCCGCAGTGGTGGGGTGGGCGAGCGGGTGGCTTTCTGAGCGCGCGCGCCCGGCCGCGATGCGCCGTATTCTGACCGCGACACCCACTTCTGACACCAGCATCGGTGCGGAAATCGGCCTCGAGGGAGCAGCCATGTTCCATACCGCCCTCCGTCCCTGCCCGCCGCGGCCGCATCCGGCGCGGTCGCGGCTCTGGGCCTGCCCATCAGCGGGCTCTACGCGGATGGAGGGCTGACGTGGCTGGGCCGGCCGTCGGCACGCCGGCGCCGGAGCTCACCCTGCCGGGTCTCGTACTGGCGGACGGCGAGCGCCGCGACAGCGAGTACTCGCTGTCAGGCGAGCGAGGCCATCCTGTCGTCCTGGCCTTCTACCCGGGCGACAACACACCGGTCTGCACCCGACAGATGTGCTCCTATGCCGAGGGCATCGAGGTGTTCCGCGACCTCGGAGTCCCGGTCTGGGGGATCAGCCCGCAGGGCCTGGACAGCCATGAGGACTTCGCCCGCCGCCACGGCCTGGGCTTTCCCCTGCTGGCCGACACGGAGCGCACGGCCGTCAGGGCGTACGGCATCGGGATGCCCGGGCTCGGCCTGCGCCGCTCGGTCTTCCTCGTCGACGCGCAGGGTGTCCTGCGCTGGAAGCAGGTAGGCCTCCTCGGGATGCGGTACTCCGACGTGGCCACGATCGCCGAACAGGTCAACCGGCTCTGACCGTCGCGCCGGCTGCCCGTGCCCACCATCACGGCGCGGGCAGTCGGGCGGCGCCCGGCGCCCAGAACGGACGAGGCGCCGGGACTCGGGCCACCGTGGTCTCCACCTCGCCGAACCGCCCGGTGCCCGACGCCCAGTCGGCGCGGGCGACGTCGATCTCGTCGCGGGAGCGCGCGACGAAGTTCCACCACATGAACAGCCGCTCGGGAAACGGCTCCCCACCCAGCAGCATGGCCCGCGCGCGGCCAGTACGATCGGCAGCTCCTCCCGGCCGGGCAGGGTCGGCGCGGGACGGGGATGGTGGCGCCCGGTGGACGGCGGACTCGCCGGGCGGACCGCCTCAGGCGTCCCGGTGGACGGTGTCCGGCCCGAAGGCCGGCACGCACACGGAGATGTAGTCGGCCCCGTCGGGTCCCGGAGTGCTGTATCGCACCCAGGCACCGGCGGCGGTGTGCACCGCCTGGCCAGCCGCGACATCGATCGCCCCGCCCTCGTGCTCCACCAGGACGGCACCCCGCAGGACGATCGTGTACTCGTCGAACTCGGGACGCTGGCCCGGCTCCGCCCAGCCGCCCGGGCTCGACATGTGCGCGATGCTCAGGCCCGGGGTACCCGTGTTCACCGCGCCCACATACTCGCGAATGATTTTGGGCAGGTTCCCCGCCGCCTCGACGACGGTCGGCTTCTCGATGAAAGTCGGCATGACAGCCATCATCGCCGCTCGCCGACATCGCGGCAGGGAGACAACGCCCCGCCGGGTGTCGGCCACGAGGGGCGGCGATACGATCGGCAAAACATCCCCCGATGCCGGTGGGACCTGGAGGGGGCGTCGTGACGGCGGAATCGGTGTTTTTTACCCGGGCTCGCGAGCAGGCGGGCGCCGACCCGGCCGCCGAGCGGGCGCCGGGCCGGCGATTCCCACTGGCGGAACCGGGCGCGGGTTTCGCCGCGGTTGATTCGATGCTGGCCCGCCTGACCTTTCACCACTTCGGCATCGTCGTCGCCGATCTCGAGCCGGCCCGCGAGTTTTACACCGTCGCGCTGGGCGTCGACGCCTGGCAGGTGCTGGAACAGTCCGGCCCCGCGCTGTGGCGCGGCCGGCTTATCGCGCTCGACGGCACCCGGGTGGCCGTTGGTCGGCTCGGCATGGGGCACGTCCTGCTGGTCGAGCCGGGATGCCAGCCATCGCTGGCCCGGGAGATGCTCGACCGCCGGGGCGAAGGACTGTTCGCCGTCGGCTACCTGGTTGACGATCTCGGTGACATGCTTCGCGGCATCGGCCGGGGCGGGACGGTGGTCGAGCAGGTCCGGCCCGATCGGGGCGATCCTCACGAGGCGTATCTCGACGGTGGCTCGGGCGTGCTGGTCACGCTGCTGCAACAGGGCGCGCCCTGGCCCGCCCGGCACGCGACCGCCTGACCTGGGGCATCACCCGGCCTGGGGCATCACCCGGCCTGGGGCATCATCGTAGCTGGGCCGTCGCCCCGGACCACGGGATCACTTGTGCCCGGCGCGATGCAAATGTCATCATGAATAGGAGGCCGCCCCGCACCCCCCGAGCTGGGCGGCCTCACCTGTGCTCGCGCCCGCTGTGCGGCCCGTGGCCGGTCAGGTCGCCAGGACGACGACCGTCAGGGTGATGCCGATCAGCGTGGTCGCGATCGCGACGAAGGTGGCCACCTTGCCGCGTCCGCTACCCCTGCGCCAGGCCAGCGCGCCACAGCCGATCGCGATCAGCCCGGAAAGCGGGAAGAACAGTCCGACAACGGCGAACGTGAAGGCAAGAATCCACAACGAGCGCGCGTCCGGCAGTTCGTCGCCGGCCGTCTGGGGGGTGCCCACCGGCACGTCCGCACGCTCATCATCCGGATACGGAGCATGCGGCAGGTCACCAGCACCCTGGGCCGCCGGCCCGGCCGGTTCCGATCCGCCCGTTACTGCCGCCGAGCCCGCCGTGCCGGAAGCCGCCGCCGTGGCTTCGGCCACGTCTGCCGGCCCGGCCGACGGCCTTCCGGACGCCCTCGCCGAGGCCGTGGTCGACGACGACCCGGAATCGGCACCGGGGGCGGCGGTCGGCTTGGTCATCACGGACTCCTCAGTAGACGAACTACCAGTCTTACCGGTCGTTCCCGATGCAGCGTCCGACCCGGGCAGCGACCTGTTCTCGTCGAGCCTGACTCAGATCCCCGGCGATGTCTCGGCCACCACGCCATAAGCGGACATTCCGAACGCCACAGTCACCGGAAGGCGCCACCCGACATGACCCTCGTCACCCGGATCGGCGCCCAGCCACTGCCACCGGTGGGAACCGACCGGGTCGGATGCCCCGCCTGGTACAGGGCCGGCAGGCCCCGGCAGACTGGACTTCCGAGATAGATGATCTCCACCGAGATGACCTCTAACGACGAGATGACCTCTGACGAAAGGATGGCGGGCGATGCCGACTGTGGGGCAGCCGCTCAGCTTGATCGAGAACCTCGGCCCGGACCGCCGCCGTGTCCGCGTCGAGCTCGGCACGCGTAGCTACCCGGTCGACATCGGCCCGGGGGTGCGCGAGACCCTGCCGGAGGCGGTCGCCCGGACCGGGGCGCGGCGCGCGGTCATCGTCTCCGCCCGCCCGCTCGAGACCGTCCCGGACCCGGGGGTGCCGGCGCTGCGGCTGCCCGCCCACGACGGCGAGGCGGACAAGACGCTGGCGAACGTCGAGGCGCTGTGTTCCCGGTTCACGGAGTTCGGGCTCACCCGGTCCGACGTCGTCGTCTCCTGTGGCGGCGGTACGACGACCGACGTGGTCGGGCTCGCGGCCGCGCTCTACCACCGCGGCGTCGCCGTCATCCACCTGCCGACATCCCTGCTGGCCCAGGTGGACGCGAGCGTCGGCGGGAAGACCGCGGTGAACCTGCCTGCCGGCAAGAACCTCGTCGGGGCCTACTGGCAGCCGAGCGCCGTGCTGTGCGACACCGACCTGCTGGCGACGCTGCCACGGCGGGAATGGGTGAACGGGTACGGGGAGATCGCCCGGGCGCACTTCATCGGCGCCCCGGACCTGCTCGGCCGCCCGGTCACCGAGCAGATCGCGGCGAGTGTCGCGCTCAAGGCCGCCGTCGTCGCCCGCGACGAACGGGACTCGAGCCTTCGCCACATCCTCAACTACGGGCACACCCTGGGCCACGCACTGGAGCGGGTCACCGACTACGCGATGCGCCACGGTGAGGCGGTCGCCGTCGGCACCGTGTTCGCTGGCCGACTCGCGGGCGCCCTCGGCCGGATCGGGCCGGAGCGGGTCGCCGAGCATCTCGACGTCGTCCGGGGTTACGGGCTGCCCTCGGGTCTTCCGGTCGGTGTCCGGGCCGCCGACCTGGTCGCCGTGATGCGACTGGACAAGAAGTCGACGAACACCGGGCTGACGTTCGTCCTCGATGGCACGGACGGCCCCGATCTCGTCGCCGACGTGGACGAGCGGACTGTGCTGGAGACCCTCGCCGGGATGCCGCGACAGGAGGCGGCGTGACCGCGCTCCCCCTCACGGCCCCGGCAATCCCGATCAGTGGCGCCACCCGCCTGTACGCCGTGATCGGCGACCCGGTCACGCAGGTGCAGGCACCCGCGCTGCTCAACCCGCTGTTCACGCGGCTGGCGCTGGACGCCGTGCTGGTCCCGGTGCACGCCCGCTCGGACCGGTTCGCGGGCGTCCTGCAGGGCCTCGAGGCGATCGGAAACCTCGACGGCGTGCTCGTCACGATCCCGCACAAGGTGGCGGCGGCGGAGCTGGCCCGCGAGCGCAGCGCCGCCGCGCGGATCAGCGGCAGCGCCAACGTGCTGCGCCGGGCCGCCGGCGGCGGGTGGTACGCGGACAACTTCGACGGCGCCGGCTTCGTGCGGGGTCTTGCCGCCGCCGGGTACCCGGCGCGCGACGCCCGGGTCGCGCTGATGGGTGCCGGCGGTGCCGGCAGCGCCATCGCGGTCGCACTGCTCGACGCCGGCTGTGCCCGGCTGGCCGTCTACGACCCGGACCAGGCAAAGTGCGCGGACCTCGTTGCTCGGCTGGAGGCGTACCAGCCGGGGCGTGCCGTCGCCGCCGCCAGGCCGGCGCTGCGGGAGGCGACGCTCGCGGTCAACGCGACGCCGCTCGGCCTGCGCCCCGATGACCCGCTGCCGTTCCCCCCTGAGGCGCTGCCCGCCGGCTGTGTGGTCGCGGACATCATCATGAAGCCCGCACGCACCCGGCTGCTGGCCACCGCTGCCGCCCTCGGGCTGCCCACCCATCCCGGCATCCACATGCTTGCCGAGCAGCTCGACCTGTACCGCTCGTTCTTCGGCCTCACCGCGGCACAGCACGAGCACGCCTGACGACCAGCCGCGAGAGGACCTTCCTTATGCCGTCCACCAGCACCCGCGTCTCCGCGCCGACCACCCGCGCCGACGCCGGCGCGGCCGTTGCCCCCGCTTCGGTCGCCGGGGTGCTCGGCATCGACATCGGCGGTACCAAGGTGGCGCTGCGGATCGAGCCCGCGGCGACGGGGACCGCCGCACCGGTCGAGGCGACGTTCCAGTGGCAGCGGGCGGTACCCGCCCTGCGGGACGTCGATGACCTGGCCACGCAGGTCGGCGCCCTGCTGTCCCGCTGGGCAGGTCCGGTGGGTGCCGTCGGCGTCGCGATGCCGGGCACCGTCGACGCGGCGGGCCTGGTGACGACCTGGCCCGGGCGGCCGAGCTGGACCGGCCTGGCGTTCGTCGACATGCTGCGCGCTCTGGTGCCGGGGGCTGCGGTCGCGCACGCCGACGACGGCGACGTCGCGGCGCTCGCGGAGGCGGCGGCGGCCGGCCGCTCGGACATCGTGTACATCGGCGTCGGCACCGGGATCGGCGGTGGCATCGTGCTGGGCGGGCGGCCCTGCCCTGGACCGGCCCGCGGCTCTGCCGAGGTGGGTCACATGGTCATCGCCATGGACGGTCCGCCGTGCACCTGTGGCCGCCGCGGCTGCGTGCAGGCCCTCGCCTGCGGCCCTGCCACGCTGCGCCGCGCCATCCTCCATCGGGACGCCGACACCACTGCCACCGCCGACGGCGACGTGGGCTTCGCGGAGCTGCGCGCGTCCTGGCTTGATGGGAGGGACTGGGCCGTGCGCGCGGTGCGCGAGAGCGCTGCGGCCGTCGCCGTCGCCGTCACCGGTCTCGCGGAGTTGCTCCATCCGGACCTGGCCGTGGTCGGCGGCGGGTTCGCCGACGGACTGCCCGGATTCACCGATGCCGTGGCCGAGCACACCCAGGCGCTGGGGCGACCTGGCCATCCGCCGGTACCGGTGCAGGCAGCCGTCCTCGGCGGACTGTCGTCCCTCGCCGGGGCGATCCTGCTCGGCCGGCAGGCAGGCGAGGGTACCGAGGCCGCCGATCGATGACGGAGGCCACCGATCGGCCGCTCGACCGATCAGCCGCTCACGTCAGTCGCCGGGTGCCAGGACCACCGCTGCCGGCGGCGGCACCGGGGAACCATCGGTGCGCGCCGCCGGAACCTCGGGCGCGGCGGCCAGCGCCGACTCACCGAGAAGCGCCAGCAGATCCGCCGGATGACGCAGGATGGCATCCGGCCCGGCCGCGGTCAGCTCGACGCCGTCCGTCTCGCCCCACAGCGCCGCGACGGCCATCACACCCGCGCCGCGGGCACTGTCGAGGTCCGCGACCGCGTCACCGATCATCATCGCCTCGCCGGGAGCCGTCCCGAGCAGGTCGAGCGCCCGCAGCACGATGTCCGGCGCCGGCTTCGGCCGCGGGATCTCGTCGGAGCCGATGACATGATCGAACAGGCCCAGTACACCGAGCACGTCGAGCAGATGGCGGGCCCGGGGGCCGGCCTTCCCGGTGGCGACCGCGAGCCCATAGCCCCGTCCGCGCAGCGTGCGCAGCATCTCCGCGACACCGTCGAAGAGCACGACCTCGCCGGCGAGCCGGTAGCTCTCCCGGACGAACGGCTCCTCCATCGCCAGCGGCAGATCCATGATCCGCATGATGTCGGGGAAATAGCGGCCGAGGTGGCGGTTGTACTCCTCGAACGGCGGCTCTCCCGGGCCGACGACCTCGGCGTAGGCGATCGTGAAGGCCTGGCGCATGACGCCGAAGCTGTCCACGAGCACGCCGTCGAGATCGAAGATCACCGACTGCCGTCGAATGCCGCCGGCCGCGACCAGGCGCGCCTCGACGGTGTCGGTCGCGCCGAACCCACCCGCCGCACGCATGCCGTCAGGTTCCGTACCCATATGCCCCTCCGGGCTGAACGTGCAGGAATCGGTGGCTTGTCGGCGGGGCGTCATCGGCCCGCGGGAACGAGGGTGCGCGGCGCCGCCCGGTGCGAGCGCGCCGAGTCGTAGAGCCGTTCGATCGCGGCGATCGTCGGCCGGACCTCGGCGATCGCGCGGCCCCGGAAGGCCGGGTCGGCGAGCATCGCGGGCAGTTCATCGAGCTGCCGGCGGTACTCGGTGCCGATCGGTTCCTCGGGCAGTGGCACCGCGGTGGATTCACCCGTGCGGGTGACGGTGAGGACCGACCGGTCCTGCCGGTTCGGACCGAACCCGAACGTGCAGGTCAGCGACGCCGTTCCAGCGGAGCCCTCGACGCGCACCGCGGTGAGGTCGCGGGCCTCGTGGGAGGCCCAGCTCGCCCGGAGCGCGACCGAGGTGCCATCCTCGGTGACAAGGAAGCCGCGGGCCGTGTCCTCCACATCACCACCCGCGCGGCCAGGACCGCTCCCGGCCTGCGTCACGTCGCCCTCGCCGTCCCCGTCATGGCGCCAGGACGCGGCCCAGGCACCATCACTGACGAAGTCGTCCGACGTGGTGCCGACGACCTGGTGGAACCAGACGCTGCCGAGCAGCGGGGCGAGCGTGTCCAGCAGATGCCAGCCAAGGTCGACCAGCGCGCCGCCGCCGGACTGCTCCCGGCGGGTGAACCAGCCTCCGGCGTCGGGGATGCCGCGGGCACGCACCCAGGCAAGGTCGACATGGCGGATCGCGCCGAGCCCCGCCGCGACCTCGTAGAGGCGGCTGACATCCGCGCGGTACCGCGCGGCGCTGCCGGCCAGCAGGGTGACGTCACCCGCTCGCTCCGCGGCGGCCAGCCGGTCTGCCTCCGCCGAGCTCAGGCAGACCGGCTTCTCCAGGAAGACGGGGACGCCCGCGCGGAGCAGCCGCTCGGCGATGTCGGCATGACGGTGGTTGGGCACGGCCACAACGGCGAGGTCGGGCCGGTCCGCGCCGAGGTCGGAGACGTCGGCGGCCACCCGCAGGCCCGGGACCTCGGCGGCGACGGCAGCCCGGGCTGCGGGATCGGGATCCACAGCCGCGGTCACCGTGAAGCGGGGATGGTCACGCAGCCGGGGCAGCCAGATCGATCGCCCAGCCCAGCCCAGCCCGACAACGGCGACCCGAACCGCTGCCGGCTCGGCCAGGTCCCCCGTCGCCCCCTGCCCGTCCACGGACTCCGGGCCACCGCCCGTCACAGGGCCGCCCGTCACAGGGCCGCCATGGTGTCGGCCACGACGGCCGCGACCTCGCGCATCTGCTCCTCGGTGCCCAGCAGGGTGCGGTGGTGCAGCCAGATGCCATCGGCGCTGAGCGCCTCGGTGTTCGGGCAGCGTCGGGCGATGTCGTCGACCGTCTCGTCGGGGGCGCCGGTCTCCCAGAACCCGTTGGACCGGTAGATCGCGCGGAACGCGGCGAACGCGGGCAGGCCGCGCTCGAGCAGGGCGTCCACCAGCGCGTTACGGCGCTCCTCACCGAAGCCGGGAGCCCGGAACATCGCCATGTAGTGCGGGTTGCGGTCACACCGCTCGTCGCGCCCCTGCGGAACGACACCCGGGATGGCGGCGAGCGCCTCGGCCAGCACCGGCCAGCGCTGCTCGCGGGTGTCGATCTGGCCGGCGAGGCGGCCGAGCTGCGCCCGCAGGACGGAGGCGGAGAACTCGTTGAGCCGGAAGTTCGATCCGGAGGTCTGGTGGAAGTAACGCCGGTCCGTGCGGGGACGGCCACAGCTGTGGCGCAGGAACGCGGCCTCGTGCAGCTCGGCGTCCGGGAAGGTGACGGCGCCGCCCTCGCCGGCGGTCATGAGCTTGCCGTTCTGGAAGCTGAACGCCGCCACGGAGCCGAGCTCGCCGACCTTGCGGCCCTGCCACTGGGCGCCGTGCGCGTGCGCGGCGTCCTGGATCAGCGGGATGCCGGTATCCGCCGACAGCTTGGCCAGCGCGTCCATGTCGGCAATCTGACCGGCCATGTGCACCGGCATGATCGCCTTGGTGCGGGGCGTCACGGCGGCGGCGGCCGCGGCGGGATCGAGGCAGTAGGTGTCGAGATCGACGTCCACCGGCACGGCCACGGCGCCGAGACGCTGCGCGGCCTGGGATGACGAGATGAAGGTGAACGCCGGGACGATGACCTCCGTGCCCGGACCGACACCGAGGACCTGCAGGGCCAGCTCGAGGGCGTGAGTGCCGTTCGTGACGGCCAGAGCGTAGTCGGCGCCGTGATAGGCGGCGAATTCGCGCTCGAAGCTGTCCACCTCGCTGCCGCCCATACGCCACCACTGGCCCTGCTCCAGGGCCCGGATCAGACCGTTGCGCTCCTCGTCGGAGTACTGCGGCCAGGCCGGCAGCTCCGGTGCGTGTCGCACTTCACCGCTCATGGTCCCCACCCTTTTCTTACGTGACGATAGGTTCGCGTAAGGATCCCGGCCGTCGACGGTCCATTACCGTAGGTTGCCGCTGAAATCCGCACGAGTAGGTGCGCGACGGACGGTACCCCAGCACCCTGAGACGGCCTGCCGTCACCTGGACCGGATCACACGACGAACAACAGTGCACCAATGTGCTCACTATTACCATCCTGCCGAGGCACACCCACGCTGCGCCTTCACGGCCCACCGCCCGACACCGACCCCCAGCATAACTGGGATATTGTGCCCCACAGCGCACCGGCCGACCCAGGCCGGGGGTAACAGCGATGATGAGGTCCGGTGAGCACGCTCCTTCTCCTGAACGGCCCGAACCTGGGCATACTAGGCCGCCGCCAGCCGGAGGTCTACGGCACCGCCACCCTCGCGGACATCGAATCCGCCGTCGCCGCCCGGATCGCCGCTCGCGGCTGGAATCTGGTCTCCGTTCAGCGGGAATCCGAGGGCGAGCTCATCCACGCCGTTCAGGACAACTACGACTCGGTCGGCGCAATTGTCAATCCGGGCGCGCTCATGATGTACGGATGGAGCCTCCGGGACGCCCTGGCGAACTACCCGAATCCGTGGATCGAAGTTCACCTGTCAAACGTCTGGGCCCGCGAGACCTTTCGGCATGAATCGATTCTGTCGGCGCTTGCCCGTGGCGTGGTCGTGGGCCTGGGGGCACTCGGCTACGAACTCGCGGCCCAGGCCCTCCTGGAGCTCGTACCCTCCGCGACAGCCTGACTCGCGGTGGGCACGCCGCCGGCACGAGGGCACGAGGGCCAACACCAGTCGGGGTCGGCAACGGTCCGCGCCTGGGGGCCCTCAGGTCCTCAGGGAGCACCCGGCGCCCCGGGCACCCGGCGGGCGCGGCTGGCACCGCGGGACCGGCCGCGCCCCCACGTCACGCGCCGCTTTCCGCTGGTGCACGCCCAGGGAACCCGGCCGACAGCGACGAAGAATGCCCGCCCCTCCGGCCTCGCCTTCCCACCCGTGGCGTTATCCAGAATTCAGACATCACGTGCCGACCCGACACTTTCCGGCCATGTGGGCATCACCTGAAATGGTGATGACAACCCTGCGGTCCGCTGCGCCGTTGACCATCGACAACCAGCGCGGCTCGCGCATTGCCGACCCGCTGACATCCCAGCGGCGTTCTCCCCTGCCAACCCTGGGCATGCGAGCCTGTCCTAACGGTCACTGCGGCTCTGCTGCTCGCTCCGGGCTCGAGTGATCAGTCCGCGGCCAGTGCCCGGGCCGCCGCATCGGCGACGGCCGGCATCAGGCGTGGGTGGTCGAGGGGCGGCAGCAGCTCGCCGGGCGCGGTCAGTTCCACCAGCGCCCGCACGGCGGCCAGCCGGGCCGTCGTCGTGATCGTCCGGTGGGCACGCACGGCCGCCCGCAGCAGGCCTGGAAGCGCGTGCAGCGGCCGTGGCCCCAGGGTTGCCGATGCCAGCGGCGGCGGCGTCTCCGGGCGGATGCGCAGTACTGGCAGCCCCGGCGGCGGCGACGCGAGGCCGATCAGATCGACCACGAGGTCGAGGTCGCCGGCGAGCTGGTGCAACGGCTGGATCCCGTAGCTCAGAGGATCGTAGAGAGTCAGGTCGCGGACGCCCGCCGCCAGCAGCAGGCCGGCGAGATCACCACCGCGCGCGGGATCAACGACAACCACCCGGGCCCGCCCAGGCGGCAGGTCCCGAGCCCCCAGATGGCTGAGCACGGCCGCGGTCGCCGCCACGGCGAGCCCGTCGTTGAGCGTGTCGAGCAACGGCGTGGCCGAGGCGGCCGACGGCGCGGCACGCACCGCGTCGATGTGGCTGACATGCGTGTGGACCAGCACCGTGGCCGCGAACCCAGGCGCGATCATGCCGATCGCGAGCCCGAGATCGTCGGCGCCGCGAGCGGCGATCGGCATCGGGATGACGTCCAGGCCGGTCGCCCGGTGCAGATGCACCGCCTGCGACTCCACCGCGGGCAGTGCGGCCTCGGCCGTGAGGGGCTCGAAGTCGAGCACGGCGCTGGCGTCGGTGAGCAGGGCCACCCGGCGCGGCCGCCCGGTGAACAGGTCGGTGTGGGTCGGGTGGGTGGCGAGGTGGCGGATGACCCGGCGATCAGCCTCCGCGTCGAGCAGCGCGAGGTCGTGTCCCGTGGTGACGGAGGCGCACAGGGCCTGGGTCAGCTTGCCGGTGGACGCGACGACGAACACGGGGTCCTCCGTCTGCAGCAGATCGGTGCCCAGCCTGGTGCGCAGGGTGCTGATCAGCCAGGTCAGCGTCGACGCGCTGTCCGCGTCGAGTGTGATCCGCCGTCCGGCGGGATCGGGCTCGTCCGCATGGCAGGAGACCGCTCCGGGCGCCGTGGCGACCACCGTCTCTATCACGGACCGCGCCGTGTGCGGCACGCGGACAGTGACGCTGTATGCGGGATTGGCCTGGGTCACGAGCCACTCTCCATGATCTTCCATTCGGCCGCATCTGCGCCCGCCATGCCGGCGGTCCACCCGACGCCGCCGACACCCGGTGGGACGCCGAATCGCCGCGCCTACGAAAATGGTCGACTTTCCCACCACATGCCCGAGATCCTCGCCGGTCCACCGCCGAGTCCGGCGCGCGCTACGCCACGTTCGACGTCCCCGTCACCCGCGGCGGCCGCCGCCTCCCGTCCAACACCCCTTGACCTGCGACGACGCGGTTCGTCCCGACCGCCGCTCCACGTCGCCCCATGGCGCCTCGGTGGGGGTGCCCGGCCGAGGCCGCGAAGGAGCGGAACCGTGGACGACACCTTCCAGAACCGGACCTACCGGACGCAACCAGGCGGACACTCCGTCAAGCCCACCCGCACGGGCCCGAACGCACATCGCCATGCCATACCCCGCACGGCACACGAGCCGGATACGTACCCCACGGGAGGCTCGTACAGCATCTACGCATAGCCACCCGAAGGCAATCCCGGCGGTATCGGCTCGTGTACCTGCTGCGATCACGCCCAGTGATGGAACCCTTCCGGGTGCGAGGCGGGCGCTGAGCAGGGCGGCGCCTCGTGGCCGCTGAAGGCGCCGCCGCGATGTGCAGTTCGGTCCCGAGGGCTATACGAAGAGGGGCGGAATATAGATCTTCCCGATGTCGATCTTCCATCCTCGATGATGGTCACGCCGTCCGGGCGGACCTGGCGGTCCCTGCGGTCCGGCAGGCCCGGCAGGCCCGGTGGAACCAGCAGGCCCGACAGGCCCGACAGGCCCCGTGGAACCAGCAGGCCCGACAGGTCCGGCAGGCCCGGCAGGCCCGACAGGCCCGGTGGAACCAGCAGGCCCAGCAGGCCCAGCAGGCCCAGTGGATCCGGCAGGCCCAGCAGGCCCAGGTGGTCCGGCAGGTCCGGTGTCGGAACGGAACGGGGTCGAGACGGTCGAAGGCTTAGAGATCACCGTGGCACCGAACGCTGGTCTTGCGCTCGCGGCCGCCATGTTCTCGACTTTCCCCGCGTTGACGTCAGCCTGCGTGGTCACGTAGTTCGCCGTGCAAATCGTCATCAGGGTGGAGGCCAGTGTCGTCACCGGGCAGTCCACGGCCGACAGGCCGGGCATCGGGTCATTTACCACGAGATCGGTGAGTGCGACCGTGCTGCGGTTGGCGATGATGTAGAGGTACGTCAGCCGCTCGCCGACACCGGTGAAGGACGTGGTGTTGGCGGTCTTCACCAGCGACAGGGCCGGTACCGCCAGCGTCGCGATCGCCGGGTCGGAGACGACCGGCGGACCAGACGGTGGTGTGCCCGCCGCCCACGCGCTGTTGCTGAGCGTGCCCTTGTCGGCATCGGCCCGTGTCGTCACATACCTGGCGGTACAGGTCGTCGACTGTCCCGGAGCCAGGCTCGTCGCGGCGCAGTGCACCGGTGACACCCCTGCGAGCGCGTCGTACACGAACACGTTGGTCAGCGGCTGGTCGCTGGGGTTCGTCGCGACGTAGGTGAAGTCGATCGGCTCGCCCGGGCCCGTGAACGACGTCTGGGCCGTGGACTTTCGCAGTGAGATCGTTTCCCTCGGCAGCAGGGTCGCGGTGGTTCCCGCGGGCGGCGAGGTCACCGGGGCTCCGGACGGGGGCTGTCCGGTCACTACCGCCTGGCTGTCCACCGAGCCCCGGGCAACGTCCTGCTGCGTGATGCTGTAGTCGGCGGTGCAGGACATCGACGCCCCCGGCGGCAGCGAGTCGGCCGGGCAGGATATCGACCCGGTTCTCAGGGCCTCGGCGACCCTGACGTTCCCCAGGGGGAGATTGCCGGTGTTCGTCACCAGGTAGGTGTAGTGCAGGACCTGTTGGGTGGCGGGGGCGATCGTCGGCTCTACCTGCGCCACCAGGGCGATACCGGGATCGGGCTGCTGCGCGGGCCGGCCCGGTGTCGTCGTGACCGCCGGGGCGGAGAGCACCGGCGGCGAGCCGGGCGCCGCCCCGTAGGCGAACGCGTCGTTGCGGACCTGGCCGACGTTCGTGGCGGCGACGGTGGTGAGGTAGGAGGCGGTGCAGGTCATCGCCGCGCCCGGGGCGAGTGTCGTCGCCGGGCAGGCGACCGGTGTCAGCCCGGGCAGTCCGTCCACGACGTGGACGCCGGACAGTGCGACCGGGCCGGTGTTCGTCACCAGGTAGGAGTAGTTCAGGGTCTGGCCCGCGCCCACGAACTCGGCCGGCGCGGCGGACTTGGCCAGGGAGATCGCGCCGGTCGTGGGGGGAACGGGCCCGGCGCCCTGGGCCCGCCCGACGGTGACCACCGGCGGCAGGGCGAACAGCTCGCCCGACGGCGTGGTGGCGACGAGGCGGGTCGCGTCCGCGATGAAGCCGGCGTCGATGTCGGCCTGCGTCGCGACGGTTCTGACCGTGCAGAAGAAGGTGTTGTTCATCGGGCCGCCGGGGCCGGCTGGGGGCACCGTTCTGGCGCAGAGCACGCCCGGGGTCGGGGCCGCCTGTGACGACTCCAGCGTGACGTCGGTCAGCGTGACGTTTCCGTTCAGGACCAGCTGGTAGACGAAGCTGACCGGATCACCGGCCCTGCTGAAGGAGGAGACGGTCGCGCCATCCAGCCCGAGGCTCGGATGCTGCACGGCGTGCGCGAAGACGGTCGTGGTCGCCGACGTCCACCTGCCGGTGGCGAGCCGGCCGGTGACGGCGGCACTGACGTAGATCGATCCGCGGTCCACGTCCGCCTGGGTGACGTCTGTGAGAAGGTGTTTGAGATCTCCGGTTAGGTGATTCTCTGTAGCGGTCGTGGTCCTGGCCGCTGGGCGGGTGTGCGCCTGTCGATGCGACGGACCATGGTGGCGATCATGGCCCAGCGGATGAG